>Ga0307486_1000253_pt1 | contig 53485 bp, 50 predicted proteins | sample CBIW02metaG_FD_203663 | JGI IMG/M metagenome (GOLD analysis project Ga0307486, IMG submission 203663) | Sea-ice brine microbial communities from Beaufort Sea near Barrow, Alaska, United States - CBIW 0.2 | ecosystem: Environmental > Aquatic > Marine > Coastal | place: USA: Alaska | collected... | reverse complement strand
TAAAAACCATCCCCATCCTCGTCTACGGCATCGCCGTGCGCCTGATGAGTGGCCAAAGCTGATTCACTTACTACAATGTCTCCTGCATCTTTGTGGCAGATACTTACCTTAAAACCAGATTTTGAAGAAAGTCCCGTGTCCTGAATACTTTTTTTGGTATGTAAGGCATCCTTAGTGATTAAGGCTTCTTCAACTACTCCGTCGTCTTTAGAACATGATGCAAACACTAAAATACTTGCAAATAATAAAACAAAATTTCTCATAATATATGGGTTTTATAAAAAAGTCTTTTAAGCCAACCCAATTTACGTTTGGAGAAAGTAGAAACTTTTTTGTTAGTTACTAAACTATATTAATTATAGGGTAAATATAACTTTTTAAAGATTTTTTCGACAAATTGCTATATTTAAGGTTAAATAGCACTACAATAATTTCGTTTTGTACGTTTAGTTCAAAAAATTTATAACCCGGAGGTCCCCAGTTAAATCCTGGATCAGGCACCTTACAGATTGAGGACTTAGGGAGTTGGCTCAAGTCCTTTTTCTTTTTGCGTGAGGAATCGGGGGAAAGAATTTACCCAAATACCTTTAATTTATTTCCCGCTGCGCAAAGTCTCATGACTTTGAGCTAAGCTCACTGGATAAAAATTGGCAATTCCCAAAACGTCTCCTGACGTTGAAACCAAATTGTGATTAGACCGAAAACTCGGAACCAGTTCCAACTAGGTTCTAATGTGAAGTCCGGAGACTTCTATACGCTCATTATTTCATTCAAAATTGAAGCAGGCGAGAGGTCATGAGACCTCACGCAGCGAGGGTTTGGAACGTTTAGAAGATCTAATTGATAACAACCCCAACTTACATTGCCATAATCTGATAAAGCACATACCAAGCCTGTGTCCAGTAATCCATCACCATCTAAATCTATAGGTGAAGGGGCAATATATAACGCCCATTGCGTATGTTTTTCCCAATCTAAAATACCCCGCACTTTTACTATCTTGGTTTCTTAAACGGAAAACAATACACGAACACGTTTTAAGCAAGCTCCAATCATGGCACCCATTAAAATTAATCCCACCATCTTAATGGTGGGATTAATTTTTTGAAAATGCTCCTGATCAAGAATTTAGAATTCTATTATTTTGAAGTGAACAAGGTTGGTTTAATGGTAAGCATTAACCAAGCCCAGTTATTGCTATTGTCATCAAAATTATTTTTTAATATTTCCAATCCTTCCGAAGCAATCATTTGAGAATATCCAGCTCCAATGCTAACATCTTTATTTAATTTGTGTGTATATACCAGGTCAATCTCGGTTCCTAATTGTTTGTCTACGCCATCGGCAATTTCTGCTTGTGCTGAAAAGTTATGGGCAAAAGCCGTTAAACTGGATTTCTCACCTAATTTTGCGCTGATTTTTGCATAAATATCTACTAAACCAACACTGTTTGCGTGGTTTCCAACATAGAAATAATCCATAAACCCATTGAATTTATGGTTCGTTCCGTAGAAAGGGGTAAACGCGTTGTTCTTATCCCCTATTAAAGCATTGTCATTACCCGATTGTATTTCAAAACCTAATCCTAAATTTAATTTAGCAGTTGCATTATATCCCAAATCCAACCCCACCAAATAAGCACTTAAGTCGTTATCTGCGACATCTTTCCCTGATTGTAAATAAGCATTTGCATTTAAACTTAAAGCATCACCAGCTTTATAAGTTAAGTGGGTTCCAAAAGTTTGGCTATATCTAATTTCTTCTTCGGCAAGGTTTTGCAATCCATTGTTCAGAAACAAAAAGCTAGCATTAAAATTATTCCAATCTTTATGAAACCAGGCATATTGCATTGCTTTATAATTTCCTGTTACTGTATAGATATTTCCAAATAATGCTTCCGTGTCCTGATTATAAGCAACCCCCAAATCCAATTTGTAGTTTTCATTGCCAAATTTAAAGATCGCGGCATCATGGCTGCGTGCCTGTTGTGCCCAACCAACGTTTCCAAACATACGGCTATCATCATAAATTATTTCCTGGCGACCTAATTTTACAGCGAAATTAGGATTGAATTTTACCTGTCCCCAAGCTTCGTGCAAGGCCAATCCATTTTTATCTGAGGTATTTAATTGAGGCACATCCCCCCAAACCCTAACATCCTGAATACTAATAAAGAGGGTGTAATCTTCAGAGGTAAATTGGGTGTTTAAACGTGTGCGTTGCGATACAAATAAAGCTGCGTCCGAGCCATCTGCCGTTAATGTTTTGTACCCATTTCTGTATTCTGCGCGCGGTCTTAATTCACCGCCAATAGTTAACTGCGCATAACTTTGCATTGTGAGTAGTACTAAAGCCGCGCTAAATAATTGCTTAAATTTCATATTGTTTAAATTGAGTTAATGCATTTGTTACAAAACAACAATATGAATGGAGAACAAAATATGATCAAAATCAGATATTCGGACATTTTTGTCCTCTATTGATCTTTAATTAATCAACAGATCTTGTTTTAAGTATCTTTAAGGCGCAGGATTTGGTTGTGGTTCTTGAATTTCATCAAATTTGCCCAAGATTTCCTTAGAGAGTTCAACGTACTGATCCGGCAATTTTAGGTGGATAAAAACACAATAACATAGTGCTCATCTATATCACCCGTAGAATTGAAGCCTCCATTACTTTAGGCATTTTATGTGCTCAAAATATTATGAACCGATTATTTTCTTCAATTTAAAGGAATTTTTTTTTCCTTGGCAGTTATCCTGAGCAGGATCATGGACAGCAACAAACTGTACAACACAAACCCAATAAAAATAATGTAACCGGGTTGCAGGGAGGTCTTATTGGTGGAAATGCTCACCAGGGATTCTGTTTCCATATTTAATCGTGATAGCTGGTGGTCCAGGATTCCCTGAAAGCCTATGTAAGCCATGAAAATAGCAATTACATACACGTCGGCCATACTCCACTTTCCCGATTTGAATGCAAAGAATTTCAAAACCTTATTTTTCCGGGTTTTTTTATTGCCCGCAAGGTAAATTTGGGTGGAAATCAACTTGGAGATAGGAAAGATAATGCTGAAGACAAGAATGAGTATCCCTACAATAACCGAATCTATCTTACCTGTACTAAAAAGTATTTCGATAACATCCAGAATACTTTTACTTTGAAAGAAGATCACCTGATCGTTAAAAGCAATTTTTTCTCCTATCAGCACGAAATTTACCTGCTGAAAGCGGGCATCTATCTCGATCATCGGGGCCGTGATCCCGGCTAAAAGAACCACCAGGGATACCAATACCGAAATTATGAACAGAGGTGTGTGAAGTGGCTTCTGATTGCGCAACAACCACCAGAGAATTAAAAACAACAGGATAATTCCCAGCAAAATATAGGTATACCTGTAGGTTTGAGCCTCCAATTCCACTAACCTGCCAGCGGTTTTTTTATTGAACTCCGCCAGATCTTTTACCCCATACTTTGTATATAATGAGTCAATTCTTAAAGCAGCTTCGGAATCTGCATGGGTCATCTCACTATACTCTTTGATCTTACTTTTTATTACCTGCTTTAAAGCATCCTTATTCTCGGGTTTTTGGATCTCGTTTACCATAGTTTGGGCAAATACAGGTACCATTGCCCTTATCTTTTCCTCATCCACAAATGTCCTTACTGCAAACTTGGTCAATTTTGCCTTGATCCCCTTCTGCTTTTTATCCATCAAGTTATCTGCTTTGTTAACGGCAGAATTCAAGATCCCGGCTACCTGTAGCACTAAAGTATCTTCCTGTGTTTCTGTAAATTCAAAATCGTCAATACGGTTCAGGACCATTTTGGTAAGATGATCCCGCCAGGTATTTACAGACAGGATCCCGAAGGTTATATTGTTTACTTCACTATAATCCCCCTTAATTTCAGCCGACTGTGAGGAATAGTTATAAACCTGGTAGCTGCTCCAGGCCGCAAGGAGGAATAATGCACCTGCAATTAGCAAAAGCAAAATGCGTTTTAATAGTGTGGACATAAATGATAGTTAGATCTTCTAAATGTAGACTAATAAATCATCCCTTTTACCTGTCCTGTTATAAGCCCTGAATTTGAAATTTACAGATGTAGAAACCTAACAAACAGGTAATTTGGAATTTAAAAAGTATTAAGTGTTCAATTTATAAAACAATGTTAACTCAGTATTCAATATAAAAATTAGTGCAGGGTTGTTTCCTGCGAAATATCAGTGGTAACAAAACCGGATTTGATATCTTTATTCCATATATCAATCGTGATCTTTTATGAAAAAGTCGTTCCGCAAATTTCCTCCATTAATGCTTCTCTTTTCTATGCTATTTTATGCCGGCAGTTGCAATTGTATAGCCCAGGAATCAATCATAGGCAATGGTACAAATGAAATCGTAAAATCCACACCTGCCCAGGAAACGAAAGTTCCCATGATCGATACTGCCGATTTCAACAAAAGAATGTCAGCTTTATCCAATAACGACATCACCGGAAGATGGCCCGTGAAAAACCCATATCCATTGCCTGGGGCGATCTTGCCGTATAACAGGATCATTGCTTTTTATGGAAATCTGTATTCCAAAAGAATGGGGATCCTGGGCGAATTGCCAAAAGATGAAATGCTCAAAAAACTACAAGCCGAAGTTGCCAATTGGCAAGCTGTTGATACCACCATAAAAGCAATTCCAGCCTTGCACTACATTGCCATCACGGCCCAGATCGAACCCGGAAACACAAATTTGCACCGATTGCGAATGCCTTTTAAACAAATAGATACAATTATAAAGTGGGCAAAATCAATTAATGCTTTGGTGTTTTTGGATATTCAAGTGGGGCATAGCAATGTAAAGGACGAAGTTACCTCGCTGGAACACTATCTTAAACTACCCAATGTTCATTTAGGAATTGATCCTGAATTTTCCCTCAAAAACGGTGAAATTCCCGGTACCAAAATAGGAACTTTCAATTCCGATGATATCAATGATGCTATAGCTATTATGGCAAACCTGGTTCGAAAAAATAATCTGCCACCTAAAGTATTGGTGGTACATAGATTTACTCAAGGTATGGTGACCGATTATAAAAACATAAAAATAGTCCCTGAGGTTCAGGTAGTCATGGATATGGATGGATTTGGCGACAAGATTTTAAAAAAATCTTCTTACCAGAGATATATTTATAGGGAACCCGTGCAATTTACAGGCGTTAAATTATTTTATAAAAACGATAATAAAAATGATGGGCAAATGTATACTCCCGGAGAGTTATTGGAATTTACTCCCAAACCCATCTATATTCAATATCAGTAATTTATAGTGATTAATTTTTTGAAAACTAAAAAAGAGAGAAGGATCTGCGGAAATCTCCGGAATAAAAAAGGGATCGCAAATTGACAGATGGCCGTGGGGCACAACATCGTAAAAATCACCGCAGTTTAAGCCAATCTTCTGGTTATAAACAACTAAACATTAAAAGGCCCCTTGGATGCTCTGTTTGAATCAGCTACATTTGAGAGTGACTAAAACGACATGCCGTCCAAAAGCGAACTATCAGCATTAAGAGATAAACGACATGTCTGATACAGGCGTGTTGGCAACAAGCTGATTTGAAATTATAAGATTATCAGGATTTAAAATAAAAACATAAAATTATGAAGGGTAGTATTACAATTAGGTGTAGAATCCATTATCTCCCCATGCTCGTTGTGAGCATCATTTTCTGTTTTATTTTTTACATGTTTTGGAAACCGACATTGCCTACTATTCCTTTTATTATCTATACCTCAGGATATCTCAGCATTTTTTTATTGGTTATTTCCCTGCTTTTGGGGCCTGTAAATATGATGTTGAAGCTCAAAAATCCAATATCAACTTATATTAGAAGGGATATCGGTATCTTTGGGGGAATATTAGGGGTGGTTCATTCGGTGGTTGGTTTGTTTATGCATTTCACAGGTAAGCCTTGGCTTTATTTTGTAAAAGAAGTTGGAGAAGGTTTTGCAATTCGTTTTGGCAATTTTGGGCTAGCAAATTACACGGGATTGTTTGGAGCACTCATTCTCATTTTACTGCTCATCATTTCAAATGATTATTTTTTAGGGAAATTAAAAGCCGTAAAATGGAAAAACTTGCAGCGCTTCACTTATCTGATGTTTCTATTGGTGATTGCACATTCTGTATTTTATAGGTTAAACGCTGACAAAGAAGATTTAATTATGTATTTATACTTGCCACTGTTCTTGGTGGTATTGGTATTCCAGCTTATGGGAATTTGGTTAAGAATGAAATGGCGGGTCTAAATTAATAGTAAACCCTGAAAGGGTTTGTTCAATCTTTCAAAGGCATATAGTCGATTTACATATAAAACTTACAAATGATGGTTAATTTATAAAAGTTGATGGCCTATTTGAAACTCAATAAAATTTCAAATAATAAAAAGCCAGTTGCCAACAATGGCTATAATTAATACGGGTTTCAGTGTTAGATTGAAAGGCATTGGGCATTAACAAACTTATCGGTTGCCGGACAGTGAAGTGCTTTTTAATCCCGCACTACTCATAGCCTTGGCCGTATTACACAATTTGAAAAAAAACATGAAATTTTCACAAAGAATTGGTCAAACAATGGTAAATTAAGAGATTCAACTTGAATACATTGATGAGGAATTGACTAACAGACTGTGAAATCCAGTAAAAATGCTATTCATTGATAAGCTGGCAAAATACGCTGATAATAAAAAGTATGATTTTGACAATTTTGCTGAAATTTTATGGCATAACTTCTTCAAAATGACTATTGACGCAATTCCTGAAAACAAATAAAAGATACCGATTATGGCAAGTACCAAATGGGCAATTGACCCAATACACAGTGAAGTTACATTTAAAGTAAAACATTTAATGATTTCCACGGTAACCGGAAATTTCAAAATTTTTGAAGGAACCGCGGAAACTGAAAGTGAAGAATTCAGCAAGGGGAAGAACCTGAAATTTAAAGCCGATGTAAAATCTGTCAACACAAATAATGAAGACAGGGACGATCATTTAAGGTCTGACGATTTCTTTGCTATAGAACAGCATCCTGAAATCAGGTTTACAGCGAAAGATTTTAGCCTAAAAACCGGTAAGATCAAGGGAGAATTGACCATAAGAAAGACCACTAAACCTGTTAGCCTTCACGTTGATTTTGGGGGAGTGGCTGTTGATTCTTACGGCCAGACAAGAGCAGGGCTTACTGCTAACGGAAAAATAAGCCGTAAAGAATTCGGATTGATCTGGAATTCGGTTACAGAAGCCGGAAATGTGTTAGTGGGAGATCAAATAAGATTGGGAGCAGAAGTGCAATTCATCAAACAAGAAGCATAAAAATACAAAAGCTATGAAAAACAAGATATTGGGATTGCATCACATTACCGCCATTGCGGGAGATGCCCAAAGGAACTATGATTTTTACACCAAAGTACTCGGTTTGCGAATGCTAAAGAAAACCGTGAATTTTGACGATCCTAAAACCTACCATTTTTACTTTGGTGACGGAGTAGGAACCCCGGGAAGCATCTTGACTTTCTTTCCGTGGCCAGGGGTGAAACAAGGTGAGAACGGTGCAGGAATGGCCACGGGAATTGGATATTCTGTTCCTGAAAGTAGCCTGGAATTCTGGAAAGAGCGCTTTGAGAAATTCAAAGTTCCCCACAACGGGATTTCGAAGAAGTTTGGAGAAGATGTCCTCGCTTTTCAGGATCCGGACGGCCTCAACCTCGAGCTAATAGTTCCAGAAAATAAAGATATCCGCAGCCCCTGGGAAACCGCAGATGTGAAGGCGGAAGTTGCCATAAAAGGTTTCCACAATGTCACCCTCACCTTAAAAGATCACAAAGCCACTGCAGAAATACTCACCGATGTATTTGGATATGAACTTGTGGGAACAGAAAATAACCTGTTTCGTTTTAAGACCAATGCCGTTGAAAATGCTGCAATTGTGGATATTCTTGAAGATCCTAAAGCCGGAAGAGGCCAGAATGCCGGTGGAACCAACCACCACGTGGCTTTCAGGGTAAAAGATGAAGAAACACTCATGGCCTTCAGGGAAAAAGTAATGCAAAAAGGATTGCAGATCACAGAGAAAATAAACCGTGATTATTTCTTTTCTCTCTACTTCCGCGAGCCGGGAGGAGTTTTATTTGAGATCGCTACGGATAATCCAGGATTCGCCACAGATGAAACCTTGGAGGAATTAGGGAGCAGCCTTCAACTGCCCGATCGCTACAAAGGGGCAAGGGCGCAAATCGAGAAAGCGCTGCCGGAACTTAAGCAGTAAATATTGGGAATGTAGAGCTCAGGGCACGAAAAATTTCCTGAGCTCTTTTTTCCGTTAATTAAAAAGAAAAACAATGCATTCACAAAATATAAGCATCGCGGGAAAAGACATTTCAGGAGCAAAAAAAGTACTGGTAATGCTGCATGGCCGTGGTGGAAATGCCCGGGAGTTTCTTTCCCTGGCAAATCACCTCGATGTAAGTGATTTCGTGCTTTTTGCGCCACAAGCCACCAACAGCAGCTGGTACCCGCATTCGTTCCTCGCTAAACCCGCTCAAAATGAACCCTGGCTTTCTTCTGCCCTGGAAATCTTAAATGATTTACTGGAAGAGATAAAAAGCAAGGGCATCACCTCAGAAAATATCTATTTCACCGGATTTTCCCAGGGAGCCTGCCTCACGGCAGAATTTGTCACCCGCAACGCAAGCAGGTTTGGCGGGGTAGTTCTCTTTACCGGAGGAGTTATTGGCGATAAAATTTACACTGAAAATTATAAAGGGGATTTTGCGGGAACACCTGTTTTTATTGGCACCGGAAATCCCGATGCACACGTTCCTGTAGAAAGGGTGAACGAGACCGCTAAAATCATGGAAAAGATGAATGCCGCTGTCACCGTAAAAGTATATGACAACAGGCCGCATAGTATTTCACAAGACGAAATTAAAATCGCGAACGAAATTATTTTTAAATAGCTAACTGGGACAGGGAAAAATTGGAAAGTACTGCCTTTTTAAAGTTTGGTCGATAATAAAGAAAACAGGGAACAAATAATTTACAAGCCTTAAGATGGAAATCCCATGAAACAACTTCCCCTTTTTAACAAAAATCCTTATCTTAGAGTATAAGCTCGGGCGCATCAATAGAATCCCGGTTTACTCCCCTCTACATTTTTATTAAAATAAAAATTAACCACAAAATGCATATAAGATGGGAACTGAAAACAATAAACAGGACAAACAACCGGATAAAAAAGTTGTTAAAAAGAACGATTCCCCGAGCATGTTTCTTTCATTCATTAAAAAGAATATAGTTTCGGTACTGCTGGCTTTGGCACTGATTATCGTTATAATATGGTTTTCGGCCAAAAACAGTGTGAACAACAGGCAATTTGAAAAAGAAAAAACATCACTGATCACCCAATCCAAAAATGAAAGATCAGCGCTGATAGCAAATTATGAATCAGAAAAAGACAGTTTGCGGATCGTGAATCTTGAGGCTTCGGCAAAAATCTTTTCCTGGTCTGTAAGGAGTGAGTTGCTTAGGAACAACACCGAAAACCTGAATCAACTTGTGAATGCATTTGTAAAAGAATCCGGTGCCGATCTGGTGCAACTGATAGATCCGGAAACCAATTTGATCACCCTTTCATCCGACAAGAAATTTGAAGGTTCCGAATATACCCGGAAAATTGATTTTGCATTAAAGGAGCCACATACTTTGAAAGAAGATGCTGGCATTAAGATAATCACTCCTGTAATGGGTCTCAATACTGCACTGGGAATTCTAATTGTTCAGATCAATAATGATTAAGTTCCAAAGTATGATGGAACAAAAAATTCCGGTCATTAATAACATTAGCTTAACTGAACAGTACTTAAAGTGCGTAATCCTGAAGTGCTTTGAGTTCAAAATAAAAGTGACCAATTGATCAATTAGGTGTTTGTTTGAAACTATTGGAAAATTTACCGCTTTGTAGTACCGGTAAAATTGGAACCTCCTTTTATTTAGGCATTTTCGGCACTCAAAATTTTATGAACTTATTAGTCACAAGTTATCGATATAAAAATTACCTTTAAGTATGGCCAGCACGACTTCAGAGCACATCTTAGGGACTTCCGCTAACCTTTTGGGGTTTTGCCTTTTTGTGATCACATCGTTGCTCGTCGCTAATCTTACAGAGACACATCTCATAGGTGAACTCACATCTATTATCGATTTGCTCTTTACTTTTTCGTGTGTTTTTTCATTTACTTCCATCAGGACCATCAACAGCAAAAAAGAACACCGGCTGGAAACCATAGCCGATTATCTTTTTCTATCCTCACTCACAGGAATTCTTGTCATAATTTTACTAATCACTCTCAACATTATAAAATGATAATTAGCAGTATCAGCAAGGCCAAAATAAAAAGCGGGGAAGCTGTGAAAGGAAAAGACCTTAGAGAGGGCATTTTCGATTTGATCAAGGCTGAATATCCCGGATTTGGAAATGACGATTATATATCGCTGGACGAACTCAATAAATATCGGAGAATTTATCTCACCTCCCTTATTATTAAGGAAAAAGGAGAATTGGCCATTATAGATGGAGATGTGATGTATGCCATTAAAAATAATTCCATTCTTTCTGAAAATATCCAGGACGAAATTGAAGCAACCCTCACGACAGGCCAGAAACTGGCTGATAAAATCGCCCTATTTGGAGGTAGCTGGACTTTTATCATCACATTCTTCAGTTTCATTTTAGTCTGGATGTCAATTAATATATGGATTCTGGCAACCAGGCCATTTGACCCTTTTCCGTTTATACTTCTCAACCTGATCCTTTCCTGCCTGGCGGCAATCCAGGCCCCAATTATTATGATGAGCCAAAACCGTCAGGAACAAAAAGACCGGCAACGCGGGGAACACGATTATAAAATCAACCTCAAGGCCGAACTTGAAATTAAGTTGTTGAGCGAAAAAATTGATCACTTGCTTGTGCATCAAAACAAAATATTATTGGAGATCCAGGAGGTTCAAACAGATTACCTGGAAGATTTGATGAAGGCAATCATAAAGAAATGAAATTAGAACACCGCAAACAAAAAGTGCTTCCTTGGCCTCAATTCTTCCTTAGACTTGGGCGCTACGGTTTTTTTTCACTGATATTGATCACGTTTTCAGTAGGAATAGGCGTTTTTGGCTATAATTATTTTGGACGACTCAATTGGCTTGACAGTTTCCATATGTCTTGTATGATTTTAACAGGAATGGGCCCTGTTGCCGAAATGACATCCGAGAGCGCAAAACTATTTTCCTCATTCTATGCGCTTTATAGCGGAATAGCATTTTTAAGTATTACCGCGGTTTTCCTGGCACCTATCATTCACCGGCTATTGCACATTCTGCAAGTGGATCGGGATGACGACCCAAAGTAGTCATCCACGCTGAATGAATCAAAAATATTGGCACTCAGGGATATTTTCAATTTTAGTCCTTCCGGGCACAAAACTTTGAAAAACCCACAAATGAAAACTGGCCACGAACCTTATTTAAACGAAGAAATTAGACCCTGATTTTGAAATATATTACAAAAACTGTCTGGATTTTATCAATAGTGAGCTTGTTTACGGACACCGCAAGCGAAATGCTGTATCCTATAATGCCTATTTACTTAAAATCCATTGGTTTTTCAATTGTACTGATAGGTATTCTTGAAGGTTTCGCCGAAGCAACGGCCGGATTGAGCAAGGGATATTTCGGGAAATTATCCGACAATTCCGGGAAACGGGTTCCCTTTGTGCAGGTTGGATATATGTTAAGTGCCATTTCAAAACCGATGATGGCAGTTTTCATCTTTCCGATTTGGATTTTCTTTGCCCGGACCATAGATCGCTTGGGAAAAGGAATCAGGACCGGTGCAAGGGATGCAATTCTATCAGACGAAGCCACCCCGGAAACTAAAGGAAAAGTTTTCGGGTTTCATCGCTCCCTGGACACTTTTGGCGCGGTCCTGGGTCCTTTGTTCGCCCTGCTCTATTTATATTTCAATCCCGAAAACTATAAAACCCTTTTCTATATTGCCTTTATTCCCGGGCTTATTGCCGTATTGACCACCTTTTATCTAAAAGACAAAGGCAAAAAAATTGAGGCTCAAAAGATCACGACCCCATTTTTTTCCTTCTTAAATTACTGGAAAGTAAGTCCACCACAATACCGAAAAGTAGTAATAGGGCTTTTAGCCTTTGCTTTGTTCAACAGCTCAGATATTTTCCTGTTGTTAAAAGCCAAACAGGCTGGGCTAAGTGACACGATGGTAATTGGAGTTTATATTTTCTACAACCTTGTTTATGCCCTGAGTTCATTTCCTCTTGGGATTATTGCCGACAAAATTGGTTTAAAGAAAATGTATGTTTTTGGGCTTTCAATATTTGCCATTGTGTATTTTGGAATGAGCCTTAGCTCCAATATTTTTGTGATTGCCGGATTGTTTTTCCTTTATGGCGTGTATGGGTCAGCTACCGAAGGAATTTCAAAAGCCTGGATCAGCAACATAACCCTCAAAAAAGATACCGCGACAGGAATTGGGACTTATTCGGCTTTTCAAAGCATTTGCTCTATGTTGGCAAGCTCATTGGCAGGATTTATCTGGTATCAGTTTGGCGCCAGTGCAACCTTCATAATTACAGGGGTTACAACCCTGTTGATTATTTTATATTTTTCTTTTTGGATCAAAACCAATCCCAAACCGCTTAAACAAATGGAAAACTGAAATGAGAGACCTTAGGGCTTTTCTATACAGATCCTGGCATCTACCGCTAATATTTCTTCTGAAGTCCCTAAAAGCGGATTTAAATCCAACTCCACGATCTCTGGCGCTGCAGTTACCAGATTTGAAACCTTAGAGATTATTTCAGCAAATACTGTTTCATTTACTCCCTTCTGATTTCGAATTCCCTGAATAATTTTATATGATTTTAGGTTCCGGATCATTTCCGAAGCTTCTTCATTTGAAATTGGCGCCAATGAAGCCTGAACATCTTTCAACACTTCAATATAAATCCCGCCCAGGCCACACAACACCAAATGCCCAAATTTATCTTCTTTTTTAGCACCTATAAAAAGTTCAATTCCCTTTTTCATAGGTTGGATCAAAACAGCTTTTGCGCCATTAATTTCCATTATCTTATCAAAAGCATCAATTAGTTTTTCTTCAGAATTGATATGTAAGAAGATTCCTCCCACATCCGATTTGTGAACAGGGCCCACAACTTTCATCACTACCGGAAATCCAAGGTTTTCGATCTCAGAGATACATTCCTTTTGTGTTGTACAAACAACCTCGGCAACAATTGGAATTTGAGCCGCGACCAACAGTTCTTTTACCTGTTGAGGCTGCAAATAACCATTGGTGGAATTGTCAATAATAGCTCTTATTTTTTGTAAATCAAGGATTGGTTTTGATAATGCCGTGAAATTGGGTTTTTGGGTTTTGGCTATTTTCGCCAATGCATTTCCGAATAAAACCTCATCGGGAAAATTGATGTTACCCTTTAAAATAAAAGCATCGATCTCATTTTTCACATTTACTACCGAAGGCAAAACCGTAAATATGGGTTTTTTGCATTCCCTGATTTTTTTGTGAAGCACTTCATAAACATCATAGACTTCAAATAATCCCGGGCTTCCAAAAATAACGACCATAGCATCAATAGCAGGAAATTTGTGTTCGCAAAAATCAATGATAGTTTCAAGTTGTTCCGCATTTCCGGTGGCCAAAAAATCGATGGGATTTGACACTGAAGAACCTGGGAATAATTTCTCAAGTAATGCCTTGCTTTCTTTTCCGCTTATTTCGGGAACATTCAACCCGTTTTTTGACAAAGCATCTGTAAGCATCACTGCCGGTCCGCCGGCGTGGGTGATGATCGCGATATTTTTTCCTTTGAGTTCCGGATGCATAAAAACGGAAGCGACCGTGATCAACTCATTTCTTCCGTAACAGCGCACAATTCCTGCTTTTTTAAACAAGGAATCTACCGCTACATCCGAATTTGCCAAAGCTCCTGTGTGCGAACTTGCAGCCCTGCTTCCCGCCGATGAACTTCCCGCTTTTATCGCGGCAATTTTGCAGCCTTTTTGAATTAGTGAAGACGCGTGTTTTAAGAGTTTCTGAGGATTATCGATACTTTCAATATACAGCAGTTTTACCTTTGAACTTTTTTTACTGTCAAAAGTTTCGTCCAAATGTTCCAAAACATCCTCTACTCCTATTTGTGCCGAATTCCCAACTGAATAAACACTTGAAAAAGTTAAACCCGTTGCGGTAGCAGCTTCAATAATAAAAACCGCGGTTGCCCCGGAACCCGAGATAAAATCGACTCCATTTGGATTCAGTTTTGGAATAGGCGTGGTAAAAACCCCTGCGTAATTTTGATTGATCAACCCAATATTGTTTGGCCCTAATAAAGTGCCTCCAACGGCATCTATTTCCTTTACAATTTGTTGTTCCAGTTGCCTTCCTTCCTCGTCTTTCTCACTAAATCCGGCTGAAAAAATAATAAAACCTTTGGTGTTTTTTTGTCGGGCCAAAACCTTGATAGTATCCAAAGTAAATTTTGCGGCTATGGCTATAATTGCCAGATCTACATTTGGAATTTCGGCGATTTCCCGATAGCATTTTATACCCTGGACTTCCGTCTCCTTCGGGTTTACCGCAAACAAGTCTCCGTTAAAGTTATGGTCTATTAAATTTTTAAGAACCCTGCCTCCCGGAGTTTGGATATTATTTGAAGCTCCAATTACGACAATACTCTTTGGTTGAATAAGTTTTTCGTGTAACATTTAAAAATTTTACTTTTTACGAAAGAATTTCCATCGCAATTTCTTTTCCCTTATTAAAGGCATCAATATTTTTATTGACAACGCGTTCCCCTTTTCTTTCAAAAAGTGTTTTGATCGCCTGTACCAAACTCTCTTCATCCAAAGGTAAAAGAGAAGATGCTGCACCTAATAAAACAATATTGGTCGCTTTGGAATTTCCAAGATCCTTGGCTATTTTTTTAGCATCGATCAAAATGTTGTTTGGAAGCAATTTTATTTCCTTGTAAATTTCTTCCAGATTGGGATAATCGGGAATGTTCTCAAATGGATTTGAATCTGTGACCAGGTAGCCGTCCTTTTTCAAAAAAGGCAAATACCGCAATGCCTCCATTGGTTCTACCGAAATTATAATATCTGCTTTCCCCTGGGGGATCAGATCGGAATGAATTTCGGTATCCGAAATGCGCACATGAGATTGCACCGCTCCCCCACGCTGGCTCATTCCGTGAACTTCAGATTGTTTCAAATTAAGGTCACTTGCCAATGCCGCCGTATCTAAAACCGCGGCGATAGTAAGAATTCCCTGTCCGCCAACTCCGGCTAAAATTATATTTGTTTTCATCTGTTTATATTATCGTTTTAATTCTGTTTTGGAATTTTGCAGAAACATCCTTCCTTTTACCGCAAAGGTTCAAATCAATTAATTGAAGCCTTTTTCATTTCGTTTAGCTTGTCCTTTTTATCTTTAGGCAACTGAACACATGGACGTTCGGAAATAATAACCGATACTCCCGGGTAGTTTATTTCCCGACGAACAAAATCGATATTTTCCTGGAAATTTTTATAGAGTGGATTTATTAATTTCAAGTGTTCTTCCTCCACTCCAAGACCTCTGCAAATATCGACCAATCTGCCCGAAGCCGATGAATCCTGGGCACCGGTCATGGCAATTGCCGAATTATCGGAAATGATCACGGTAATAGGCGTTTTTTCAATAATACAATCCAATAAACCCGTCATGCCTGAATGCGTAAAGGTAGAATCTCCAATAATTGCGATAGCAGGGTGAATTCCGGCATCTGAGGCACCTTTTGCCATGGTAATTGAAGCCCCCATTTCAATTAGTGTATTAACCGTTTTAAATGGTGACAAAACCCCCAAAGCTGAACAGCCAATATCACCAAATACCTGTTGACTTTGAGATTCCTTTTTTAATTCATTTATAACATCAAACAAATCCTTGTGGGAACAACCAACACATAATTCCGGAGGTCTTCCGGTAACAACTTTTGGAAGGCTTTCATTTATTACAACATCAAAACCTAAGGCCTTGGCAATATTATCGGGATTTAATTCTCCCACCCGCGGGACATCCCCGCTCAACCGGCCAATAACTTTCCTGTTTTCACCTAAAAAGTCGGAGATCATTTCCTCAATAAAAGGATAGCCATCTTCCAGTACCAATATTTTATCACAGGTATCAAATAAATGTTTTATAGCTTTTTTAGGCAATGGATATTGTGAAATCTTTAGAATAGGATAAGGACAATTTGTATCTTCAAAATTTTCCATCAAATAATTAAAAGCGATCCCCGAGGCGATAATTCCAGTGGAGGTATCGCTACCTTTGATCAACTCATTAAACCCGCTTTTTTCTGAAATTTCAAGCAAGTCAGATTGGAGTTCGACAAGATGCTTATATCTGCTTCGGGCATGCATCGGGATCAACTGAAATTGGGTTGGATTTTCCGGCAGATGAATGCTGTTTTGTTTTTTGCTTCCACCGGTTAGAATCCCGGCTCTTGAATGTGACAAACGGGTCACCATTCTTAAAAGGACCGGTAATCTTAATTTTTCCGACAGATCAAACGCATATTTGGTTATTTCGTAAGTTTCCTGTTGGTTAGAAGGTTCCAAGATTGGAACCATGGCAAATTTTCCATAATAACGGGAATCCTGTTCGTTCTGGGAGGAATGCATGGAGGGATCATCGGCTACAACTACAACAAAACCACCATTAATGCCTGAAACCGACATGTTCATAAAAACATCGGCAGCAACGTTCAGACCAACATGTTTCATAACCGTCATCACCCTTTTGCCTGCGTAGGACATCCCAAGAGCTGCTTCCATTGCTGTTTTTTCGTTCACAGACCATTTTGAATGGATATCCTGTTCTATTGCTGTTTTTGAGCGCTGAATATATTCTATGATTTCTGTTGATGGAGTTCCGGGATAACCATAAACACCGGAGATTCCCGCATCAATGGCTCCTTGTGCCAATGCTTCATTACCTAAAAGAAGATTTTTCATTAAATTCTGGTTTAAAGACAGTATTAATATTGGTCGTGAAATTAAGAAAAGTCTTCATTATTTTATATGATGAAAATCAGGAACCGGGATTATAAATTAATAAAAAAATAAAATATTTCAGTTTTTATAACGAAATATTTGAAATCTCACGCTTAAAATTAAACAATCAATAAAATCCGAAATTATTCAAAATAAATAAGTTCAATTAATTCCGAAGAAAAACAACTTGTCAAAATGACATTTTCAAAACTTTTTATCTCTAAAACTTTAGGTTAATTGCCCACACTTCCCTCCTGATAAATATCATTTTAATTCCCCTAAAATATTTTTATTTTTATTAAGGATAAAAGAATTTTATTGGTAATTTTAAGATATAGTTCAATAAAATTCGCATTTTTTTGTTCGAGGGAAAGAAAAAATTAGGATATACCAATAACCATGCAGTTTTATAATGAATATTATTGGGGAATGCACTTTATATGGTGGGCCATTTGGATCGTAATAATCCTTGTGATCTTCCTTTGGCCCCGGAAAAAAATCAAAAATGAAAATCCTTTAGAAATCCTAAAAAAGCAATTTGCTAAAGGGGAAATCACCAAAGAACAGTTTGAAGCCATGAAACAAACAATTGATATAAAGGATAAAAAGTAACCGATTAAATACAAACAACTAAAAACCAATATTATGAAAAAAATGATCTTTCTTTTAGGAATTACAATCCTGATGTTGACTGCATGCAATCAACCAAAAACCACCTCCCAGATGCTGGAAGATGAAACCCAACGCAATGAGATTATGCAGGCTATTGCTAACGACAAGGAGATGATGACGGAAATGAGCGACATTATGATGAATAGCGAAAACGCTAAAATGATGATGATGCAAAACCAGGACATGATGTCAATGATGATGGGCAACCGGGGTATGATGCAAAATAATCCCGGAATGATGCAGGGAATGATGGGAAACATGATGCAAATGGCACAGACAGACTCTGTTATGAGAAAAAACATGACCGGCATGATGGCCAGTCACAGTGCAATGATGCAAAGTATGATGCAAACCATGCAGGAAAAAGGAATTATGAGCCCGGAATGCATGAAAGCAAATATGCAAAACCTGGACAAAATGAAGATGGATGAAAAAGGAATGATGGATAAAGAAATGATGGATAATAACAAAAAGGAATAAAAAATTCCAACACCAGGGAAATGCCCAATTTTTATTTTATCTGCATAAATGGGCATTTTCTTTCCTGTTGATCGCAATTGTTTTCAAGAATCGAGATTAGCATTGTTTTAGTTGCTTCTAAAATATTCTAAAACAAACTATCAAAATTGACATATTTTGGAAGATTCAGTAAACCGGCTTCGTTTTAAACGATTAGGAATTCATACCCAACACGAACATTTTGCTTATATGCGGGAAGATTGTGAGGTATGTATTTCTGAAGGTTTCGAAGCGCTCACCCGTATCCGGATCACCAGTGGCAGAAAATCAATTGTTGCCAGTCTGAACGTTATTCTTACCGACATATTAGCACCGGAAGAGATCAGTTTGTCCGAGAGCGCAATTCTAGCTTTAGGAATTAAGGAAGGAAAATATGTCACCATCTCTCACCTGAATCCCATAAATTCCTTAAGCCATGTGCGGTCAAAAATATATGGCAATGATCTTTCGGCAATTAAAATGAAAGAGATCATTCAGGATATTGTTTCCGGAAATTATTCCAATGTTCATCTTTCGGCTTTTATCACCGCTTGTGCCGGAAACCGAATGACAAGTGATGAAATCACCTTTCTTACCCAGGCCATGATCTCATCCGGACAACGCATCAGTTGGGAAAATAAAATGGTTGTAGATAAACATTGTATTGGCGGACTACCAGGAAACAGGACTACACCTATCATAGTACCCATAGTCACGGCCTTTGGATTGACCATGCCAAAAACTTCATCCCGGGCAATTACATCTCCTGCCGGAACAGCAGATACCATGGAAGTGATGACAATTGTTAACCTTACAATGGCACAAATTAAAAAAGTAGTGGAAAAGGAAGGAGGCTGCATTGCCTGGGGAAGTACTGCGAAATTGAGTCCGGCAGATGATATCCTGATCCGGGTTGAAAAATCTTTGGATCTGGACAGCGAAGGCCAACTAATCGCATCTGTTCTCTCTAAAAAAGCGGCGGCAGGATCCATCCATGTAGTAATAGATATGCCTATTGGAGATACTGCCAAGATAAGGAGCATTGAGGCTGCCAATCAGCTTAAAGTTGAAATGGAAAAAGTGGCACATTCCATAGGAATTAAATTGAAAATTGTTATTACAGATGGAACCCAACCTGTAGGAAGAGGCATTGGCCCTGCTTTAGAAGCAAGGGACATTCTTTCGGTATTGAGAAATGAAGCCAACGCCCCAATAGATTTGAAGGAAAGAGCTATTCTGCTGGCAGGGGAATTATTGGAACTCTCAGGTAAGGTCGAATTGGGTGATGGAAATGAAAAGGCCAGGAAAATACTCGAATCCGGTGAGGCTTATAAGAAGTTCATGGCAATTTGTAATGCGCAGGGAAGGTTTACCGAACCAAAACTTGCCTTGTATAAACATGAAATAAAGGCAAGTCTTGCAGGAACCGTGATGAAAGTGGATAACAGAAGACTAGCCAAAATAGCAAAACTTGCCGGAGCACCAAGCGATAAGGAGGCCGGCATTGATTTTATGGCCCCAATAGGTATTGAAGTGGAAAAAGGACAAACCTTATATATAATCTATGCTGAATCCAGTGGTGAACTGGATTATGCCATGGAGTATTACAATTCCCAAACCGATATATTAACCATTGAATAAATGAAAAAACAGGGAACCATACTTTTTGCCCTTCCAGGCAACGAAAAATTTACAGAAAAACTGGCCTTGCATTTGAATGTTGAAAAAGGAGTCTCTGTTATTCGTCAATTCCCAGATGGGGAAACTTATGTTCAAATTCAATCTGATGTTAAAAGTAAACGGGTAATATTGGTTTGTACTTTACATCAGCCCGATAATAAACTATTACCGCTTTATTTCCTTTCCAAAACAGCCAAAGATCTGGGTGCGGAAAGCATTTGTCTTGTTGCGCCTTATTTGGCTTATATGAGGCAGGATAAGCGGTTTACTCCCGGTGAAGGCATAACATCAAAATACTTTGGGGAACTTGTCCCGGTATTTGCAGAAAGCCTGATAACAGTTGACCCTCATTTGCACCGAAAAAAATCGTTAAATGAGGTTTACAATATCCCGAACAAGGTAATTCATTCTGCAAAACTTATTTCGGAATGGATAAAGATGAATATTAAAAATCCTGTTTTGATAGGACCGGACAGCGAAAGCAAACAATGGGTTTCCAAAGTCGCAAAAGACGCCGGGGCATCTTTTATTGTTTTGGAAAAAACAAGACTTGGAGATAAGAAGGTGCTGATATCCCTGCCACCGGTAGATACCTACAAGAATCACACTCCAGTATTAATTGATGACATTATTTCCACTGCCGGAACAATGATCGAAACAACTGTAAAGCTTAAAAAAGCAGGGATGAATGCTCCCGTTTGCATTGGTATTCACGCAGTATTTGCCGGAAATGCCTATCAGGATCTTCTGAATGCCGGGGTGGCAGACATCATTACCTGCAACACAATTCCCCATAAAAGCAACCGGATCGATATAAGTAAAAATATTGCAGAAGCGATTGGTATGGAAATCCATCAGGAATAGCAATCAAAAAAACCATCTGAGAAGATGGTTTTTTTGATTGTAAAAATTATATCTTACTGTGATTAAACCAGAATTTTTGAATTATTTTTTCCTTTTTAGGGAATACAGATCCTTTCTCCTGTCTTTCATATTACGCACACTTCCAAAGTTGTGCAATTCCTTGAGCAGGTCCAAATCTACATCCACTAGCAAGGTACTTTCCGTATTTGGAGTGGCTTCAGCCTTAATTCCATTTACCGGAAAAGCAAAATCTGAAGGTGTAAACACCGCACTTTGGGCATATTGTATATCCATGTTATTCACCTTCGGCAAATTTCCTACAGAGCCTGCAATTGCTACATAACATTCATTTTCAACTGCACGGGACTGTGCACATATCTTCACCCTGGAATACCCGTTTTGGGTATCCGTCATAAATGGCACAAAAAGTATATTCATTCCTTCTTCAGCCAAAATTCGGGATAGTTCCGGAAATTCGATATCATAACAAATTAAAATTCCTATTTTTCCGCAATCGGTGTCAAAAGTTTGCAGTTTGGTCCCGCCTTTCATTCCCCAGGCAGATTCTTCAGCCGAGGTGATGTGCAATTTTTCATAACGTTCAACACTTCCATCCCTTCGGCATAAAAAGCCAACATTATACATATGTTCCCCTATCACCTGGGGCATGCTTCCGGTTATGATGTTGATATTATAAGTAATGGCAAAATTCCTGAAAGTTTCAAGCAGCCTGTCCGTGTAAGACGACAGGCCACGAATGGCTTCAGCTTCATTTAAATCGTTGAACTGCGCCATAAGCGGGGCATTGAACAATTCAGGGAACATAATAAAATCGCTTTGATAATCGCTTACCGCATCCACAAAATATTCAATTTGCTCAACCAGGGCGTCATAATCCTTAAACAATCGCATTTGCCATTGCACCAGCCCCAAACGGACCACAATTTTTTCTGTGTTTATTAATTTTTCGTGCGTGGTATAGTAAATATTGTTCCACTCCATTAGCACCGCAAATTCCATACTTTCATGGTCGCCCGGCAAATAGCCCTTGATCACTTTTTTGACATGAAAATCATTGGAAAGCTGAAATGAAAGTACAGGATCATGAATCTCCTTGAGTTTTACTTTTTCAATATATTTTTTAGTGGAGAGTTCCTCGGCATAATCACCATAATTAGGGATTCGGCCACCAAAAACGATTGCTTTCAGGTTTAGTTGTTCACAGAGTTCTTTTCTGGCTTCATAAAGCCTGCGACCCAGGCGCATACCACGGTATTCAGGGAGTATAAATACGTCTATGCCATATAAAACATCACCGTCCTTGGTATGGTTAGCGAAATTTTCGCCTCCAATAATATCAATGTATTTATGGTCCTCATCAACTTTATCGTAATCCACAATAATAGCTAAGGCACATCCCGCAATTTTTCCGTCTATAACAATACAAAACTGGCCATCGGGAAATTTGTTTACCAGGGTTTTAATATCCGCTTTGCTCCAATACGCATTGGACAGGCCGCTGTAAATTTCGATCATGGAAATTTTCAATTCCTCATAATCTTTTGCACGTAGGTTGCGAAGTTCTATTTTTGCTGAATCGATCAATTTTTTATTTCTTTATTATTGGCGAAGGTACTCAGGAATTCACTTAATTTAAAAGTTAAACCCGCAAATTAAGAGAGTTTTATTATTTCCCAAAATCAGTTTGCCAATTCTCAACGGTTTCATGTTATATATAGGACCTATTTTTCGTTAATTCGGAATTGAAATTTGGAATTTTCAATCCTTAATTCAGGATTTTAAATCCTCGCACATTTCATTTTTAATTGCGAATATTACCATCCCAACCCTGCTTTTCACCTGCAGCTTATAGAATAAATTTTCCCGGTACCCATCTATTGTCTTTGGGCTTAAATTCATTTTATCGGCCACCTCTTTATACGTCATCTCGGAACAGGCATATTGAAGAAATTCCATTTCCCGCTTTGTAAGGGGGGCAAATTCTATTTTCTCGATATTATTGTAATTATTTAAGGCTTCTGAAACTTCAGAATTAAAATAATAGCCATTTTCTACAACCGCGTTAAGCGCTTTCAAAAATTCCTTTGGTTCAATATCCTTCAACAAATATCCCCGGCAACCCAAACGAATCATTTTAAGAATAAAATTCTCATCATCCTCCATGCTTAAAGCCAGGGTTTTTTGCTCCGGCAAATGCTTTCTTAACCAAGTCATAGTTTCAATTCCGTTTAAAACAGGCATTTTTAAGTCCAGCAGGATAATATCGGGTTTTACATTATTGGCTTGTAAATAGTCGATTAATTCCTGCCCGTTCTTAAGAATTTCCATAACCGTAAACCCATGAAATGAATTGACCAGGCCTAACAGGGATTTTGCAAATAATACGTGATCGTCAACTATAATAATCGTTTTACTCATTTTATAGTATTTTTGTTGGATAACGTAAAGATAAAGAAGTTCCGTTACCATCTGAAGAATTTAAAATAAAGTCGGTTTTTATGAGTTCTGCCCTACTTTTCATATTAAACAGGCCGGAACTTTTTTCCACTTCTTCCGGATCAAAACCTTTTCCGTTATCGGAAGTATTGATAAAAAGCTCATTTTCAGAATACCGGAATTCTACATCCAGTTTAGACGCTTTGGAATGCTTTATCACGTTAGAGAAAAACTCCTGTAAGATCCTGAAAAGAATTATCGAGTCTTTTTGAGGGATTTCAAAAGGATCTTCAATTGACGCAAAGGAGGTTTTAATAATGTTTAAACGTTCAAATCTTGAGAGTTCTCCCTTGACAGAAGCTTCCAAACCTGCATATTCCACCACCTCGTTATTCAAAGATCTGGAAAGCGCCCTCACTTCACGTAGCGAACCGGAAACAACTTCTTTTATCTCATTGACATTAGTTTGAAAAGATTCGTCTATAGTACCTGAAAGTATGTTTAGCTGCATATTTGCTACCGAAAGTAACTGGCCAATATTATCGTGCAGTTCCCAACTGACATTTTTTAGGGTTTGCTCCTGAATTTCAAGCTTGGATTGCACCAATTCGCGTTCGTACCTTTTTTCGGCCTCAAATTTATCATAAAGCAGCTTGTTTTTTCTCTTCTGAAATGTGATAAAGAATATAATGGCGAAACTGACCAAAAACAAAATGACCACTATAAAATAAACAATTAGTAAGAGTTCCTCTTTAGAAAGCATATAATACAGATAATCTTTAGCAAGTTTACATTAATTTATCGGGTTCTAAAGACAGTTCCTCCATCTTCCTCATTCCCAAATCCCAAAATTTCTACTGAAGTTACATTGATATCCCTAATAAAAAATTCAATTCTCATTCTTCAAAATTCATTTAGAACAAGAATTTATTTTTGATATTTTTTAATGAAAATCCCTTTGGAGAACAAATTAAAAAACCAATCGCAAAACAGGAGTACATAAAAATATTCGCGTACCTAAGATAATCTATGTGAAAATTAACGAATTCCGGATTTACCATGGTGAGATAACGATTGTAAATAAAAATTGGGGTTATGCTTAAATGCCACACCATTGCTCCTATCGAGATGTAAAAAGGCAAATTTTTATAAAAATATAAAATTCTGTCACTAAGGAGCATTTCATAATAAAAACTCCCAATACAAAACAGGAGTATAAAACTACCTGAGATTGTTGTATAGGAGGAAAAAGCTTTAAAAAAAATGTCTGAATAAATATAATTCGCAATAGAGCTTAGTATAAAAAATAACGTTAACCCATATAGGAACTTCTTCAACCTAAAAGAGGTTATCTGGCTTATAAAAACATTAAAAAACACCGTGAGAAAGATGATTTTTGCTGAGTTGAAAAGCCAATAATTACTGATAAAAACCGAGTTCTTTAAGCTTGGAAAGGTCTTGTATTCATCAAAATAATTCCATGCGGCGTACATTCCAATTATTTCAATAAACAAAATAAACCAGAGGTTATAAACGAATAATTTTAATCCTTTATCCTGAGTCTTTGATTTAATAAGATAATAGGTTCCCGCCAAAGCAGCCAACAATTCAAATATATTAGAAACAAATAACCTATTCTCCATAAAATATTCAAACATGGTGGCTTGGTTTAGTAAGTGACAGGAGGAATACCGCCGGAAGATTCATTATATGGATCAATGTTATAATTATTGTCGGCCTTAACTAAATTTTCATCTTCACCCTCAAAAGGGCCTGTTCTCTCCATGGTAGGCGCAAGAAAAATAGTGGCATAACTTTTCTTGATCGAAGATTTGGGATATGCTCCAAAATAGATGCGAATTCCCGGATTTTTAACCTTTTGCTCTGCAGATTTTTCCTTCACATAATTCAAATATTGCTGAAGTTCCTCTACACTATACCAGAATTCGCGAGTATCCTGATATCCTTGTGCCAAATCGATATCCTTTGCCCTGGATTCTTTCCATTTTATTTGAAGTGCTTTTGCTCCTTCAACACTAATACATTTTTTTGGTTTTTCCATAATCCACAATTTGTCTTAAATTATTAATACTTCTTATTGTTCTTAAGGTAATGTTAAGATAAATGTATATAAATTATGGCATAAAACATCTTTCCCAATAAAGAAAAGGGGTTTTTCCCCTTGTGGCGATCTTATCAATCTCATATATTTGTGTTGTTATTTAATTGGCCCTAATGTTATTAAGTAAAAAGTGTCGTTTAAGGTGTGAAGTATTTCCAGGTAGGGCTGTTAATATTTCTTAAACACCACAACGGCACTTTTTTATTTTTATAAAACCCAACCTTGAGTTGAAATTGAGAACTATCCCAAAAAAGCGAAACTTACGCTATCTCCAATAATTTTTTGTGCAATCTTGTTCATTCCTGTTTCACTTAATTGCATCACCCTGGGATAACCTCCCGTAGTTTGGCAATCCCGCATCAATACGATCAATTTCCCCGAAGGAGTGAGTTGAACGGTTCCCGGCAATACCGGCCCGGTAATGATCGGTTTCAGCATATTTCCCATGATTTCCTTTAACTGAATGGCCATCCTGTTGTTGTTTTTATCGATGGAAAAATTACGGGATCTCAGTATTTCCTGCTCACTTTCAGTAAGCAAATCAAATTCAGGACCCGGGAAAACCTCTATTTCAGATGTCATTAGGTATTCTGAGGTGAATTTTATGGAAGCGTTCGTTTCAATTTTAGATTCATTTAAAGATTCATAAGGCAATTTCAGATCCTTGACTAATTTGAAATTATCTGTAATACCTTCAAACCAACTTCGGCTTTTCAGAACTCTTTCGGTTTTGAAGCCTCCGGAAATTGCCAAATATGCCCTGCAGCCCAATTGTCGTTTTCCAAAACTTAATTCATCACCAGCCTCAATTTTGTAAACCCTATTATTCTCTATCTTGAAATTATTGATTTTTGGGGAAAGCAAAGCGCCACAAATTGAGATTTTAACGGGATCGGAAAATTTTAATTTTGGTCCCATTTGAGTGATTTCAAGCACTGCAGAATTAGGTGTATTTCGCAAAATAAGGTTGGCCATTTTGGCTGCATAGAAATCCATAACGCCACTCATTGGAACGCCATATTTCAGAAATCCGTTCCTGCCAGGATCCTGAATAGTGGAAAATAAACCCGTTTGTAAAACTTCAATTTCCGCCTTCATAATCCTTCTTTTTAAATTGAAAATTTCCTTCCTTAATTTCTTCTGAAATCTTCAGAAATTCACTTTTCGAAACCTGATAAAATTTCACTTTATCCCCTGCCGAAATCTCACATGGAGGAAGCCTGTTTTTATCAAAAAGAGGCACCGGGGAATTAGCGATAATCTGCCATCCTCCGGGACTGGATTTTGGGTAAATTCCCGTCTGGTTTTCACCTATTCCAACAGCCCCTTTTTGGACCTCCATTCTAGGTTGAATTTTTCTGGAGATCTGAAGCTTTTTATCCAGACCGCCCAGGTATAAGAAACCGGGTAAAAAACCTATAAAATAAACCGTGTAAATTGGTTGGGTATGCAACCGGATAATTTGATCCAGGGACAGGTTCTTTTCCCGGGATATCAACTTCAGATCCAAACCGAATTCAGCATCATAACACACCGGAATATTATAAAGTTGTATAATGGTTTTTTTTGTTATCTTAGTTCCCTGAAACAGCCCTTTTAAGGCCATAACCTCCCCATAGACATCCTCTATTGTGTAAATGTAATAAACTAATAACGAGTTATATGTGTTTATTACCTCAACCTTTACTTCATAATAATATTCTTCTATCTTATTTTTATAAAACAAGACCTTTTCCAGGGTGTTTTCACGGATTTCAGGTTCAAATTCAATCAGGATCGCACGCTCCCCCATCGTTCTTATCCGGGGAAATTTACTGTTCATGAATGCAGGATTTGAATATTATTTCCCCCGAACTTTTGCTGAAGATATTTCAGAATTTCAACAGAATTGGGAGTGTCACTGTGCAAACAAAAAGTAGTGGCATTACAGTCTAATTTTTGCCCGTTTTCACAGGTGATCTTTTTATTGGAATACATAGATAAAAGGTGTTGAAAAACAAGCTCTTTTTGAGTGATCAATGCATTGGGTTTTGAACGGGAAACCAGGCTGTAATTTTCGTTGTAATTCCTATCGGCAAAGGCTTCAGAAATTACTTTTATTTTACCTTCCGCAAGTTTGGAAATCACCGAATTTTGAGGAGAATAAATCGGATATTTTTCTTCAAATTCAAGTATGGAATCGATCACGATTCTGGCGATATTTTCATCTTTTGCGGCATCATTATACAGGGCTCCATGAGGTTTAATATGGGTGAGTTTTCCACCTTCTGCTTCAGCGATTTGTTTTAAACTTAAAATTTGCGCTACTATAGAAAGCTTTAAATCTTCAGCAGGAATTTCCATTGATATCCTGCCAAAATTTTCTTTATCCGGATACGATGGATGAGCCCCTATTTCAACATTGTTTTCCATAGCGAGCATAACAGTTTGATGCATGCTTTCCAGTGTTCCGGCATGTCCTCCGCAAGCGATATTGCAGGCGGAGATCAGCGGCATTAATTCCTGGTCATAGTGCCCGCCTTCACCTAAATCACAATTGATATGTATATAATTCATATTGTAAAATTTATATCCCCTGAAGGACTGTATAAATAGATTTAGCACCGAGAAAAATAGTAATCCCTATTATTATAATTCCCAGTACATTTTGTTTTAAGGTATTGCGATATTCTCCCAAAACAGAAGTTTTGTTCACGATCCAAAACAAGAAAATTGCAATTACTGGCAAAAGTAATCCATTGGCAACCTGGGCAAATTTGATGATCTCAATGGGGTTTAGCTGAAGTGAAGAGAAAAATATTCCCAATAATAAGATCGCAGACCATACCGCCTTAAATTTTAGTGATTTTAAACCCTTCTCCCAACCGAAAAAACCTTTTACAACATATGCGGCAGCTAAAGGCGCGGTGATGGAAGAGGTGATCCCTGCCGCCAACAAACCAATGGCAACAAACCAAGTGGCAAATTCCCCGAACAAAGGTTTTACACCTACTGCAAGATCAATTGCGGAAGTTACATTATCCAAATTAATGGCTGCAGCACTAATAACGATTGCCATAGAAACTACACCCCCTAAAACAATTGCCCAGGAAAGTTCCTTTCTCGCGATTTTAAGATCGGATGGATCCTTCCATTTTTCTTTTACCAAAGAAGCATGTAAAAACAAATTATATGGCACCACGGTTGTCCCAACCAATGCGATAACGGTCAAAATATCCGCAGAACTCGTAGAAGGAATTAACAAACCCCTTAATATTTCAAATATATCGGGTTTTACAAGAAAAGCGGTTATCAAAAAAGAAAGGCTCATTAATGCTACCAGCACGATAAAAACCCTTTCCAGAATTTTGTAATTTCCAATTGCCAGGAGGGCAAAAGCGATCGCCCCAACAAGGAGGCTCCAGGCATTTAAAGAAAAATCACCAATTTCAATAGAAAGTGGTGATGTTATTGCCGTGATCCCCAATACAGCTCCGGTGATATTTCCGGCCTCGTAAGCTGCATTTCCAACCACGATCGCAGAGAACACCAATACGATCGCACCTGCCTTTAAAAAAGGATTTTTCAGTTCCTCACGAATACATTCACTTAAACCTTTTTGCGATATAATCCCCAAACGTGCCGACATTTCCTGCAAAATAATACAGGCTATTATTGAGAGTAACAAGGCCCAGAGCAAAGAATATTGAAAATGAACGCCTGCCAGAGTACAAACCGTAACTGTTCCCGGACCTATAAAAGCTGCCGAAACCATTACTCCAGGACCCACATTTTTTAACCAGGTTTTCACTTTTTGGCTTTGGATTCCTGCAGTGCATATATTGCAAAGCTTCCCAGCCAATGTCCACCTTCATAGCTGTCACCCACTATATTTGGGAAGGAATAATTAACATGTTTGTTCGCCAGGCTTGTTAAATGAGAAAAATTCTCCGGATATTGATTTGCAAGTCCATAAAACACCCAGGCACGGCTAAAATTAAGACCGTCCAGATGCACCAGTTTACCATCGGTCCTATCTGAAACTTTACCGGGCTCCAAAGCGAAATCAGATTTTTTAAGTTGAGGCATAAAATTATCTATCCATAATGAAAAAGCCGCTTTAGACAATACCTTTCTCATTACATCCACCTCTTCCAGACAAGGTGAAAGGAAATCGAATCCGCTGGGCTCCCAGGTTATGGGACAATTTTTATCCTTGAGATAAAAATCATTTGCGCGTTTTTCGATCAAGATCCGGAATTCCTCGTTTTTTGTTGCCACTGCATAATCATGCGCAAAACTTAAAGCAAAGGCCGTATTGGAATGTTCCCCAACCCTGATCGGATAATTCAATTTTGGCAAAAATTCGGTAAAACGGGTTACGATCAAGTCCGTTAGGGGTTTTATATTGGCCGATAATTCTATCCCTAAATCCGAATCCCAGGTATTCAATTCTTCAGACAGTTTTAAAAGCCAGGCCCATCCATAAGTTCGCTCGTAATCTTCGCTGTGCTCGGTTTTAAAATAGGTGACTTCTGCAGCAATATTTTCCTTTGAAAGGGAGGTTTCAAGTTTTTCTTTTATTTCCCGCGCATTATCTATTTTGGGGAATTTTTTCAATAATCTCACCAAAGTCCAATGCCCATGTACAGAGGAATGCCAATCAAAACAACCATAAAATGCAGGATGAAGTTCCATAGGAGCTTTCAGGTCCTTTTCTCCGCCAAGGGTTTGCCCCAACTTATTGGGATATTCGGTTGCGAGGCAGGCTAATGGCAGTTTTACGAGTTTGTTAGCTTGTTCTAAATTCAATTCAACTATATCTTCATCTATAAGAGCATCAATGGAAATAGCCTTGCTGGTATCAGCATCATTTTTCAAATTTTGATCGGCTTTTTTGCGGTCTTCACCTTTACAACCAATCAATAATAGTATTAAAAGTGCTAAAAAGTTCGTTTTCATTTTAATGGGTTGTAAAAATTGATTTTTATTTGTCAAATGTATTAAAATCTTAGAAATAAATTGAAATCTTGGAAATATTTAACCTAACCAGCCTTCACGGTCCAGGCTTCGGTATTGAATAGCTTCACTGATATGAGCACCCTTGATTTGTTCACATTCTTCAAGATCGGCTATGGTTCGGGATACTTTCAAAATCCTGTCATAGGCCCGGGCAGAAAGATTTAGGCGTTCCATCGCGGTTTTTAACAATTGTTTTGAGGCATCATCGAGTTGACAGAATTCCTTGATCTGTTTTACATTCATTTGCGCATTGTAATGCACTTTCTCATTTCCATTGAACCTGATGGTTTGCAATTGTCTTGCAGATGTCACCCTTTTTCTGATCTCAACGCTGCTTTCGCCATTGCGCTCTTCGCTCAATTTTTCAAAGGGAACCGGGGTAACCTCAATATGTATATCGATTCGATCCAATAATGGGCCGCTGATTTTTCCTAAATAGCGTTGCATTTCTACAGGAGAAGAAGTTCTTGGTGCGCCGGGATCGTTAAAAAATCCGCTTGGACTTGGATTCATGCTTGCCACCAGCATAAAACTGGAGGGATAAGTGACCGTGAATTTTGCGCGGGAAATGGTCACTTCCCTGTCTTCCAAAGGCTGGCGCAACACTTCCAGTACCCCGCGTTTGAATTCGGGCAATTCATCTAAAAACAAAACCCCATTATGGGAAAGTGAAATTTCTCCCGGCTGCGGATAAGCACCGCCACCTACAAGGGCAACATCGCTAATTGTATGGTGAGGGCTGCGAAACGGCCTTTGAGACATCAAGCCTACATTTTCCTTAACTTTTCCTACTACACTATGGATCTTTGTTGTTTCCAGGGCTTCCTGCATGGTCATTGGAGGTAAAATACTGGGCAGGCGTTTTGCCAACATAGTTTTACCTGCCCCCGGTGGACCAATTAAAATGATATTGTGGCCACCCGCAGCGGCAATTTCCATGCAGCGCTTAATGGATTCCTGGCCTTTAACATCGGCAAAATCATGTTCCGGATGTTCCAAATTATTGTCAAATTCTTCCCGGATATTAATGATCGTGCGTTCCAAAGGCTCATTTTTATCAAAAAATTTGATTACCTGTAAAATATTATCCACTCCGTAAACTTCCAGTCCGCTCACGATGGCCGCTTCTTTTACGTTTTGTTTTGGGAGGATTATCCCCTTAAAACCTTCTTGTTTGGCTTTAATAGCAATTGGCAAGGCACCTTTTAGCGGGTTCAGGCTTCCATCCAGGGAAAGCTCCCCCATGATGATATATTCTGAAATATTTTCAGCTTTTATTTGTCCTGAAGCGGCGAGGATCCCCAGTGCCAAGGTGAGATCATAGGCAGAGCCCTCTTTCCGGAGATCGGCGGGGGCCATATTAATGGTGATCTTCTTGCCGGGAAATTTATAGGTATTGTTTTGTAAGGCAGCGGCAATGCGATAACTGCTTTCTTTTATAGCGCTATCCGGCAAGCCAACAAGATAAAATGCTACTCCGGGCACCACATTTACCTCCACGGTAATAGTTGTGGCCTCTACCCCAAAAACAGCACTGCCATAAACCTTTACCAGCATTTAAATTTGATTTTACTTAAATGTAGTAAAATTTATGGAATGCCCGTTATTTAATATTTCGTGGATTTTTGCGGTAATATTCAACAATTGAGGCACTTTCTTTCTTACAACACCCTCCAATTTCAGGATGATAAGGTGTTATAACCAAAGTGCAATATGAAGTTAGGAGACTTCAAGATGATTCCCGGTTCTTTCTGGATTGCAGGATGCGCGAGGTCATGAGACCTCACGCAGCGGGGAATATGATTGGTCATAATAACATATCCATACAGGATCATTCCTTTATTTCTCACACATTAAGAACGGCTTTCAATAATACAGTCCCTATAAATTTGTCTGCTGAAGACATCTATCCAGTCCACAACTGTAGCTGTAATAAAATGAGCCCTGGTTTGATCTTTTATGGTATAGCCTTCCTTCAAAATAATTCCTTTCTTTAAAAATAGGAAAAAAGAGTGAAATTCTAACCCAATAATAAAATAAAGTCAGGAGACTTCAGGGCGATTTCCGGTTCTTTCGTGATTAAAGGAGGCGCGAGGTCATAAGACCTCACGCAGCGGGTAATGGTGGTGGCCTCTACCCCAAAAACAGCACTACCATAAACCTTTACCAACATTTAAATTTGATTTACTTAAATGTAGTAAAATTTATGGAATGCCGGTTATTTAATATTTCGTATAAATTTGTGGGTATGTTCAACAATTGAGGCCCTAGCTTTCATATAACATCTTTCTATTTCAGGATGATAGGGTCCGCTGCGCAAAGTCTCATGACTTTGAGCTTCCCCTAACCAGTTAAATTCCTATCACTCCCCCAAAGTCTCCCGACTTTGAAACGGATGATCTTTTTAGTAGCTATTATACCTTGATATCGTCCAACTCTTCAAAACACCCCATACTTAGATTGTACTATCAAGTGAATATGACTGGTCATAATAACATATCCTTACAGGATAATTCCTTTATTTCTCACCCAGTAAGAAAGGCTTTCAATAATACGGTCTCTATATACTTGTTTACTGAAGAGATCTATCCAGTCTACAACTGTGGCTGTAATAAAATGCGCCCTGGTTTGATCTTTTATGGTATATCCTTCCTTCAAAATGATTCCTATCTTTAAAAATAGGAAAAAAGTGGGAAATTCTAACCAGATATTTACCTGAAGTCAGAAGACTTCAGGGCGATTTCCGGTTCTTTCGTGATTAAAGGAGGCGCGAGGTCATGAGACCTCACGCAGCGGGAATTAATTTTATACGGTGCTGGCAATAGTTTTTTAGAATGGTAATCCGTCAAATTCTTTCACAACATACTTTCTTATTTCAGTTATACTTTTAAAAATTTTGAGTAAAAAGGGGTTCTCCTGTACGTAAACCATAAAATCATCAATATGCTCGGGAAGTCCAACATCATATTCATCGTTAAGACTTTTTGCTTCAGCGTATTTTTTGGCATAAAAATTAAGTAATAATTTAGCTTCCTTCTCTAAGTTACTTTCGTTAGGCTCTTTAGACTTTCTCAATAATTGAACAGCTTCTTCTAATAGTTCTCGGTCTGTTCTAATTAATTCCTTCGATTCTTCTTTTGAGCTAGAAATTATTTTGTTTATTTCTTCTTCTAATTGTGGATAAAACACTTTAAAAAGTGATTTTAAATTTTCAAAAGTAAGGCTCTTTCCTCCAGATAAATTTATGTTATTATTGATTGAAATTAATAATTTGAAAATATCTTCTTTATTAAACCGTGTTGCTTGAAAAATTGAAAGTGGTCCTGTAAGGTCTGTTGGATTAATGTCTATAAGAAACGTACATACATATGAATCAGAAGCTTTTGAAAGTGCACCAGCCTCAAATAGTATCCAAGGTGAATTTAGGTTATCTCTTGTTAAACAGATAATACCAACCCTTGATTCTGCAAGTTCATTAACGATTTCTCCATTCCATTTTTTACCTTTATCAATGTCTAATGAAATCCAAGGTTCAGCAGCTTGAATTATTTGTTCAATCCAGGATTTAAGAAATGTAGCTACATCTTTACTTTTGTTTCCTGACCAACTTATAAATATTTTCATTTCTTTTTTTAAATTATTGCCAACAAGTTTATTTCAGACATTTCGTATATATCTTATTGCTGATATATCGCTTTTGTATGGCATGTCGCTTTATTTACTCCCAAATGTAACTGATTCAAACGGAGCGTCCAAAGGGTTTTAAATTTTTGCTGTTAACACACAAAATATGCAGGAGTAATTTCTAAGTTGAGATTTCTAAGGGTTGGAATATGAGCCTAACTAGCTAATATTTTTTTCACCTTCTGAACAGTACCAGAAGATTTATTCGTTAATACCATAGTGTTACGAATGCTCTGCCCAGATTTCAGATATCTAAGCACATCTTTATGTTTACATAAGAACTCTTGTGAGGTTTCTGTAGTTCCTTCGGTTCTTCCAAGTGTACCACCGTCCTTAATAAATTTTCTACGACCACTATTCATTCTTTGCATTGTTTGTTTTAATTCCATAGACGCAAAGCTTGCTCCAATAGTCAACATGGTCTGGGTCATAATATTTACAGTTTTATCGGGATTCAATGTTGATAAACCATGATTATCAATAACTATATTAACTCCCAAATCATTTGTTACCTCAACAAATTGAAGAAAATCCACCACCTTACGACTAACCCTGCTTAGCTCACTAACAATAATATTTAGGATATTAAGCTCTTTGACCAAATCAAGGATATCATTGTTAATCTTCTGATTCTTCGTGCCGCTCATGTAATACGCTTTTACCTCAACGATGTCGAAATGGTTGCCGTATTTTTCCTGGAGTTCCTGAACTTGTCTCTGAACGTCTTGTTTTTTTTCTGTGGTTGAACATCTGGCAATAATTAAAGCACTTTCCATAATAGATTTTTCTTATTATTTGTTATTCTAATATAGAATAAAACTATAGTATATCAAAATAATTCTTTGATTTTATTTAATACAAAAAGCACCACACATTTCACCACCTGTAGGATTAAAATTGATACACTTCCATTTTTGATACAGTTTAACCTTTCAAGCCAAGCTAAATCATGTATTAATTCTAGAGTTAGTAGAAACGCACAAGAAAGCTTCTACATGTGGTTTATGGTAACCGTAATAAAGGGAGTTTAAATGAATTGGATAGCATATCAGGATATTAAAATTAAGATTGAGTGGAGGAAGGTACTAATGAATATAAACTCATTTACATTTGGATGAATCATAAAAAGTTTCAAAAGGAAATATTCTTATTTCCTTTTGCTCCCCATTCAAGATTTCAACAAACAAATACTTATCATTAAAATATAATAATTTGAACCCAGTGTTTTCTATATGTTCGTTTTGAATAACACAACTGAGGTTCGCTATATTACCGAATTCTTGAGGTGTATAAGCTGGTTTAAGTTCCCTAGGATATAAAAAAATACTAAGAAACGCAAAAACCAAGGAAAGCACCGCAAATCCCATAAAAACCCTGAATAAATTAGGCTTATAAAGTTTTTTGAATACTAACAAAGAATTAAATATCGATGTAATGAACATCAAAATAAATGCAACAATATTTATTGTCTGTGGAATATTCCATTCCAAATTTTCCCTATTTATTTGATGGATTAAGAGAGATATGTAAATTAATAACATTAGTACTAAACCTATACTTGCGCCCTTCCAAATTCCCCAAAAAAATGAAAGGACTAAAGGAATGCATAACACTAAAAACATAATGGAAATTAGTATCAATCCATCTTGAAGTAATTGTGTAGGGGAAAAAAAACGTATATATCCAATACCTATTGTAAACAAATTGTAACATTGAACTATACCCCCGAGGAGGAAAGGAAATAAAGCAATGAAGGTATAATATTTTTTTATTTGAAGTTCAAGATATTTATACCTTCCCAGTAATTCCTTCATATTTTCAGATTATCAATAAAGGTAGTTAACTTTATGTTAAATGGGGTACAATGAACTGTTTTAAAAAAAACCTTGCTATTAGTATTACGTTTGTCTTACCTATTAGCTTTATTGCCTGAAAATCCTATTAAAACACAATAAACCCCACGTTGCCGTCATTACTGCATCGTAGGGTTTACTTGTCATTACTTCGGGATAAACTCCCTTAAAACGTCTTATTTTAAGTCATACATATTTTCAGTTCGATATACCCATTCCACCGTTGTCAATTCTCCTCAGCTGCGCAAAGTCTCATGACTTTGAGCTTCCCCTAACCTGTTGAATTCCTATCAATCCCTCAAAGTCTCCCGACTTTGAAACGGATCATCTTTTTAGTAGCTATTATACCTTGATATCGTCCAACTCTTCAAAACATCTGCAACAGGATTATCAGCTAAAGTCACCTCTTCCAGCACACCATTACCGTGTATATAATTTGAAGCACTGGAATACACATAATCTGATGCCTTGGCCACAAAACCGGAACGAACCGGGTTTAGGTGAATATAGTCCAGTTTTGACCATAAAAACTTTTCACTGTAAATCTCCTCCGCATGGTTACCAGCCTGCCATACCTGATAATTCTTATTTCGCGTGTGGCTAAATGTCGCCTTGTGAAGCCGCTCGAGAATCCATTCCCTTCTGCTTTCGGGACTATTTTGAAGAAGATCCAGAATCCTTGTTGCCGTAAACTTTTTGAAATCCCGAAGCACATCCGAAAGCGCTCCATCCTTTGATTGTACTATCAAGTGAATATGATTGGTCATAATAACATATCCATACAGGATCATTCCTTTATTTCTCACACAGTAAGAAAGGCTTTCAATAATGCATTCCCTATAAATTTGTCTACTGAAGACATCTATCCAGTCCACAACTGTAGCTGTAATAAAATGAGCCCTGGTTTGATCTTTTATGGTATAGCCTTCCTTCAAAATGATTCCTTTCTTTAAAAATAGGAAAAAAGAGTGAAGTTCTAACCAGATAGTAACAAGAAGTCAGGAGACTTCGGGTCGATTTCCTGTTCTTTCATGATTAAAGGAGGCGCGAGGTCATGAGACCTCACGCAGCGACAACAGACTTCACACAAAAGGGGTTGTTTACCAACATTGAGACTTTTCCATATTTTCAGTTCACAACAATCAGGCGTAATCCATATAAGCTTTTAGAACATAGTTAAAAAATGTAGAAATATTTATTTTTTTGGTTGACTAAAATTTTTGCCTGGTCCATAAAAATTATGCTTTGATCCCCGAATTGAGCCTTCACTGCTCTCACCAAATACAAAATTTATGGAATTCCTGTTATTTAATATTTTAGAAAAGATATTGGTTCCCTCTTTCAAATTTCGCGCAACAAAAAAGGCAAATGAAGTTTTTAACTTTATTTGCCTTTGCGATAATTTTAGATGTATTCTGGAATAAAATCCCAGTTATTTTACCTTTAGCACATTCTTTCGATAATGTTCTACAATTCCATCTATTGGTCTTCTCACAATATTTCCTATTTCAAGATGATACGGCTGGGCTACCGCCCTGATGATATCTTCACTAAAATAAGCGATGGTTCCTATAAAATGTATCGGCACATTTTGGGCTTGTCTAAAACAAAGAACCCGGGAATGAATAAATTCCTGAACACCTTCATGTACCAGTTTATAAAAATACCCGTTCCTCTCATTGCTAAAAATAAACTCGGCAAAGGAAGCCAGGTACGTATTGGGATTTTCTCTTTGGTATAGATTTTTTTTAATTTCGTCTGAATCCAGATTATACGACTCTTCAAATTTCTTGGCGATATCCGGAGGCATACGCTTGTAATAATAATCGCGGATAAGACGTTTTCCAAAATAATTACCACTTGCTTCATCCATAAGCATGAATCCAAGTGACGGTACTGCCATTTCTATATTTTCCCCGTCAAAATAACAGCTATTTGAACCTGTTCCCAAAATACATACAATTCCCGGCTCACTGGTTGCCGCATATACGGCTGCTACTATATCTTCTTTAACAATCACCTCTGAGGCATTTGTGAAAAAATTAGCAATAATACCCTGAAGTAATTTCCGGGGAGATTCCGTTCCGCAACCGGCACCGTAAAAATGAATTTTATCCACTTTGTTTTTAACTTCCTGGAAATCCGGGTTTTCTTCAATCCTTTGCTCCAGCATATGTTCAGGAAATACGGCCGGGTTCAGACCTTTTGTCCTTGTTTTAAATACTTCTTCTCCTTCTTTATCGAGCAGGATCCAGTCGCATTTGGTGGAACCGCCATCGGCAATTAATATCATTAGAATTTCTTTAAATAGTAAAAAAGGCTGTTTTAATTGCAAATATAAAATGCTTTTAAAACAGCCTCCAGATTCAGTTTTTAAAAACTATAGCTTATTTTACATTCGCAACATAGGTCGCAAGATCAATCAGTTTGGCAGAATAACCATATTCGTTATCGTACCAAGCGACTAATTTAAAGAAATTGTCGTTCAAAGCAATCCCTGCCTGCGCATCAAAATTACAAGTATGTGCATTTGATACGAAATCCTGGGAAACCACCATTTCTTCGGTATATGAAATAACACCTTTGTAGTCTCCTTCCGAAGCTTTTTTAAAGGCTGCTTTTATTTCATCCATAGTGGCCGATTTTTCGGTCCTTACAGTTAAATCAACAACAGAAACATCCGCAGTTGGAACCCTAAATGACATTCCGGTCAGTTTTCCGTTTAATTCAGGAATAACTTTTCCAACAGCAACCGCTGCTCCTGTAGATGAAGGTATAATATTCGTTAAAGCGCTTCTACCGCCTCTCCAGTCCTTACTTGAAGGGCCATCAACAGTTAATTGCGTTGCAGTTGTTGCGTGTATTGTTGTCATCAATCCTTCAATAATTCCAAAGTTATCATTAATAACTTTTGCCAATGGAGCCAAACAGTTGGTTGTACAGGATGCATTGGATACGATTGTATCTTCCGCCTTAACATCTTTATGGTTCACGCCCATTACAAACATTGGGATATCTTTTGAAGGTGCGGAGACCACAACCTTTTTAGCTCCGGCTGTAATATGTTTTTGTGCACCGGGCATATCTTTAAAGATCCCGGTACAATCCAAAACAATCTCGGCATTTACCGCATCCCATTTAAGATCTTCAGGATTACGTTCTGCAGTTACCCTTATAGTTTTTCCATTTACAAAAAGGTTTCCATCTTTCACTTCAACGGTTCCATTGAATCTTCCATGAACCGAATCATATTTTAAAAGGTATGCAAGGTGTTCTACTTCCAAAAGGTCATTTACTCCAACAACTTCTACATCCTTATTTTCCATAGCAACTCTAAATGCTATTCTTCCGATACGGCCAAAGCCGTTAATTCCAATTTTTGTGCTCATTTTATTTGTATTTATCGTTCTTAAATAGAAGTGATGTCTGCCACCCTCCTTAAATTTCTATCAAATTTATCTTCGCCTTTTATAGCGACATCTAAAGGTACCGAAACTACCTGTTGATGACTTATTCCTACCATAATTGTTCGTTCCCCGGCAAGTATGGCATCTACCGCACCAACCCCAAGTTTACTGGCCAAAACACGATCTGAACAACTTGGTGAGCCTCCTCTTTGAATATGGCCCAATACTGAAACCCTGATATCATAATCGATCAGGTTTTTTTCGATGACTTCGGCCAGTTCAAAAATATTCTTTCCACTTTTAATACCTTCGGACACCACTATAATACTTGATGTTTTACCTGATTCCCTACTTCTTTGGAGTGATTCCAGCAATCTTTCGATCCCGTGGTCTTCTTCAGGGACCAAAATTTCTTCGGCTCCGGCTCCAATCCCAGCATTTAAAGCAATCGCCCCAGTATCGCGTCCCATAACTTCCACAAGGAACAACCTGTTATGCGAACTTGCGGTATCACGTATTTTATCGATGGCTTCCACTACCGTATTCAAAGCGGTATCATAACCAATAGTGTAATCGGTCCCACTTATATCATTATCTATAGTAGCGGGAATTCCAATGACAGGAAAATTAAATTCATTGTCCAATAAGAGTCCACCGGTAAAAGTACCATCTCCCCCGATCACCACAAGAGCGTCTATCCCAGCGTTTATAAGGTTTGTATGTGCTTTTTCCCGTCCTTCTTTGGTCCTGAATTCATTGGACCTGGCAGTTTTTAGGAAAGTTCCCCCTCTGCTGATAATATTTTTGACAGATCTGGCATTTAAATCTTCAATATCATTTTCTATTAGCCCTTGATATCCCCTGTAAATCCCTGCGCATTCCAGGTTGTGATATGCACAACCTCTAACTACAGCGCGGATTGCGGCGTTCATTCCGGGAGCATCTCCACCAGAGGTCAATACTCCTATTTTCTTTATTTTTGTTTGCATTACTGTAAAAATATTTGTTTTTTAGGGTAAAACCTAATTTGTAGGCATACTCAAACGTTTTCGGTTAATAACTCATATAAAAAGCCCCAATTATGGGGCTCAATTGTAATAATTAAGAAAAAAAATATCATTTTATCATTCAATCTTCAAAAATATTGAAAGTATTATATCCTCTTTATTTCTTCTCCAACAATACAAACACAAATTCAGAATCTATTAAAACCTGTCCATCTATAACTTCTGCTGAACTGCCGGAATAGGAATCATGAAGCTTTTCACCGTTCTTAAAAGATTTCGAAACATCAATAGATTTTTCGCCTTTGGGAACATTGATACCTATTACCACCGAATCATTATAATCGCCTTTACTGAAACTTCTGGAAAAATAATATGGTTGCTCAGAAATCATTTGATGAACCCCAGCTCCAACAGCCGGATGATTGGCCCTGAACTGACCCAGTTTTTGCCAATGAGCCAAAATCTTTTGGGTGTTTTCATTTGAAGTTATATCCTCCCAATTCATAAATGACCTTAAGGTAGCATCTCCTTCTGTTCCTTCAATTATTAAAGAACGTGCAGATTCATCTCCATAATACACCTGTGATGTTCCAGGACTCAACAAGAGTTTATTTGCAGTTTCATAGAGCTTTTCACGCTTTACATCAAAGGGTTGGCCGTCATCATGTGAGGTTAAATAGTTTAAGGTGCCATAATCTTTAAGATATGTACTCAACAATTTATTGTAACCGCTAAACAAGGTTTCATAATCCTGATCTTTGGCATTCCATTTAAATTCAAAATTGATAAGACTCCGGAACGCATTATCAAAATAATTGACTTTTTTATTTCCAAAATCATAATATTGCCCACTGCTGATCCCATAATTATAAACTTCGCCTACCAGATAGAAATCATTGTCGTCCAACACTTTTTCCGGGTTGTTCTTTTTATATTCGGCAAAAGAATGATCGGCTACTTCCTTAAATTCCTTCCAAACATAGGCTTCGGTATGTTTCACGGTGTCTACGCGGTACCCATCAATACCGAATTCCGTAATATAATCGGTCAACCATTTCATAATGTAAAACCGGGGTGCACGTGGGTGGCCGGTACGCTTAAAGAATTCATCTAATTCCGCAATTTCCTGTTCATACCTTCCTTCTGCTTTCCATTTTGCCACAAGTTGTGGTGGCAATTCTACCGCATCATTACTTTCCGTTTTTATATCCGGTAGGTTTTTTACCAGGGTACAGGTAACCGTACTTTCAAAATCCTGAAAAGTACACGGCGTATCATTACGCACCCAATCTGCAGGCCAAACCGGATCTTTATCTGTCACGGGACCTGTATGGTTGATAACGGCATCCAACAAGATCCGGATGCCTTTTTTATGAGCAGCTTCTACCAGTTCTTTTAAATCGTCCTTTGTACCGTAATTTGAATCGATAGCCGTCCAATCTTTTGTCCAATATCCGTGATATCCATAGGTATTTCCGGTGCCTTCATTGGTAGCACCGTGAATTTGCTCTACAACCGGGGACATCCAAATGGCATTAATTCCCAGATCAGTAAAATAGCCTTCATTGATTTTTTCAGTGATGCCTTTTAAGTCACCTCCTTCAAAGCCCCGTAATTTAGCGGTTTCAAGGGTTCTGTCAAAATTGACATCGTTGGAAGGATCTGCATTATTAAACCTGTCCGTGAGCAAAAAATAAATATTGGCAGCTTCCCAAATGAATGGTACATTGCTTTGAAATCCAGCGATATCATCAGTTTTGTCCTCTTGGTTTTCGTTCTTTTTTCCTTGGGTATTGCAACTTATTGCCATCGATACTATAGTTAATATTAATAACTTCCTCATATCTGCTTATTTTAGCTTTAAAATGAATGATCCTAATGGATCCAGTTTTATTTGAATACTTCCCTGTTGATTTTCAACCTTTAATTCTGAACTGAAATTACCGTAGAGTTGATCTAATAAAGGATAAGAACCATCTTCCAAATTCCAGGATTTGATGATCTCTTCCGGGATTTTCAGTTCAAATTCATAGGATTTTTCAGCCTCAAAATTTGAAACGATCACCAGTTTCTCATCATCGCTCCAACGCGCGAAGGATAATACTTTATCTGTATAATTTTCGGTATTTGCCCTGTTGAAAGTGTGCAGATCATGATAATTTGAAGCCAGGGCAGTACTGTTTATGGTGAAATTCAATAATCGCTTGTAAAAGTCGCGTAAGGATTTTTCTTCCTGTGTCGATTGTCCGCCATCAAACTGTTTGTTATTCACCCAACGCTGAATGGTCGGCACGCCAATATAATCGTATATTGAGGTTCTTGATGGTTTTCCAAAACCGGCATTTTCCGCTCCCGGCTCGCCCAATTCCTGTCCAAAATAAACCAAAGTTGGCGCAGTACTTATGGTTGCAGACACCACCATTGCTGGTTTTCCTTTAGCCGCGCTTCCGGCAAATTCCGGACTTGCGATGCGTTGTTCATCGTGATTTTCCAAAAAGTGGATCATATGGTGTTCAATGTCCTTTAAATCTTCCTGAATTGGCGGAATATTGTCGGTTTTCCCGCGGCCTTGCATAATGTTTTTAAGGGTATCGTATAACTGCACCTTATCATACAGGTAATCCATTTTTCCTTTTTTGATATAACTCCTGTATAAATCCGGTTGATACACTTCTGCCAACAAAAATGCGTCTGGGTTTTTCATTTTTATGGCCGAATTCATATAACTCCAAAACTCAACAGGCACCATTTCTGCCATATCAAAACGGAATCCGTCAACGCCCTTTTCTATCCAGTACAAAGCGATATCCTTAAATTTCACCCAGGAATTTGGAACGGTTTTATCTTTCCAAAACTCAAAATGTGCTTTGTAATCTTCCTTTTCAAAACTATCCGGCAATTCGTCAAAATCATGTTTCCCGTCAGGATCTACACCGTAATTAATTTTTACTGTTTCATACCAGTCATTCGTGTCCGGTTGGGATAAACGGGAACCATTTCCAGTCCATTTTGCCGGATTTTCATCAAATTGTCCGTCAGCCAATGGATGTTTTTCTCCGCCTAAAGGCCGGTAACCATCTTTCCATTCAGGAACCTTAAAAGCCTTTCCCGGATTGTAATAAAAATTATTGTTAACGTGATAAGTGAGGGTTTTATCGTCTTCTGCACCAAAATCCGTAACGCCTTCAGGGTTGGTCAATCCTTCATAATTTCGTGCCACATGGTTTGGCACAATATCAATAAGCACTTTAACACCTGCCTTATGCGAACGCGCGATCAAGGCTTCAAATTCCTGCAATCGGTTGGCAGGGTTTTCAGCCAGGTCCGGATTGACGTTATAATAATCCTTTACGGCATAAGGAGAACCTGCGCGGCCTTTAACCACGTCCGGATCGTCATTTGAAATACCAAATTCAGTATAATCTGTTATCACATTATGATGCGGCACTCCCGTGTACCAGATATAAGTAATACCCAGATCCTTAATTTCTTTTAATGCCTTATCCGTAAAATCATTGAATTTCCCAACCCCGTTTTCTTCCAAAGTGCCCCAGGGTTTATTGGTGGCATTCGTGTTTCCGAATAAACGTGTGAACACCTGATAAACAACTTCTTTTTTCTTTAATTCCGATTTGGTCATAGTTTGTTCTGCTACAGGTTTTGGTTCGTCTTTACAAGCTAAAAAAAATGAACCAACCAAAAAAAAGATACTTAAATTTATTCTGTTCATAAGGACTTTTAAATTTTATTTATAATTCTAATTTATCCGAACTTTTTTCAAATGCCGCAATGGTTTTGCTCTTGAATATTTTCTAAAGCAGTTTCTCCTGTTTCATTATTTTAAGACCTGAGCAGGAAAATAGGCGCATAATTATTCAATTGGGCTTTTTTCTTATAAGTTGATTTCAGATTTAATTGAATTCAACTTTTATTGTGGTTATATTTTGATCAAATCTCACCGGGATATAGAGCTTTTCCTGATGCAAAAAGTTTTTATTGGTATATTTTATTCCGTTTACCCAAACAAACCCCATCGGTTTTTTAAGATTTTCAACTTTAATTTCTACAACTCTTATTGCAGTTGTAGAATTTTGCCCCTCTTCTTTCTCTATCTTTAGATCTAAGGAATCCCCGGATATACTGCTTTCGAATTTAATTATCTCGTACTGTCCATTCTCAAATGAATGAGGGGTTTTCCCATCATCGTGATATAAATAGGAACTGCTTTCCTTAATTTCTTCATCAAAATAATAATGAACTTCAAGGATCTCACCTGAATAATCTGCAGTTGTTTGCATTGGTTTAGCCATAGGAATAAAAGCTCCACCCCTTACATAAGTTGGAATATGATCCTGGCTTACGGAAATACTATCACGCGTGCCGCCCTTATGTTTTTTGCCTGAATAAAAGTCGAACCAGTTGTCGTTTCCGGGGAAATAGACTTCCTTTTTATTTATTGAATCTTGCATTACCGGGGAAACCAAAAAATCATTTCCCCATAAATAGGTATCTGCAACTTCATAGCTCTCAAGATTTTCAGGTTCCTCGAAAAATAAGGGCCGCATTAATGGAGCTCCCGTTTGGTTGTTCTCAAAAGCCAGGGTATAATTATAAGGCAAAAGTTTATACCTCAATTCAATCGCTTTTTTAGCCAGTGCTTTGGTTTTTGATTCCTTAAAAACCGGTTCCGAAGCCACTGCTTCCTGTGCGTGAGGTCTGTAAACAGGCTGAAAAACCCCGTATTGTAACCAGCGAACATAAAGTTGGTCATCCTGTATATCCCCGGCAAAACCACCCAAATCTGAATGCATATAGGCAAGGCCCTGCATCCCCATTTGCAGCGCAATTTCCGGCTGCGATTGTAATCCGCCCCAACTCCTGCTCACATCACCGGACCATGGAATTAATCCATACCGCTGGGAACCTGCGGCACCGGCGCGCATTAAAATAAAAGGCCGGGTTTGCGGAAAATCTTTTTTATAACCTTCGAAAAGCAATTTTGCCCAGGAATGTCCGTAAATATTGTGCATTTCGTCTGCGGTTCCGATGACATGCTGTAATTCATGAGGATGCACTTCTGGCTCCCCCAAATCTCCCCACCAGCCGGCAACGCCCATATTTGCGAGGTCTTTATAAATATTCCAAAACCAGGTTTGCGCTTCAGGTTTAAAAACATCTACAAGCCCCGTATTCCCAAAGTAAAAATCGTAGGTAAATGGATTTCCTGCTTTATCTGTGGCCAGAACTTTCTGTGCTACAGCTTCATCCCACTTTTTGGAAGTAGTTAATATGAAAGGTTCTGTAACCAGAATTGTCTTTACACCCTGTTCGGCTAATTTGGATATCATTTTTTCAGGTTCCGGAAAGGAATCCCTCTCAAATTCAAGATTACCCATAGTCCCCTTCATTTCCTTACCAAACCAATATAGATCCAATATTACCGCGTCAACGGGAATAGAATCCTCTTTGAACCTTTGGATGGTTTCCTCCACTTCCCTTTGAGAATGATACCCAAACCTGCTGGAAAAATTTCCAAGCGCCCACCGCGGGATCATAGGTTGTTTTCCTGTTAAACTGGTATATTGGTCTATTATATCTTCCCAGGAATCACCTGCAACCACCTGATAAGTCTTTCTCCCGCTGATGGTTTCATATTTTAAGGAATTGTCTTTTTTGCTGTCCAGATCCAAAAATCCTATTGGAGCATTATCAAAATGAAGCAGGTATTTATTTGATGAAAAAACTATTGGCAATGTAAAATTGAGCAATTCCGATCTTTCCCCATATCCGTAATCTGCACGGTTATAAAGCTGAAGCCGGTTTCCGCGCCTGTTCATTCCCAAGGCACGGGCACCACCGCCAAATAACATTTCATCAGCCGTTAAATTAAAATCCAGGGTTTCAAAATCTTCGGTTTTAACGTAGCCCTTTCCTTCAGAAATCAATGGTTCATACTTATAAAAATATAAAATCTGAAACGGATCTTTCCTGATCTCTACACTAATTCCCGAAGTTGCCAATTCAATAAAATCCTCCTTCTCCACCACGTTATATTCCACATTTTCTGGTTCTAAAACTACCGCGTGCGAATTTGGATCGTAAACTTCCCCATTAGGAATAAAGGAAGTTTCAATAATTTTGGTTGAATAGGGCTTTATTTGATAATAACCATCATTGGTTTTTATCTCGACAGTTGATTTTTTTTGAGTAATGGAAACATATTTCCTGTCTGTATTTTGGGCATTTAGAAATGAACACCCTGCAATAAGAAAAAATAGGCTTAGCTTAAATAACTTCATCGATTTTATAATTTTGTTGAGAACAGTAAAACGCCTTTTGAATTAATTTGTAAGTTGTTTTCAAAAATAAATGTTTCGCCGGTTATAATATTTTTAACCGGTTTTCCGGTTAAGCCAACTTCTTCAAACCTGCTTAAATTTAAAGAAATCGATTGTTCATTTTTGTTCAATATTACCGTTACTATTTCATCATTTTTTATTCTAAATAGCACATAAACCCCATTTTCAGGGGCGAAATGAATTGTTTTTCCTAAATGGATGGCTTCACTGTTTTTGCGATAATTCAGCATTTTCTTCAAAAATGATTGCATTTCAGCCTGGTCAGAAGTTAATCCTTCACCCGTGAAACCGTTTACCTGATCCTCTTTCCAGCCTCCCGGAAAATCGGTTCTTATCAAGCCGTGATCGCCAGGTTTTGCACTGTTTTCAATCAATACTTCTGTTCCGTAATACAATTGTGGAATTCTTGGCAACGCAAGCAGATAGCCCAACGCCATTTTGGTATTCACCACATTTTCTTTTAATTGGGTGAAAATCCGGTCCATATCGTGGTTGTCCGGAAATATCATTATTTTTTCCGGATTGGCATAAGAGAAATCATTTGCCAGGCCTTCATAGATTTTCACCAAACCATTATCCCAACTTTCCTCTTCATTCAAGGCTTCAACAATTGATCTTTGCATGGGAAAATCCATGGTAGAGGTTAAATTCGATTCGTAGCCATCCTTATTATTTGCGCCTTGCTGCCAATAGCCAACCAATAACGGATTGGTGCTCCATTCTTCGCCCACTATGCTGAAATTTGGATATTCTTTCATAATGGCTCCGGCCCAATCGGCCATAAATTGTTTGTCCGAATATGGGTACGTATCCTGTCTGATCCCACCTAAATCGAGGGTTTCTATCCACCAAATACTATTTTGAATCAGGTAATTTGCCAACAAAGGATTCCTCTGATTTAAATCGGGCATAGTAGAAACAAACCAGCCTTCGCTCATTAAATTTTTATCTTTAACGGAAGCATACGCATCTTGATTTGTGGTCCTTCGGTGATTTGTAATGACAATATTATTTTTTAAAAACTCATCCTGATAATTTATCCAGTTCTTCGCCGGCAAATCTTTCATCCACCAATGTTCAACCCCAATATGGTTTGCAACCTGGTCCATGATCAGTTTAATTCCTTTATTTTTTGCGCTTTTGCCCAAATTTTTATAATCTTCCATAGTCCCAAATCGCAGATCTACCTGGTAAAAATCGGTCATGGCATAACCATGGTAAGAGCTTTCTTTCATATCATTGGTCAACAATGGCGATGGCCAAATTGCCGTAAATCCCATTTCGTCTATATAATCCAAATGGTTTGAGATTCCTTTGATATCACCTCCGTGTCTGCCATAACCATCCTTTCTATCCATGGTTTTTTCGTTCATGGTTTTTACGATGTCGTTTGACATATCGGCATTTGCAAAACGATCTGGAGTAATCAAATAAATAACATCCGAACTGTCAAAACCTTCCCGCAATTTTGAATCTTGGGTACGTTCTTTTAATTCATAAGTAACGGAATAATTGGTACGCTTTCCTTTTTTGGAAAAGTTGATGTTGAATTTACCCGAAGTTGCCTTGGACAGATCTAGATTCAGAAATAAATAATTGCTGTTTTCAGTTTTCTTTACCTCTGATATCTGAATATTCGTATTGTCGACAGAGGCTGTAAACTGAGCAATATCTTTTCCGTAAATCAATAATTCCAGCTGATCGTGTTTCATATCAACCCACCAGTATGGAGGTTCCACTTTTTCAATTTGGGCTTGAAAACTCTGGCTTACGAGAAATAATACTAAAAAAACTATTTTATTCATTTTTACAATTTGGGTACTGTTTTATAAAATTGAAGTCACCTGAGATTTGTATAAAAGAATGATCAAAAAGCTGTCCTAAAATTTAGAAGAAAACTCAACAAATAAACTCAGTGATATTCAATATAAAATCCCCTCCCAAAGGGAGAGGATTTAGGAGAAAACCTCCGTTATATTGTTACCAGTTCATTTGGTTTTAGCTCTGTATCTTTTCCGTGAACCAAAATAATTATAGGCTCGGTCCCTTCCAAAAGGAAGCTTGTTTTATTTGAAGCTACTTCAATTTTAAGGATCTGGTTCCTGAAATTCACCTTAAACGAATAAGCTTTCCACTGTTCAGGGATTCTGGGGTGAAAGGAAAGTTGATCGTTCACGATCCTCATTCCGCCAAAACCTTCAACAATACTCATCCAGGTCCCGGCCATACTTGTAATATGGCAACCTTCATTCACTTCGTTGTTATAATCGTCCAGATCCAGTCTTGAAGTCCGTAAATAAAACTGGTATGCCTGATCGGTCCTGCCTAGTTTCGCGGCGTGAATACTGTGAACACAGGGAGAAAGCGAAGATTCATGAACGGTTAAAGGTTCATAAAAATCGAAATGTTTTTCCAAGGTTTTTTGGTTGAAATTTTCTTCGAAAAGGTAAAAACCTTGCAAAACATCAGCTTGTTTAATATAACAGGATCTTAAAATCCTGTCCCAACTCCATTTTTGATTGATGGGTCGGTTTATCTTGTCCAATTTGGCAACCGGGATGATTTCTTTGTCCAAAAACCCATCCTGTTGAAGGAAAACATCATGCTCTTCTGAATAAGGAAAATACATATTGTCAGAAACCTCTTTCCAGGATAAAAGTTCAGTTTCAGTAAGATTTGTATGACCAATAATTCTGTCGTAATCTTCCCTGTGCCCGTCCTTAACTTTATCGATCATCTCCATACAATACTCTATACACCATTTTGCGAGATAATTTGTGTACCAATTATTGTTGACGTTATTTTCATATTCGTTTGGACCTGTAACCCCCAGAATAACAAACTTGTTTTTTGGTGTGCTGAAGTTGGCCCTTTGGTGCCAGAAACGGGCAACGGCGATCATTACTTCCAGTCCTTTTTCAGGGATATATTCAAAATCTCCGGTGTAGCGCACATAGTTGAAAATGGCAAAAACCATCGCCCCGTTGCGGTGAATTTCTTCAAAGGTGATCTCCCATTCGTTATGGCTTTCTTCCCCGTTCATGGTAACCATGGGATAAAGAGCTGCTCCATTTGAAAATCCGAGTTTTTCGGCATTTTCGATGGCTTTTTCCAGATGATTATAGCGGTAAGTCAATAAATTCCTGGCGACCTGTTGGTCTTTGGTAGCCATATAGAAAGGAATACAATAAGCTTCGGTGTCCCAATAAGTGCTTCCTCCGTATTTTTCACCGGTAAAGCCTTTTGGGCCAATGTTTAGTCTTTCATCTTTCCCCAAATAGGTTTGATTGAGCTGAAAAATATTGAACCGGATCCCTTGTTGCGCTTTCACATCGCCTTTAATGGAAATATCGGCCATTTCCCAGATTTTGGACCAGTCTTCTTTTTGCTTCTGGAGCAATGCTGTAAAACCAAAAGTCATTCCTTTTGAAAGTACTGTTTTTGCCACGGAAAGTAGCGTATCCCTTTCGTGGTTCATATCGGTTACATAACCCCCGAATTTTTGAAGGACCAGCTTATCCCCTTTTTCTACATCAACTGAATAAGAAAACACCACTTTATTTTCCTGTATTTCCTTTTCAAAATTTCCGGAAATTTTTTTATCGTTCAGAAATACTTCCGTTTGCATAAAAGTACAGGCGTGAAATTCTGTTTTTAGGGTTTTTGAAATAATAAAACCCTGCTGTTCCTCGGTTTTAAGATCAAGGGTTTCCCAAAACCGTTCTTCCCAGTTGGCATCGGTATTTGTAATTCCGCTGTCCAGATAAGGAGAAAAGGTGATTTTTGCGGCAGAATTTAAAACTTCGACCTGGTAATTTATCGCGCCCAATTCATCTAAATCCAGGGACAAAAAACGGGTAGCGACTACCTTTATTTCAATATCGTTGAGAAGTGTTGCCGTAAAACTGCGTTTATACCAACCCTCCTGCATATTCAATTCCCTACGGAAATTTTCAACTTTTTTACAGGTGTTCAAATCCAGTGCCTCATTGTTCACATGAACGTCAATCCCAATCCAATTGGGAGCATTGAGCACTTTGGCAAAATGTTCCGGATACCCGTTTTTCCACCAGCCTACCTTGGTTTTATCGGGATAATACACTCCAGCTATATAACTCCCCTGAAATGAAGGCCCGCTATAGTGTTCTTCAAAATTAGCTCGTTGCCCCATTACCCCATTCCCGATGCTAAATAAACTTTCGGAAGACTTTACTAGTCCCTTCTCAAATCCATCTTCAATGATGGACCAGCTATCTGCTATAATATAATCCTGGTTCATATCTGGTTTGTTATTAATTGGTTTATAAAATCTATTTCAATTTCGGAAAAATCGGAAAAAATAAAATCTGCTTCATTTAAAACATCCTTTTCTCCTATTCCTACACTAATCATATCAGCCGCATTTGCAGCCTGAATTCCGGCTACGGAATCCTCAAACACAACGCAATTTTCCGGTTCTACTTTTATTTTTGAGGCCGCTATTAAAAACACCTCCGGATTTGGCTTTGCTTTAGTAACATCATTTCCATCTACCACAGCGTTAAACTTTTGGATCAGGCCTGTTTTTTCCAAAATGATCCGCGCATTTTTACTGGCCGATCCCAGGGCAAAAGGAATATTTTTTTCAGATAAATAGTCAATCACATTTGACACCCCCGGAAGGAGGTCTTTTTTTGTCATTGAAGAAATATAGGAAAGATAATTGTCGTTTTTCAAAGCCATTTGTTCCATAAACTCATCCTGAGACAATTTCACCTTACCCCATTCCAGGATTATTTCCAGCGATTTCACCCTGCTTATTCCTTTAAGTTGTTCATTTTGGTCTTCTGTGATATCAAACCCAAAATTGTTGGCGAGCTTGCGCCAAGCCAGATAATGGAATTTTGCGGTATCCACAATAACTCCGTCTAAATCAAAAATAAAACCTTTATGCATTTTCAGTTATATGTATTTTACGTTGGGTTTTCACCCTAAGTGTTAAAAGTCCCGCCAGGATCATGGAAAATCCACCAATTATAAGGGCGTAAACAGGTTCGCTATTAAAAAGTTCTTTCACCAGAAATCCTAAAATGGTGGCCGCAACAATTTGCGGAATTACGATAAAGAAATTAAACACTCCCATATAATACCCCATTTTTGCTGAAATATATAGTTTAGAATTTTGAGTCTGATGGACTTTTTCACTTATACTCGAAAACTCCAATTAATAATAAATTTCAAGCATTAGTTTATCTGCAATATAATTAAAAGATTAAAGAAACAGGTAATATCATGTTATCCCGGCAACTATTGGATTAAAAGTGTAAATTGTCCTTGATATAACACGTTGTGTGTAATTTAAAAAAAACGATATGATGAGAAATATACTAATCTTGATTTTTACAATTGTTGGCTTCTCTATAAATGCTCAATCGTGTGAAGAATATATGGAATTAGTAAAATCTAAAAGTTATGGTACAACTTATAACAGTTACACCAGTACAGCAATATCTAAAGTTACTTTTTACGATGTAATGATTGATTACCAAACCTTTTATTTCGCTATAGTTTGCTTTAAAAAAGAATATTCATATAGTTGTAGTGAATATATTTATCAAGTTAGTTCAAATACCAAAATGTATTACTCAATGAATTATTTAGATAGTGCAGGAAAGGCATTTTGGAAATACATACAACCTTACAACGAAAATCTTGGATGTGCGCCAAATTTTGACTAAAATATCCTATTAACTATAAAATATAACAAATGAAAAAAACACTTATTATTTCATTATTATTGATGATTAATTTCATTGTTAATGCTCAATCATTTGAAGAAACTCAGCAGTGGATTACAAATTATGCTTCGGCAAAAAATTATACTACCGTAAATCAGCAGGTTTTTTATTCTGAATCAAAGAAGTTGATGTATTTTATTAAGGTATTAGAATACCCTTCTGGAGGTCATACGTTCATAAGTTTTGTTTTTGACCCTAAAAAAGCTTCCTCAATATCAATTGATAAACATAAAGATTCGGACGGAGGACATAATCTTACCTTGTGGTTTTCTGAAAGTACTAAGGTTCATTCTGTTTCAATTCCTGATACACCGCCTTATAATGGAACTCGATTAAGTAATGATTTTATTGAAAGACTAGAGGTGAAAGAAGGTCTTGAAATGCGTGGTACTGAGATTTATTTGTCTTGTGGTATGGAACAAATTATTAGTGTGAAAAATGCTTACATACATTTATTTAAAACATTAGGATACACGATTAAGGATGCAGATAAAATGTTTTAAAATGTTAAATAAAAAAGAGGAAAATAAGCTTATTACAGAACTTGACTCATTAAAGGAAAAAGGTATTTTAACTGAAGATGAGTATAACGAGAAAGTAAAAATAAAACTACACACAACAAGTCGGTTAAGCGCAAATAGCGGGCATTCGAGTGAAAAGTATTATTTTAGAGACCAAGTAAAAAACAACTAAGCCGACAAGTTCGCGTCCCTACTCCACGCCACTTGCCTTGCCAAGACCGTCAGACTGTCTAAAAACCTACCTTTTTCTTAGTAACTTTGTTGACTACTTTTCCGGGATGGATCTCGTTCATTTTAGCACTTTGGGTATCTTCATGGTATGAAATTTATTATAGGAAAAGATCGGAAACAGGCTGCTTTGTTCCCCGTTTCATTAGAAG
>Ga0307486_1000252_pt1 | contig 53486 bp, 32 predicted proteins | sample CBIW02metaG_FD_203663 | JGI IMG/M metagenome (GOLD analysis project Ga0307486, IMG submission 203663) | Sea-ice brine microbial communities from Beaufort Sea near Barrow, Alaska, United States - CBIW 0.2 | ecosystem: Environmental > Aquatic > Marine > Coastal | place: USA: Alaska | collected... | reverse complement strand
AAATGGTAAAATTCAAGAACTCAAAACAGTAGGAAAAGGCTATCAACATTTACCAACTTTAGAAGCGCAATACTGTTTTTCCATGGGGGCTTAGACCTATATCCTCACTAACTTAGGGGTAGAACCAAATAAATAAGAGAAAAAAAAGAGGGCCAAAAACCCTCTTTTTTTTTTAAAACTACAACTATTATTTTTCTAACCAGTCCACCCCAGTGTCTTTCCATGCTCTTTCATTTGCTGAATTAATCACTGCTTCACATACTTTTTGAGTTTCAAAAGCATCTCTGAAGGTTGGATGACAAGATTCACCTGTTTCTAAACTTTTAAAGAAATCTGCTACCTGATGCACGAACGAATGTTCATATCCGATGGAAGTGCCCGGTATCCACCATCTATTCATGTAAGGATGGTCACCGTCCGTCACGTGAATGGACCTCCATCCCCGCACTTGGCTTTCGTCATCGTAATCAAAATATTCCAGTCGAGTTAAATCGTGTAAATCCCAACGAATTGAAGCATTCTCTCCATTGATCTCAAAAGTATATTGCGCCTTGTGACCTCTCGCATATCGAGTCGCCTCAAATAACCCTAAAGAGCCATTATCAAAATGACAATGAAAAATACAGGCATCATCGATAGTCACTTCTTTCTTTTTACCAGTAGCCTGATGTACACGCTCCTTAATAAATGTTTCTGTCAAGGCAGATACATCCTTGATACCTCCGTTGATCCACATTGCCGTGTCGATGCAGTGAGCTAGCAAATCCCCTGTCACCCCAGAACCAGCTGCCTCAGCATCCAATCTCCAAAGAGCATCTCCGCCCTGAGGCAAATCAGGACTAATTGTCCAGTCCTGAAGAAAGTTTGATCGATAATGAAAAATCTTTCCTAATTTCCCAGAAGCCACTATTTGCTTTGCCAAAGTCACCGCAGGTATTCTTCGGTAGTTGTACCAAACCGTATTTTTGACTCCTGCTTTTTCCACCGCTTTCAACATGCCTTCAGCTTCTGACACAGAGCGGGCAAGTGGTTTTTCACAGAGAATCATTTTGCCAGCTGCAGCCGCCGCAATCGCAATTTCTGCATGCATATCATTTGGAGTACAGATATCAACCGCATCGATATCATCGCGCTTGAGCAATTCTCTCCAATCAGTTTCTACAGACTTAAATCCCCATTGATCTGCGAAAGCCTGAGCCTTATCTTCTCTTCTGGAGCAGCATGCCTGAAGAACCGGATTGTATTCGTATTCAGGAAAAAAGTCTGATAATCTTTTGTATCCATTGGTATGAATTCTCCCCATCAAACCTGTTCCGATAAGTCCTATTCTTATATATTTTTTCTCCATCATATTCTAAATTATTTATAGTTAGATCTACTCAGGAATTCTACATTCCTCAGTAGTGACGCAATAGTATTTAAACCTTCCATTTGAAAACTCGAAATACGACGAGTATCGCTTTTTACCCCGTAAATCAAAATTCGTGTCTCACATTTATTCTTGCCATCCATGCGCTTCACGAACTTTGATCATCGCTGCGAGAATGTCATTCCACGTTTGCTGATTATTCATCACTTCATTTGGGAACATGCATCCATCCCAGCAGATATGCTTGATTGTTTTAGTGAGCTGACCCTGCTTATCCCGTAGCCAAAACCCTGCGTCATTGGTAATATCCAATTTACCATTCGGATCATTTGCCTGACAGTGACGTCCTGTTTTATCATGGGAACCCGATCCGAATACGGTGCCGTCATTCTGCGCTACATGAAAGTCTATCGTCCACGGCCTTAAGGCATCGGTCAATTGTCTCAAACCAGCCTCTAAAGTTGATCTATCGCTCCACTCAAAGTCCAATGGGAGAATTCTGTCCTCCGGAGCATTAGTGCCTAGCAGATAAAGAAAAGTATGAGACATATCAGCCTGAAAACCTATGTTAGGTCGATCTACAAGCTCAAGTGTATCCACCATCTTTTTCCAACTTTGCATTCCTCCCCAACATACTTCGCCCTCTGCAGCTAATTTTTCTCCGTAATCTGCCGCCACATCACAGGCTTCTCTGAAAGTCTCTGCTATAATTTTAGTATTTCCAACTGGATCTTTGGCCCAATCATCTACTCCTGAGGAAGAATCAATTCTGATCACTCCATAATTGCGAACACCAAGATCGCTGAGCTGCTTAGCAAATTCACAGGATTTCCTAACCATTTCCACAAAAGTTTTGCGTTGGTCAGAATCGCCCATTGCTGAGCCTGCCCAAATCGGAGCCACCAATGAGCCGATAGCTAGCTGATGCTTTGAAACCTTCTCGGCTAGCCGTTTAGCTTCATCGCGATCATCAAGATTAAAATGAGGCTCAAGTAATCCAAGATCTATTCCGTCAAATTTAATTCCGTTGACATCTGCAGCAGCAGTCATTTCCAACAAAGAATCGAAAGAAATAACGGGCTCAGAATCGGTGCCTTTGCCGACGATACCTGGCCAAGTTGCATTATGTAGTTTGGGAAAATTATTTAGTGACATTGTTAATTGGGTTAGTGATTAAAACTCGAAGCTGGAAGATCGAATGAAGATTTACTTACTTCGAAATTCACCTTTCGATATTCATTATTATTTTTTGCAAAGAAATAAAAGTAGTTCCAGTGACATTTTGTAGGAAATTTCCATTTTACTCAACAAGTGCAAATCTGCATATCATTCCACTACTTCCAAGTCTGGATTATCAGGACCGAAGTGCTTCAGCATCACAATAGGATCTGTCTTGGATAGGTTCTTGATTGTTACTCCAGCTTGGGCAGCCTGCTCACTCACAAAATACTCATCGTAAGTCAGCTGTCCGAAGCGTATCAAAGCTGGGGTTTCAATATCCCAAACTCCCATAGTACCGTGGCCTTGCATCATGATCATGCCATAGCAGGCAGCATCTTTTACAATCACGGTTTGCCCAGGAAGAATCGTCAACTCCTTAGCACTATAATCATGCGATCTGTAGCAAATCCATCGATCTTCGTAACCTTCCGCCTGCATTTCCTCGAGATTTTTTACTGGTCGCGGAGCCATAAAGCGAGTTTCCAATAAGTTAGGATTCACATTGAGTTCCCAGTCGATCATCTCGACAAGCAAGTCATAATCCCCTTTCCGATCTTCTGGAGAAGCATTCCAAAGTAATTCCTCTGGGATAATTGCCTCATTGACCAAAGATTGATACATGGCAAAAATATCCGAAGCCTTCTGTGGTTCATAGGTGCACAAACTGCCAGGCGCATGCAGCATTCCTGGAGGCACATCCCAGCCAGTTCCCGGTTCTAGTCTAAATGCTTGAGAGAAATTAGTGATTTTGTTGTCTCCCTTTTTGAAATTCATCAGACATTCCTTGATCTGCTCTTTAGTAGTGCCAGGAGCAATTCCGAAAAAGGTATATGGGAAGTCTCCTCCATGATTATTCAATTGAGGAGGATAATAATATGCTTCAGGCTTACCGTTTTGTCCAGTCAGCTTTCCAAATTCATCACCTGGATGGATATGATGAGGGAGTGGACCCATATTATCAAAAAACTTGGAATACATAGGCCAAGATTTGTACTTGTCCCAAAGTCTGTAGCCGATGATCTCACTGCCCAGTTCATCTATGGCGTCTTTCAAAAGGAATAGTTCTGTATTTCCCCCATCTTCCATTGCGATATGGCTCAATCCTTCATTCTTACTGGTCAATGGGCCATTTCCAGCAGGAGTGGTCGAAGAAAACCATCTTTCATCTATTCCTCCACGCTCTCCTCCTAGACTATAATAATCATCCGGATGAAGCTTAATTCTTCTTCCAGGAACACAGAAAGATCTAGGAACCCAGGTTGGGGTCAATCTTAATATTCCTTCACCTTGCTCAAGTGCTTTTTTTGCTAAACTCATGGGGTTATTGATTTGAGAGTTAATTTTTATGTAGTTGTAATTGAAAATCATACTTCGAAATCGATCCTTAAAATAGGCATCGAAGATGATCTGAAATCTTTATTGAATCTTGAAATCTTTTACTTTTTCTCCTTGGAGCACTTCTAGTTTTAATTCATAGATCTTACTTTCTCCAGGCTTTAGCATCATTAAGGTACCGCTATCTCTTGCCCCTTTCTGACCTATAGGCGGATTCGTTGCGGGTTCCAAAGCAGTTACGTATTCGTTTTTGCCCCAATGTTGCCAATTGATCAGCCAAGGCATCTGTTTCTTTGAAAAAGAAATGCATAGACCTAATTGCAATTCATCGTTCATATATCCACAGCTTACCTGATCATTTGTATCCGCTTTCGGATCAATGAATGCCACATCTTCTCCGAAGCCGGAATGCTCGTCCATTGGCGCAGCACACGTGGTGAATTCGTGCTTCAAGTTGAAATCTGTATTGTTGGAATCGGTGGCTTTGGGTTTTTTTTCACCTTGCCAGACAATGCGCGTTCCCTCATTTATCAGGGGCCAGCCACAATTGATATGATACAAAATCATATGTGGCGCGGGAGAATTTCCCCGATTTGTCACTTCATCTTTAATGTGGATTGAGGCTTCGCCAATCTTTCCGGAGATGGTTCTTTTCAACTCCAGACTAGGTCCAAAGGTCGTAGATTCCATTATTTTGGCTACAATCTGGAAATTCAAATCACCAGAAAAAATATCAGGTTGCTTGATGGAAATCAGTTCTCCGGGAGTATTCGAATAGTTTCCATGAAGTCCCCGATTTCCGTTTTCATCGTCATTGGGAGGTCCCATGGACGAAAGTCCACATGTAGTCAATAGTCCACCTCCAAAAGTCCGAAGCCAATCTATGCCTTGATTAGAGAAAGGCTGAGAAGACACATGGCCTGCATGACTGATCCAAGCAAGGCTGTGCTCGTTGAAAAACGCATCGAGAATATCCATTCCCCGATCCAGGACGAGCTTATACCTTAAGCCTGTTCCGGTATTAATCCATGCAATGCGAGTACCACGCCCGGCACCATTATCCAATATGGATGTTTCAATTCCTCCCAACTGACGGGAATTTGAAAGTTTATCTTTCCATTTCGGAACTGTATTTTGAATCATTTTGAGAAAATCAATTGGTTTCCAATCTATAAAAAACGCTTCCTGAGACTATCCTGTAGTATGTGGGTTCTGCTCTAAAAGGCAGACGATAAGATATATAAAATGAAAATCAGAAAGCTGCCGCTAGTAAAATAAATTCAAATTTGAAGCCTTGACCTGGCACCTAAATGCTTAATTAATATTGTACTGTCTAATTAAATCCAATCTTTCTCAGTATTTCTTCGTATTAAATAGCGCATAACCTCTAGCTTACTACCAAATAAATTTCAATTATCTATCCTAGTTTAGCCTTTCAAATCGACTATACCCAACTCAATGTCAGCATGAAATTATTCCAAACCACAATCGTACTCCTATTTATGTCTTGTCAAATGGCATATACACAGGGAAACTCCGCAGATTCTCCAGATGTAAAAGGGTATTTAACGGTGGTCGAAGCGTATCCAGGACTAAATTTTAAACGCCCAGTTGACCTCCAACATGCTGGAGACAATTCGGGTAGAATATTTGTAGTAGAGCAGCAGGGGGTAATTAGCACCTTTAAAAATGAAGCTAAAACTGCTGAAAAAACTGAATTTTTGGATATTAGAAACCAGGTTAATGATTCGGGAAATGAGCAAGGATTATTGGGACTAGCATTTCATCCCGATTATGAATCCAATGGCTATTTCTATGTAAACTACACTGCGGACAATCCCAATCGAACTGTAATTTCACGTTTTTCAGTTTCTTCCGTAGATCTAAATAAGGCTGATGCCGCGAGCGAAGTAATACTATTAGAATTTGACCAACCATTTGGCAATCATAATGGAGGACAACTTTCATTTGGTCCAGATGGCTACCTCTATATTGCTGTTGGAGATGGGGGGAATGGTGGAGATCCCAAAGGAAATGGACAAAATCGAAGCACTTTATTAGGAAGTATTTTGAGAATAGATGTCAATCAAAAAGGGGATTCAAAGAACTATGCTATTCCTAAGGACAATCCATTTATTGATAATTCAGAAGGGTTCAGACAAGAAATTTATGCGTATGGATTACGAAATCCCTGGAGATTTAGCTTTGATTCTGCCAATGGCAACTTATGGGTAGGTGATGTGGGACAGAATAAATATGAAGAAATAGATATTATAAAAAAAGGTGGGAATTACGGTTGGAATACGATGGAAGGCTTGCACTGCTACAAATCTACTAGGTGTGAAATGGAAGGGCTGGAATTACCTATTTGGCAATACGATAGATCACAAGGAGACGTATCCATCACAGGTGGATTTGTCTATCGTGGCTCCAGCATAACCGAATTAAAAGGGGTATACCTATACGCAGATTTCGTGTCGGGAAGGATCTGGAGTTTGGATATCAGTGACCCAAAAAAACCCATAAACAAAGAATTATTGAAAGCAGGATTCCCTATTTCCTCCTTCGGAATTGACCAAAATCAGGAAATTTATATCTGTGGTTTTGATGATAAAATTTACAAATTCGGCTACGAAAAACATAATTAATGCGAAAGTCAGCTGATCCAAGCCTAAATACTTGAACTGGCATCCATAAAAAAAGTCCAAGGTTGAAGAATTAAATTTATCCTTCTTCAACCTTGGACTTGTGACTAGTCAAACTTACTTCACTTACTGCTTCAACATAATATTCTTATACTGTACCTTCATTGGTGGTCCTACGTGCACTTGTACACCCATCATTCCTGAAGACATTCTATTCTTTGGATCATCATCATGTACTTCAGACATCAGTTTACCATTGACATAATGCTTCAGTACATTGCCTTTTGCGATAATGTGAACCGTGTTCCAGTCTCCTTTTTTAATTAAAGAACCGAGTTCTGATCTATCTCCAATTTCTTTTTCGATCTCAAGTCCTTTCCATGCATTATTTTCAATATACTCCCGCATTTCTACTCCATCTGGCTGCGAACTTATCTTTGTTTCTTGCCCACGATAAGCCAATGTAGTTCGCTTTCTCTCTTCATAGTTTTGACCGGTATAGGTATTATTTCCATCAATGTCGGCTTGATAACCTTTGAGTGCAAAAGGCACACCTTCGACCATCTCACTCCTGTAGTTGATTCCTGAGTTTCCCCCTTCAGAAATCTTGAATTCTGCCTTTAACTCAAAATCTCCAGGCTGACCATCTTGCCAAATCAGGAAAGTATTCGCTTTTAACAACGTCTCAGGAGTGATTTCCCCAGTGATAGCACCGTCTTTCACCGACCAATATACTGGATTACCTTCCCAGCCGTCAAGATCTTTGCCGTTAAAAATGGCTTCAAACTTGGCCTCTTTCCTTACAATTGATTCGACTTCTGAGGAATCAAACTGAATGGGTTGTTGAAAATTTACAAATCCAAACAGCATTATGGCTCCTAGACTTAGAGCTTCAACTCTGAATAGTTTTGACTTAAATAGATTTTTCATTCTTCTGAGTTTACTTTAGTTTGATAAACTTCATGTGAAGGGTTGCCACCTGACACCAAATAGGCCATGAGATCTTTCAACTCTTCTTCATTTAGTCTATTAATCATTCCCGGCATCATGATAGAGATTTTTGATTTTTTCACGGTAACCACATTAGCCTTAATTACTTTTCGAAGTGTTTGAGGATCAAATGGATTTTGAGAAATCATATAGTTCGTTCCGTCATCATTGATAATTCTTCCCATTACCGAGCTTCCGTCTTTTAGCTCCAAAACACTTGCTTCATACTGTTCAGAGATCTCAGCACTTGGGTTGATCGTAGCTTCCAGAATATCGGAGGTAGAAAAACGGGTTCCTAATTGTGACAAATCAGGACCTATAACTCCTCCTTCACCTTTCATTGTATGACAGGAGAGACATTGTGAAGCTGCGTACATCGCTTTTCCATTGGCTAAATCTCTGCCGTGAAGGTCCGCCATCAATGGCGCTGCATCTTCCACTTGCCAATTTCTTCCAGGACCTTTAGCCTGAATATCATTATTCACCAAGTCATTTCCATTTCCAGTGAGCATGGCAGCTCCAGATAACTCATTGTATTTGTCAAAATCTCCTGGAGCGACATTACTGAGCGCCATCTTTCTAGCCCTGTCGATAAAACCTACATAGCTTCGTCCGCCTTTATACTTAAATGCATCTTGAATCCAAGTGAAATATTCTTGATGAGAATCTGCCGTCCAGCCGGACTTTGCTCCCCCAAGAACGGTTGCCAAATAGGTTTGCTGTGCAGGTGGCACGTTAGCTAGCATATTTGCAATGTCCAATCCATACTGAGGATTTCTCATAATCAAATCAGAAGAAGAAGTGAAGGTCTTCTGATAATCAGGATCATCTTTAGCATCTTTGAGTAGTACCAATGTTTTTTCTACTGCATCAGGAGCATCCAGGTAAACAAGCAATACCGCCAACTGTCTGTTCAACATATTGTCATTCGCAGGAAAATCCTGATCCAGATAGGCGATCAATTTATTTTTAACCTCGCCAGTAGGATCCCCCTGTCTAGCTATTACCAATTCAACGGCTCTCAACAAATATTCCTTCCCTTTCAAATCCAAGGAAGAATAATCTATTCCCATCAATGCTTCTAGCATTGGCGAACCTTCTCCTTTATCGGAATGTCTAGCCAACGCAATAATAGCCTCAGTCAATCTTGCAGGATCCTTCTCTGAAAGCGCTTTATCTTTCCAAGACGAAACTGGTTGATGCTCCACCGCTATTCTTGCTGCATATTGAACAAATCTATCTGGATGATTCAAATTTTCCCAAGCTAATTCCAAACCTGAAGCTGGAGCTCCATCTACATGCAATTCCTCCAACTGGCGACGTAGTTTCGCCTCCTTAGGAAGATCATCCAATGCCAAAGGCTGGTCAGAATCTATTTCTCCATCATAATAAACTCTATAAACATCCGACTCCAATCTTCTACCTCCGGTCATAAAATACATCGCACCATCAGGACCGATCACACCGTCAGTAAGTGGAAGTGGAGAACCTGAAATAAACTCCTCTACAGAAGCTTCATAAGAACCTCCTTTGGGAGTCAATGTCATGGAATAGATAATCCCAAAACTCCAGTCAAATGCAAAAAGAGACTCCCTATATTTTGCCGGAAATTTTGATCCTGTGCCAAACATGACATTGGTAGGTGAACCCTGACCAATATTTTGTATAGCTGGCAAGTTATCAGGAAAAGTAGGAGACCATTTCTGGTTACCTGTCCTCCAGCCATATTCGCTTCCACTGGTCACATGACAAATTCTGGTAGGTCGGTACCAAGGCATTCCAAAGTCCCATTCCATATCTGAATCATAGCCAAATAAGTCTCCCACAGAGTTAAAGGCGATGTCAAACGTATTTCTATATCCTGCTGAGATCAATTCCCAGTTTTTGCCTTCAGGATCTATTTTAGCAACCCATCCTCCAGGTGCCATTCTATTGTTGGCATGCCCTCTAGGATCTTTGATTTCTGGAAAAAGATTATCTCGTTCCCATACTTTTGGTAGTCTGTATGAATTCATTTCAGGCACATCAGTGTGATTGCCTGCTACTAAATAAATTGATTTCCCGTCTGGTGAAAGCTTAAGACTGTGAGGTCCATGCTCTCCTGGCTCTCCAGTGAAACCTTTGACCTTGGTTACTGATTCATATTGATCATCCCCATCCAAATCTTGAATTCTATATAGCCCGGTAGTTTCTTCGAATGCCTCATTACCATTATGATTTACCATCACATAGATACTGTTGAATGCGTAAAGCAGACCTTGAGCGTATCCCATACCAACTTGTGGCTCAGCTACATCACCGATGATCAATCGTTCTACTTTTGGCTCGACAGATTCTGAACCAATAGGTGGGATCTCTAATCGGTAAAGAAAACCATATTGATCTGCAGTGATCAGTCTATTTTTATCATCGAAGGTCATAGCTACCCATGAACCATCTTCCTTCTCGCCTGGGCTGAAAATATGCTCCGCATAGAATCCATCGGGAAGTTTCAGCTTGTCGATTTTTGGATTTCCGGTGAGCTCTCTTTTAAATTCTTTGTCCTCTGGCTTGGCACATGATACCATGATCAGTGCAGCAGAAGCGTAGAGAATTATATTTTTAATTAGATAGTGTTTACTCATTGGATTTAGTTTAATGGAATGGGAATAAAAACAATTTTTAAATTGGGGATAATTAAGGTTAGAATGAAACCATTCTTGTAATATGTCGAATCTGAGCTCAGTATCCTGACTCTGCCAGTCGATTGCCTCTTAAGGCAAAATATCCCAATACTATTGACCATAAAGTAAATAGCATTGGGGATTCAACTATTTTATACCTTAGAAATAAGGAGTTAATGCAGCTTCATCTGCAGGATATGCATAAAACTTTTCGAGGTTAGTGAATACATTCGGACGGGGTTTGCCTGACGTAGTTGGTGGATAATAATAATCCAAAGGATTGGCTACTATTCGCTGACCATAGGGTACGATGATTTCCTGAATTCGACCAGTTCTCACAATATCAAACCAACGCTTATTTTCAAAGGCCAGCTCCACTCTTCTCTCTTTGAATATCATCTCTGTAAGTGCTGATCCTGCACCAGATGCTGCGTCCAAACCTGCTCTATCGCGAACTTGATTCAAATAATATAGTGCTTCTCCATCTTTACCTTGCTCATTTAGCGCTTCTGCCATGAATAGCAATACTTCAGAATATCTATACACTGGCCAGTTGGTCCCGGTATTACCATTCTGAGAATGCTTTTTTGCATATTTCTTAATGTATGGATAGGTCTTATCATCTCTAGCACTATTGGAAGCAAATACATAGGCTATAGATGCATCCTTTCGTAGATCTCCTTCTTCATAGGCTGCTATAATATCTGGTGTTGGAATATTATTTCCTTCCCCATCAAGAGGCTGTGGATTGCTAGTACCCGTGATTTCGACTACTTCTACTGCAAGAAGTGGTCTTGGAAGAAATTGATAAATAAAATTACCATTCAAACCTGCTGCTCCTTCTAAGAATTGCACCTCAAATACTGATTCTGAATTATTCTTGTTGGAAGCATTATCTGAGAATGCCATTTCATAGTTAGGTATCAGGCTATATTCTCCACTAGTCACTACTAGGTTTAATACAGTCTCTGCATCTGTCCATTGTTCTAAATTGATATAGACATTAGCAAGCAACGTTCTTGCTGCCCCGGAGGTCACTCTTCCAGTCGGCTGAGCAGATTTCAATGGTAACAATGGCACAGCAGCTACTAAATCCTGCACAATTTGAGCATAAACCTCCGCCTCCGTTGAAAGTGGCAATGCAGCCTCTTCTCGGGTAGCAACTGGTGTTAAATGTAATGGCACTGAACCAAAATACCTTGCCAATTCAAAATAACCATAGGCTCTTAAGAAAAGCGCTTGTCCTTTTACATTGTCTTTGGCTGCCTGGTCAAATGTAGCATCGTCTATAAACGCAAGAACTTGGTTAGCTCTGGCAATTATCTGGTAGTCTTCTCTCCATTGCGACAGAACATTCCCATTTGCTGTGACACCATTTGCCTGTGGCACAGAGAAATCTGCTAGGTCTTCCTGAGCATCTACCGCTCCGAAAAGCTCATTTCTTGCGTAATAGGTATTATCCGAATGCATTTCTGATAATTTCCAAGCTGTATTATTGACAATACCTCTCAAAGGAACATACGCTGCATTGACGGCCTGCTCGAAGTCAGTCTGAGTTTTAAAGAAAGTTACTGAACTCAATTGAGTTTCAGGAACCACCGTGAGAAAATCACCACAGCTACTCAGCCCCATGGTCGCCACTAGTAATACGATTATATATTTTTTCATTTTAAATACAATTTGATGTGATTAAATGTGTCCTGATCTAGCAAAATCAAAAAGTGATATTTACTCCAAAAGTAATTGTACGCGGCACAGGATACGCTGAAAGATCTACTCCTGGGCTTAAATTACCTCCATCTCCTTGACCATTACTCTGCATACTAACTTCTGGATTTGATCCACCCCAATAATCGGTAAACACCCACATATTCTGTCCAGAAGCATAAAGTCTCAGTGACTTGATTGTTTTTGGCAGTTTACTGAAAGTATAGCCAACAGTAATGTTCCTGATTGTCAAGTAAGACGCGTCCCACACGAAATTGCTATTGTTCCAGTCACGCTCTACTCCAGTGACATTACCTCCGCCCGTAGAGGTGCCGAAAATACCATCTCCTGGATCCTCTGGAGACTTGAATCTATTTGATACTTTGGACACCATATTAAACACTCCGTCCAGATTGGCAGTGGAATACAGGTGTCTCATGTACAATTCATTACCCTCTGATCCAGAAATAGCAACACTCGCATCAAAGCCTTTCCAAGCAAAGTTGTTAATCAAACCATACGTGAAATCAGGAAAAGGATTCCCAATAATCGCTCTATCGTCGGTGTCTCCGCCATAAGTAATTACGCCATCTCCATTTACATCTTTCAGCTTAATACTACCTACTGTAGATCTACCTGGTATCATAGGAGAATTGGCCAGGTCTTCTGCATTTGCATAGTTCCCTTCTTTGACCATACCATAAAATTGACCAAATGGCTGTCCTACTTGAGTGATATGCTGGCTTCCGTAAACCCGATCGATTCCATCTGCCAACTCCAAAACTTTGTTGCGGTTGAAAGAAATGTTAGCATTGGTGGTCCATCTAAATGACCCAGTGGTATTCACTGTATTAAAGGAAAACTCATGTCCCCAAAAATGAATCTCACCAATGTTGTCATTGTAGTTTGAAAAACCTGATTCTCTAGGAATCTGAACTGCATAAAGTAAATTAGTCGTATTCTTGGAATAAAAATCATAGTTAAAAAGTACACGATCATCCCAAAGACCCAAATCCAATCCAACATCAAACTGTGCGGTAGTTTCCCAACCCAAATTAGAATTACTTAATGAAGTAATACCAGCACCCGGCACTACAGTTTCTCCGAAGACTGCATTGATCGTATTATTTACCAAGGCATAGGAGGTGTAGTCACCAATGTTGTTATTTCCTGTGATACCATAACTAGCACGGAGTTTTGTAAAGGAAATGGTAGAACTAGTATTCAAAAAGCCTTCGTCAGAGAGTACCCAGCCAACAGATGTAGAAGGAAATACGCCCCAACGATTATCAGATCCGAATCTAGAAGAACCATCCCCTCTTACAGATGCAGTGAAGAGATATTTTCCTTTCAAATTATAAGTCAATCTGGAAAACAAAGAGGTTAAAGACCATTCTCCTACCCCTGAGTAAGTGCCTCCTCTATTTATATTGATAGCGCCTTGAATAGTAGGAATTCGATCATCCGCATAGGTATCAGCCTGTATCCGTGTACTTTCAGCTCTAAATTTCTGATTAGAAAATCCTCCTAATAATTGAAAATTGTGCTCTCCAAAACTTTTGGTATACGTAACGATATTTTCATTTAGCCAAGATAAACTCCCATAGTTATCTCGAATAGAAACTGCAACAGTAGGGATAGTTACATTTATATTAGCAGAAGCAGTGGATGGGTTAAACCAGAAATATTTTGAATTACTGATCTCAGCATTAAACGTAGATTTCAGAGAAAGCCCTGGAATTGGCTTCCATTCTACATACGTATTTGCCAATAAATTTAACTTTTCAGTCTTATTAGTTATTTCCTCCGCAGATCTCACCCAGTTCGGGTAAGAATATATATTACCCGTACTGGCAGGCAACTGATTAAAAGAGGTTAACTCCCCGTTTTCCTCATAAATAGGCATAATAGGCCAGGTGTGAAGTGCATTGAAAAGAATGCCAGTTCCTCGATCCCCGTCCGATCTTGGGGTATTATCAACAACATAAGTCGGGGCCACATTTACTCCAATATTGACCTTATCAGAAATCTGATAATCTGTGTTCATCCTCAAGGAAAACCTAGTATAGTCAGAATTCACAACCACACCATCTTGATCAAAAACCCCGGCGATAATTGCAGTATTAATTTTCTCTTTGTTGGAAGTCACCGTAAGATTATAAGAAGTAATCGGGGCAGTTTGAAGCATCGCGTCGTACCAATCATTTGATTTCCCACGATACTGAGCAGCATTCTGAAAAACTTTAGGAACATCTTGACCAGCCGCAGTATAATATTCTTGCTTAAAAATGGAAAATTCCTCCGCATCCATCATTTCCAGACGCCCATTTTCTGGTACTCTTTGAAAACCTGTGTATACATTCAAATTCACATTGGTCTGACCTACTTTGCCTTTTTTGGTAGTAATAAGAATAACACCATTGGCGGCTCTTGATCCATAAAGCGACGTAGATGCCGCATCTTTCAATACAGTAATCTCTTGGATTTCATCTGGGTTGATAGAATTTATATCTCCTGTAATAGGAAAACCATCCACTACATATAAAGGAGAGCTTCCTCCGGACACAGAAAGTTGTCCTCTAATACGCACACTCATTCCCTGACCAGGCTTACCTGTGGTTTGATTAATCTGCACTCCAGCTAATCTACCTTGCAGCTTTTGAGCAACCGATGATACGGGCATGTCTTTCAATTCAGCTTCTCCTACAGACTGAACAGCGCCAGTGACTTCTCTTTTCACCTGACTACCGTAACCTACCACTACTACCTCAGAGAGATCAGAGGTGGAATAAGACAAAGTGACTTTAATGTCATTGCTGTTGGCAGTCACCACAACTTCATTAGTTGTGAAACCGACAAAACTAACCGTTAGCGTTTCTCCAACCGAAGCGCTTACAGTAAACTTGCCGTCAAGATCGGTTACTGTTCCTCTTTGGGTCCCTTTGATTGAAACTAAGGCTCCTGGTACTGGCTGGTTATCCTCTTGGGAAATGACAGTTCCCTTAATTGAGAGGGTTTGTGAGTGGGCAAAGTGTGTCATAAAAAACATTGCCAATAAAAATCCTATAAAGCGGATTTTTATGGTAGTTTGATAATAGTTTTTCATAGGGTGGGGATTATTGTTAAATATTAAAATCAACACAATTAACTTCTATAGTGCTCATTACGCATCCTGTAGCATCCTGAAAGCCACCACGATAAATAAAAATAAATCTTGTCAGTTCAGGACACGGCAGGATAGACTATCAGGTAAAAATCATAGGTAGGAATAGTTGAATAATCCTACCAAACCTCTAATGCTCTACTCTTAAATTAGTGGGATTTATAATTATGGGATTATAAAACACAAACTAATTAATATTATAATGACGTATTAATTTGATCTTCAATGTTTTATGAAACATTTTTAATACGTAATATCCTAAATCCTGAAAAATCTCTAATATATTCGTGGCAGAACGACCTGTAATATACCTCCTAAAGAATATATACAGGAATAAAAAATAAATTATAACTACTAAGATATTTATATATATAATTGAAAATGGTATAACCAATTTATCCCTAAAAATATTTCTAGTTCACTATATTCATAAACACTTATTTGTTTTTCAAACCCAAAATACTTCCATCCTGTCCTAACCTGTAATGTTATAAGAATATTTACAGGATTCCACAGGACACCCTATGAATTTCAAAAGCTCAAATTGTCTCTACAATAAACCTCTTAATATATGTCAAAACATAGACACCTCATTAGGAAGACGTTAAAAATCAGTCTTCTATTTGCACTATTTTCCTTATGTGGAATTGCTTACGGACAAACTTCTTTATTGAAGGGGAAAGTAACTGAAGAAGGCTCACGGGAGCCGGTTCCAGGAGCGCTTTTGATCATTAAAGGCACTCAACGCGGGACAGTCACTGACAACGATGGAACTTTCAGTATAGAAGCAAATACTTCTGAAACACTAGTGATAAGCTTTATAGGCTATACTACCCGAGAAATTCTGATTGAAAACACATCAGAACTTATGAATATCTCTCTACAAGTAGATGAGGCAGAGCTAGACGAAATAGTTGTAATCGGATACGGAACTCAAAAGAAATCGGATTTGACTGGAGCTGTAGGCTCTGTTGGAGAAAAAGACTTAAAAAATAGACCTTCTGCCTCTCTAACTCAAAATCTTTCCGGGCGAGTTCAAGGTGTCAATGTCTCTGTGAATTCAGGGCGCCCAGGCGGTCGAGCAAATATAAGAATTAGAGGAAACACCTCAGTAAGCATAGCAAATGATCCACTTTACGTAATTGATGGAGTAATTTTACACTCTGCAGGGCTTGCAAATGGCAGCTCGCCAATTGATTATATTAACCCAAACGACATCGCTTCTATTGAAGTATTAAAGGATGCTTCTGCTACTGCAATTTATGGTGCTCGCGGTGCAAATGGAGTTATTTTAGTAAGTACAAAAAGAGGCAGCACGACAGGAGGCTCGATCACTTATGACGGCAACTTCAGTATTGGAGTCCTTCCTAAAAAAATACCTTTATTGAATTCTCAAGAGTTTTTAGCATTAGAAGATCTCGCATATCAGAATGCTCAGAAATATGATCCAAATGGTTGGGCAAATGGAATCTATAAGGATCCGAAACTAAAAAGAACAGATCCAAATCTTTTCGATGCTAATGGAAATCCGCTTTACGATACCGACTGGCAGGATGAATCTTTCCAACAAGCCATTACCCAGAATCATCAACTTAGTCTAACCGGTGGAAATAAAGAGGACAGTTATGGGGTATATTTAGGCTATAGAAATGAAGAAGGCTTAGTGAAGGAATCTTGGATGAAAAGATATTCGAGCAGGTTTGTCTTCGATAGTAAAATAAAGAATTGGGTTAAAATAGGTGGGGGACTTAGCTATAATGACCAAAAAGAAAGTCAAGTAGACCCGCTAGGTGGCGGCGGAATAATAGCTATGCGTCAAGTACTTGAATCGCTGCCCATTATCCCCGTTAGATATCCAGATGGCACCTGGGCAGGAAATGCAGATTATCCCGGCATGGAAGGCGGAAACAATCCCCTCCAAGTGGCTAAGGAACGAGTTTACCTTGTAAATACTCAAACATTGTTAGGTAATCTTTATGCTAACTTCTACCTAACCAAAGGTCTCGAATTAAGATCGAATATCTCTACAAACATTGTGAATCAAAGGGTAGATTACTATGGAGGTAGAAACCTAAACTACATTGCTAAGAATCAAGGTGGAGATGCATCTATTTCTAACGATAGACTCAATTCATGGCAATTTGAAAACTACCTGACTTACGTTAAATCTTTCAATGAAAATCATGCTATTAATGCAATGGTCGGTCTTTCTTGGCAACATGTCGACAGGTTCAATTCCACTGCAAGATCACAGAATTTTCAGGATGATTATTTCATGTTTAATAATTTGGGAGCTGGCGCAAATGCTATACAACCACAATCAGGCAGCGTAGCTTATGGACTTAACTCCTATTTTTCACGATTAAATTACACTCTTAAAGATAAATATTTATTCACTCTAACTGGCCGTATTGATGGCTCCTCTAAATTTGGGGAATCTAATCAATATGCAGTTTTCCCATCCGCAGCTTTTGCATGGAGAGCTTCCGATGAAAGTTTTTTAGTAAACAGTCCTGTAATTTCAAATTTGAAATTCAGATCTAGCATTGGCATAACTGGCAATTCGGAAATCACAGCTTATCAAGCACTAGCTGGAATGGGTAATTATTCAGTGATATTCAACGATCAAAGGGAAATAGGAATTGGCATTAACAGACTAGCTAATCCAGATCTTAGATGGGAGAAAACAACTCAAATTGATATTGGTGCCGAGCTTGGTTTATTCCAGAACAGAGTGATGTTTGAAGTTGATTTATATAGAAAAGTGACTAATGACATGCTGCTAAGTGCTCCGGTTCCTTCAAGTAGTGGTTATTCCGTAGTAAGCCAGAATGTCGGAAGCATGGAAAACAGAGGAATTGAAATTGGTTTGAACACCGTCAATTTTGAACGAAATAACTTCTCTTGGAATACTACATTTAACTTCTCTTATAATAAAAATGAAGTAATAGAACTTGCTGGAGGATCAGATATATTCTTGGGTTCCACCATAGTCAGAAAAGGAGAATCAGTAGGCGCGTTCTTTGGATTCTTACATGAAGGCACTTGGAACACAAATGAAGAATCTATTGCTGCTCAATACAACAAACGTCCAGGTGACATCAAATATAAAGATGTAAACGAAGATGGTGTAATCAATGATTCTGATAGAGTAGTGATAGGAAAAGGTATCCCTGATGGCTTTGGTACATTTGCAAATACATTTACTTTCAAAAATTTCGAATTATTAATTGACATACAGTATTCCTATGGCAATGACGTTCTGTTCAGAAGTAAGCATTCTGCTGAAGATAGAACAGGAATTGCCAACTCCTTCAAAACTGTACTGAATGCATGGACTCCGGAAAATCAAGATACAAACATCGCCCAAATCCGACCTTTAACTGCGGGCTACAACACGAACAATGACTCCGATCGAGTACAAGACGGTTCTTTTCTCAGAGGCAGAAATTTGATGCTTTCTTACAATTTTATGCCTCAAACATTAAAGAGAATTAATGTGGCAAGAATGAGAGCATATGTATCTGTTCAGAACTTCTTCCTTTCTACTAAATACGACGGATATGACCCTGAAGTCTCCACTTCAGGTGCCGCATTTGATCAGGGCGTAGATCTTTATGCCTACCCTAAGCCTAGAGTCTTTATGGTTGGTGTAAGTATCACATTGTAAACTTTAATTAGCAGAATTATGAAACGTATAGAACTATATATAAAAAAAATATCTCTGGTCGCTTTGCTGATTTCAGCGGCGGGCTGTGCTGATTTTCTAGATGAAAGTGACAGTTCAAACTTTACCGTAGATAACTATTTTACTAAGCCAGAGCATGCAAAAAGTGTGATTAACTCTATTTATCAGAGTTTACAACCAGTGATGTCAAGTGGATTCGGAGGTGGCCCTTGGATGATGGTAGAGTTTGCAACCGGTCTTGCAGACACGGAATTGGGACAGGCACAGAATAGTCTTTTTGTAAAAGATCTGGTGAATAACTCCGATAATGGATACGGCCAAACTATCTGGACGAGCTATTACAAGGGAATTGCTAATGCAAATATTGCAATCGCCAAAATCCCCGGAATCACTATGGATGAAACTGAAAAGCAAAAATTAATCGGTGAAGCCAAATACCTAAGAGCTTACTATTATTTTAATTTAGTAAGAATTTTCGGCAACATTCCGCTGACTTTAGAGCCAATAGATTTGACTTCTGAGGATCTGTATGCAACTCCTGCTGATCCCGAAGACATCTATAACCAAATTGTATTGGATCTGAAAGACGCTGAAGGATCAGGTCTTCCCATGAGAGAAATCAGCGGTAGAGCATCTTTGGGAGCTGTGAAATCACTGTTGTCATCAGTATATTTGACAATGGCCGGATTCCCTCTTCAAAAGGGAGCAGAATATTACTCCATGGCAGCTGCCAAATCAAAGGAAGTGATTGACTCTGGCGAATTCTCATTATTCTCTTCATATGATGATCTCCACGATCCATCTCAAAAAAATCGAGGGGAAAATATCTTTATGGCTCAATTCGCAGCCTACATTTTACCTTCTTCTTGGCAAGTATCAATCATCCCATACAATAGAGGCATCTCTAATTACAGTGATGAAACAGGTGGAATATTTGCCAATCAGGACTTTGTGGAATCTTATGAGGCTGGGGACAAAAGAACTGCTGAAAAAGAGTTTTATTACACCAGTTATACACTAAGAGACGACAGAACCCAAACTCTTGAACTTGGCGATTATTATATCTACAAGCATTTTGATGAGGTGGCTCAAACGAGCACTACCAGTAGTGGAATGAACTGGACAATCTTAAGGTTTGCGGAAGTCCTTTTGATTCATGCAGAAGCAGAAAATGAAGCTAATGGACCTAATACCGAAGCATACAAGTCCGTGAACAGAGTCAGAGAAAGAGCAGAATTAACGCCGTTAAATAGCTTGTCAAAAGATAGTTTACGCGAAGCGATTTGGAGAGAGAAATTCTATGAGCTGTCCTACGAAAATAAAACATGGTTTGACATGGTTAGAATTCGGAAGGGTTTCAATGTCAAAACCCTCAAGTTTGAAGAATATGTAGGCCACCAGTTTGTATATGGCCCTACTTTAAAAGAACGTGAATTGCTATTCCCAATTCCAACCGCAGAGATAAGAAACAACAAAAATCTCATTCAAAACCAAGGTTATTAAGTTGATCCTTGGTATTTAGTTTAGCTAATTAGATTGATAATATGAAAGATTTTAAAAGAGTTGTTTTTCTAACCTTATTAATAATCTGTGCTAAAGAAGGTTTTGCCCAAAACGGCAAAACCTTCTTACAGTTTGAGGGGAAAGACGGTCAAGGGAAAGGCAAAAATGTGGTGCTGATTGCAGGAGACGACGAATATAGGTCGGAAGAATCTATGCCCATGCTGGCTAAAATTCTTTCATCACATTATGGTTTCAATACCACTGTTCTATTTCCGATCGAGCCAGAAACAGGGAATGTAGTGCCTAGCTATCAGAATAATATCCCAGGCTTGGAACATTTGCAAACTGCTGATTTGGTTATTATGCTTCTTCGTTTCAGAGATTTGCCGTTGGAACAGATGAAGCAGTTGGAAGACTATTTCAAATCCGGTAAGCCATTTATTGCCCTTCGCACTTCCACCCATCCCTTTGCGGTGAAAGATGAAACTTCTCCCTATGCCAAATGGAATTGGAATAGCACTCAGCTGGGATGGGAAGGCGGATTTGGGCAGCAAGCAGTTGGTGATACCTGGATTAATCACCATGGTATCCACAAATCTGAGGGAACACGAGCCTTGATCGATGGAGTAGATCGGGATGGCGATCATCCGGTTTTGCGTGGTGTGGATGATATTTGGGTGCCGACAGATGTTTACACCATAAAAAATCTGCCGGCAACTGCCAATGTGTTGTTATATGGGCAATCTACTGCTGGCATGACTCCAGAATCGCAGCTGATGTGGAATAAGTCAATTATGCCAATTGCCTGGACGAAAAATTATACATTACATGGAGGCAAACAAGGAAAGGTATTTGGAAGCACTTTAGGTTCCTCCATAGACTTCGAGGTGGAGGACATGCGGCGTCTGATTGTCAATGCATCCTTTTGGCTGTTGGATATGTCTGAAGCTGTGACTGTCGATATGAATGTAGCTATTATAGGAGCTTATGAGCCTACGATGTTTGGCTTTGATAGCTTTCGGAAGGGGATGAAGGTTAGTGATTTTAAGTAAAAAGAATCCCACAGCCCCCTTTGGAAGGGGTAATTGCGATTGCAAAATTTTAAAGAATCAACCTAGAATGGAGAGCTTTTAATTAAAAGATTGAAATTCAAGGAAACCACTCCTCCTTTAAAAAGGGGCCAGGGGGATTTAACAGAGATATATAATGAACAAAATAGGTTTTAATGTGCTGGCTTGGTCGGCAGAAATATCAGAAGAATTGTTGCCAGTGTTGGATCGACTGAAAAAGATCGGCTATGACGGAGCAGAATTTTTTATTGGAGGTTCACCTGAAGAATCCTTCAAACTGGTGGGAAAGCACTGTGCGGATATTGGGCTGGAAGTGACGGCAGTGACGGTGATGGGGCCGGATCACAATCCTATTTCTTCCGATGCTAACATTCGTATGGCGGCCTGCGAGCAACTCAAATGGGTGATCGACCGAGCAGCGGATCTAAATGCTCAAGTTCTTTGTGGGCCATATCATTCTGGATTTACCGTCTTTGCCTCCCGTGAACCGATAGAACAGGAATATAATTGGTCCGCAGAATACCTGCATAAAATGGGCGACTATGCACAGCAAGCTGGAATTCTATTGACTCCCGAAGCAATCAACAGATTTGAATGCTACCTCTGCAATACCATGGAACAGCTTTCATATTTACTCCATAAAGTGGGGCATCCGAATGTACAGGCGATGTTTGATACACACCATGCCAACATTGAAGAGAAGAGCCTAAGGGAAGCTATTAAGTTTATTGCTCCTCAATTGGGACATTTCCATATTTCAAAGAATGACCGAGGAACGCCAGGTTCAGGCCATGTAAACTTTGAGGAGACGTTCAAAGCACTGGCAGATATTCAATACAAAGGCTGGTTGACCATCGAAGGCTTTACCAGAAATGATCCGGCATTTGCCAATTCCATCGGTGTATGGAGAAATTTCTCCGAGCCTTGGGATATGGCTGAGAAAGGCTATGAGTTGATTAAAGAAAAATTATTAAAATTTGACGATTAGCAGATTATTTAAATACTATAAAAAAATCTGACCTCTAATTAATGCAAAAAAAACATATCATCATAGCTAGAATTTAATTACATACCTAGTTCATAAAGCAAAAACGCCACATACTATGTTTAAGAAATTTACCCAAAACCTCCTCGTCCTTATTCTTTTGGGATTGCTTACTTTTCAATGTACCCAGAAACCAAAAATCACATTAGAGACTAATCAGAGAATTGCTCTTGTAGGTAATAATCTGGGTTCTCGGATGCTTAATTACGGAGAATTTGAAACGGAGATGCAAATGCGATTTCCAGAAAAGCATCTTTTCATCCGTAACCTGTGTGATCCAGGCGATACCCCCGGCTTCCGCCCCAGATCGGGCACCAATGATCCATGGGCATTCCCAGGAGCTGAAGATTTTCAAGACGAATATGCCACTCCATCCGGTAGTGAAGGGTTTTTAGAAAAGCCAGACGAATGGCTCAGCCGTTTAAAGATGGATGTCGTGGTTGGTTTTTTTGGCTACAATGAGTCATTTCAGGGAGTAGATGGCGTTGAAAATTATAAAGCAGAGTTGGATGCTTTTATTAAACATTCGCTTAGACAAAAATACAATGACACCTTAGCTCCAAAGCTTGCACTCGTCTCCCCCATTGCTTTTGAGGATCTATCGGCGAAAATGGATTTGCCTGATGGCAAAATTGAAAATGAAAACCTCAACCTATATACCAATGCGATGAAAGAAGTCGCGGAAAAAAATGAGGTAATTTTTGTGGATGCATTTCACCCAAGCAAGGACTGGTACTTGGATACTGAGCAAGACTTGACTATCGATGGTTCTCAACTAAATGAAGCAGGATATAAGAAACTGGCAGTTTTGCTGGCTGACGAACTCTTTGGAAAGGAGAAAGTGAAAGATGAATCCAAGAGAGAGGCTGTGCACAAGGCTATCACCGAGAAAAACTGGATGTGGCATAATGACTATAAAATTCCGAATGGCGTTCACGTCTTTGGTAGGAGATATGATCCCTTTGGCCCCGCAAATTATCCTTTTGAACTTGAAAAAATCAGACAGATGACAGCAATTAGGGATTCTGCAATCTGGCTGGCAAATGAAGGTAAAACGCTAGATGTCGCTGCAGCTGATTCTAAAACAAGAAAGCTTCCAGAAGTTCAGACCAACTACAATCCCGACAGCAATGGAAGCAAGGAATATCTTTACGGCGAAGCCGCTCAGAAAACCATAAAAATGGCGCCTGGCTATAAGATCGAGCTATTTGCTTCCGAGGAAGACTGGCCAAATCTAGCCAACCCAGTGCAACTTTCTTTTGACAATAAAGGCAGGCTTTGGGTAGCTACCATGCCAAGTTATCCTCACTACAAGCCTGGAGATCCACGACCTTCAGATAAATTGCTGATCTACGAAGACACTAATGGAGATGGCAAAGCAGACAAAGAAACCGTATTTGCCGGAGACCTTCATATTCCTGTGGGATTTGAATTGGAACCTGAGGGAGTATATGTTTCACAGGGCACCAATTTGATTTTATTGAAAGATATAGATGGGGATGATCATTACGATACCAAAGAAATTCTATTAAGTGGTTTCGATGATCACGATACGCATCATGCCATTTCTGCTTTTACTACCGATGAATCCGGATCGATTTATATGGCTGAAGGAGTTTTCTTGCATACCAATGTAGAAACGTCTTATGGTCCGGTGCGTGCGACAAATGGTGGGTTTTACAGATACACTCCAAGCAGACATAAATTAGAGCGAGTAGCTCAGGTAAGCATTCCAAATCCTTGGGGCATTGCTTTTGATGAGTGGGGACAGAACTTTTACGCAGAGACTTCCGGTCCGAACGTTAATTACATGATGCCTGGCTCTGTACTTCCACGCTATGGTAATGCAACAAATAAGGGTGCAAACCTGATTCAAAAAGATCAGATGGTAAGACCCACATCCGGCTTGGAATTTATTTCAAGCAGACACTTTCCAGATGACGTGCAAGGCGACATGATCATCAACAACACAATCGGATTTTTGGGCACCAAGCAACATCAAATGGTAGAAGATGGAGCAGGATTCACAAGTAAATACAGACAAGATCTCCTCTCCTCTACAGACCGAAACTTCCGACCTGTTGACATGGAGTTTGCTCCAGATGGCTCTCTTTATTTGGTGGATTGGCACAACATCCTGATCGGTCACATGCAGCACAATGCCCGTGATCCATTCAGAGACCATGTACATGGGAGAATCTACCGAATCACCTACCCATCCAGACCTTTGGTCATTCCTGCAAAAGTAGATGGAGCAACCATCTCGGAATTGATGGACAACCTCAAGCTTCCAGAATATAGAACGCGCTATAGAACCCGCAGGGAATTGAGAGGTAGAGATCATGAGGAAGTGGTCAAAGCAGTGGCAGATTGGTCAGGAAATTTGGATAAAAATGATCCTCGTTATGAGCACAATTTATTGGAAGCACTCTGGGTAAGCTGGGGTATCGATGAGGTAAACACGGATTTGCTGAATCAATTACTAGAGGCTAAAGATTATCGAGCTAGAGCAGCTGCTGTTCGAGTGCTTCGATATTCCGCTCATCAAGTAGCCAATCAGAAGGAATTGCTTAGTAAAGCAGTAAAAGATGAGAATGGAAGAGTTAGGCTTGAAGCCATCGTAGCGGCTTCGTGGATGCCAAGTCAAGACGGCTTGGAAGTACTAGCTCTGGCGGAAAACACAGAAATGGATCATTGGATCGCACCTGCCTATGAGGCAGCAGTAGCACATCTCAATGGAATGTCTGTAGCGGATAAAAAAGTTGAAGACATCAAATCAAAATTGACCGGATCAGATCGGGAGCTCTTTGTATTGGGAAAAGAGATTTACGCTAAAGAAGGATATTGCAGCACCTGTCATCAGGCAGATGGCCAAGGACTATCGGCATCTCAATTCCCTCCTTTGGCGGCATCTCAATGGGTGACGGGAAGTGAGGAGAGATTGATTAAAATAATTCTAAAAGGATTAATGGGGCCAATAGAAGTCTTGGGTAGAACCTACCCAGGTCAAGTGCCAATGACTCCTTTCGAAGGAATGCTTGATGATTCTGAGGTAGCTGCCGTTTCTACGTATGTGAGAAATTCATTCGGCAATGAAGCGTCAGCAATTTCTCCCGAGCTAGTGAAAAAAGTCAGAGCGGAAATAAAAGACATGAAAGGTTTCTATAAACCCGCTGATTTGTTGAAAGAGCATCCAATGGAAAAGTAATTGTTGGATGTTGGATAAATAAAAGTTGGGTCATAGGGTTTGAGTTCCTTGTGAGCCATTTTTTTCAAAAATACATAACCAGTTTAAATTTCTGATCTATGAATATATGTAAACACACCTTCGCCTTTCTGTTAGTAACATTTCCTATTATTGCTTCCGCTCAGGAGACGACAGTCAAGTTCAAAAAGCAAGTAATCGCCTATGAAAGCACAGAATCCGTCGGAGTTTTTGACGTCGATAAGGATGGGATTTTGGATCTGGTATCTGGAAGCTTCTGGTATAAAGGACCACGATTTTTGGATAGGTTTCTGATCGGTGAAGTCAAACGATTCGGAGAATATTACGAGGATTTCTCCACGATCCCCATGGATGTAAATGAGGATGGAAAAATGGATTTTATCACTGGTGGCTGGTTTGAAGGCACCTTGGTCTGGAAAGAGAATCCGGGAGATGGCAGCGAATGGACAACACATGAAATTGCTAAGACTGGAAATATCGAAACTACGAGAGGATTTGATATTGATGGAGACGGGGTTCTGGAAATATTGCCAAATACTCCTGGCAAAGAATTGGCCTACTACAAAAAAACTGGCCCGAATCAATTTGAAAAATATCCAGTTGCAGAAATGCACGGACACGGATTAGGCTTTGGTGATATTAACGGGGATGGTCGCGGAGATTTGGTGATTTCCGAAGGGTGGTTGGAAGCTCCAAGCGACCTGAAAACCGGAAAATGGATTTTGCATTCTGACTTCAACTTAGGAGATGCAAGTATTCCGATGATTGTCACAGATGTCAATTCAGATGGAATGGCAGATATTATTGTCGGTCAGGCTCATGGATATGGATTGTTTTGGATGGAACAGAAAAAAGAAGGAAACCAAATCAGTTTTGTGAAGCACGAAATAGATCCCTATCAAGCTCAATATCATACGATGGAATGGGTTGATATTGATAATGACGGTCAAAATGAATTGGTTACAGGGAAGCGTTATCGAGCCCATAATGGCAAAGATCCGGGAGGAAAAGATTATGCAGGCTTATACTATTTCAAGTGGAATGGAGAATCCTTCACCAAAAATGTAATCAGCTATGGCCCGCTGGGCGAAGGAAAAGGTAGCGGACTTTATATTTCGATTGCTGATCTAGATGGCGATGGCTGGAAAGACATAGTGGTGGCAGGAAAAGATGGTTTGGTAGTTTTTGAGAATTTGGGTAAGCCTGAGAATTAAATATCAAACATGAAAAAACTGTACTTAGAAATCAAAGATAGTGATTGACATCTGAGCATTTGATCCGACATTATATTAAGATTAACGTCTCTTTTACACGAGCCTCAGTTTTGAGGAAAGAATTTCTAATTGTAAAAAAATAGTATGATAATTATTCTCTTGAGCTATTTAACTATCGGGGTTTATTTAATCTACTTTTTCGCAGGGAAAGCAACTTTAAATCCTAAAAATCTGAATTATAGTAAACTGTTTAACAAAAAATATTTCATCAATCAGCTTCTGATTTCAATTCTTATTGCCCTGCCGGCAATTATCAAAACCCTTATTAGCTCAAGTAACTATTACTATGGTTTTTTCAGCTACTTGTTTTTTCTGATCGCATTTCATCTACTTAACAAAATTTCTTGGTGGCTTCATAATCGCAATTTCATAGTGATTTTAAAACATGATTTACCTCCACCAGAGCATCGAATTTCTGACACAATAATTGGGGCACTTCTTTTTCTTGTGGCAATTTGCTCACCCATGATCTATTTTATCTGGTAGAAATCAGGCCAGTAATTAACAATACTAGCTAGCTATACTATTCAGGATTCCTCAGAAATGGGGTAAATTCAGACTATTTAATAAATGACATAAAAAGATGATCAGTTGAGCCATAGTCCACTTGTAGAGCATTTTCAGATTTTAAACTTTAGACTACTGATTTTAGACTACAGCTTTCTGCTTTAAAATCAATCTATCTTATCCGCCTCCAGCTTTGCCACTTTCTTTTCAAAATGACCTCGCATCTCATCAAGCACCTCTTGATACCTATTCTTCCCGGCTATGTTATTCTTCTCCAATGGATCCTTTTTTAGATTATATAATTCCTCATGATCCAAATCCGCCTGATACCTGAAATACTTCCATTCATGGGTTCTGAATCCTTCACTGGCTGGAATGATATCAATTTTCCAAAGGTGCTCTACCACAAATCCAGGTCTGCCCTGCGCTGGATTTCCTCCTTTTACGTAGCCTTCCAAACTCTCTCCTTGCCATAATTCTGGAGCCTTCACACCCGCAAACTCTAGGATCGTAGGAGCTATATCAATATTCAACGCCACATCCTCCACAACTCTATGTCGTGGGTTGCGAGGATCGTAGATGATCATTGGCACCCGAAGTGAATTGTCATACATCAGCCACTTTCCGGCGAGTTGACGCTCACCGCAGAAATAGCCATTGTCACCCATGAAAATAATTATTGTGTTGTCTGCAATACCTTTTTCCTCCAAAAGAGTCCTGATCTTACCGATCTGGATATCCACCTGGGAGATCATACGATAATAGCCCTTCATGCTTTGCTGATAATGTTCCGGTGTGTCATACCTCCAAAACCAACGTGTACGGCTTTCGCTAGTCTTCACGTACTCTGGCTGAGCATCAAAATACTTTTTCTGGTCCAAAATTGGCCCGGGAATCTTTACATCCTTATATAAATCATCCACTGCATCCGTCCAGAAAAATTGATCCTTCGCTGGGTCATGCGCGTGTGGCGCACTAAAAGCCAGCGATAGTAAAAAAGGCTGATCCTCGGGCGCACTTTTAATGAATTCCTGAGCTTGGTAGGCAGTATATTCTGTCAAATGAGTAGAATCTCCATTAATAGTTTTATAGAAATAACCACGCCGGTCTGGATATTTCACATCTCGATCGTAGTCATCAGCCTCGTCGAAAAGCGATTTGAATCCAGGATATTTGATTCCAAACTTTCCGTAAAAGCCAGTGTGATAACCCGCTTTTTTCATTTGAAGCGGATAGGATTCTGAGGCATAGGACTCATTCAGTGTCTGTCCAAACGTATATCCATGTGTACGCTCATAAAGTCCTGTGAGGATACTTGCCCGGCTTGCTGCGCAAATTGGTGTAGTGACAAAGGCATTTTTGAAATACACCCCTTGCTCTGCCAACTTGTCCATCTCTGGCGTTTGAATAATAGTATTTCCTGCATATCCCAACGCATCCCAACGCTGATCATCCGTAAGAATAAAGATGATATTAGGCTTCTGCTGCTGACCAAATGCAGTCACGCTGAGTGTTACAAAAAGGCAAAATAACAGATTTACTAATTTTTGTCTAGTGATCATATCTTCTAAAAGAAACATAAAAAGTATATTTCTCTATCCTGTGCTGTCTTTGAAGATAACTGTATTCCTATAAAAAAGCACCCTCACCATTTACAGCAATTAATGTATATTCCTCTAGTTGTACAAGTTTAAAAAAGCAATCACTATTTGGAGATCTAAACCAGATAACCAAAGTCAAATGGGTTACTAAAAATTTTAGATCAAAATATTTTATTGTATGTTGGTACATTTAATGCCTAAACATTGAACTTTTCAAATCCTGCTATCCTTTTAAAGCATAACTCCGAGAGCTATTTATAAAGTAAAACATCAATAATTATGCAGGTATTAGAAAATCTGAACTGGCGCTATGCCACTAAATCAATGAATGGTATCGCTGTACCACAAGCTAAAGTCGATTATATTCTGGAAGCAGCAAGGCTTTCTGCTTCCTCATCAGGTTTGCAGCCATATGAAATCCTTGTGATCAGGGATCAAGAGCTAAAGGAAAAAATTAAACCGATAGCTTGGGGCCAAAGTCAAATCACAGATACTTCTCACCTTTTGATTTTTGCAGCTTGGGATAATTATACTCCGGAGCGAATTAACAATGTGTTCAAGTACAATAATGAAGTCAGAAACTTGCCTGATAGCACCACCGACGAATATCGGAATATGTTGCTGAGTAGTTATTCCACCAAGACGGCGGAAGAGAATTTCAACCATACCTCAAAGCAAGCGTACATCGCATTGGGCTCAGCGCTTATTGCCGCGGCTGAACAAAGAGTTGATTCTACTCCTATGGAAGGATTTGATGCCGCGGCATTGGACGAATTGTTGGATCTGAAGTCAAAAGGACTTCGAAGCGTAGTAATCTTACCTTTGGGATATAGGAATGAAGAAAAAGACTGGCTGGTGAATATGAAAAAAGTGAGAACACCAAAAGATAAATTCTTGACAGTAATCTAATTAATTTAAAAAACGACTTCTGAAAGCGGATTGGGTGGCATCTCAATCCGCTTTTTTTTATAAAAGTCATTCTTAACTGTGCGTGGAAAAGCCCAGCAAACAGACTTCCCTTTCATAATTAACTATGTACTATTCTAGACGCCATGATGGCGAAGCGGAAAATGTCCTTCAACGCGTTATCAGAAAAAGTAGAGCTCATAGTAGCCAATCTTTCCAGACTCAAAACTGAAAAGGCAAAAGCTGTTCATTTCAGTACGCTATAAGCCATTTGAAAAGCATTGGACTGTCACCCCGGAGAGATATTTGAATTCAGAACAGGACAGCAATTGGTAACGCTGAAAAAATATTTATCAGAATGAATGTTTTCAATTGATCAATCTGTATTTGCTAAAAATATCAAAGTATCTTGATACACTGTATTTTAAAAAAACCCCGAAATGATCCACAACTATTTATTAGCCACTATCCTTACCACTTTTCTGTTTTTAGGTAGTTTCTGCCTCATCTTTGGTCAAACTACTGACAAAGGATTTGTCTATGGGGATCTTTTGCCTGATGCGCCCGAACTGGCAGCTAGAGGAGCGTATCCTGTTGGGGTTAGAACCATGGACTTAATTCATAAAGATCAGATAGATATACTTAATTACACAAAGGGGGAAGATTCTCTTTACAACAGGCCGTTAAAAATTGAAATCTGGTATCCGGCAGAAGCTACTGGAGGATCAACCAATTTGATCTCTTATGATGAAGTAATGGGGCAGAGCGGATCAGCCGAAAGGCCAATAATACCCTTCACTTTTCAGGGAAGAGCGACAAGAAATGCAGAATCAGTGCAAAGTGATACCCCCTTTCCTCTCGTAATTGTATCTCACGGATATACCGGATCAAGATATCTTATGACTTACCTGACCGAAAATCTTGCTTCCAAAGGCTATATCGTGGTCTCAATCGACCATACGGATGCAACATTCAGCGATGCTGGCGGGTTTCAAAGCACCCTTCTAAATCGATCGTTGGATGATCTCTTTGTGCTAAATGAGATTGCAAGACTCAGCAAAGAGAATGATTCTTTCTTAAACGACCTGGTAGATTCAGATAACACCGCACTTATTGGATATTCCATGGGAGGATATGGCGCAGTCAACGTAGCTGGAGCCGGATATAGTCCTCAGGCATCTGAATTATTTGGAGCGATGTCGAAAGGAAGCACAGCATTGGCAAAGCGAACAATGGGGAACTCTGAATTTGAAGCATCCATTGACCCTAGAATTAAAGTAATTGTAGCCTTTGCACCTTGGGGCATGCAGCGTGGGGTTTGGAACTCTGAAGGCTTGGCTGGCATCAAAATACCTTCCTTATTTGTAGCTGGAAGTAAGGACGACATCTCTGGATATGAAGATGGCACCAAAGCTATTTATGAAGGTGCGGTAAACTCTGAGAGATACTTGCTCACCTATATCGATGCCAGACATAATACTGCTCCCAACCCCCCACCAGCAGAAGCGCTGGAGCCAGGAAGACCTATCGATGAGTATTTGAGATATGCTGATTCTGTGTGGGACATGCGTAGAATCAACAATATCAACCAACATTTTGTCACTGCATTTCTTGGCTTTTACCTTAAAGAGATAAAGGACTACAAAGATTATTTGGATGTGAATGCCGATGCGGAAAAGAAAGAATGGCCTGGCTTTAAGCCCCGAACAACTGTTGGCTTAGAAATGGATCGCAAAACGGCTAATTAATGAAAGGAAGAACTTGATAGTGAATAAATTCATTCCAGAAATTGGCTTCGACAGTACAAAGGATCTTGGAGTGGGTAGGTTTTAAAGTCAAAACCAATAAAGAGCATGGAGAAATTATCATCCATTCCAACTTCTCCTATAATGCTTCATCTGATGAGAAATAGAAGACTACCATAGCTATCGAACTTTCTAAAGAAACGTAGATTGTCGACTCTAAGGCCTCTTAATAAAAAATGGATTTAGAGGGTCTCTTAGCTAAAGTGGATTCAAAAGTGACATTCTTTGAGTTTGTCGCTGCTCTCAAAAAATTTAAAATAGACGAAGATGAAAAGGAGAATATCAATCGATCTTCACCATTTTCAATAGGCACAAATAGTTGGGAAAATGGAAATATCCCCATGTTTCTCGATGCAATTCATTCATTTGTAAATGAAAACTACGAAATAAGTCTTTTCTGGTATAGTTTTGCGCTTTTACTCTACTCAGGTAAATTCTATGAGTAAAAAAGACTTTTTTCACTCTTACCCAACCAAGACCATTTTTATTTTATACTCTGGTGAGGCAATAAGTGACGTCCTGAGAATATTTGAGTATAAGGATGCCAAAAATCAAAACTATTATTAGCACTTAAAAAAGGAGAAGAATCAGGATTTGTGAAAGATTTCGATCGTACTGACTTCTTGCACAAACTTCATTCTGAATATCCTGGAAAATAGATTACAAAATAAGTAAAGAAGCTGCATCTTACTTAAAGAAAATGTATTCTGAATAACCATGTCCTTCAAAGCTTTTCGTATTTTCTATGAGCATAAAAAAGGAATTATGATTACCATACAATTAAAAACTCTTTTAGTAAGCAGGATACTCGAAATAAATGACGGATCATTTTTAAAAGCGATTAAGACTATTCTCGACACAAAATCTGAAACTATAATGCTCACAGAAGAACCACGCACAGAAATAGTTGAATCAAAAAAACAGATTGAGCAAGGATTATTTTTTGATCAAGAAGAGATGGATCATGAGTTTGAAAAGTGGCAAAGCGAAAAATAATCCAGTTTCACAAGGCTAAAATCAAACTCTTTAAGGTTCTGAACTTTATACAAACAGAAACTAGAGCACTCGCTATTCACAAAAGCTTTATTCAAATTTCAAACATCAACTTTCTCTGGTAGATCAACATCCTGAGAGGGGAATTAAAACTGATTTGAAGAAAGGGGGCTAAATGTCGGGAGTTTCCTTCTATTCCATGAAATTACAAGCAGCAATATCATGGTTCATTCTATTTGGGATTCAAGGACAGAATCTAAAGAATTTGAAGATTTAAAAAGAATAATACTTAACCCTTATACCTTCAAATACTTTAGTCACGCACAAAAAAAAGGTCTATGCAGCACAGACCTTTTTGATTTCAAAACTAACCATAACTACTCGCTACATCCCGTACTTCTCTCCCATCTCTTTAATCAACTCATAGCCTTTCTAAGCCATATCCCAAGGCTCGGAGAAATTTCTCCATACACCGATGGAATTGGCAAATGCCGGATCATTTCTGGTAAAGCCTTCGATGGTCAACCAGCCTTTGTATTGAATATCTGCCAGTGCTTTGAACGTCTCCTCAAAGTTTACATGGCCTGAACCTGGCGTTCCTCGGTCATTCTTTGAAATATGGAAATGTCCCAATTGAGGAGCAATAAACTTAATAGCTTCCCTTAGGCTCTTCTCTTCAATGTTGGCATGGTGTGTATCAAACATCGCCTGTACATTCGGATGCCCCACTTTATGGAGTAAATATGAAAGCTGTTCCATGGTATTGCAGAGGTAGCATTCAAATCTGTTGATTGCTTCGGGAGTCAATAGAATTCCAGCTTGCTGTGCATAGTCGCCCATTTTATGCAGGTATTCTGCGGACCAATTATATTCCTGTTCTATCGGTTCACGGGAGGCAAAGACGGTAAATCCAGAATGATATGGCCCACAAAGAACTTGAGCATTTAGATCCGCTGCTCGGTCGATCACCCATTTGAGTTGCTCGCAGGCCGCCATACGAATGTTAGCATCGGAAGAAATAGGATTGTGATCCGGCCCCATCACCGTCACTGCCGTCACTTCCAGCCCAATATCCGCACAGTGCTTTCCCACCAGTTTGAAGGATTCTTCAGGTGAACCTCCAATAAAAAATTCTGCTCCGTCATAGCCGATCTTTTTCAGTCGATCCAACACTGGCAACAATTCTTCTGACATCTCTGCCGACCAAGCCAGCACATTAAATCCTATTTTGTTCATGAGCAATCCACTCTAATAATTATATATATCATTCAGAACTTCATTATCCATAATTGGACATTTATCATTCGTCCTTAAAAATATCTAAGTCCGAATGATAAATTTTGAATAATGCAGTCGTTACCAACTATTTAAAATCACTAACCTTCATCCCCTTCCGAAAGCTATCAAAGCCAAACATAGTCGGCTCATAGTTGCCAATAATCTCTACCGAAAGATCAGGGGTGATCACTTCTGGCATTTCCAACAGCCAAAAAGATGCATTCACGATCAAGCGACGCATATCTTCTACTTCAAAGTCAATTGAAGAGCCCAACGTACTTCCCAGAACTTTACCAGTTTCCCCTCCATCAATCGAGTAATCTTTGGTCCAGGCGATGGGCATAATTGACTTCTCCCACATCAGTGGTGCTTCTGGGGTCATTCCAGCTGTTGACTGTCCATATATCAAAACATTGGCGGTTGCCGGTAGATTTTTTATGGTGTAAACATCTGTTGGTACCCAAATATCATCTACGCCTCTCAAAATCGGATGATCGGCATCCCGATCCACTCCATCAATTAAAGCTCGAGTTCCTTCAGATTTATGCACTCCGTGATGAGCTACCCAAGTTTCACCTACCACCTGCTGCCCAAAACCGCCTTCCCATCCCAGCTGAGTGCTATTCCAATTCCATTTGGCATAGGATGAAGTTTCATCTTTCACCGCAAAGGGATGGGTGGAAGTGCGAAGGGCAATAAATGGTTTTCCAGATTTAAAATAGGTTTCTAACTGCTTCATCTGATCCAATGGCAAATCTCTGAAACGAAGAAGCATAATAACCAGATCAGCGTCTTCGAGATGCTCTAATCCCGGGATATTATTCTGATAGCTAGGCATTACGTTCCCTGTTTCTGGCTCAATCGGAAATAGGACTGTCGTATTGAAACCATAATGTTCAGATAGAATTTTAGCCATCATCGGCATAGATTCTTCAGACCTATATTCGTCGTCACCTGAAATTAAAACTACATTTTTGCCTTTCCCTGGTCCTTCTTTCCCATCAAACTGTAAGAAGGTTTTGCCGTTTTGACCGCACGCAAAAAAGAAAGTGGCGGAAAAAAAGCAAAGAAACAGGAACATTGATTTAGAAATAAAATTTGTAGTCATCTTAATCGGGAGCTTATGTTTGGGGAAAATAAAGAAAGTTTTTTAGTTATGCATCCCGCTTATACCATTCAGTTTCGGTATCGATTCCGTGAATTCTTTCACCTTTCAACAAAAATTAAAGAACGCAGCCAGTTAAAATCACTAATTTTTGAAAACATTACTTTTGACAAAACCCTCAATGTCTAAACTATATGAAAAACGATAGAAGAAATTTCCTCAAAACTGGCTCCCTTGCAGCATTAGGATTGTCTGGGATTACGATTATTCCTTCTTCCGTGCTTGGCAAATCAATGGGGCATGTTGCTCCTTCAGACAAAGTAAATCTTGCTTGTTGCGGAATTGGCAACCGTGGAGCTCAGATCATAAACGCCCTATATGACACAGGGCTCTGTAACATAGTAGCACTTTGTGATGTAGATATGGGGGCTCCTCATACCAAAGCAATGATGGAAAAATTTCCCAATGCAAAAAGATTCAAAGATTTTAGAGTCATGTTTGATGACTTTAAAAATGGCTTTGAGGCAATCACCGTTGGAACTCCAGATTTCTCGCACTTCCCAATCACTATGTTGGCCATGTCTGAGGGCAAACATGTCTATACTGAGAAGCCAATGGCGAGGACTTTCAATGAGGTCACTCTTATGATGGACTCAGCCAAACGCCATAACGTGGTAACCCAAATGGGAAACCAAGGACATTCTGAAGCAAATTACTTTCAATTCAAAGCCTGGAAGGAAGCTGGTATCATCAAAGACGTAACCGCAGTGACCGCCCACATGAATAGCCCGCGCAGATGGCACGGTTGGGATGTGAATATGCAGCATTTCCCTGCAGCAGAACCGCTTCCTTCCACCTTAGATTGGGATACTTGGCTGATGGCCAGATTTCCACATGACTATAATAAAGATTTTATCAATGGACAATGGAGATGCTGGTACGATTTCGGAATGGGAGCCTTGGGAGACTGGGGCGCACATACCATGGATACCGTACACCAATTCCTGGAACTAGGGTTGCCTTACGAAGTAGATCCGGTGATGCTGAAAGGTCACAATCCTTTTTTCTTCCCAATGTCGACGACTCTTGCATTCAAATTTCCAGAGCGTAATAATATGCCGGCTTTGACAATGACCTGGTACGATGGAGTGGATAATGTCCCACCCGTACCTGAAGATTATGGGGTTTCTGAATTGGATCCGAATGTCCCTGCCGCAAGTACTGGAAAGATTCAACCTGCTAAGCTGAACCCTGGAAAAATCATTTATGGCAAAGGCTTGACTTTCAAAGGAGGTTCACACGGAAGTACTCTCTCCATTATCGGTAAACAAAAAGCAAAGGAATGGGCTTCCAAACTCCCTGAGGTGCCAGAAAGTCCTTCCAACCACTTTGCCAACTTCTTAAAAGCCTGTAAAGGGGAAGAAGAAACCCGATCTTCATTTGATATTGCTGGACCTTTGAGTCAGGTGTTTTGTTTAGGAGTATTAGCTCAACAAATGAATACCACGTTGAAATTTGATAGACCGACCCAGAGAATCACTAATAATCCTCTGGCAAATCAGCTTCTTGGCGGCGAGGTTCCTAGAAGAGGATGGGAAGAGTTTTATACGCTTTAATATCATTGAGATTTTCTAAGTATCCGCAACGATGCAAGGAACCTCAATTTATTTAGTCGAAAGGATGGATGACCCCTGCGCGGCAGGCGGGAATGAAAGGTAACTGAAATAGACTAACTGCTTGATCTAAAGAAAATTCTAGATCCTCTAGTCTCTGTTTTGCAAAAAGTAAAAGTAAAGATTTATACCATAAGCTGGGATGAGAAATCGTTCTAGTTTTTTTCTATGTTCTCGCCGCGATGGGATGAAGGATGCAACTTTATCTGTACGTATTTACCCAGATCAATTTGTTCGACTTACTTTAAGCTTTTGATTTGGTGTATATCCTTTTTTCTGCCAGTAAGGGGTGAAAAGCGTCAAAAGATTTGGTAAACTAAGCAATTGAGGCCATTTCGCTCTTCCCTCACTCGTGCTGAGCTTGCCGAAGCATCGGTCTTCTAGACAGTTAATCAAAGAAATTACGGCTACTGGCGTAATTGCAGATAATACTATTCGCTTTTTATTAGTACTCCCAATAAAATGGAAAGTCACCTGATTTATCTTCCAAAATTATCTGCGTGCAACTTGGTGATTACTCAGTGGGGCTATGAGATCAAAAAAAATTAAAATTTGGGGCAAGGAAGAATTGTGTCCCTCCTTCTTGGTTCACCTTCATGTTTGTTTGGTAAAGTCCAGGATAAGCTTAACTCATGTGCTCCACCGGACTGAATGCCCAACTGAGAAACAGTGTAATCAAAGCTATATCCAACATTCAATCCGCTGAGCAGATTTACACCAAACATCATAACGATAGCATCCCTGTTGCTTTGTTTTTCTACTGGCTTATAAGGCAACCCACGGTACCACACTCCAAATACAATCGGTTCCACGTAAAAATAAGCACCTACATCTAATTGTTCAAAAGGACCTTGCTTTTTATAATTAACAGTTGGGGTGAAATATCGCTGTCGCCGCATGTGTGTAAAATCCTGACGCATGGACCCTTCTCCCAATGGAATTCTATACCCTGCGTGAAAAGAAAGCTTCATAGGCAAAGGACTGTCCCCGTCAATAAAAGATTGATTAGGTTGATTGACATGGTGTGTTGAAAAACCTATCCAAAGATTTTCTGTAAAAAACAATCCCCCAAAAGTAAGTGATAGTAGATTTACAGGATTGCCTAGGCCATCAAGACCTGTTCCTGGAAGAATTGGCCCAAATGGATCGCTCGGATTTATTTGATTGGCAAAAATGAGGTTTTCATAGAATCCGATTTCTCTGCGAATGTAAGTCGCTTGAAACCCTGGTCTGAAGTAAGCATTGTCGGAAATTTTCAGCTCGTAAGAATATATTCCCGATATAGAAGTTGAGCGAAGCTTGGCTGCCCCTTCTGTGTCCTGAGTGACCAACACACCTATCCCGCTGTTATAATCATTGAGGTAAGTATCATAATAAGCAGAAAAAGTAGTGAACTGAGCGTCAATACTAGGCCATTGATTTCTATAATTGAAACCTACTCTACCAGTTAATTCAGAACCGGCAAAGGCAGGGTTTAGGTAAAGAGGTGCAGCGTAATATTGGCTATATTGCGGATCCTGAGCGTGGGCACTGGAACTGATAAAAAGTCCAACCACACTAATAAAAACTACGTAAACCAGAGACCGTAACAAATATTTGTTCGTTTATTTGAATATTCAGTAGGCTTCTACAACGATAACCAACGTATCTAGTTTTAGAAGCAGTTCGAAAATTATGAAAAGCAACCTTAATTCCATAAGCTTACCCTATTTATTTACGCTTTGCCTGCTTTTTACCTTTTGTGTAAATCATTTTTCTGCATACTCCCAAGGCTTTAATGACAACGAATGGATTTTTGGAAGTTGCAGTTCTGGAGAAAGTAACTACCTCTCTTTTGGGAAAGGTAACTCTGCCAATGTACAAACTTTACCTTCAAAGGTACTTCTGGGAAAATACAACAGTGCCTTAGCGATAGACCCAATTACGGGACAACCTTTCTTTCAGACCAATGGCGAACTTGTTTATGATTACAGCCAAGCCCCTATTCAAGGAGTAGGTTCTGGGTTGAATGGCAACATTGATGGAATCCAGCAAGTTGCTACTGGATTTCTTGATTTTGATCCAAATGGACAAAAGCTCTTTTACATATTTTATGTTTCCCCCGGGGGACAATTGCAATATGCAGTAGCAGACATGAATGCTCCAGGTCAGGCCGCTGGTAATGAAAGACCATTAGGAGAAATCACAAGCAAAGATCAGGTAATAGGCCCTGCTTCAGGAGCAATTTTAGTTGTAAAAACTTCATCGTCGCCATCCTACCTGATCAGCTTTGGTGGAGGCGAGATTCGGTCCCAAAAACTGGGTAGCACCGAAGGCGACTTTACGCCGACTGACAATACTACAATAGCCTCCACACCTAAGTTTATTGTTTTTGATGAAGATGCAAATCAGCTAATGATCGTACCAGAAGATGGAAATGATCCCGTTTTAGTGTTAGATTTTGACACAAGTTCAGGAAGCTTTGGCACGCCAAATCCTATATCAGATTCTGGAAATGGAGATGAATATGGCGGGGCAGAATTCTCTCCCGATGGATCCTATATTTATTTTACCCAAGGAAATGAACTGAAAAGAGTGCTTGCCAGTGATTTAACTTCCAGTCCAGAAACTATCCCAACTTTGGGTTCTGGCACTAGTGGGGTCACTGCGACACACGATGTGAAAGTCGGTCCAGACGGAAGCCTTTATTACCTCTATGAAGAAACAACTGGCGGTCCTCAATTTATTGGCCGTATCACTAATCCGGACGAGGCAGGCTTAGATTTAATTGAGGTTGAGGAAGACCCATTTGCAGGAACAGATTTTTGCGGAACAGTATTCCCAACTTTTGCACCTAATGCTGACATAGCACCAACTTCAGATTTCACTTGGGCACCTCAAATGCCTTGCGCTAACAACCCAATTCAACTTACATCCCAGATTACTCCCGACAACTATAGGCCTGTTAGTTTTAAATGGGAATTTAATCCTCCATTGACTGATTCATCGGGAAACACCTTACCTGCAGATTACGCTCAAGAACATTTTTTAATCCCTGCCGATGCAGCTCAGGGAGAAAGTATCACTGTAACTCTTACGGTAGAATATGCAGACGGAACCACAGACATTACCCCTCACACAATCCAATTAACTAAAAATGACCTAGAGGCAAATTTCTCTCCTTCCGACACTACACTCTGCGAAACCTGCATTGACCTTGCTCCATTATTGATGGCTCAAGCAGGTGGTGGCGGTCAAAGTTCCGGAGGTTTACCAGGTGGTGGAGGTGGCGGAGGTAGCACCCCTGGTGGTGGTGGCGGAGGTGGAGGTCAAGGAGGCGGAAATAATTACGAATATTTCTGGTCGAATAAAAGAGCGGATGGCTGGGGACCAAAAGGCACAAATCAAGTTTGTAAACCAGGATTATATTGGGCTTTGGTGCGAGAGCCAGGTTCTTCGTGCTACGCGTATGCTGAGATTCGCATAAAAATGTGGGATCTTCCAGACCAGACAAACAACATTTGGTACTTTGGAGATGGCGCTGGGTTAGATTTCAATCCCGATCCTAATGATCCAAATGCACCAACCCCTCGACCAATAGCTAATCGACATCCTCAAAATATTCCGGCAGGAACTACCACTATTTCAGATCAGGCAGGCCAGGTGCTTTTCTTTACAGACGGATCTTCTGTATGGGACCTGAATGGTAATCTCATGCAAAACGGGGACAACATCGGGGGTGATAATACGAGTAGTCAAGGAGCTTTGGCTGTACCTGTTCCGCAGGAAGAAACCTTATTTTATCTGTTTACTACCCAAGCAACTGCCAATGGCCAAAACGAGGTAACCTTTTCTTTGGTCGATATTAAAGCGGAGAATCAAAATGGAGTCGGGAATGTAGTAACAAAAGACAATTTCCTTTTCAGCCCCTCCACCGAACACACAGCTGCTTTAAATAAAGGGGATACGACTTGGGTAATGTTTCATGAATTGGGAAATAATACATTCAGAGGTTATCCTGTTTCTGCCCAAGGCATCGGACCGCCAGTTTTAAGTTCGGTGGGTAGCAATCATGGATTCAACTCTGGAGTGGGTGCGATGAAATTTTCACCTGACGGAGAAAAGGTTGCGATTACCATTTCCGAAGGAGGTTGCAATAAACTGGAGATTTTTGATTTTGATCAGAAAACTGGAGAAATGACTGAGTATGCCCGAGTAGATCTTCTTTGCGATGGTGAAGTATATGGGATGGAATTTTCCGAAGGTAGTGACCGTGTGTTGGTTTCTTATCGCAATGGAGGCCCAGGGATAGAAGAATTCCAAATCAAAGCCGTTGATAATGACAATCCAAATACAGCAGTTTGTCCTACTTGCTTTGCTTCAGCAGCAGATCGAGCTTCAATTGAAGCTTGTATTATTTCTACCAAAAACCAACTTAGTAATACCGAAGGCCTTGATCTTGGAGCATTGCAGATAGGCCCAAATGGGCAAATTTATGTAGCAGTAGTTGGTGATACCCGAATCGGTCAGATTAATGTGGGCTCAGGTTGTAATTCGCAGAGTACCTTTACTCAAGACGGGGTAGATGCGATGCCGGGACCTTCCAATTTAGGACTTCCATCTTTTGTCCAAAACTCTGGAAGCTCTATCCCAGAACCTAGCCTTTCGGCTCCTGCACGGCTATGTCTGGATCCTGTGGGTGGAACCGGAGCCCTTCTCGAAGGTGGTGGCGAACCTGACATTGACAGTTATTTCTGGACAATTACTAATAAGGATGACGGCACTGTGATCCGAAATGATGAGGGTGGCCCTGGCGAGCAGCATCAAACCTTAGATCAACTCTTTGATACGAAAGGAATTTATAAAGTTGACCTCCGGGTAGATCGATGCGGGGACCCAAATTACGGAGGAATTCTTAGTACCGAGATATTGGTGCAGGCTCCTCCTACTTTGACCTTGGCAGATGACCTCACGCTTTGTGCAAACAGTCCTGTGACATTAACTGCTATAGATAGATATAATGTAGGTGATAGCTTATATAATTTTTTATGGACCAATGCCGCTGGCGTTGTGTTTGGGGATAACAATTCAAACCAAATTAGTGTAGATGAACAAAGTATCTATACAGTCATTGTAAAATATAAATTGCCTGCTGGATTATCGGCTGATGAAGCATTATTGTATGAGACTTGTCCCTCTACTAGGGATGTATTTGTAGGCCCAGCCTTTCAATTTGATCTGACTCAAACTGCCACTGAAGTGTGTTTCGAAGAGACCTCTGTGGTTTTTGCTCCGGATACACCAATTACAGGAAAATGGTTTTATGAATTAAATGGAAATCCCACACGAATAGATTTAGGCGAATTCTTTGAACTGGAGCTTTTTATAAACACGCTGCCAGGGCCTGGAGATTATGAAATTATTTTCGTGACAGAAGACCCTATTTTGGCAGGATGTACCATTGAGAAAAAGTTGAGTTTGCTGGTCAATGAACTACCCTTATTAACCGCCGCTCAGACCACTCCTGCTACAGATTGCACCACTGCCGACGGCGCATTTGAAATTACCATGCAAGCTGATGCTCAGACAGTAACTGTCATGGAAACTGGAGAAAGCTTTACAAATGTTACATCAGGACAGGTACTTCCTTGGGCAGGTTTACTTCCGGGAATTTATTCCATTCAAGCAGAGAATAGCTTCGGCTGTACTTTTAAAGCAACAGTAGCTGTAGAGAATGCTACTCCTCCAATTGGCTTTGAATACACAGTTATTCCTACTGATGAACTCTGCGCTAGTCCCTCTGGAGTTGATACAGGCACATTGACTATCACATTTACCTCAGGCGCTCAGTCAGGAACTTACACAGCTACTCGCCAAGGCGATGGATTAGAAATCACCGATGCATTTAATAACGCAGAAAGCTTCGACATCCCAGCCCCTCATGGAGAATACTCGGTAGAGATTCTGGATCCAACCAATTGCGCGATTCCGGATCGTGCCTTGTATCCCATAGCTCAGAAATTTGAGGTGGTATTTTCAGTTCCTACAGATTTCACAGCGTGTAGCAGCTATAGTTTTACCCCTACCTCACCTGACAATCTAACCTATACCTTAACCAGTTCTTCTGGACTGACGATTACTGCCAATGCAAATAATGAGTTCACCATTTCTCAAACAGACATCTACACCATGATTGGTGTAGATCCTAATGGGTTGAAATGTCCGAAGTCGATCGAAATAGACGCCAATATCACTACTCCAATTAATTTCGCAATTTCTCCTCCTTTCACAGATTGCCAAGTAGGAGTGCGGTATGAGGCTGTTTTAAATAATACTTTACCGCAGGATGTTCTTTTCCTTTGGAAAGATGCACTGGGAGTAATCGTGGGAAGAAGACAAACTTTTGTACCTAGTAAGTCAGGTAATTATACATTGGAAGTACAACCAATAGCGGGGGGATTATGTCCACTAGACAAAAAGCCGTTTACTGCCAAAGTTATTTCCCAAAGAATCACCTTGAGCCTAGACATCGTCCCATTCTGTGTGGGGCTGACAAGTACAACAATTACTGTGGTTGCCGACATGACAAATGTTCGGGATATCCAATGGTTCTTTGTATCAAATGGCACAACTACTAGGTTACCTTTTAATACACCAATCATCGATGTGTCGAATGAAGGGACTTATCAAGCAATTCTAATTGGAGATGGAGGTTGTGCTATTGGCAGGGCAAATGGTGTAGTTTCAAAATCAATTATTATTCCTCCCATAGTACCGACCGGTTTTATAATCTGCGCGATTGAAGGTGTGTCACAGACAATTGATCCCGGAATTTATGACAATTACTCTTGGAAGCTGGATGGATTGGAAGTGTCCACTGCCTCTACTTTTACGCCAACTACTGGCGGGATTTATGAATTAACAGTTTCTGATAATATTGGCTGTGAATACATTTCTACCATAGAGGTGGTCGAAGATTGCTCTCTGAAAATAATTTTCCCCAGCGGAGTAGTTCTGAATGACCCCAATAAAAATTTTATTCTATTTGCCAATGAATATATTGACGATGCGGAAGTATTTATTTTCAATCGTTGGGGAGAACTGATTTTCTATTGTGAACATGAAAACCTGGAACCTTCACAATCATTCTGTCCTTGGGACGGTCAAGTGAATGGAGAATTTGTTCCAAACGGAACATATGCTGTGGTAGTCAAGTTTACCAGTAGACAACAGAATAAAACAGAAAAATTAACCAAATCGATTACTGTCATTCAATAGTATGCTTATTTTAATTTCCCCCGCAAAGACTCTGGACTATTCCGATCCAAGATTCAAGCACTCCACTCAGCCAGAATTCCAGACTGATACTAAGGCTTTAATTTCTATCATGAAAAAGAAATCTGCCAAAGATATTTCAGAATTGATGCATGTAAGTGAGAATCTAGCTGAGTTGAATGAAGAGAGATTTAAAACTTTTCAAAGGGACTTTACTTTTGATAATTCTAAGCAGGCACTATTAGCTTTCAAAGGAGACGTATATACCAAAATAGAGGTGGATTCTTACTCTGAAAAAGAGTTTGATTTTGCTCAAAAACACCTCAGAATTTTATCTGGCTTATATGGGTTGTTGAAGCCTTTGGATCTTATCCAACCGTATAGATTGGAGATGGGAATTAAACTCATAACTAAAAAAGGTAAAAATCTGTATGAATTTTGGGATAAAAAAATAACCAAAGCCATCAATGAAGCCTCTGATGGGGGCCCAATTATCAACCTTGCATCACAGGAATATTTTAAGGCAGTGCACCTCAAAACCTTGAAATCTCAAGTGATCACAATTCACTTTAAAGAATATAAGGCAGACACATATAAAGTGATCGGAATCTATGCCAAACTTGCCAGGGGCATGATGACCAATTTCGTTATTAAAAATAAACTGTCAGATCCAGAGGAGTTGAAAACATTTAATGAGGATAGATATGAATACTCTTCCAAGCTAAGCACAGCCACAGATTGGATATTCATCCGATAGAGTTCAAGTTGTTATTTCAAAAAAGAAGAGAATTTTTAATTTCTCTGAAAATGCCTAGGAGAAAAATTTCTCTCTCAGTATTTGACACTATCAATTCTGAGGTTTGGATAGACCAAACGACTCCTTCCTTTATGTAATTAGTTCAAGTTTATACAATTGACTCATTCGCTTCTCTCATTTACCTACAGTTTTTTGAAAGCAAACTACAACTTTGTGAGTAACACCAGACCCATAGTAATTTACTTTTCCAATTCTATTTGTAAAGCTGCAGTTGAAACGTGCTTTTTTTGATCTTTTTAAAGTTGTAGCTTAGTAATCTGAAAAGCACTTTTTTAATTTTTACGACATTGAATTTCAAGAACAAAAAATTCTTTATTTCTATCCTACTGCTTTGCTTGGCAAGCGCTTTTTCAACAGGCTCAATGGCCTATTTGGAAGAATTGGATACCAATCTACATTTTAGCGATCTTTTACCACAAGATCCCGAATTGATTGGCCCTGGGTTATTGTGTAACGTTTCAGGTACAGTGATTGGGACATTTGGAGGTTCTGGAGATCCGGTCACTGACCTGTATGGTTGGAAAATTTATAGCCCGTCTGGGATTCTTCTTTTTGACAAAGTTCCTGGGGCTTTTCCAAATATAAACTACACTTTTATTGAGAATGGCACACATAGAGTAGAACTTGAAGTGAGTCGAGGAGGACTACCGCTAAACAGGTTCAGTAAACTTGTGGAAGTAGTACAAGAGCCAATAAAACTACTTGCTCCAGATTATATCTCCTGCTCTTTACTACCCTTAGAAATTCAGGCCATAGATCCTTCCAGCAGCAATTTCTCTTCCTATATATTTGAATGGACAGACGATGATGATCCCAGTACAGTGTTATCTACATCGAATACTTTTATTACAACAGTTGCGGGGAATATCACAGTAAGATATTTTCTCGAAATTGCAGGGGAGACTACATGTGATTTTACACAGAACACTAAGATTACAAATATATCAACTATCGATATTGTTTCTACCGCCGCCGAAGTGTGTGTTGACGGCCAAATTTCATTTGAAACAAACCCCAACTTATTTGGAGAGTGGTTTGTGCAAAAAATCGGCAATCCTTCTTCAAAAAATTCTTTTGGCACTGGAATCTCTTTAACGATAAGTCCAGGATCTGACCTTGATGGTTTTGGGGATTATGAAGTTTCTTTTTTAATTGCCAATCCCTTAAATCCGACTTGCTTACCTAGTGGCAATACCACTTTTAGCTTCAAGCCTGCGCCAATTTTTGTGTTTGAAAATGCGGTGACTTCAACCGGGTGTCTACTTGCCGATGGCAAATTGGAAATCAGAGCTATCACGGATTTGGATTTCATTACTATAGAAGAGAGCGGAGCTATTGTTGGGAGTGGAGTTTCATCTGGCCCGTATTCAGCAGGAGATTTAATTGAAATCCCCAACCTGAAATCGGGGACTTATTATTTAATTGGCGGCTTGGGGTCCTGCACCTTTACCTTAGGCTCGGCAGTTCCCCTGACTAACCCACCTGCGGAATTGGAATTTCAGATCAGCGATATAACTGCTGAAGCATGCATACTCAACGGAAAAGTGCCTGGATCATTTCAAGTCACCATGTTGAATGGCGCCAATCCCAGTGCCTTCTACAGAGTCATCAATGAAAGAGGAGGCGTAGCTTTAAATAAACCTTTGCCCAATTCTATTGATTTTAGAGTGGAAATTCCAGGAGGGAAATACTTTTTTGAAATCTATGATGCACTTGATAAATGTATCCTTCCAGGTGGTACTGAGGTAATCATTCCTACAAAAGATCAAACCAACTTTCAGCTACAGCCGAACATAAATATCTGTAAGTCTTTTTCTTTGACTCCAGTAACCTTCCAAAGTCTAGTGTTTTCGATCACAAGACCGGACTTTACTACTGACTCAAAGGATGCCGGAGAGCCGATTCTTTTGGATCAAGAGGGAACATATACAATAATAGGGACATTGCCTGGTCAGACTGATATCTGTCCAACTGAAAAAACAATTACTGTAAAATTAATTGACCCTGTCGAGTTTGATGTCATTCAGGTTAGTGAAGACTGTACTGTGGGAAATCGAAGTTATGAAGCAAATATTTATTTGAGAGATCCTGCCTCTGTGCTATTTATTTGGCGAAACGAACAAGACGTTATTATCGGTACTGCTCAAAGACTCGATCTCCCTCCATCTTCCTTTGGAACCTTTTCGCTTGAGGTACAGCCAGCCAATAGTGAATCCTGTCCTATTCCGCCCAAAAGATTCCATTCAAAACAACCTGTCTTATCAGTGGATGTGACTTTGGTAGCTACCAAACTTTGTGAAGTTAGCCCTAAAGCATTTATTACCCTGAGCACCACCTTTCCTGCCGAAGTCACAGACGTGGAGTGGAGAAGATATGATGCAAACGGAAACATCGATGTGCTCAGACAATTTAACAATCAATACCAAATAGAAGTAGACATAGAAGGCACTTATGAGGCAGCTGTGTTTAGTCGAATCCCTGCATTGAATAAAGCATGTGAACTAGGCAGGCGTAATTTGCCATTGAGTATTAACCCAAACAAGGTAAATTTTAGCATCCCTGTGGAGCTATTCATCTGTGAGTCTTATAAACTTACCCCGAGTACTTCAGACCCAATTATATTTGAAATTGTCCGCCCAGATTACACCAAGATTACAATCAATGCAGGTGAAGTCTTGACTATAGATCAAACAGGTCCCTACTCATTTTTCGGATATAATCCTGATTTGAACTATCCTCTTTGTCCAGAGATTAAAACGATGAAAGTCACTGTTTTTCAAAAAATAGACTTCACACCAGAACTTTTTCAGGAAAATTGTGCTGGGCAAAAAATATATAAAGCCGACATCGGGAATACTGATCCAAACGATGCGTTGTTTACCTGGTCAGATGCAACGGGAAATATTATCTCTAATGACCAGTTTCTAACGCTCAATAGCTATGGAAATTTCAGTTTAAATGTTCAGCCAAAGGGCAGTTTGCCCTGTGATCAAATGCCTGCAGATTTTTTCGTTGAAACACCAATTTTAAGTGTAAACGTCACCTTAGATTCCGATCCACTTTGTCCTGACGCGACTGCCGCAGCGATACGCGCAGATGCGGATTTTACACTGGTAAAAACTATCGAGTGGTGGTTTACGGACCCAAGCGGATTGCAAACTGAATTAATATCTGAAAGAAATAAAAAAGAAATTCTGGGTATTAAAGAGGGTACTTACGAAGTTAGAATTTCCAATGAGGTCCCCTGTCAGCTTGGTTTTGATAAGCTGCTACTTATGAGAAGTACCGATTCGGTCCGCCCTGTTGTGGATGAAAAATACCAAGTATGTCCAAAATATGAGATTGGACCACAGATCAATCCGGGTGCTTTTGCGAGCTACGAATGGTACTTCGAAGGAAATATAGTGTCTACCTCTCCTATCTACAAGCCTCTGCTAATTGGTGATTTTTCACTTATCGTACTTAGCACTGAAGGCTGTGCATATGAGGCACAATTCGCCACAGAAGAAGAATGTGAACTGCGTGCCATCTATCCTAATGCAATCGAGCCAAGTAATGCCGCTAAACCTTTTTTGATCTATACCAACTATCTCATCGATGAGATGGACGTATTCATTTTCAATAAATGGGGTCAATTGGTTTTTCAATGCAGTGAAAAGAATCTAATCTCTGAGGAATCAACTTGCCGTTGGGACGGAAAATATGACGGAAAGTCTATACCAAACGGATCTTATGCCATCAGAATCAACTATAAAAATCTTGAAAAAGGCATTTCAAAAACTGAGCTCGGCACCATTATGGTGATTGAGTAAAAGTTAGCTATAAGAATACTTTTTCAAAAGTTGGTTCATTTTTTGAATTCGTAGCACACAAATTAACATCCGTAGATCGTTTGATTAATTACCTTTGTGCAAAACCCTATAATTTATCCTTTATTGACACGATTAAGCCAATTTCTATCTTCTAGGAAGATTGGATCTCTGTTTTTAATTCTACTAGTCATTTCTTTGCAAAATTTTACTTTTGCACAAAGGAAAATATTAGTTCAAGACCTTACGCCTTACTATTCAATAAACGCACCTTTGCCTATTTCTGGAGAAACCAGTCTTTGCTTGGTCATAGGAGGAGTATTGGGTACCTACACAGCGGGTGGAGAACTAGGTGACGTCTACGATTGGACCGTGACAAATTCGGCAGGAGATATTCTAGATAACAAAAGCGCTGGCAACTTACAAACCTACAAATTTCTATTCATTACAGAAGGTCAGTTCACCGTAAGCTTGTCAGTAAGAAGAGGAGCTTTAGCTAATTTTTCTAATGATAACATATCAATCTCTATTCAAAAAGGTCCAAATTGGGCACTTCTGCCCGATTACCTGCTTTGCCGAAGTGATCCTACCGAGCTTACGGCTTTGGACCCACAAACTCCAAACCTGGGGTCCTACTCGATCACTTGGACGGATGTAGCAGGTACTATTTTGGGCACAGGGAATAGACTGATAGCTCAATTTCCCGGAAGGTATTTAGTGGAAAGTTTTCTAATCAACCCAGACGGATCTCCTTCCTGTCTTCTCAATAATTCTACTTTCGTAGGTCCTGCAATAGATTTTGAAATCCTGAAGAGCACCACTCAGCTTTGCGAAGGTAAAAGCGTGACCCTAGAAACAGACACTCCTATTGCTGGTGAATGGTTTGTCCAAAAAGTTGGAGACCCAAATAGAATCTCTTTTGGCACTGCTTTTCAAATATCAGTGAATTACTCAGAATTGAATGGTCCTGGAAATTACTACCTCATTTTTGTAGCTGAAGATCCCAACAATCCAACCTGTCCTTCAGAAAGAATCAGTAGTATTGAATTATTAGAAGGCCCTCAAATAAGCATCTCTAATATTGTTAATCCTGACGATTGCAATTCTACCGACGGAAGTTTTGATATTATTATTAATTCGGATTTAGAATCACTTGAAATTCTGGAACTTAACTTTTCACAAACAGGAATTAGTGCCGGCACCACTTTATCCTTCCCAAACATTTCTCCGAAGTTTTATACAATTACCGCAGTACAAAATGAATGTGAAAGCATTAGCGTGTTGCCTTTAGAGTCAACCAACGCCTCGCTGATCACGAACACATTGACTGTAAGCAAGATAGATGAAACTTGCAGCCCCACTGGAGTAAATAAAGGTGTGGTGACACTGAATTTTAACCAAATAGTCTCTAACGGGATGTATAGATTATTTTCTTACCAAAGCGGTTTTGTTGAAGCTATGCCCATTGATAATGTAGTCATGCAAGAAATCAAGCTTTCTGCGGGTAAGTATATTTTAGAAATTAGCGTCGGCGGTTGTACCTATCCGCTGAAGGAAATTAAAATCGAAAATCAGGCAGAGGTTGAATTTACCATCCCGAAAGAGTTAGCAATTTGCGAAAGCTTTGAGTTGATTCCTTCTACTGCAGAAAGTTTGACTTTTTCGCTTACTTATCCCGATGGCAGTGTCAAATCCGCGAGTTCCGGAAATGGATTTGTCCTTACCGAAGCAGGAAGCTATTCCTTAATTGGAGAATCTAAGAATCAAAGTTCTGGACTTTGTGCCAAAACTATTGTTTTCAATACCACCCTTTCTTCTCAGATTAGTTATCAACCTGTCTTGATTGTGGGACAATGTTTTGATCCTATATCATACAGTGCCCAAATTAACGGATTTCTTCCAGAAGAAGTCAGTATTCGATGGCTTAATGCCGCAGGTGATATTGTAGGAAGGTTTCCAATTTTCTATCCAGCTGATCAAGGAACCTATTCGTTGAGCGTGCAACCGTTGAAAAGCGGATATTGTCCTGGAAACCCGATAGAATTTAATGTAGTAGCTCCGATCACTTCCGTTGAGATGATTTTGAAGGCTGGCAAAATCTGTCCCAACCCAGAGCTAGCTACACTGACGCTCACTACAAATAAAGATGATGTCAAAAGTGTAAAATGGATTTTTTATGATCCCGTTAATAATAGAGAAGAACTTGATGCCTTAGACGGACTCTTCGAAGTTCAGGTGAGTAAAGTAGGGTATTACGAAGCGGTAGCTTACAATAAAAATGGCTGTGAAATCGGAAGAACAATTCAGCCTGTGGATAAAAGCTCCTTATCTTCTACACCTGCTATTGAATCAACTTATGCAGCCTGTTCAGAGGATAATACTATTTCTGTCATTGATCCGGGAGATTTTGCGAGTTACGAATGGTATTTTGACAGCAAGTTAGTTTCAAAAGCTTCTACCTTTAAGCCGGACCAATTTGGCATTTACACTCTCATCGTAACGACGGAGGACAAATGCCAATTTACAGTTGAATTTACAACCTATGACGTTTGCAATATTCAGGTAATATTTCCAAACGCAATGCAGCTCGACAATCCGGTCAAGGACTTTACAGTTGTTGTCAGCCAAGAAGTCATGGAAGCTGAACTATTTATAATGAACAGACAGGGAGAATTGATCTACCATGGTCTACAAAAAGATGTTCTTGCTAATACAGCGATCTTGTTTTGGGATGGAAGAGTAAACGGTAAAAACAGTATTCTTGGAACCTATTCAGTAGTGGTGATTTTGAGAAATCCAGCATATGGAGTCGAACAGAAGATTACTGGTACATTGTTAATTTTGGATTAGTAGCTGATAGTTATGTTTATTGGTTCTTTGCCAATGGTTAGTTATTTACCAAAAGGGTTCGAGTAAGATCGACCTCTATTTTAAGTGTATTTAAAGATGGAGCAAAAAATTTTGTCTGGGACTTTCGGTTCTGTGGAGCTAGTGGAAGTATTCCCTATGTAATGAAGAATTGTAGTTGATTATCAACACAATTTCATATTCTCAAACTTAGATTTACAAAAATAATCTTTCCACCCTTGATTAAGTGGATAAATAAATTAGAATTGAAATAGCGGATAAAATCCCTGCCGATTTGAAATTCCGAAGACTATCCAGATTGAGTAGTGGGGTTTTTTAAGATAAGGGGATAGTCGAGGTTCTCATAAAAGGATAATTTGTTTTGGTTTATCATTTCCCCATATTCATCTTGTTAATCTCAGTTGTTGAAAAGTTACAATTGGTTGATAATACCGCCAAATACACTGCAAAAGTAGACTATTCTTCTTGTAGGCAAATTTTAACCAGCATTCAATCCCCTCACGACTGCAATCAACTTAACTTCTTTTTTATCAATGGGAAAGCTCAAATCCGATATTTTCCCTATTTTTCAACTTTAGAAAATATTCTCTAAACCCTAAAAACCAAAAACCTATATTATGAATCAAACAATCAACAAAACTGCACTCTTCAATGGCAGTTGCTTTGCACTGATTACCACGGGACTATCATTCTCTATAAGAGCTGGTATTCTTACCCAACTCGGTGCCGAGTTTGACCTGTCTGGAGAACAATTAGGATACATCAATTCTATGTGGTTTTTTGGCTTTCCAATCTCAATGATATTAGGAGGATTATTTTATCACTCCGTTGGGCCAAAAAACATCATGAAAATAGCCTTGGTGGCACACACTCTCGGAGTATTGCTCACAATTTTTGCGGGAGGTTATGTTGGACTACTTATTTCAATGCTTTGTATAGGCTTGGGCACAGGATGTACAGAAGCGGCATGTAATCCGATGATTGCAGATATGTATTCTGGAGTTACTATGAACAAAATGTTGAATAGATTTCACATGTGGTTTCCTGGAGGTATTGTCATAGGATCTTTGATTTCAAAGTTCATGACTATCTATAATCTAGGTTGGCAAGCACAAATGGCTGTTATTATGATTCCAGCAATTACTTATGCTGTTCTGTTTTATGGAAAAAAATTTCCAGAGCCAAGCGTGAAAGAAGCTACCTCTTTAAGCAAGAACTTTAAGGCAATGCTAGCTCCTCTTTATTTATTCCTTATCGTATGCATGGCACTGACTGCAATAACAGAATTTGGTCCTGGGCAATGGGTAAACGTTATTCTTGGTAGCAGTGGAGCAGACCCTATGATTATATTGGCGTTGACAGCTGGTCTAGTGACTGTTTTAAGATTCTATGCTGGTCCTGTAGTTGGCAGGCTTGGGCAAACAGGAGTTCTTTTGGGAGGAGCCATTTTTGCTGCTCTAGGCATTTTCTTATTTAGTATTGTCACCGGACCTCTTGCCTATGTTGCTGCAGTCATTTATGCATTAGGGTATGCTTATTTCTGGCCAGTGATGGTTGGAGCAGTTGCTCAGAGAGTCCCCTTGAGTAGCGCTTTAGGAATGTCTGTGATTGGTGCGATAGGAATGTTTTCATCTGGATTTTTCCAACCAATTATTGGTCATTGGATCGATGGTTCAACGGTAGCTAATACTGCAATGGGATTAACCGGAGATGCGTTACAGCTTGCAACTGGTCAAGACACTTTGCAAAAAATGATGGCTTTCCCAATCATTTTGATAGTATTATTCACGATACTATATTTCTGGCAAAAAGGAAAAAATCCTGATACAGCCGTATCTCATTAATAATGCGAATCAAGGGTTAAAATATGAGGTAAATAAAAGCTGCGGCAATTTTACCAAAGACATGGACAAGCAATCCTTTTGTAGAGCGCACTTTACTAGCTCTTTGAATGTCGGTTTTGGCAATGAG
>Ga0307486_1000251_pt1 | contig 53495 bp, 33 predicted proteins | sample CBIW02metaG_FD_203663 | JGI IMG/M metagenome (GOLD analysis project Ga0307486, IMG submission 203663) | Sea-ice brine microbial communities from Beaufort Sea near Barrow, Alaska, United States - CBIW 0.2 | ecosystem: Environmental > Aquatic > Marine > Coastal | place: USA: Alaska | collected... | reverse complement strand
CCTACCCCGAGAATCATTCCTGGTAATTTTTTAAGAGCATATTTGTTGAGTTCCCCAAAAATCTCGAAAGCAAAATCCCCCCTGCTTGTAAACTCCAGTAAACGTCCACCACCATCATAACAGGCCTTTAAAACCCTTTTTCCCACTTCCACATCCGGATGAAAAAATAATGGTATCATACCATCCTTTTGCATCACAGAAGCTACTTCTAATCTTGAATATTGTGCCATTCCTTTAAATTTTAAATATTATCTCGCAACCCTACCGGAGGAATCCCCTCCCATTAATTTTTGTACTTCATCTACCGTTACCATGTTTGCATCGCCTTTAATGGTGTGTTTTAAACAGGAAGCCGCTACCGCGAAATTCAGGGCATTTTGATCGTCTTCAGGATATTTCAACAATCCGTATATCAAGCCTCCCATAAAGGAATCTCCTCCCCCAACTCTATCAACAATATCCGTAATTTGGTATTGCGGGGATTGGAACATTGTTTTTCCGTCGTATAAAACCCCCGCCCAGGTGTTGTGGGACGCAGAAATTGAACCTCTTAAAGTGGTGATCACTTTTTTGGCCCGTGGAAATTTTTCCATCATTTGCTGACAAACCGATAAGAAAGCTTCGGCTTTTACATCGTGTCCCTGGGTTGTAATATCCAATCCTTCAGGTTTGATTCCGAAGTGTTTTTCAGCATCTTCTTCATTTCCCAAAATAACATCACAGTAGGAGGTCAATTCGGTCATAATGCCTTCCGGCTCTACGCCATATTTCCAAAGTTTTGCCCGGTAATTTAAATCGGTGGAAATGGTAATCCCTAATTTGCTGGCCATTTTTACTGCCTCTAAACAAACATCGGCCGCGCCTTGAGAGATTGCAGGGGTAATACCCGTCCAATGAAACCATTCCACTCCTTTAAATACCTGTTCCCAATCGATCATTCCCGGTTTAATCTCTGCAATGGAAGAATGGGCCCTGTCATACACAACTTTACTTCCTCTTGATACCGCGCCGGTTTCTAAAAAATAGATACCCAAACGGTCGCCACCGTACACAATTTGGTCAACCCCAACGCCTCTTTTGCGCATTTCCATCATCGCGCATTCCCCAATGTCATTTTTTGGCAAACGCGTTACAAAATCAACCGGCACCCCATAATTTGCAAGGGATACCGCAACATTGGATTCTCCTCCCCCATAAACAACATCAAAATTATTTGTTTGGGAAAATCTCAAAAATCCCGGAGGCGATAATCTTAACATGATCTCTCCAAAGGTTACTACTTTTTTCATTGTATATTTTTATAAATGGTTCGATTTAAAATTTGGTAACTAATCAGCCTGTAGTTTGAAAATCAAATTTAACGGTAAGAGCCATAAAACGAAAGGCTTTGTCAAACAAGGAAAAATCCCCAATTGTCGTTAGTATTTTTCATATAAGCTTCTAACATTCTACTCACAACAGCAATAAAATTAACTCTTTTGTTGTCTTTATCATTTTATTATTTTTGGGTTATTTTATATAAAAGCATAGTTTAAGGGAATCTCTAACTGTAAATTCTAGTTCAAGTAGTATTATGAAATTTTTCTAATTTTAACTTTATTACCTTATTAATTCCTTACGTTTTTAGCTTTTTGTGTATATCCGTTTAATGTCCACTATATACAGTTTTCCATTCTATATTAATTAAGGGACATTCCCGCTATTGAAATTGTCTTATGCAAGGTCTTTCCTTCAATTACCGAAGGGGAAGACGGCTGGCAACCGCCTACAAAAATCTCAAATTCTCCATCAATTAGATGTCGTTCTCCAGTACTGTCAAATTCGAATAAATCAGTGGGGGGCAAACTAAATACAAACTGTTTGGTTTCACCGGCCTTCAGATTTATTCGCTGAAATCCTTTCAACGAATGAATTGGGGTGTGCATTCCGCCGTTTTTATGCGATACGTATAGTTGAATAACTTCATCACCATCCATCTTTCCAGTGTTGGTCACATTCCCCTTTATTTGAAGATTAGTATTTGAAATATCAATCTCAGAAACCTCAAGACTATCATACTTGAAAGTGGTATAGCTCAATCCAAAACCAAAAGAATAGAGAGGTACACCCTTAAAATATCGGTAAGTGCGGTTCTCCATACTGTAATCTTCAAAATCAGGAAGATCCTCAACACTTTTATAGAAAGTAACTGGTAACCGACCAGCTGGATTATAATCGCCAAACAATACATCAGCTATGGCTTCTCCTCCGGCCTGACCACCATACCATGCCTGTAAAATGGAAGGAATATTTTGGGCTTCCCATTCGAAACCAATTGCGCTACCTGACATATTTACGAAAACAACTGGTTTTCCAGTAGCTTTCAGTGCTTTCATCAGTTGGTTCTGAACTTTTGGCAATTCAATATTTGTTCGGTCACCACCTTTAAAGCCATCAATATCCACAGGCATATCCTCCCCTTCAAGCTTTGCCGAGATTCCTCCTACAAAAACAATTACCTCTGCTTCTTTCACACGAGAAGCAATAGTTTCGGAACTTGCATTTTCAAATTTTCCCATATCCAAACTCACTTCGGCGTTATCAGCATGTTGCCAATATTCCAGAACTATTTTATAAGCTTTGCCTTTTTCTGCATTGAAAGTGTAGTAACTGTTTTTTATATCAGTCTCCACCTTTTTCTCACCGTCAACAAATAAGCGACACCTATCATCACCTTTAACTTCAAAGCTAATCTCTCCTAAAGTATCTGGTGTATATATACTGGTCCAACGAACAGACATTTCCCGGGCTATTAAAGAATTGGCAACCATTTCTCCATCACCCCACTGGTAATCCACTTTTTTCTCAGTTCGAACTAAAACTGGATTGCCTTCAAAATTTGTATTCTGAAAATACTCCGCCTGAAAACCTTCCTTCCCGTTGAATTGAAATAAGTTACTTTGGTAATCCGGTTTGAATACATTGTTATCGATTAGGTTGCATCCTTTTACATAAATAACCTCCCCTTTAACTTTAGCACGAATTCCTTCCAAAACGGTTGTTACTTTTGATGGATAACCGTAGTAATTTGAAAGCAAAACTGATTTATCATCAGCATTTGGTCCAACAACTGCAATCTTTTTTAATGATTTACTTAATGGCAAAAGGTTATTTTGATTCTTGAGCAAAACCATTGATTGCTGAGCCATTTTCAAAGCCAAAGCTTTATGCTCCTTACTTTCTAAAGCTGAAAGATCAGTTTTTGCATAGGGAACTCTTTCGTCAGGATCGAACATTCCCAACCGCATCCGAATTGTAAACAAACGCCTCAATGAAATATCAATCTGTTGCTCTGTAATCAATCCGTTCTCCAGAGCCTCTTTTAGCGCGAAGTATGCAGGTTTTCCGGAACATTCTAAATCTGTACCATGTAATACAGCATCAGCTGCGGCTTTTTCGGCATCTGGATGGGTTTTGTGTGTCTGCCAAAAATGATTAATTCCACCACAATCGGAAGTAACATAACCGGTAAATTCCCACTGCTTTCGTAAGATGTCCATCATCAACTTATCGCTGCCGCAACAAGGCTGTCCATCAAAACGGTTGTATGCACACATAACTCCACTTACTTTTGCATCCACGATTAAATCGCGAAAAGCCGGCAGATAGGTATTCCACAAATCATAATCAGAGACCCTTGCATCGAATGTACTACGATTCCATTCAGGACCACTGTGAACTGCGAAATGTTTGGCACAGGCAGATGCTTTGAGGTACTTGGGGTCATCCCCCTGCAATCCTGTTACAAAAGATTTTCCGAGTTCTCCAGTTAAGAACGGATCTTCCCCATAAGTCTCCTGTCCTCGTCCCCAACGCGGGTCACGAAAGATGTTGATGTTTGGAGTCCAGTATGTAAGTCCAAGGTAGATACCTGTTTTCCCTTTCTTGCGTGAATCGTTATAAATAGCACGACCTTCTTCAGCACAATAATCAGCCATTTGATGCAAAGAGTTAATGTCCCAAGTTGCAGCCATACCAATAGCTTGTGGATATGATGTCACATGATAGGGACTCCTTGCTACTCCATGCAAACTTTCATTCCACCAGTTATATGCCGGAATTCCAAGACGATCGATTGACGGTGCATTATTTACCATTTGAGAAATTTTTTCTTCCACAGTTAGAAGTGAAACGATATTGGTAACCCGTTCTTCGAATGATAAATCAGGATTTTGAAAAGGATACTGATAAGACGGTTTGTCAATGCAGGAATTCATTAATACAAAACTTGGGATGAAAATGAGTGTTTTGATTTTAATGTTTAGAATCTTATTCATTTTTCTTTTATTTATTATATTTAAAATAGCAGGGTTTATTATTTGATAAAGTCATATCATTCTAATAGGTTAAAAACCCTTTTGCAACGATTGATTTACCTTCATACAAAAAATCAGAATCACCAAAATTCACAATGATTTTTTACCTGAAGAAAAAACCGATTCTTGTACTTTATGATTAGCGGTCACTAACCGATGCGAAATCAATTCGTCGGTTTCTATGCTTTAACCACGGACAAACATTTTTATAACTTTCAATGAAAGTGTATTTGTATTCGTTCCAACATTCGCGGTCTAAATTCCAAAGAGGTGCCGAACCGTATAGCATATTGTACAAATCTTTTTTCCAACATATTTTGGTTGTATGGTGATTGCCGTCTTCCCAGCGCCACGAAGTTATCACTAAAACACAATGAAATCAAAACTCCTAAATGCTGTCTCTTCATTATTTTATTTATGTTTAATAGAGATATTTTCATTTCAATTTGTCGTTTTTAGCCAAGTCGTAATTTCCCCGCCTGTTTGTCCTGCATCAGCAAAAGGTACCAAAATAATTTTCTCCAGATTTCCATTTACAATTGAATTGAGCTGATAGGCTTGTGAGCCCACCCAGTTTTTTGATAATACGGGACTAACTTCTACCAATTCAATTGATTCGGGGGAAATGGAAATGTCCTCTGGACGCAATGAATTTAACATTTTGTCGAAGACTAAAACCTGTGGCCCCCTTTGCAGCGCTATCTGGGTTGGATAATTAATTCCTCCATCCAAAACTTTAACAGGTATATCAAAACTGATTTCTACCCGGTCGCCTTTTTTCCATAACCTTTCCACAGTAACCAAATCTTTTGCTGAAGTATCCTGTTTCGTGTCATTCACCTTTAAAACAAAGTTTTCAGCCCAATAAGGCTTGCGGAAAAGCACACTGAATTTTGTTGATTTTTCAGGATTTACAATGATTACAACATTCCCATTTCGAGGAAAACTGGTTTCAGTTTTAAATTCAACGGAGGTTTTAGTGTCATTAAGTATCGTTGTGTAATCACCGGGTGGATAAAGGAAAAATGCCGGTTTATGGTCAATTTCTCCATTGGCAAATAGAGGTATCATGGCTATTGCCCTTGGCACACTCGACATACAACAAGTAATGCTGGTTCCATAAGGTTTTGCTCCCATCAGTGGCGTATAATAACTAACACCGCCGGTTATCGGGTTTTCGGCACCAATCAGGTGATTATATACCGAACGCTCAATCTCGTCGAGGTATTTCATCTCGCCAAAAATGCAGAACAATTGATAATTAAATTGGACCCACGTAGTTGTGACACAACCTTCGCCCATGTTTGAATCCCGGCCGGCCGGTAAAATGTAATCATCCTGAAAATGTTCGAATGAACTCGTTGTACCGGTAATGTATTCTCGTTTGGCAACAATATCATTCCAGGCAGCTAATGCCGGTTTCAGGAATTGTTGGTTATTTGTAAGCCGATACAATTTTGTGATGCCAACAATATTCGAAAGCATTTCGTAGGCTTTCCCATTGGCTGCTTTATCTACCCTGCCAATTGAATCGAGCGTGGAAATGATTCTCGGTCCCTGTGGATTGTTGTAGCTTTTGATAATATAATAGCAAAAATCAAGGTATTTTTTGTTTCCGGTAAAACGGTATAAATCGGTCATTGGATCCAAAACACTGGTTGCAGCCATTCCCACATGCGCTCCTGCTTTGATAATATCTTTTTGCCCTTTACCATCACCGAATTCCTGGCAAAGTATATTTCCAATTTTCCTGCAAGCTTCAAGAGCAGGTTCAAAACCTGAAAGTTCGTAATACCTGAGCAATCCAACCATATCGTATTTATGCGACCAAACATCCCAACTTGTCCATTGGCTAACCAAATCATACGTTCCCAAATAGCCATCGCTCAATTGGGCTGCTATGAGCTGTTGAGCACTTCGGTCGATTTGGATTTTCAGCCCTGAATCGTCGCTGTTGGCATAAGCATTGCAGGCAGCTTCAAGAAATTTACCAATATGTTCGCCAATCCAGGAATGGGCTCCCGGCCGGTTGATAAACCCAGCCAGCAAAGCATCTTCATCTACTTTATGCAACCGTTGTTCGATATTTGCATTTAGCTTATCGCCCAACCATCCGTTTACCTGAACATTTTCCAGGCCTCCTGCCTGATATTTTTGATTGGATTTATAAGTTATAACAGGCTGAACTCTTTTATAAACAACGTTTTCATAGCCAAATTCGCCATTCCATTCTCCTTTATAATTGTATTCTGGTATTGATAATGAATAGACAACTTTTACAAATGGTGAAGAAGATTTGTATGGAAATTCGAAACTGTTGACCCCAACAGAAAGGTTCACACTTTTTTGATTGGAGAATATTTGTGTTCCTTCAAAATTGAAGAAATCAGCCCTTAATACTCCACTGGCAGTTTTGTATGATTTGTTTTCAACCGACAATTGATAAACGATTTCTTTATTCAGCATCGGTTTCTTTAGGTCTGCATTTTTAAGACTGGCAGAATAGACAAAGAAATATTCTGGTTCGGCAGCTTTTAGGATTGGTGTTTTAGACATGGAAAACCTTCCCCAATGTCCAATCCGAATTGCAATAGTGTTTTGCTTATCCCAAAGAATATCATCTTTTCGAATCAAATAATTCCTGTAGGATGCACCTGAACCTGTCGAACCAATCAATTTTCCATTTAGATAGGTTTCGTCAGATTGTTCAATTTTACCCATACTTAAATTTAGCACCCCCGTTTTTTCAAATTCTTTTTTTAACGTTGAGGGGATGAATACCCCTTTTCGAATCCAAAGTAATCGATTTGTGGTTGTATTGAGGTTATCCTGCCAACTCAAATTTTCAAGCTCTTTCCAACCAGAATCATTAAACTCTGATTTTCTAAATTCCTTATTGTCTTCAAGTTTATATTTCCACTTACCTTCAACAGATAATCCCTGAGCATAAATTGAGATTTCATTTGTGAAAACGCAGATTAAAAGCAATAGTATATATTTCATAATTTTCTATTTTTTAGTAATGATTTAAAACAGTTTTAAACACAAAATTGGTCATATTTTAATTTTATCAAATATCAGTCACTTTTCCTTCAATTTAGGAGGAATTAACTTCTCAAGAACCTAGCTCAATTCCAGGTCGACCAGACCAAGTTTGGTACGAGTTCCAATTATATCAATTCCAATTGCAAGCTTTTTCATTATAAAATTACCCTAAAAGTTAATATTTGCGTTGGAAGAAATTCAATCTGTAATTTTCCATTTATAGGAATCAACTCCTTCTCATTCGATTAGTGTATAGCCTAAAATATGAATGAGATCAAAAGATTTATTTCTTTCCTCAAATAGCTTTTTCACCCATTACAAACTCAATAGTTCCTCCATTTTCAATTTCTTGATGTGTGAACCAGAAATTATTCCATGCTTTTCCATTAATTTTACACGATTGGATATAAATATTTTTATCTGATGCATTTTTAGAGGTGATAGTTAGGATCTTTCCATTGCCAAGGGTCATGGTTACTTTTGGGAATGAACCACCGGTAAGGTAATATATATCCTGGCCTGCATTTGGGAAAAAGCCCATTGCTGAAAAAATATACCAACTGCTCATTGCGCCGCTGTCTTCATTCTCTATACACCCATCTTCTGAAAATCGTTCCTTCATTAATTTACGAACATAAAAAGTGGCTAAATCAGATCTATCAGCATAATGAAAGGACTGAACAGTTAGGAACGCAGGTTCGTTTCCATAATTAATCAGGTCGTTAGTAAAGGCGTACTGCAGCTTTTTAGCAAATTTTTCTTTACCACCTGACAGCTTTACCAGTTTTTCAAATTGGTGAGGCATAAAATAGGAGTAGGTCCAGGAATTGCCTTCATAAAAGTAATTTTTCCAGGATCCCCATTCCTTTTTTATGTCAATAGGTACGAAAGGACCATCCATTTTTTTTGGAACAACAAAGCCCTTAAATCCATCACTCTCAGCTTCAGGATTCCAAAGATTTACCCATTTTGCGCTCCGAGATAGGTATTTTTTATAATCTGCCTTTGTTCCTAAATCTTTTGCCATAAGTGCGGCACAAAAGTCATTATAGGAATATTCTAATGATACTGAACAGCTCATCTTGCCTGCGGGAATCCAGCCCAATTTTTTATACATGGCACTGCTATCGACCTTGCTACCATAACTGATGCCGTTTCTGTTATTATCTGCCTGATATTTTACCAATTTATAGGCTTCTTTCCAATCGACACCTTCAACACCTTTTACATAAGCATCGGCAATAATATTAGTTATATTGTCTCCTCCTTGATCATCATTCTTATCGTTTAAAGCTACATACGCATCTTTAACTCTACCATTTAATTTTTGTCGAGCAATAAATGAATTTATGGTACCACTTACCATGGATGGGTTTGTTAGTACTTTCAACGGATATAATGTTCGCCACGTATCCCAAACAGCCAAATGGTCATCCCATACCGGTACATCTTTGCCAAATATATTAGTATCATTAGTTTTGTTCCTTGGCTGAAAAGAGGCATGATAAGCAGCTGTATAAAAAATTCGCCTTTCTGATTCAGTGCCACCTTCAACAACTAACTTGCTAAGTTCATGATTCCATTTGTCACGAGCTTGTTCTTTTACTTTATTATAATCCCACGAAGGTATTTCTGAGTCAAGCCAATAGGTTGCTCGTTCAATACTTTTAAAAGAAATAGCAATCTTTAGATAAATTTCCTCGTTTTCATTTGTATTAAAATGTGCGTAAGCACCTATACGATCCATTTTTTTCTGCGCTTTTTGCATTGTTAAACCTTCGGAAACAATACCATTATACCAAGTACCAACCGATACTGGTTTTTTACTTAATCGAGCGCAATAGTAGATTTTATAATTCCCGTCAGAAAATCCTCCTGTGTATGAGCCATAGCCTTTCATCTCATTTCCATCTTTTGAAGTGAACTGAACTTCACCATCAATAAAGTGTACAAACTTTTCAGGCATCCCTGTTGCTATATCTCCTAATTGATGCGATACGTCTAATAAAATATTTGCTTTATCCGTTTTTGGGAAAGTAAAGCGATAAATAGCGGAATGTGTTGCTGGTGTTACTTCTGTACTTATTTTATAGCGACTAAGTGTTACACCATATTCGTAAGCGGTTGCTTTTTCATTTTCTTTGGGAGAGTCGTGTTCCGTTTCGCCAACAGCTAAACCCACTTGTGGCGATATAAAGATTTGCCCATATTTTCCCCATCCGGAACCGCTGACGTGAAGTTGACCAAAACCTCTTATGGGTTGATTGATATTATAACAATCCATATCGTATTTGTTATCACCACCTGGGGTTTGTGGACTTGGATTTATGCCAGCATTGGGTAACTGTGGACCAATAACATTACTACTGTTGGCATCCCGCACGCCAATGAAATTATCGACATAGTCAACTGGTTCTATTTCAGATGTTTTACAACTCAAAATTGATAGAAAAACCACTCCTAAAAAAAGATATTTCGTTTTCCTATCAGCACTCTTTACTATTTTTCTCATGATAAATATCAAATTTTATAGACCATTACAAGCCTTTATTTATGGTTCAAAAAGGAAAATCCTGTTTGTTTATAACTTGAAGAATTTTCACCTATAAATAGGGTGAAATCTCCTGCTTCAATAGTTGGATTTAAGTCCTTTCCAATAAAAGAAAGCATGTCTGGACTAATACTGAAATTAATTGTTTTACTTTCTCCTGGTTTAAAGGCTATACGTTTAAATGCTTTTAATTCTTTTACCGGACGAGTAATAGAACAAACATTATCCCTAATGTAGAGCTGAACAACTTCTGTTCCTTCGTAATCTCCTAAATTTGTAATATCAATTGAAGCAGTAATAGTTCCTTTATTACTCATGGTTTTTTTATTCAGAACGATGTCACTATACTTATATTTGTTATAGCTCAATCCAAAACCGAATGGAAATAAAGGCTCGCTTTGAATATCAAGATGTTTGGTTATATAACGGCCTTTCCCGTTAAAATCGTGACTTGTATTCCTATAGTTGTAGCAAATTGGCACTTGTCCTTCGTGATATGGAAATGTCACCGTGAGTTTACCACATGGATTGAAATTGCCAAACAAAATATCAGCAACCGCTTCGCCACCGGTAGTCCCAGGCATCCAAGCCTGTAATACAGCATCGGAATTTTTCACCACATCAGTCAATACATAAGGTCTGCCAGTAATAAGAACAGTTATCAGTGGCTTCCCTGTTTTCTTTAATTCTGTGAGCAATTCCTCCTGTGCACTTGGTAAGTGTAGATTTGCTTTACCACCACCTTCACCACTCATCCAATACTCTTCACCAAGTACAACAACTATTGCATCAGCATTTTGGGCAATATCAACAGCTTTTCCTATTTTTTCCCTTCCGGCAATCCTGAAGCTATCAATTTCGCAGCCTTGGGCATATAATAATTTAGTTTTCGACGAAATTATTCGTGATATTCCATCGTAAACAGAGACAACATCTTCCGGCTCTCCTTTGCACCACCACCAGCCCATCAAGTCTTTTTTTGCTTTGGCGAAAGGTCCTATAACTGCCAATTTTTGGATATTTGTCTTTAATGGAAGTGTATTCTGAGTGTTCTTAAGCAACACCATACTTTCCAATGCCATCTGTTTTGTTTCATCCAGATTTTGCTTGGATAATAAAGTATTCTTCTCCCTGTCCAAATTAAAATAAGCAAACGGATTGCTAAAGAGTCCTAGATCATATTTAGCATTTAATACTTTCCGAACTGCATTGTCAACTTCATTTTCCTTTACCAATCCTTTACGGACCATATCTGGAAGCAACTTAACAAAGACCTCAGATGTCATATCCATTTCAATTCCTGCATCGAATGCCATTTTTGCGGCAACAGTATCATTTGAAGCTACTCCAATCTTAACTAAATTAGGAATTGTTCTCCAATCGGTCATTAATAATCCTTTAAAGCCAAGTTGATTTTTCAATATATCAGTCAATAAATATTTATTGGCAGTAGCTGGAATATATTGTACAGCGGTATATGCACACATTACACTTCCAACACCTGCATCTATTGCAGCCCTGAATGGAGGAAGATAGGTTTCAACTAACTCCCTGTCGCTGAAATTGATAATATTATAATCGCGCCCAGCCAATGACGCCCCATATCCGGCAAAGTGCTTTACACATGCCATTATGGTATTAGGGTCAGCCAAATTATTGCCTTGAAAGCCTTTAACCCTTGCAGCGGCAATAAGGCTTCCTAAGTATGGGTCTTCACCACCTCCTTCCAAAATCCGTCCCCATCTTGGGTCGATGGAAATATCAACCATTGGTGCATAGGTTAAATGAATGCCGCTTGCAGCCGCCTCTTTTGCGGCAATTGAGGCAGATTGGCGGATTAAATTTAGGTCCCAACTGCAAGACTCAGCCAAAGGCGTTGGTGAGATTGTCTTATACCCATGTATCACATCTTCATGAAACATAATAGGAATCTTTAGGCGACTACTTTCTACAGCAATCTTCTGAATGGCACTATTTTGAGCAACACCATTAGATTTCAAAATTGCTCCAATTTCACCTTTTTCAATTTTTGTACGCAATTCTTCTGGATTGTTTCCTTCATAAGGAATTAAATTCATCTGTCCAATCTTTTCTTCAAGAGTCATTTCAGCAAGTAGTTTTTCGACAAACTGTTCTTTATCTGAGGTTTTATCCCCAGGACGACATGAATTAGAAAAAACAATTACAATGAATAAAATTACCGAAAGACTAAACTTCCGATCTCGTTGACTAACTGATTTTTGTTTCAATTTTATCATATTGGGTTTCTATTTTAGCAACACAATTATTATTTTCAAACTTTAATTCTTCGTTTTAATAGGAGTTAATCTACCAATTCGAATTTTATTTTTTGTCCATTTACTTCAATGTGAAAATCACCCGCTTCCAGAAACCGATTTCCGGTAGCATCAACATAACTTAAATCCCGCATCGGATCGATTTCAAATCTGAACGTAGTTTTCGAACCAGCCTGAATCTCCTTTTTATCAAAATATTTTAATTCTTTCACTGGTCTGGAAATAGAACAGACAGGATCCGATATGAACCATAAGACAGTCTCCTTTCCTGTCATTTTTCCGTTGTTAGACACAGTAACTTCTGCTATTAATTTCTGTTCTCTCGTAATTTTTTCTGATGAAAGCCTAACCGAGCCATATTCGAAATCTGAATAACTCATTCCATGTCCGAACCAATATAATGGTTCAGTGGAGATGTCTTGATAATCTCCATAATCTCCTTCTCTGGCGTTTGGACGCATGTTGTAATAAATAGGAATCTGACCAGTTGTTAAAGGGAAAGTTATAGCCAGTTTCCCTGATGGGTTGAATTTCCCTGATAGGATTCCAGCCACTGCAGAACCTCCTTCTGTGCCGGGCTGCCATATTTCCACTATTGCGTCAGCCAAGGGTTCGAGTCGAACTAATTCCAGAGGCCTTCCATTTGATAACACTAAAACTAAAGGTTTACCTGTTTTATGCAATTCAGCAACTAATTTTTCTTGAATGGGGGGTAGTGCAATGGAAGAACGAGAGGCATTTTCACCGCTCCAATTCTTTTTTTCGCCTAAACAAACAATAATGATTTCCGACTTTTGAGCAGCTTTAATTGCATCCTGAAATCCAGATTCGTCGATACCGTCAAAATCACATCCTTTAGAAAAATTAATTGTAACTTCATTTTTGTATTCCTTTATCAAGCCCTCTAAAATTGATTCAACATCCTGCTCTTTTCCATTGTAGGACCAGGCTCCCATTAAATTAGACTTGTCGTTGGCCATTGGGCCGATCAAGGCAATACTTTTCAAAGGGGTTTCTAACGGAAGTATTTGTTTTTCATTCTTTAAAAGTACAATTGATTCTGCAGCAAGTTGTTTAGCAATTGCTCTACTTGCTGGTTGTAGATAACGGTTTATTTCTTCAACAATGGTGGTGTAAGGTTTATCGAACAAACCTAAGCGAAATTTTATCCGTAGTATACGAGCTACTGCATCATCAATCTTTTCTATGGGAATCTTCTTTTCTTTGACTAATTGTGGAAGATTTTCCATATATATGTTATCTTTCATATCCATTTCCACACCAGCCATAAAAGCTTTGTATCCTGCTTCTTTTCTATCGACAGCAACGCCTTGGTTAATCAATTGTTCAACCGCATCCCAATCCGATACCACAAAACCATCGTGTTTCCATCGTTCTTTAAGAATTTCCGTTAACGTATAATGATTGGCAGTAGCAGGAACTCCACTAATGTCATTAAACGCACTCATTAAAGTTGCTGCACCATGCTTTACACATGCCTCGAATGGAGGTAAGAATGTCTCCCAAAGTGATTGAGGTGAAACCTCTGTATATCGATAATCACGACCACCCTCAGATTGGCCATATCCCACATAATGTTTAAGACAAGCAGCTATGGAAAAGGTATCCGAAAGACTTTCTCCCTGATACCCCATTACCGATGCAACTCCAAATACAGCATTGGTGTATGGATCTTCTCCATATCCTTCAGCAACGCGTCCCCAACGGGGATCGCGAGCAACATCAATCATTGGCGAAAACGTCCAATCGACACCTGATAATTTTGATTCTTTTGCGGCAACTGCACAGGCATTTTTAACTAACTCAGGATTCCAACTACATGCCTGAGCTAATGCAATTGGATAAATTGTACGAAAGCCATGAATTACATCAAAGCCAAAAAGAATTGGAATACCTAAACGAGTTTCTTCCATTGCTTTTTTTTGCAACTGATTCCTTATTTCAGGATCGGAACTAAAATAAATTAACGATCCAATTTCAGGAGGAATCTCATTTATGGTTTCACCAATATTGTTTGCATTTGTATTAACCCCAAAGATATATTGGTTTAATTGGAAGATTTTTTCTTCAAGCGTCATTCTTCCAACAAGATCATTGATTCGGTCTTCAACAGGAACGGTTTTGTCCTTATATTTGAGATTGTCTTCCTGCTTACAAGAAGTTATCATAAATGAACAACATATTAATAAAATCAATTTCATAATTTATTAAGGTTTGTTTTGATTTCGAGTTCTTTCTGTATTATTGCTTAATAAAGTACACCAGCCTATTTAAAGGAACTTCCATGGTTACTATTTTACCACCTTTGTACCTTACCCCTTGCTCATCAACCCATTTCCCCTTGGGTAACTTCACTGTTCTGCTTGTTCCTTTGTCAACCATTGGAGCCACCAGATATCTATCGCCAAGCATATACTGATCGTTACAACTTTCAAATCCTTGTCCGGGAAAAACATATTCCATATGACGAACGATTGGCTCACCATCTATTGCCGCTTTTTTAGCAAGCTCAACAATGTAATTCCCCATCTTAGCATGTAGTAAAGCAGCCTCGCGACAAATAGTTAAATGTTTTTTGTCGAGAACCCTCCAGGGTGCAACAGAAAATTGCATCATTGGCATAAGTGCTTGCACCTGTGCCGACCTAATCATCAATTCCTGATCAAATTTACTGTAGTCAATGTTTTCAAAATTTGATCGCAAGCCTCCTCCGATCATGTCGGGACAAGTAAACGGATGACCAATTAAACCTGCCGAAATCATATCGGGCATCAGCAATTTCATTTCATCCCATGAATAACCTTTATCTTGCAAGCGTTGAGCAAGTGGTTGATTACCGTTTTTCCAGCCTGCCCTAAATTCATTAAAATCGAATTCTGCACCCAATTTTCCATACATTTCGGCTTGAATTGTACCTGTAGTATTTGTATCCTCATTCGGAAAAACAGTTGATCCTTTTGTGTAAAAGTCGCTGTCAGCAGCATCGAATTTAAAACCATCGATTCCATATTTGTCCTGCAAATCCTTTAGTTGCGCTTTTAACCACTCCATTGCTTCCGGTTTGCTGAGATCAAGGCAGGCACTGTAACCATTCCACCACTTAATTAAGGCAGGACGCTTGCTGTCCTTTTTCAAAACAAGACAGTTTTTCTTGGCAAGTACTCTAAACTCCGGACTATCAGGACTAATGAATGGAGTTACCCACAACATTACCTTAAAACCTTTTTCGTGTAAATAGTCCATCATTCCTTTAGGGTCAGGGAATTTGCTAGCTTCAAACTCAAAGTTTCCATAGTAATTAGACCAAATATCATCGATCATGAAAACCCCAGTTGGAAAACCATTTTTGATAACATCATCGGCATATTTGACAATATCCTGTTGGTTTTGATCGGTGCCAAGCTCAATCCATGTGTTGTACTGTGGCATTTTAAACATTAACTCATTGGGTGTTCTTCCTGAAGGCGGGAAATGTAACTTCATTGCGCCGACATAGGCATCCCTCAGGCTCTCACCTGCTTGAACAACCCCTATTTTTTCAACATCAGAAAAAAGTTTCAGGTTTCCATTTTCAAATTCAATGGCAAATGGAGCATCACTCCAAACATAACGTCCCATGTTAGAAAGCAAAAAAGGCGCTGCCTGGTTTCCTTTATTATCAATCCGAAGATCATTTATTTCTGTATTTGCTTCAAACGGCTGAAAGTGAATTTGATCAAATGGGGTGTTGCAAAAAGCTTTAGCCGTATAAGCACCATACCATTGTTCATTATTCAGGGATTCAATTTCTGAGTTAATTTTTTGGGCAAATACATTTATTGAAAAAACAAATCCCAGCAATGCAATCATTACTTTTTTCATATCTACTTTCTTTATATTTTAACTATTATTTAAATCAATGTGCTGTATATTATATTTAAAAAAGAACAATTTAATGATACTCAAAAGCTCCCAAATCAGGTTTCGAATCTCTTGTAAAATCAGTAAAATCTTTTGTTGATATTGGACTACCTGCTGCTTTATTAATAGCATGAGAACCAACTTTTAACCGAAAATCTAAACCAGCAGCATTTACAAAAAGCGGATCTAAATTAATAGTATTGGTTATCGTTGTCTGGGCAGAGAAACTCCCTATTGAACCAAAAAAGAGGTTGTTATCAACGGTAACCGCAAAATTCTGGGAAGAATTACTTTTAATCTGCAGAGGACACCCACTAATTACATTATTTCTAATATTAAAACCGAAATTGGCAGCATTCGAAGCTTCAACAAGCAAACCGCAATTCTCATAACTTCCAGTAAATCCACAATGATAAATCGTGTTTTGATAAATATCCACGTTTTGAACAGGACCATTATTTAAGTAACCTGCCAAACGAATTCCTACAGCACCAATGTCATAAACAAGATTGTCGTGAACCTTTATATTACTAGCAATACCTCCTTCTTCACTTGCAATAGTAATTCCGCCGCCCGTATTATGGACTTTATTAGCATAAACATCTATATTGCTGATGTTTTTTTGGTAAGCATCCACATAAATGCCAACTCGCTCTAAATCATAAACGGTATTGTGGTGAATTGAACCATTTGAACAGGCATTTTTAACATCAATACCTTCACCTCCATTACTCTTTACTGAAATCATTCGGTTTGAAACCGTATTGTAGGCTATTTCAAATCCTACAACAGAAGGCAAACTTATGCATTCACCGACACCAACACCTGCAACATCCAGAATACAAGCTTTTTCAACATTATTATACAAAACAGAAATATTGGATGAAGTAGCCATACAAATACCGGATGCGCCAGTATTATACGTCTTGCAATTTTTTGTAGTTATATTACTGGAGCCTGAAGCGAAAATACCCCAGAATTTTGAATTGATAACTTTCAAACCGTCTACTACAATCCAGCTTTTGCCATTAATATCAAAAAGACCACGTCTATCAGATGAAGTCCCATTTGTTGAATTTGAACCATCAATTATGGCTTCATTTTTAACTTCAGAAAAATACACAATAGGATTGGTTGATGTTCCCGAATTAGCAGGAGTAATTTTAGAAGTTGGCATATAGGTACCTGATTTTACAACTACCACATCTCCTGCGATGGCTACTTCGGCCGCTTTGTTTATCGTTAAAAATGGGTTATCAATTGATCCATCGTTTGCATCATTCCCAGTTGTTGAAACATAAAGATATCGAAGTCCGGTAGGTGGCCCCGTAGAAACATCTGTTACAACTAAAGTAGCAGAAATTTCGCCCTGTAAAAAGTTCCCACTGGCTGTTTGAGAAGCCTTTATAACCGTTGTTCCAGCACTAATAACAGTAACCATATTTCCAGCCATGGTGGCAACAGCAGTATTGCTGCTTGCATATGTAAATTCACCTGCACTATTACTTGTTGGAGGAGTTAATGCAAAAGGAGCATCACCAACAACTTTGTCCGGAACTGAAAATCCTGAAATAGTAGGAGCAATCAAGATTTCTTCTTTAGGATCACAACCAAAGGTCAAAATTGAAATCATAATGCTAATAGCAAGAATGGATAATTGCCCTTTTGATTTTTTCATTTATTAATAATTTGAATTTTTTTCCTAATTTATTATCGATGCTTGATTGATTAGAACTATTTCCATGATGGTTTAATTGTTTTGATAAAATCTGTGAGGTCCTGAGCATTTTTGGCGTGTTGCGCAATATTTGGATGGTTTTGAGAACCCGTACCCAAATCACCTTGTTGAGACATTTCAAAGAAATGAACGTTTCCTTTGCCCTTTGCATTTGCATTTGTTGCAATACTTTGCAATATTGGTTTGAAATGTGTGTAGTTCCGGCCGGCAATCATTGGCCCTAACAAAACTACAATATCAGCACCCGGACTTTTTACCTGCAACTTATCTATAAAATTATAATAAGCCTCTTCGAATTTTACATTGTTAACTCCTTTCGAAAAATCATTCGTTCCTAAATTCACGAAAATCATGTCAAGAATCTGTGCAAAGTTATAAAGCGGTGTTGCATCAGTCCAATGTATTCTATCATAGTAGTTATTCATGCTGTTTGAGCTTTCAACATCTGTAGGTAACGTTGCACTGGTATAATTTAGAAACAGACCAACTCCGGATTTACATACGGCTAAATGATGCGCATTAAAATTGCGTGAAGTAATGGCTGCATAAGAAAGGTAGTGGTTCTGATTCGTGTTCGACTGTGTAGTTGTTGATGAACCTTCGATACCTGAACCACATGTAATTGAGTCGCCAATATATTCAAAAAGCAGGCTTCGGGCAGTTATAATAGGAACAAGGTTTTTTCCTGTATCCAAAGTAAAACCTGTAAAAGTAGTTATACCATAATTTGACTCCGTTAATTTATAAATCTCTATTTCGTGCAACCCATCTGATAATCCGCTTGCCAAGTTATAAGTAGAACTACCTGAAATCAAATTAATTCTTTTTGTGACTATTCCATCCACTATAACATTATAATAATTAGAATTACCATTGTCACTAAAAACTGCTTTAATACTTGTTCCTTGAAACATTGCACGGATCGAAGATCCGGAATAAGAAAATTTTGGTTGGAGCGGATCATCAAAATCAAATCGTCCACTATACTCAATTAATGAATTATTAGCTAATATTATACCTGTCGAACCAAAATTGCTTGTTACAACTAAAGTAGTAGAAATTTCGCCCATTGAAAAGTTTCCACTTGCTGCTTGAGTAGCCTTGATAACGGATGTTCCTGGACTTATTACAGTAACTATATTTCCAGTAATGGTGGCAACTTCAGTATTATTACTGAAATATGTAAATGCACCTGCACTATTACTTGTTGGAGGAGTTAATGCAAAAGGAGTATCACCAATAACTTTGGCAGGAACGGAAAATCCTGAAATATTAGGTGCAATAAATATTTCGACTTTTTTACTACCACAACCAAAGGTCGAAATTGAAATCATAATACTAATAGCAAGAATTGATATTTGTCTTTTTAAGATTTTCATTTTTTTAATATTCTTGGGTTATTTTCCTAACATATTTGCAATGCATTGTTAATTATAACTATTTCCATTATGGTTTAATAGTTTTGGCAAAATGAGTCCTGAGCATTCAAAAAGACAAACAGATCACAATTAACAATAGTAAGTATTTTCAATTTTTTCTTTTAGCTTTAATTTTTAAATTCGACTACCACTTTACCGTTAACCTTTGTTAAGTTTATTTCTTTGGTATTTCCGTCAACAGTAACTTTATATTTTCCATAAAATGCAGGAATGGAGAATTCACCCTTTTTATTCGTTTTTACCTTCTCATTGGTCCACCATTGATGATAGATCAGATTTCGATAAGCATAGGCCGCAGGTGTTGGCGTCCAGTCTTTTTTGTACAGCGAAGAAGCCGGAATCCAGTTGGCACCTTCCCAAAATCCCCACATTATAATTCCGGTAACTGCCGGATGGGCAAAGCATATTTTATAGTAATCAACCAGTTCCTTCGCTTTCATTTCTTCTTGTACAGGAGTCAATTTTAAATTGCTATTAGTGTAATACTTCGATCCCTGACCGGGCATATTAAACTCAGTAATACGAATTGGCAATTGAAACTGAGCCAAAGAATCGAGAGCATTTTTCAATTGATTACGATCGAAAGTTTCGGCATGAAGGTGTCCCTGAACTCCAATACCGGCAAGAGGGATACCCTGTTTTAGGAGAAGCCGGATTTGAGCGAGATATTCCTTCAATTTTACTCCTGTAAGAATATCATAATCATTCAAAAAAAGTTTGATATCAGGATCTCCAATCTTTGCCCACTGTGCCATTTTGCCGGTTATATTTGCTCCCAGTCTGTCTTCGTAATAATTACCATGGACCATTTCGTTATTGAGGTCGTATTCAACAAATCGTCCCCTATATCTGGCAGTTAAAGTTTCAGCGCGGTTCTTGAGCGTTTGCTCCAACTCCACGTCTGATAATTCCTTTACCCAAGGTTGCACATTTTCAGTTACGCCCCAAAACAAATTGTGGCCTCTTATTGGGATTGAATTTGCTTCGGCCCAATCCATTATTGCATCAATCCCCGAATACTTTACCTCACCTTTCTTTCGCTCCATATTGGCCCATTTCACCGCATTCTCAGTAACCGCGGAGTTGAAGTTTTCCAGAAATTTTTCCTTGTACATTTTTACATTATAATCTGAAACGGAACCATTAAAAAGTTGATCGCTTACGGCACATCCGAACCAAAACTCGTGAGAAATTTGTTCGATATTGACAATTGACGCCGGTTTCGCCTTAATAATTATCTCACCTTTTCGATTTTGTTCAATGGATTTTTTTATTGTCAATTTTTGAGCATAGCACGTTGAAAATTGTACTATAAATATTAAGATGACCGCTAGGTGAACCACAAATCTTGATTTAAAAAATTGTGTTTTTAAATTCATTCTCTGTATCTTATTTTATTAAAAACTTTCTTTCGGTAATTAAAACCGGGGAATCATATAGTGGAATATTAAAGGTGCAGCTAACTCCATTACTGATCCATTGCGATTTTGGTATTTCATAAATAGCACCAGTCATTAAATCTACCCAAACAGGCGATTTGAAATTGATATTCTCAAATGTAATTTTCACTGACTCCGTTTCGAATGAATTAGTAACATTCTCACCATCAAGCCAAAGCGCTACCATGGGAGTTTGAGTTGGCTTGTACTGATAGCCATAAACCGAGATTGACTTCTGATTTTGAGTAATATATTTAAAACGTGAATTTAGTTCCATGTTATTATCGAAAATGGATGCCACATTCTGCACGGCATAATACGCCACTTTCGGACGGATAGCGGCCATGGTAATATCAGACTGAATTAGTCCTTTGGTATTTAATACAGCACGATCGCCCCAGTTGTAATAAATATCGATGATAGTGAAAACCGAAGTTTCAATGTCATGGCCCAAATCGCCCAGTAATCGGCGCATATCATATTTCGCCTGGGTGTATTCTGTCCAGTAATACTCCGACAAAGCAAAATTGGGAATGTAAGTTGAAGGGGCTCCATTTTCGCCTTGTCTTAAAAGGATTTTATCGGAATATTTTGCAATAACTTTCTTTAAACCTAAAACCTTCTCTACTGAATAAGAGTCCTCAGGGCGCATGGTGTAGCTGTGGTACGAAATCCAGTGAAATAAATCGAGCTTTCCGGCATCAGCAATCACTTTTAGGAATTCGTCCAGATACTTCTGATTGCTGTTCGATGCAAATGCCAAACCTGCAATTTTGGCTTCTGGCTGAATTCTTTTAATGATATCCGCTGTTCTAATGTTCAGTTTTGCGGTAGTTACAGCATCAATATGATCGTGAAGGTCAGGTTCGTTCCATATTTCCCATTCTTTAACACGGTCTTTATACCGGGTTACCAGGGCTTCCACCCAGCGATCCCAGGCAGCATAAGCTTCATCCGATTGCATCAAGCTGTTTAAAAGATTGATCCCCCCTCCACCCGGATAAGCAGGATTTCCATACGATAGTTGAAGCCAAGGTTCAATTTGGTTGGCAACCGCAAAATCGATAATTTCGTCAAGCCATTCCCAATCGTAAATCCCAGGCACCTTTTCGCATTTGGCCCAACCTGCTTGTAAGCGAATTTTCTTCACGCCAAGTGGGGTTAAATAATCCTTGTAATTGTCCCATACTGTGTGGTCGCGATCCAATGTTTCGCAACCAACCGTGATCCGGGACGATTCGATCTCGTTCGTACTGCGAGGTTTAATCGAACCCACTCGCTTCATTTTCACCACTAGTGGGGTTTTAACACGGTCTGGTGAAATGTCTATAAATTGCGCATTCGCAAAACCATAAGTAAAAATTGATAGTAATAAAGTGACGTTAATTGTTTTTTTGATATTATTCATTTTATAATTGATTATATTCTAGGTTACAGAATAAGAGAAACTGCTAGGATAAAACTAACGCAATAAATAAAATAGAAGTTTTTTTGGTTGATTTGAATTGACTTTTACTTCCATTCAATTACCACGGTTTCTTCAGGTTTAATATTTAAGATCGATTCCTTTATTCTTCCATTTAAATTGGCATACAATATGGTCGGTTTTAGTTTTTTACTGGCCACAAGCAATTCAATCATTTTCTCTTCTGATGATTTATTTATTACCACAGAAATCAAGCTATTGCCACTGTTCATGGTTTTCATCAATACTCCAGATTGAAGGGTTTTGAAACGAATTGGATAAGATAAAAGCAAATTCTTTAATTCTACATTTAACAGTTCGCTCAAACCCGAATAATCTTTTGATATTCTGCTGCCTAGACCAATTAGCGATGGCATCCAAAGCACCTCTCCCTTTCCTATTTTATTTCTTGTTGCGATTACTTTATCCTTATTTTTGGCTACAACCGTTCCGCTTCCAGGAACAACATAACCACGCCATAGGTGGGTTGGTAAATCATTCCCTTCAATATTTATGGTAAATAGATTTTCAATTATTTTGAATTCACTGATGTTTCCTCCAAATAACTCCTCGAAAGCAAAACCGGTTTTTAAAGTATTGTGTAAATTTTCATCAAAAAAGGCAGTCAAACCATCAACTATCAATTTTCCGCCATTTGCAACAAATCCTTCAAGTAAAGCAGCGTATTTATCGGGTACGGAAATTTGATTTGCCAAAATGATACATTGCCCGGTGTAATCTGTTCTTGAAAAATCAAATTCTTCAAATTCTTTATAATTGGAATTGACACCCATTTCGCTCAATGCTTCAAAATAACCAAGTGCCGATTTCATGACAGCCCCATTCTTGCGACCTTCATAATCATTAGCCGAATTGCTCGCCATTTGCGATTCTGCCCATAGGGATTCTCGAACGTACAAAATATTAATGCCGGAATCTATCTCTTTAGCTTTGGCAAAAAGTGAATCATTTTTATTTATTATTTCAGCAACTTGTGATGCAGTAACCATCCGGTCGCTAGGTTTATTTTGAAAATCGAGGAGTGCCCATTCTCCTGCTTCCAATCCCGAACTGCGTGGATTTAAGGACCAAAACATACTGCCCTTACCCTCAGTAGCCGTTACAATCCAAATCCATTGTGCGATTTCTTCTTTGGTTGGACACATTGGCACTTGTCCACTATATGTATTGTTCCCCCCCTGCAACTCGGTCATCCACCAAGGAATATTGCCCGACCCAGAACGTAATATTTCAGAATTGGCAGACATAGCAAGAGCATATTGAGACCTATCAAAATAACCAAAATGCCAACTGGCATGGGCTGAACCCCCTAAAGTTGTTAAAAACTTACGCCATTCTACAAAGTCGTATTCAGCGACATTTTGAAAAATAGCATGGTTGTTTACGTGTATTTCTCTTGTGTTATCATACTTTGTAATTTCTTCTGCTATCCATTTCAAGTACCATGTATTGAAATATTCATGAAACTCTTGCATATATAAATCCATTAGGATCGGATAGCCTTTACTTGTATATTCTTTTCTTACGTTCGTTTTGGACCATTGTTTAAATTTATTATTTGCAAATTCTGTTCGGGGAAGGCCACTTCCACCCGGTTCATTTATGAGCACGTAGCCATATAAACTTTTATATTTACTAAAGTGCAAGGTTATTGCTTTTAGAAATGCCGCTATAGATTGAAGGTGCGCTTCATCCCTTGGATATTTAAAGCCACCTATATCGGTCTTTTCAGTAGATGGGAATGGGTTGGAAAACACTTTAATGCCGTACTTTTCAGCCGAACGAAAGGCATTGTCAAACAAGGAAAAATCCCAATTGTCGTTAGAATCTTTCATATAAGCTTCGAACATTCTTATACGGCAAACGGTAAAGTTGTTCTCTTTCATAGTTTTAAACCATGTATCAATTTCTTCAGATGTTTGCCCCGGTTCAATAAACACTTCGGCACCCACAAAAGGCACATCATTAATTGTTGTTTGGGCTTTACCATTAACTACGAACAACAGCAATAGAATTAATATAACGGCTTTTGGTGTCTTTACCATTTTCATGTTTTTGGGTTATTAATTCATTGTGAAATATTATTTGATTTGTAAATTCACCTTCGGATCCTTGAAATAATTTTACGCCGTGAAAGAGGTTTAATGTAATTATTTTAGTTTTTTTGGCACAACCTCTTTTATCAATTGGGCCATGGCCTCCGCATACTTTTTACCCATTTCCCTGGCCGATCTCGAATCCAAATGGGTTCCGTCGCCCTTGTCTTTTGCCTTTTTCAATGCAACGACCTTATAATGACCCAGTAGCTTTTGCAAATCAAGAATGGCATTATTGATGGCTTTGGCATCTTGGTTGACCGAAGGTTTTCCTTCCACTTTTTTTACCACTTCGTATTTGAATAATAGACCTGACACAAACGGGAGTTTTTCATCGCCCAGATCCTTCCTGAACTGCTCTACTACACGCCTTAATTTATCCTCATATCCAACTGATCTGCCGGAATGGCTATCGCTCTCCCCCTGATGCCATATAATTCCTTTTAATGTCCCTGATTTCATAGCGACACGAGCTCTCTCCAAAGCCTGGTCATAAGGATTCAGTTTGGTTTTGGGGTCATATCCACAAATCGATACTTGTCCCCCCAACAGCTGCCGGAATAAGTCCTATAACCTTTGAAGTATCCCTTTTGGCCATTTCCCGTGCGAAGGCCAAGCCGGGCCCCATGCCGATAATTGGCTTATCCACACGTAGGGGTTCTTTTGCAATCTCCCATCGGTTGTTTTTATTCAATCGGATTATTCGGGGATTTGGAAGGGTATCCTGAGCTTCCACAGGTGAGTTCCCCGCCATGTTGCTTTGACCTACCAAAAGATAAAGCACTACGGCCTTACCGGATAGGGAAGGATCTATTAAAGTACGCTGTTTAGGCTCTAGTGTTTCCTGTCCATATACCATAAGTCCAAGAAAAAAATACAATATTCCAAGTTTTATCTTCATCATTCGTTGCTTAAAAATTTTAAGAAGTCTCTATCCCACAGGCATGCATCAATCCCTTTATATACCCTATTCCAAAGAGGTTGCCCTTCATCTCATATCCCAAATGTCCGTTGTCCTCCCCGGCCATTGTAGGCACATGGTCGGAACGTAAAGGACCATCAAAACCGACCTTTTTGTAGAGTTGCATCATCTTGAACATATCCGTGGGGCCGTTGTCGTGAAAGGTCTCCCTAAAATCCTGAGGTGTTCCACGTACATCCCGAATGTGGACAAAGAATATTTTCCCGTTCTTGCCGTGCTTCTCGATCATTTGCGGCACGTTCTCGTTCATGGTGGTAAAAGTACCTTGACAGAACGTCAATCCGTGGGAAGGGCTGTCCGAAAATGAAAGTGCCTTTTCCATAGCTTCTGCCGATGTCAAAATACGGGCTATCCCATGTACCGGACTGATCGGGGGGTCGTCCGGGTGCAATGCCATCTTTACCCCGTGGGCCTCAGCAATGGGCATTACCTGTTCCAAAAACCATTGGTAATTATCCCAGATCTGGTTTTCCGAAAATGATCCCCATTTGGAAATGGGTTCCTTTTTCGCTGTTTCATAAGAGAACCCGCTCACTATGGCGCCACCTCTTTCCGGCAGGGTGTGATGCGTTCTGTACCAGCCTGTCGCCATAAAATTGTAACAAAGGAGCGGCACTCCCAATCGCCCCATGTTCTCCAGCATTTTACAATACTTCTCAATATCCCTATCCTTGCCTTCGAGACCCAATTTTATGCGGTGCATGTCGAATTGATCCCCTTCCAGACCGTAGAGTTGAAAGCCCTTTTCCTCGAATATTTCCTTGGAGCGGGCAAACGAATCATAATTGTCTATGGAAGGCATCCCCGTATGTTCGGGGGCCAATTTGGCAATGGCATGATCAATTCCCATTTGGCGGCAAAGTTGCCATTTTTCATTGGGCGTATTCCCGAAAAAGAGGAAGGATAGTTTCATTTTTATTATAAATTAGGTTTCAGACCTACGAGGTTTTGAATACCTCGTAGATCTGTTTTATTTCATCATCGAAACTGACCCATGGTTACTTCGGCTTCGCTCAATAACCCTTGATTTACCTCTGTAACCATCCTTGAATTTAAAAATACCCTCCCTTATCAGAGATATCCTTGGCCGATTGTCCTTCTTTGACCCAACCAAAAATTTTCTTTTCGTTTTCCTTTAATTCCTCGGCCCTAACTAGAACGTCATAGGCGATATCCCTTGGAACACAAAGAACTCCATCCACATCGCCCATAATAATATCACCAGGTTTTATAAAGCATTTGTCGATCTGTATGGGCACTTGATAATCGGTAATCAAGCAACGTCCCAAACTTCCGTTGGAAGACCTATATTTATAAAATACGGGGAAATCTGCTTCTAATATCTGATGGGTATCCCGTATGCCTCCATCCAAACAGGCGGCCTTGACCCCTTTGCCCTTGGCGGTAGCGGTCATGACCCCGCCCCATGAGGTAGATTCCTCATCCCTACTGGTATCATAAACTACAAAGGCATCTTCGTGCATTTGATCCAGCATTTCTGTTCTGAACTCCATTTCCCCGCTTACCTTGGTGCTAGAAGAGCTTTTTACGGTAAAGGCAAAACCGGCAATGGTCCTATACTCCCTTAGGGCCTTTATATGGATAGGCAAAGCTTGGTCTAACAAGGTAAATTCCCGAAGTACATCGTTAATGGCCCCTGTATATATCTGCTCGTATCTTTTTAGCAGTTCCTTGTCTGGAATGGGGAATTCCTTTTTTGATATGCTTTCCCTAACCTCGATCAATTTTTCGAGGTTCATCATTCCTACTTCCTTTTTATAATTTTCTATGCTCATAATGTATTTGTTATAAAGGTTTGTGATAATTTATTTTGATTATTGATTTGATGAACGGAAACCTAGCAGGTAGTCCCTCCAGTCCTTTTGTTTTTTGAAATAATTGTTCCTGTCCCAACCCGCCCCTGCATAATACGAAAAGGGCTGATTGGTCATTGTTTTAATTAAAATGAACTCATCGCCTTCATAGGAGGCCAATCCGGCAAAACTATCAGGATCAACCAGTATTGCGGTTCCCAAGTTACCATGACCGGATCCCATATCTTCCCAACATGAAAGAATCCCCTTTTCCTTGTTCTGATACTTTTGAGCCTTGCCAAAAGTAGTAAGTCCGATTGCGACCATTATTTCATTATTCTCGTCGGAGGTAATAGTACTGGTCACTTTGAAAAGATTACTTCCCTCTTCCATTTGGATTTTCTTTTGTTCCCTTAGTTTCATTCCCGGGACTTTCCAGGTATTATAATTTAAATCAAATTCGATTCCATTGTCTTGATTTTGAATGATTCTATGGCCATCAAAAGTGTCTGGGGCATAGGGTTTTCCATCTATCCAAAGGGCCAAGCCACCGCAACCTATTCTTTTGCCCATATTATAAAAATCCGCACCTTCTCCACGATCCTTATGGTAGTCTTTTCCTTCAGCGTTCAGTTTATACCACTTATCCAAAATGGGATAATCCACAGACTTAGCCCAAACATCGATCCCATTAGCTACCTTACCCCGAACGCTTGGCCCGAACGCCCTAAAAGCAATTCTGTCATTTTCCCATGCCATCTCATTGCCTCTAGCATATTTAACGTAGGTTCTGGGTACTTTTGGAGAATCCTTAATACTAAATTGCCCTAATTTTTGAGCTGGAAGCACCTCATACATTCCCATTCTGGCAGCTTGCACAAATGCCAAGATTACAGGGCCAAAAGCGTGATGATCATTATATACCCAGGGATGGTTGATATAATCATCCTTGGTGCCGTCCTTTATTGCACGACAACTAAAGGCGGTATGACTAACAGACCAATCACTTCCTATATAAGAGGTTAAGTTTTCGATTCCAGTTTCAAAATTTTTGACATATTTCCTATCAATTAAACCATTTTCCAAAACCAATCCAAGACCATATAGCAACAAGCCACTACCAGAGGTTTCGACATATGAGGATGGTTCTGTCATTTCTTGATGCCAAAGCCCCTGATCGTTCTGAAATTTGAGTACTGCCGTAAAAAATTCCTTAGCCAGAGCCGCTACTTCTTCGTACCTTGGATGCGAGACAGGCAAATCCCTTACCAGTATTGCCAATGCAAAAGCACCCCATCCATTTCCCCTACTCCAACAATCTTCAGTAACCTTTCCTAAACCCTGATAGCCGCGTGCCTGATGAACAAGCCCCGTTTTTTCATCCCTTAGGATTCGAAATAGCTCCAAAGTTTCAAATACCGCATAATCTACATACTCCGGTTTTTCGAATTTTAGTCCTGTGTACAGCAAATAAGGAGTAACCGCAAAAGCAACATCTATAAAAACTTGTCCCAAATCATATTTGGCATCTTTTGATGTCATTACATTTTCTGGAGATCTCATCTGGTTTTTCATCATTTTTTCAGCAGCAGCCGCAACCTGTGGATCCAACTTATCGGTAGCTCCCTTCCAACTTAAATAGGCCGCCCCCGATCCACCGGCCTCATAGGAAATAAAATTTCCCTTTGGTTCGATTTCTCCATTTCCAAACTTTTCATAAATGGAGATTACTTCATTCAAAACTTCCTCTTTGCCTTCTAATAGGGCAAATTCACTCATCCCATGAAGCATTAAAGTACCCGCGTAAAAGCCCAGGTCGCAATGCTCTTTACCCATTTCAAAAACTGAGGTAACAAGCTGTCGTGTGCTTACTTTTCCGGATTCTTGAGCGTACAAATTCTGGTTTGCTCCCATCCAACAAACCACCAGACAACAATAAATTATAATTTTCTTATAGTTCATACAGTTAATATTTTAATATTTTAATATTTTAATATTTTAATATTTTAAAAGTTGGAACTCCTGAAGTTTTGAAAAAACTAAAAATTTCTACTTTCCAAATACTTGTCCAAAGCATCCAGGGACATGGGAAGGTTGCTTTTATTCTCTTTCGCCCAATTTCTAAAATCATTCTTGATAGCATCATTCCAGACACTATCGATGGCTCCTGCAGAATATTTTCCATCTCTAATGCGCTGTTGACCGAACACATCAAATAATGCAGTTACCTCACCGGTCAATACAATATGCTCCACCAAATGAGGAGGTATAAAAATCACACCATCTTTTTTGGCAAGTACCGCATCCCCGGGCAAGACAATGGCCTGCCCTATGCGAATGGGAGCATTGATGGAGGTAAGTATGGTTTTCCTCATATACGATGGGTCAGCTCCTTTTATCCAGCCATTGAAACCTTTTATTTTTCGAAGGCCTTCCAAATCTCTCACATTTCCATAAAAAACTACCCCGTTTTTACTTCGATTATATACACCACTTCCCAAATTAGAGCCGATAATGGTACCATAAGAGGACTTTCCATAACCGTCCGCTACATAAACGTCACCTTTCACAAGCGTACTTATGGCCCAGGACACGGTGCGTTTTTGTTCCCAAGCACGCCCTTCTTTTTTACCCTGTGCCAAGACCTGATTCTCAAGGTCTGTTCGGTTGGGCATAAATTGGGCCGTTACTGCCCGCCCGGTCATCGTGGCTTCTTCACTCTCATCGATCAGCTTCCAATCCCCCTCATATTGGTTGTGGTAGTCAAGATCTATCATTTCGGCCCATGCTTCTTCAAGGGTTATTTTTTTTAACCTTTCCAGCATCCCGTCAGAAACTTTTGGCCTTTCATCGGGAAATCGTTCGCCTTTCCAATCAGCCGTTAATGCCCTTATATATTCGGGAGAGGCACCTATATTTTGAGCCTGGCACAATGGGGAAGCGATCAGAACGATAATTAATAGGAAGTTTTTAATTTTCATAACCACATTACTTTATTTAGTCTATCAATTGATTTCATTTATTTTGAACAAACTTTTGTCCGCAATGGCAATAGGGCCATCATAAATCGGAATATTTTTAAAAACATCGCTATTCCCCGATTTTGACCATTGGGATGCTGAAATTTTATGTATTTCCCCGGTTATGATATTTACATAAACTGGCTGCTCAAAATTTGCGTTCATAAAAGTAAAGTCCACTTTTTCCATTTCCGTGGAATTATTTGGGATGTTTCCGTTGACCCAGACGGTATAAATGGACTCACCATTCTTTTTGTTTTTGTAACCATAGACCGATAAAGGGCTTGCCGTACTTTTGGTATAGGCAATAACATTCCCATCCACTACCTCAACGGAAGTATCCTTTACCTCCTTCAAATTTTTGATGCGTTCCAAGCTATTATCAAATATGGAAGCTACGTTTTGAACCGCATAGTAGGCCATCTTTGGCCGAATGGCCCTTTTGGTGGAATCCGATTCGATTAGCCCTTTTACATTCAATTTGGTTATCGGGCCGGCGGTATATGCAATATCGATAATTGTAAAAACACTCGATTGAATATCGTGGCCCAGATCGCCCAACATGCGGCGTGTGACCCATTTGGACTGTGATAATTCGGTCCAATCGTGGTTTCCGATGGCGCCCCTGCCCTCTCCTTTCATAGAGGGGGCACCATTTTCCCCTTGCCTCAAAGGCATATTGGGGTCGTATTTATCCAAGACCTCCCGTAGTTGTTGCACCTTTGGATAATTGGAATCAGGATTATATACATAGTCATGATAAACCATATTATCGAACAATTTTAGCTTTCCTTTCTCGGCTAGGATCTTAAAAAAGATATTTGCAAAATCAAGATCAATATGGCCCATGGCCAAACCGGAAACACGTGCCTCGGGCTGTATTCTTTTAATTATATCTATAGTCCTAATATTGAGACGGGCGGTAATTTCGGTCGTATTCATCTCATTATCCCCAAAATTGGGTTCGTTCCAAATTTCCCATTCAACCACCTTATCCTTATACCTAGTTACCATTGCCGCCACCCAATTGTCCCAAGCATGCAATGCTTCTTCGGAAGAGGGTATCCCTCCTGCTAGATTTATTCCTCCGCCTCCTTTATAAATAGTATTTCCATAGGACAATTGGAGCCATGGTTGTAGTCCTCTTTCTACCGCGTCATTTACAATATGATCCAACCAGGCCCATTCGTATTTCCCCTTTTCTTTTTCAGTTTTGGCCCAACCCGTTTGAATCCTGAGACGTTTGATGCCCAACGGCACCAAATATTCCTTATAGGCATCATAATCCGCATAATCCCTATCCAAAGTTTCGCAACCAATGATCCAATTGGAAGATTCTATTTCATCCGTACTTCTTGGCTGTACTTTTCCTATTATTTGAAAGGAATCTTCTTTTTTGGATGGCCCACAAGCAGTAAGATATAGAAGGCATGTGAAAATGGCAATGGGTATTTTTTTCAAAGAGCTCATATTCTTTTATCTTTTTCTATTAATGTAATTAGACTTTTATCAACTATCAAAATCGGGGAATCATAGACAGGAATATCCTTGAACAAAAAATTACTTCCTGTTCTTATCCAGTTGGAAGGAGGGATTTCGAATACTGTTCCCGTTCTCAGATCTACTAGAACCGGAATTTCAAAATTGCCAGTGTCAAACTGAAATGTCATAGGTGTTTTGGCATTCGAAATGGATGGTGTTTCGCTATCTTTCCACACAACAACAACTTGTTTGTCGAAATGTTTTGTTCTATATCCGAAAAGAGAAAGTGAGGTATCGGAATCGACCTTGAAACTATAGTTGGGAATACGCTCCAAATTATGGTCAAAAATGGAGGTTACGTTCTGGTAGGCAAAATATGCCTCTTTGTAAGCGACAAAATTTCTGTCCAGATCCGATTTAATCAGCCCTTTTGTATTTCTTGTTGGTGTTTTCATCAACTTGTCATGGTCATGGGTATATACAATATCGATAATCAAAAAATAGCTTGATGGAATGTCGTGGCCCAAATCACCCATCATTTTTCTAACCATCCATTTAGCCTGTGAAAGTTCCGTCCAATCATAATTGTTAAGCGCCATAATAGGCTGATTTTCGGAAGGGCAACCCAATTCACCCTGTCTTAACTTAATATGGTCCGAATAATTCATTGCCAAACGCTGTATTTTTGCATAATTAGGATACACATCAGAGGGGTTATAAGTATAGCCGTGTAAGGTGATCTCATCAACAAGGTGAAGTTTGTTTTGGGAGGCAAGCGTCTTTAGGAAAGTATCCGTGTAGCGTTGTCCTTTTTCGGATACACGTGCCAAGGAAAGTGCATATAGTGTCGCGTCTTGAATCTCTGAACGGATAATTTCTGCTGTTCTGATATAAAAACGGGCATAATCTTCGGGTGAAATGTTGTCTTTGTTATCAGGTTCGTTCCATATTTCCCAAATATGGACACGATTTTTGTATCTTTTAACAAGTGCTTTTACCCAATTGTCCCATGCATGCAAAGCAACTTCCGAAGTTGGTAGGCCAGCACTTAAATGGATTCCACCTCCGTCTTCATAAATGGGATTCCCATAGGAGGTCTGAAGCCAAGGTTCTATATCTTGTGATATAAGAAAGTCGATTACTTCATCTAACCATTGAAAATCGTAGACCCCTTTTACTTTCTCACATTTTGCCCAACCTCCTTGCAATCGCACTTTTTTGGTGCCGGTTGCGGCTATATGATACTTCCAACTGTTGAAATTGACCAAATCGCGATCCATGGTTTCTGCGCCTATAGACCAATTGTTGGCAATGATTTCTTTGGAATTTCTAGGAGCCACCTTACCTATTAATGGAAAAGGTATTCCTTCATTTTTTTGTCCCCATATTAACGAAACAGTCAACAAGGCAATAAATAAAAGCTTATAGTTCATTTCAGTTTATTTTAATAATAAAAATATATCATACTCCAGAACTGGATAAAAAACCACCATCCACTGGAATAACGATCCCCGTGACAAAACCGGCCCCTTTTTCATCGATAAGCCAGTTCATGCACCCGATCAATTCCGAGGCCTCCCCAAAACGTCTCATCGGGGTATGGCTCAATACATTCTCCGCCCTGGCCGTTTGGGAACCATCTTCATTATACATAATTTTTCTACTTCTATCGTTTAAAAAGAAACCAGGAGCTATAGCATTTACCCGAACACCGGCCGGGGCCAAATAGGCTGCCAGCCATTGCGTAAAATTGGCAATCCCAGCCTTCGCCATTCCATAAGCCCCTACTTTGGACAAGGGACGAAAACTATTCATGGAGGCGATATTGATAATGGAACCATTTTTTTGCCCGGCCATGTCCCGGCCAAAAATAAATGAGGGAATTACAGTTCCCATGGTATTTACATTGATCACAGACTTAAATACGTCCATACTTAGATTAAAGAAACCCTTTATCCCATCGGTATCCTCCAGTTCCCTTTCATCATATTCCGTAATATTGGTCAAGGCTTCCATCTGGTTGCCTCCCGCACCATTGATCAGTACAGAACATGGGCCCAATTCCTTAAGGATAATAGCATGTGCCTTTTTAACCGACACTTCGTCAGAAACATCGGTACTCACAGATATTGCTGTCCCCCCATTAGATTTTATCTCTTCCTCAACTCGCATTAGTTTGTCCAAACTACGGCCCAACAACGCCACTTTATAGCCTTGTTTTGCCAATTCCTTAGCCATTTCAGAACAAAGTGTTCCTCCGGCGCCGGAAACTACCGCTACCTTTCCAAGTGTATGTTTATGCTCCATCTAAAATCAAATTTTTACTATTAGTATAGGATATATTCTTTATTAATTCTGTCAATAATCCATCGTCCTTGGGCAAATGGCCGCGCTCTACCCATTTCCCGATCATATTACAAGCAATCCTCCTAAAATATTCATGCCTGGAAAACGACAGCAAACTTCTAGAATCCGTTGTCATGCCAATAAAGCGGCTCAATAGTCCGTAGTTCGATATGGTCAGCAATTGATTCTCTATGCCGTTGAAATGGTCATTGTACCACCAAGCCGGGCCAAACTGTATCTTACCAGGTTTTCCATCTTCGGAAAAAGATCCGGTCAACGTAGCAAATGCCTCGTTATCGTTAGGATTCAAGGTGTATAAAATAATTCCGGGAAGACCCCCCCCCTTTTCCAAAAAGTCGAAAAAACTACAAATACTTGCTATATCGGCTGTTTTCCCTATCCCGGCATACCCGCCAGCTCCCCCGGCCAACTTTTGAAGTCGGGAACTCGTATTTCTCTGTGCCCCGATATGCAACTGCATCGTCCATCCCAATTTATCATATTCCTTTCCCAGAAAACCTAGGATGAATGATTGTAACTGTACATCTTCCCGAGTGGAAAGCTGTATTCCATCCAACACAGATCGAAACAATTTTTTGGCTTTATCCTCAGGACAAATTTCAAAAACGAACCCCGCGTTCAAAGCATGGTCAGATAGCCTACAGCCGTTATTCCCAAAATATTCGAGCCTATCTACCAGGGCTCTTTGAAAGTCCTCCAGCTGGGAAATTGTGATATTGGTGATTTCTGATAATTTATCTAGAAAGTCGGTTGTGTTCCAACTTGAAAAATTGAGTGCCGCATCCGCCCGCAAAGAAGGAAGCACCGAAAATCCGGTTTTTAAGGAAGCCTCCTTATGCACGGAAAGATCCTGAAACCAATCGTCCGAAGTACACAAGGCTTCCACATTCCATCCCTTCATAATTTGAGCCGCTGTAAAATCTTTCTTTTGAAGTTGGGAGTTACACATATCCCAAATGCGGCGTGCGGAGGACTCTGTCAATATTTCGTCAATACCAAACACCCGTTTCAATTCGAGACATGACCAATGAAACAAGGGGTTTCCCAAGGTTTTGGGCACTGTTTTTGCCCAAAACCGGAACCTTTCCTGATCCGTGGTGCTTCCCGTTATATCTTTTTCGGCTATTCCATTGATCCTCATCGCACGGTGCTTATAGGGATCACCGGTTACCCAAAGTTCGGCTATGTTGTCAAAAGTCTTGTCTTGTGCCAAATGCAGTGGGTCAATATGGTTGTGGTAATCAATAATGGGCAAGTCCTTGGCCACCGTGTGAAACAATGAACGGGAAACCTCATTTTCTAACAAAAAATTATCGTTTATGAACTCTTTGCTATTCCTCATTTTCTGTACTGGGTTTAAAATTAAATGTTCCGGTAAAGTGCCATTTTAGAAAAGCGGCGAGCAATATACAGGCCACACCGATGCCAAAAGCGATTTTACCACTATCCTGATCCATGGAAGGTATGGACATGGCACAAAAGAGGAGGCCGGAAGCTCCAATGGCTATTGCAAAAAGATTTATTAAAGCTAAATTGAATTTAGGATCGGCCTTTTCTATTTCATCCTCTCGCAAAGGGGTATTTATTTTTTTAAAGAACCCATCAACCTTCCTTTTTTGTCTACTTTCCGTTGGCAATAAAAGTCCCGAAATAAAGAATACGACGATACAACTTACTATTTGTATCAGGGTGGCAAGCTCCCAAGGAAAATCACTGGATATTGTCAAAAATAGACCCGTGAAAATACCCACGAGGACCGTAAAAAAGGCACCCATAGAATTGGTCTTTTTAAACAGCATTCCCAGAACCAAAGGAATTGCCAAGGGAATGGCAAAGAGCCCGGTGAGTATCTTGTTCGCTTCAAAGGCCCCGCCCAATTGCCCCACGAACAAGGCACCTGTCATAACAATCCCCCCTACCATAACGATGTTCAACCGGGCAACAAAAATGAGCTGTTTGTCGGTTGCATTGGGATTAATGAGGCGTTTGTATATGTCATTGGTTAACACGGCAGACATCACATTGAATTCCGAATTAAGGGAGGACATGGTGGCCGAAAACATGGCCGCGATCATTAGGCCCAAGAGGCCCGCAGGTAACAAATGTACCGCCACAGCGACGTAGGCCTGTTCAGGATCGGCCAAATTGGGCAGGATATCCGCAGCTGCAATGGCCGGAAGTAAAAAGATAATGGGAAAGACCAATAAGAGTGCCGCCGATAAAAAACCCAATTTACGGGTAGATTTTTCATCCTTAACACTGTAGAACCTTTGTATAAAGACCCAATTGCCATTGTACTTAAAGAGGATCATGATAAAGTAAACCATCAACCATACGGATTGCCCTTTTGGCCCGGAGAAAAACTCGAAATGACTGGGAAGTTTTTCCATTAAGTTCCCCAGTCCCCCAGTGGCCTCCAAAGACAAGGGCACCAATAAAACCGACACAAAAATCAAAATAATAAATTGCAGTGTATCCATTACCACAACGGCCCATACCCCACCGACAATGGTAAAAAGAGTGGTTATGACACCGGAAAGAAGGATGGCTTCCATAAAAGACATATCCGTTGCAGCTACTAAAAAGATTCCCATGGCATATTGCCTGACCATATTGTCGAGGAACCGCATTCCCAATCCTGTCCACCCAAAAAGTTGCCTGATATTTCCATTGAACCGGGTTTCCAAATATTCAATAGGTGTCAATATTCGGGAACGCACCCATCTTTTGCCTATGATGAGGGCCGCAAAAATAAAGGGGATAACGGCACTCCATAAAATAGTTACACCAATAAGCCCACTCTTATAGGCAATTCCCGCATAGGCAACAAAGACAAAGGTACTCAATGACCCCATAAAATTACTAATTGCCGAAATTCCCCAGGGAATGGCATTACCCCCCTTAAAATAGTCCTTAATGTCCTTTATAAACCATCCAAAGAATAATCCCACTCCGGCCATGATCAGGAGGTAAATACCAATTGAAACGTAATCTAATGTTTGAAGTGTGGACATAAAGGGTATTGATTTTATTTAAATTTGTTCCTAAAAAAATCGATTTATTAATTTCAATTTTTTAAGATACGCCCCAAGACTTTTGCCAAGGGGCATACCGAACAATTGAAACTAATTAGCTTAAATTATTATAATCATTACAAATCCTTATTATTTCCATGATCCTAAGCTAAAATCTCGACTTATTTAGCAAAACAGGATTAAAAGACGCATCTAGCAAATACCATTCGATGTTTATATAAATTGTTTCGCATGTTTACCCCTTAAGACATTCATTTTTCAATCAGCTTTGATACATCTGCAACATATACTTGTCTTGTATTCCCTACATACCCATTAAACGTGATGTATTTTCCACTATCGTCCCATGCAGGATGGGGGTCTGTTCTAAATTCACCTCCTCCAATATCCGATACATAAATGCGTGCAATGCATGTCTCAGTTTGTAATTTGGTGTCTATAAGCCGAATGGGAACCGACCCGTCACCAAAGGAAATATCTTCATTTGGATACGCATCGGTTACAATATAGCGCCCGTTCTTATGGAATGAAGGATGCCCAGATCCCTTTGGGTAGATTACCTGCATATCTGTTCCGTCATCTCTTACTTTAATAATTTCCAAACCTTCTTTACCGCGTACATTCAAGTTCATCGTGACGTGTTTTCCATCAGGATGCCAGTTGATATGATGGCCGCCCTTGGCCCATTGATCGGCGGTAATTGCAGTTCGCAAGTTGCCTCCATCCGCATTCATGGTAACCACTACCCGTCTGCGCGGTCCCCCACCTATTGGTGACCACTGAATAGTGGTAAGTAACTTTGTTCCTTGTGGGTTCCATTTGGCCTGAAAACAGTAGTATTCATAGTCTATCATATTGGGTATTTTGATGGAGGGAATACTATGTTCATATATGTCCGCTATGGAAACAAGAAGCTTTTCTTCCCCAGTGTCCGTATCGGTCACATATACACCGTCATCTGCTGGTGCACCAATGTTCCTTTTGACCAAACTATCTGGCAGGATTACCCCATAACCCGTTTGAGCCAATTTCGATTTAATCAAGTCATGGGAGACCAGCATTTTGCCATCGTTCGATGCCATGAAAATGGTACCGTCCAATTTTTTAATCTCACCTGTAAATGGGTTAAGTTTTGCACAGTACGGTTTCCATGAAGTTGTATCCACATTATTGTAAAACACAACACTATCATTGGCTCCCCATTGAACATTTGCTCCCATTTGAACTTCCCAGCCACAAGTTTTTGCAATGCTTTTTTCGGTCCCTTCCTTTAAATCGACCAACATAACGTCTCCCATATCGCCTGGCTGCGGACTTTTATTTTCGTATGGCATCTTAAATAGTGCAACATATCTTCCCGATGGACTTATTGGGGATGTATCGAAAAATCGATGTATTGTTGAGTTTGAACTAATTCGGTACACTGGAACAGGGGGGGAGTGATCAAGATACATTGGAAATTTATCCAAGGATTTTATTTGCACTATATCATTGGAATCCTTTTTTTTAAAAATGCAACCACAACTCATTGCAGAAATTAAAACTGTACCGCAAATAGATAGGATTAAAAATCTTTTTAATTGTTTCATTGTATAATTTATAGGTGAATAATAAATAAACTGAACTTAATCAAGTAGGAACGCAAAATCAAATGCCCTTTCTATTTCCTTATTATGCTTTCAATAATTGCCAGCACAATAATATCTTATAATAGTATGGAGCCTTGAAAATATTTCCGATCAATTTCGGAAGGAAAACTGCTTAAGTTTTCTAGTATTCTAAAAACAACCATCTTCCAGCTGTACTATCCATGAACAATTCTGCACATGTCATGGAGATAAAAAATTATGGTCATAACTTCAACTAAAATGGTCCTCTAATAAAGATAAGCCCCCAGACTAATGCCAAGGGGCATCACTAAAAATTAAACTATCTAGCTAACTTATTTTTAGATTAATATCCGGGATTCTGCTCTAATTTTCCATTAATATTGGCCTCTATTTCCTTGGCGGGTATAGGAAACAATCCGTGGTAATCTTGAATTTCCGAACTATTCCATGGGTTGTATTTACGAACCCTTTCTACCAATTTACCAGTACGTTGCAGGGTAATTCTTCTTTGTTCCTCAAAACTGAGTTCTCTGGCACGCTCGTCCAGAATATAATCCAATGTTACTTCCCCTGGAGATACAGGAATGGCAAGGGACCTTGCCCTAACAATGTTAATGTCCGCCGCTGCATTCGTAGTGTTTCCATTATCCAAATAAGCTTCGGCTCTCAAGAGATAGGTTTCTGCCAACCTTAAATAATATTGGTCTCTGTAAGTCGATGCAGAGCTGTTAGACAACAATTTTAGCTCCTGGTCTATATAAAGATTGGTAGGATGCTGGCCTGGTGTAGTAACCTTGGTCAACCATGGATACCAACGCCAATTTGCACTTTCTATAACCGTGCCAGGAAAATCGACAGCACTTTTTCCAAAATAAGCCGATTCGGGATTATCATACGTAACTGTTCTTTTGAAATTAAAAGAAGAGTTTCTCATATCACCATCAAAATCATTTTGCCACAAGGTGCTTTCCATAAAAGGTGTTCCCCTTATAAAAGAAACGCCATGACCACCCATATTATCATCGGATCTTGGCCCAAGAAATCCATTTTTACCATCTGGATCATTTAAGGTCCAAGTGGCCGGAACATGATAACGCTCGTATGCATTTCCTCCATTTCCACTTCCATCCAATAATCCACCGGGCACATCCACCTCCATTTGGGCAACCCAAAGCGCCTCTGTATTTCCACTGGAACGGTTTTGATTCCCTACCCGGAACAAATCCCAATAAACATCTCCCGGTTCCGTGGCCAACGAACCAAATCGCTGTGTCATTAATGCGGTGTTGGGATCCTCAATAACCACGGAAGCTGCGGCTATGGCACTGTTATAATCTCCTAAGGATATATAGGTTTCTGCCAATAGATGCTGAGCCACCAAATTGCTTAATCTTCCATCTTGCACCGCTGTAATGCCGGGTAAGTTGGTAGCGGCATAGGAAGCATCTGCTACAATCTGATTTAAGACATCCTCTTTACTGGCACGTACAAAATCGGTTTTAGGTGACGTTACTTCCTCGATAACCAATGGTACGCCCCCATATAGATATACAAGATCACGATAAGCTAAGGCCCTAAAAAGACGCGCTTCCCCTTCAATTTTCATCTTATCCCCCTCACTTATTTCGGCAACTGCCAACCTTGAAATAATGGTGTTGGCGTTGGAAATAATTTTATAGTTCTGAGTCCAATAGTAAAGCGTAAGACCCTTTGTAGGGTTGAGAACACTTACATAACTACCAAAACGACTGTCGTCACCACTTTCCCGTGCATTAAAAAAGATATCTGTCCCAGTTATCAGGTGAAAAGCATAATCCGAATACCCATAATGCATATCCCTTTTTTCAGCATAGAGATCTGCCAAAGAACTTTCAAAATTGTCAACCGTCACAAAAGAATTGCCGGGGTCGAAAAAATCCAAAGGCTCTTCTTTCAAAAACTCCTCTTCATTACAGGAGACCAATAAGACGCATATTAACGGAAGCATCTTCAATGTATTTTTTAAATATTTTTTCATGTTTTGCTGTTTAAATGTTAAAAGGAAATATCCAATCCAAATGTTATACTTTTCATTACCGGTAGGCCTGAATTGGAAATTCCCAAACCTTGACCAGTTTCTGGATCCCAACCGTCCCAATCGGTAAAGGTCAACAAGTTTTTGCCGCTTGCATATAATTTAATGTTTTGGAGCCCAATTTTCTCCATTAAGTGACTACCCATGTTATAGGCCAACGATATATCTTGTAATCTTATAAAACTCCTATCCCGATAATGTGAAGCATATATTGGAGTGCTTACGCCTGGGCTATTAAATCTTGCACCAGGATTTTTTGGTGTCCAATAATCAATATCTGAAAAACGATTGCTGCTTTGGGCTAGAGTAGGTGTGCTGTAGCTAAAATTCGGACTAGACCATGGATCATTATTTTGAATATAACTGTTCTTACCGCCCTGTACGGAACTAATGAAAAAGTTAAAAGTAAAGTTGTTATAAGAAAGGGAGTTTTTAATACCAAATTGATAGGCGGGCTCTGTTTTTCCAATAATTTTCTTATCCCCCTCGGGTGTGATTGCGCCATCACCATCCAGATCCTTCAATCTATATTGTCCTGGCACCCAACCATCCGGAATATCAGTATCACCTATCTGATAAATACCGTTAATTTCATAAGAATAGACCGCCCCTATAGACTCCCCGATGAACAGACCGTTTGCCACTAAATCATCTTCCTTACCATCATTATTGCGGTCTTCACCTAACAATTTATTTATCTTATTTTGATTAGAAGCGAAATTGACCCCAAAGTTCCAATTAAAATGATCTGTATGTACAGGATTAAAATCCAATGCGAATTCCACCCCGCTGTTCTCTAATTCACCAACATTCGAACGGATAGAGCTAAAACCACTAATTTCAGGGAGAATAAAGTCCCATAACAGATCATACGTCTTGGATTTATAATAATCTACACTACCTGAAATTTTATTATCGAAAAGTGCAAAATCCACGCCCACATTTATCCCTTTGGTCCTTTCCCATTTCAAATCAGGGTTTGCCAAGGAAACCACTGTTTGCCCATTTATAGTGGTTCCCCCATCACCAAAAAGATATCTGGAGCTACTAGGTGCTTCCAAACGTGCCAATGAGCTATATCTAGAAGTTAGGTTGCCATTTACACCATAGCTACCACGGAGCTTTAAATTGTCTACAAAGGTAGAATTCATAAGAAAATTCTCTTTAGACACTACCCATCCCAGGCCAATAGAAGGGAAAAGTGACGTTTTGTTATTGGCAGCAAAACCACTGAAGCCATCCCTTCGTAAACTAGCGCTTAATAAATACTTCCGCTTATAATCATAATTAATTCGGCCAGTCTGTGCCAAATAACTTTCAGTCCAAGCATCTGATGAAATTTGTTGTATTACAGCTTGTTCCAAACTATTATACGAAAGAGCCAAATTAGAAAATCCAGTCCCCACTGCCCTTGTTTGCTCAAAATCTACCGTATTGAAACCTGCTACCAACGTAGCCTTAAAACCATGATTTTCATCCGTGCCGAAGCGTTTTTCATAAGTTAGAATGTTATCTAAGGAGGTATCAAAAGTAGATGTGTTTTGCTTGCTAGCCCTCCCTGTTAGTCCGGCTCCATAAATATCGGAATTACCTCTCAATGACCATCTATAATTATTACTGTAGTTGACCCGGAAATTAAGTCCTGGAACTTGAGGGACATCAATGGATGCATAAAAGATAGCCGAGATATTGTTTAGGTTATCCCTATCGTCAGATGTTGTCTGCAAAAATGGGTTTACCGACGAATTTCCTAAGGGATTGATAATATACTCCCCATTTTCATCCTTTGGTTGGGTCAAAGGACTCATAGCCGGTAAGGTGGAAAGATTTGGACTTACACCGGAAAAATCTGAAAATGAACCAAAAGTATTGACCCCTATCTGCAACCAATCATAGAGTTGTGTATCGAAATTGACCCTAACGGTCTTTCTATCATAGTTGTCATTTAATACCCATCCTTCTTGGGAGGTCAAACCAGCAGATATATAGTATGAGGTTTTATTTGAACTTCCGGCGATACTTAATTGATGGTCCCTTATATAGCCAGGATCAGTCAAGGCATCAAACCAATTAAAATCAGTTCCTTTTCCTAAACCTTCAAGAAGCGGAGGAAAGAACGCGGTATTATTTTCTATTGTCCAATCTGGATTAACCTCTGTAAAATCTGGAGCCAAATAACCATTCTGCCAATCTGTATCACGCGCAGCTGTTAGGTACTCTTCTCTGTTCAAGGTTCTTCTTGACTGAGTAGGTGTCTGGACCGATAAATAGGTGGAAAAATTTATTGTCGTTTTTTGGGAAGATTTCCCTTTTTTAGTACTGACGATAACAATACCATTTGCAGCCTGGGCCCCATAAATTGCTTTACTACTAGGATCCTTTAAAACATCCACAGACTTGATGTCCTTTGGGTTAATATCAGACAATCTACCTCTATATATAACTCCGTCCAAGACTACCAACGGATCCTGACTTCCATTCAATGTGGATCGACCCCTGATTTGGATATTGGGCTCCGCTCCTGCCGTTTCCGTTGAACCAATTGTAACCCCTGGCAGGGAGCCCTGCAATGATTGCAATATATTTGTATTCGGTGATTCTTGGAACTGCTTTAAATCGGCAGACACAATCGAACCGGTCAAGTCCTGTTTTCGTTGTGTTCCATAGCCCACAACAACCACTTCATCCAAGGCGTCTAAATCTTCTTGCAAGGAAACATCAACATTAGTGTTTGATCCCACCGGGACCTCCTTCTCCTCATAGCCAATATAACTGAATACCAGAACAGCGGATGACCCTGAAACCGAAATCGTGTAATTACCGTCAAAATCGGTCACAACTCCGTTAGTTGTTCCTTTTTCCACGATATTTACCCAGGAAAGTGGCACGTTTTGGCTGTCTGTTACGGTACCACTGACCGGAGAGGTCTGTCCATTCATCCATTGGACCGAAAAGACCAACATCAGCAAAAGAATAATTCTTATTGTGTTTTTCATTATAAATTAATTTGAGCTTAGTTAATATTAGTTTTAATTATATACAAATTTGAAAACTGCTCCGTTAACGTCCACGGATCAGTGTAAAAAAAACCCTCTAACGATTTCGTTGTTTCTGTTAACGTACACGGAAACTCTACCAAAAAAATATTTTTTAACAGAATTTTCCAGATTCATTTTTAACAACTTTTATACTTCCTTATGAAAAAAGTCACCTATCTTAGCAACAGTTAACGTACACGGTATTTTTACAAATATTAAAATAAAAAGTCCAATACACAAGATATTTTTGTTAAAATTTTTAAGGATTACCTATATTACTAAAATCTCTGTTATAAATAATCGAATTTAATGAAAGCAAAACCAACTATAAAGCAAATAGCCAAATTGTCAAACACTTCCATCGGCACCGTGGATAGGGTAATACACAACAGAGGTGATGTGTCCCAAATTAACCGGGAGAACATTGAGCAAATTATGAAAGAACTGGATTATGTGCCCAATACCTTCGCACGTAGTTTAGCCTTAAACAAAAATTTTAAAATAGCAGTATTGTTACCTAAGAGTAAGAAAGGAGAGTACTGGAACTACTATTTAACGGGAATAAAAAAATCAATTTCAGATTTTAAATCCTTGGGAATTATAATTAATTTATATTTTTATGACCTAGATAAAACCAAAACATTCAATAAATCTAGTAACCAAGTATTTAAGGATGAAAATGATGCTGTTCTTTTATTTACAGTTTTAACTTATGAAACTTCAATATTTCTAAAAAAATGCAAAGAAAAAAAAATGCATTTTGCATTGATTGGTTCGCACGAAAAAGACAATGATGCCATTATTAATATTGGACAAGACCCCTATCAAGGTGGCCGATTAGCAGCAGAATTACTTAATTATGGCAATAAAAAAGGAGAAAACTATTTAGTTTTAAACATTTTAAAACTTGGAAACCTTAATTTAAGAGTAATAAATCGCATAAAAGGATTTAAATCTTTTTTTTCTGAAAGTGGTAAAGCAATAAATATTGAAGTTTTTACAATAACACAAGAAGATGATAATTTAGTTGATAAACTAAAAAATAAGATTAATTCAAATCCCAAATTGAATGGCATCTTTATAGCTAACTCAAAGACTTATATGGTTAAAGACGCTCTGTTAGACAAAAATGATATACAGATTGTAGGGTATGACACTTTAAAGAAAAACAAAGAACTTTTAAATCGCGGAATTGTAGATTTCTTAATTCATCAGCAACCAACGGAACAAGCATACCAAGGAATTGAGTTTTTATATAGATTTTTAGTTATGAACGAAACGCCCCGAACTAACTTTATAGACATACCCTTGGATATTGTGAGTAAAGAAAAATTAATGTATTATAAAGAATAAAGGCACTTTCCAAAAAATCCTGGGTTGGAATTTATAATTAAAGTCTGACCCTTTTTCATAGGTCTTTAAGAACTGATTAAAAAGAATCTTTCAATTTCATAATTGGCATAGGTCATTTTCTGGTTGCTTCCCTATTTGCAAGACTAAGTTTGCCTTCGGGATCATTATAGCCTCATCTTTTGGAACGATAATTTGTTTTTGGTGTGCTTCAGATTTTACAATTTATAGTTTCGATTAGGCTATTTGCGTTTCCATTTTCCTGATTTATTTCCTTGTCCGAAATATTTTATTAGGTAGCTCTCCCTCCTCTTCCCTAATTAAAAAATACTCAAACGAAAAACAAGTAAATAGTCAAACTCCCCCCGCTTTTTTAGTACATGCTGCAGATGATCTTGCAGTTCCAGTGGAGAATAGCCTTGATTATTTTAAAGCACTTAAGAAAAATAATATTCCTGTTGAACTTCACATCTTTGAGAAGGTGGACACGGGTTTGGGATGGGAAATAATGTGACCAATCAAAACTGGCCAAAAGCCCTTGAAAAATGGATACTGCAGCACAAATATAAGAATCCCACCTGAAATTTTCCTGAGATAGCTAGTTTAAGAATGGTTTGAAAATATGCAAAAACCTATAGAAATAGCTATTTGTTGGGGTATTTATATATTTTCATATCGCTTCATATAAGGGAATAGTAGATTGCCTTTGTATTAAGGAAGTTTTTAAGATATGTTGTATTGGCTCAATAGGGATTTGTTTATCCAGTCTGTTAATTAGTGTAATAACTGCAATAGATCCTTGTTCTCTAGCTTTCTGATCCACAACAGTAAGTGAAGGTATAGAGTTTTCTGCTAAAACGCCGCTATTAAAGCCAATGACAGAGATATCCTCAGGGATTTTAAAGGAGTTTTTAATGGCGTATTTTATGGTGGAAATTGCGGATAATTCATCTGCTGCTAGGATCCCGTCTACTTTAATATCCTGTAATTGCAGAAGCAGCAATTTTTCAAAGGAACCATAATTTTCTATATTCAAAATAGAGCCATGTTTCCCTGCATTTTTAAGCCCATCCAAATAACCCATCATCCTTTTTTCCCCTACGCTGGTCCCATATATTGTTGAAAGAAAAATAATATTTTGACAACCTGTCTTTAACAGATGTTCAGTAGTTTCTTTTGCTGCAAGTTGATCATTTATGTTTATTTTATCGCATTTTAATAGATCAAAAGTGCGGTCAAACAGAACAATTGGAAAGTTATACTTAAGAGCTTCTTCAAAGTGCCCGTAATCCCCAGTGATTTGAGTTTCTTTAGATAAAGAAATAATCAGCCCGTCTACACTTCCATTTATCAACGTCTTAATGCTTTCCGATTCCTTTTCCCTTGAATCGTTAGATAAACAAATAATCACTTTATAACCTTTGGAATTAGCTTCAGTTTCAATCCCATGAATGGCCATTGCAAAAAAAATGAGAAAGTAAGTTGGGGATAATAATTCCTAAAGTTTTGGTTCTTTTTGACTTTAAGTTTTGAGCTGATTTATTCGGGGTGTACTTATATAATAGGGCAGCATTTTGCACCTTGATCTTTGTTAATTTGCTGATTTCCGGGCTGTTGTTTATTGCATTAGAAACTGTTGATACCGCAAGGTTCAATATTTTGGCAAGATCTTTTAAGGTGCATTTTTTTTCCATGATTATTGATTGTGTTATAACTAACTAGTGCCGAATGTTTTTAGCAGCCTGTTTCATGGTGTTATCCCTCTTATGGATAGTCAATAATTACTAGCGCAGTATAAAATTTTTGATAGCTTACGAATACGATAAAATAAATCCCACAGGTTTAAGCCCCGTTTATTTCACCACAACATCCTTAAAACCTGATATTTTCACTTTAATTAATAGGCCCCACAAGGTTCTAAAATATTCAAATTCATATCTCACAGAGTTCCAACTTATTCATAATGTTCTAGTTTAATATATACTGCTCGTGGTGTAGTATTCTCCTTCAGCAACCTGAAGGAAACTTTAATCCAAATAAAAGATTTTTATTAAAAAGAGTTTGCAATAATTTGCTCAAACAATTCCTGTTTGCCACTTATTTGTTTTGGCTCTCCATTTGCCCTTGCAATTTTACTGATTTCTTCCAAAGTCAGTTCTCCTTTTTCAAATTTTGCTCCATTACCACCATCAAAAGATGCATAGCGTTTTTTGCGCAATTTCTTATAATCAGTGTTTTTCAGGATATGATCAGCAGAAATTAAACCACGTGCAAACGCATCCATTCCAGCGATATGTGCTATAAATTTATCTTCCAAATCTGTAGAATTCCTTCTTACCTTAGCGTCAAAATTAATACCTCCACCCTGGATTCCTCCGCCTTCAAGAATTACCAACATGGCCTGGGTAATTTCATAAACATTAATAGGGAATTGGTCTGTATCCCAACCATTTTGATAATCTCCCCTATTTGCATCAATACTCCCCAACATACCAGCATCGATAGCGACCTGAAGTTCGTGTTGAAAAGTATGCCCGGCCAAGGTTGCATGGTTAACCTCAATATTTAGTTTAAAATCTTTTTCCAGCCCATAATTTTTTATGAAATTAAGGGAAGTAGCCGCATCAAAATCATATTGATGTTTTGTAGGCTCCATAGGTTTAGGTTCGATAAGAAAAGTTCCTTTAAATCCTTGTTTACGAGCGTAATCCCTGCAACTGGTTAAAAACTGTGCCAGATGATCCTGTTCACGTTTCATATCTGTATTCAACAAACTCATATAACCTTCACGACCTCCCCAGAACACATAATTTTCTCCCCCTAAAGCGATGGTCGCATCAATGGCAATTTTAGCCTGTGCACTTGCACGAGCCACTACTTCAAAATTTGGATTGGTTGAAGCTCCGTTCATATAACGGGGATCGCTGAACAAATTTGAAGTTCCCCATAAAAGTTTAATCCCGGAATCCGCCTGTTTTTGTTTGGCATAATCTACAATAGTTTCAATCCGTTTCTCAAATTCTGAAAGTGAAGGGGTATCATCCACAACATCTACATCGTGGAAGCAATAATAAGGCAACCCCAACTTCTCCATAAACTCAAAAGCGGCATCCATTTTATCTTTTGCCCTGCTAATTGCATCGTCTTTTTTATCCCATTCAAAGGTTTCGGTAGGAGCTCCAAATGGATCTCCACCCTTATTATTCAAGGTATGCCAATATGCCATGGCAAAACGCAAATGCTCTTTAAGGGTTTTCCCCCCCACAATCCTGCTTTCATCATACCACTTATATGCTAAAGGATTATTACTCTCTTTTCCTTCAAATTTTATCGTATCGATATTTTTAAAAAATGTTTTAGTTTCCATAAATGAAATTTAAATATTTATTATTTATATGTATTTTGTATAAATCTTCCCTATTTCAGGAGCAATTATGCTCTAATAATCTATCACTCTTCTATTTTAATATTTTCTTTCCATTTTGCATAAATTTCCTGATATTGAGAAGACAGGGACTTATCTGGTTCAATTCTTTCCAAACATTTCAGGCCTTCAAAGGCTTCATCAAATTGGGAATAAAATCCATATCCGTATGCTGCTCCCCTTGCGGCACCTTCAGATCCGGAAGTATTGTAAAGCTCTAAGGTGGTTTGTGTTGTATTTGTAAAAATTTCTCTAAAAACAGGACTTAAAAAAAGGTTGTCCTTTCCTGCTCTAACTACCTCTCCCGAGGCACCAACAGACTTCATGACCTCAAATCCGTAATTCATGGCAAATACAATCCCTTCACAGGCAGATCGGATAAGATGTGATGGCTTGTGAATATTGAAGTTAAGATTCTCTATTCCCGAATTCACGTTTTTATTGTTGAAGATTCGTTCAACACCGTTTCCAAACGGATAAAACCTGAGATCTTCACTGCCGGGAGCCACTTTTGCCGCTTCAGCATTTAGCTTTTCATAGGAAATGAGATCTGTACGGCCCAGGGAAATAATTTTACGCAGCCATTGGTATGTTATTCCCGATCCGTTTATACATAGCATGACCGCATTACTTTTCTCTTGTTCAGTATTATTAACATGTAAAAAAGTATTTATCCTGTTTTGGGCATCGTTTGTATTTTGATTGCTAACAGCGTACATTACAGCAGAGGTTCCTGCCGTAGTTGCAATTTCCCCTGGTTTTAAAACATTTAAGGAAAATGCATTGTTTGGTTGATCACCGGAACGATAGGTAATTTTAACTCCAGAATCCAGTCCTAACTCCTTTGCTACTTCTGGAGCAACCGTAGCCTGATCTCCAAAATTTGGAACAATTTCAGGAATAAGATCCTGTGAAAGTCCCATTTGATTCAAAACCTGTGTTGCCAAGGCTCCTTTAGAAAAATCCCACAATGCGGCTTCAGATAATCCTGAGGTGCTTATTTGTGCAATTCCGGAAAGCTTTGCCGCAATAAAATCTCCGGGAAGCATCATAAAAGAAGCCTTTTTGAAAATTTCTGGTTCATTTTCCTTAACCCATTTTAATTTAGAAACAGTAAAATTGCCCGGGCTTCCTAAAATTAAATTCTGACATATTTCAGGACCAATTCCTTTATACGCATCTTCCCCTATACTTACAGCCCTGCTGTCACACCATATTATTGATGGTCGTACAGGATTTAATTTATCATCTGTAAGCACCAGGCCATGCATTTGATATGCAATCCCAATACCCTTGATTTTTTTTAGATCGATCTGATTCTTTTTCTTTAAAAGATGAATCCCCTGTTTCACATACTCCCACCACTTAGCAGGATCCTGTTCTGCCCATCCAAATTTTGGGGAAACAATTTCCATTTCATGTTCCGGCACTTTGACGGAACTTATACTTAAACCTTTTTCGGCATCTAAAACCGAAAGTTTTATAGAAGAACTACCTAAATCTATTCCTAAAAAATACATATTATTAAATTTTTACTTTGATTTTTTTTGTGGGTCTCCATAGATTTTCCATTTCCTCAAGGGTTTTTCCTTTTGTTTCAGGAACAAATTTCCAGATGAACAGTCCGGAAAGAACCGCCATTCCCCCATAAATCCAATATGGGAACCCATGATTGAACATTTCAACCAAACCGGTATTATTATTCATCATTGGGAAGGTCCAGGATACCAGTAAATTTGCCAACCATTGAATTGCCACGGCAACGGCCATTACTCCTTTAATGGAATTAGGGAAAATTTCGGAAAGCAGCACCCAGGTAACAGGTCCCCAGGACATCGCAAAAGCTGCGATATAAAGGAGCATAAGCAGTAATGCCAGTAAACCGGTACTTCCTGAAAATAATGCAAACCCAAGGCCAATCATACTTACCGCCATAAAACCGCTACCTATCATCATCAACTTTTTACGCCCAAATTTATCAACGGTAAAAATAGCGACAACTGTAAAAATCATATTTATAGCTCCCACAATAATTGTTTGAAAAAGGGAAGCATCCGTCTTCATTCCCATTCCCCTAAAGATTTCAGGTGCATAATACAGTACTACATTAATTCCTACAAATTGTTGAAAAACTGAAAGCAATAATCCTATAATGATAACACCCCAACCAAAAAACAGCCAATGTGCTTTTTTAATTGCGAATGAAGCCTTGATGTCTTTTAAAATCTCCACAGCCCTTTCAGGCGGATTCAGTTTATTAAGAACATGCATTGCCTCTGCATCTTTTCCTTTCATCACCAAAAACCGTGGAGTTTTGGGGACGAATAACAAGAATATAAAAAACACAAAAGCCGGAATACTTTCTGAAAGAAACATTTGGCGCCAACCTGTTTGGTTTATCCATTCCTGGGTTTGGCCTTGTACAATAAAATAATTGACGAAATATACTATCATCATACCGGATACAATAGCCAGTTGATAAAACGAAACCAGTTTTCCCCTTATATTGGCAGGAGCCATTTCCGCAATGTATAATGGCGCAAGCATACTTGCCAGTCCCACTCCAATTCCTCCGATAATTCTATAAACAATAAATGATGATAAAGAGTCCCCAAGAAAAATATTCATCATATCCGGATATGCAGAGCCTATGGCAGAAAGCATGAATAACAATGCCGCCAATATCAAGCCGTTCCTCCTCCCTATTGAATTTGCTGTTCTATCTCCCAAGGAGGCCCCAATTATACAACCTACCAAGGCACTACTTACCATAAAACCTAAAATTGAATTTTTTAAATTTTCGGTCAATTCCCCAGGTAGAGTTAAAAACTGGAAATAAAATAGCGCTCCACCCAACAATAAAATAATTGCGATAATCGAAAAAGCAGTACTTTTTTTGAAGAATTTCAAAATAAAGGAGCTAAACAACAAACCTATTGCGAATATGCATAGGCTTATAATGATTTTAAACTGAAGAATTGCAGCAACGGCCAGTTTTGGATCGTTTTCCAGTTTTGTAATAAAATAATTTTCCAGAGCGCCAACTGCTCCCGAAATTACTGCGGTATCATAACCAAAAAGCAATCCTCCTAAACTTGCAACCACCGTAATTAAAATTATGTTTTTTTTGTTGAATGTTCCCATTAATGCAAACTCTTATGGTTAATTTGACTACAAGTATAAATAATTATTTTTATATTTGCAATTATTATGTGAAATACATTAATAAGACTGAACCTTAGAGCGTCAAAATCATCTTTAAGAAGCAATTATTTAAGTGAAAAAATGTTACTATGAAAAAACAACTGGATAATCAGGAATCGGGAGAATTGATTGATTCCGAGGTCATGAAATCCATTACAATAGATTGTGCCATATTTGGTTTTGAAAATGGTAATCTTGAGGTTTTACTGGTTAAACATGCTCAAGGCATAAGTAAAGGAAAATGGGGCCTTCCGGGAGGATGGATCTTAAAAGATGAAGATATAGACGGTGCAGCCCAAAGGCTGTTAAAGGAACTCACCGGTTTAAAAAGCATTTATCTGGAGCAGTTAAAAGCATTTGGGGATCCAAAGCGGTTCCCACTTGGCAGGGTAATTACTATTGGTTATTATGCATTAATAAAAAAGGAGGATTACAATGTAAAAGCGGGTTTTACTGCATCAGAAGCAAAATGGTATAAAATTAATGAGATCCCCGATTTAATTTATGATCATAATAAGATTCTGAATTATAGCCTTGAATACCTTCGCAAAAAACTCAGACAGGTCCCAATCGGGTTTAACCTTCTGCCCAAAAAATTTACACTGCTACAACTTATGCAACTATATGAGGAAATATTGAATGTTGAAATGGATAAACCAAATTTCAGAAGGAAAATATTGAAGATGAAATTACTCAAAGATTTAGGTGAAAAACAGACAGAAGTTTCACATAGAGCTGCAAGGTTATATAAATTTGATCCTGAAATTTACAAGAAATTGACAGATAAGGGGTTTAACTTTGAGTTCTAAGAATTAAGCATTCAAAAATATAACAATAAAGTATCTACAATACTTACTTTAAAACGATGCAAAACAGGGAGATTATATGAGAGGCTCGCATCCTGGGGTTAACTTTGGTGTATATTTACATTGGTAGTACAGGTTAAATAACTTGGAAAAAGCCAATTTTAATCAGAATTTAATCCTTAAATGATCTTATCCCTCTTTAAGAATATTATAGGCACCTTAAATGAATAAAAAAACAGGTCCAAAATAAAAAATTTGATTTCAATATTTCAATTAATGTGAAAATAGGCTCACAAATTTGGATCAAAATATTAGTTAAATTTATACCTGGACCCCCTCAGCACATTCCCCTTTATCTAGATACTCCCCAAAAGAAACGCTCAGTATTGCGGGGAAAGCGCTTCGTCGAAAAGGTCTTGGACACAGGCAAAAAAGATGATCCCCTTCGTTGCGCTAATCCGCAGAAAAAGCGGAAACGCTCCACTCCGGGAAGCACTTTTTTGCCTGAGTCCGCTGGATAATAACTATAAACTTAATCGTGGCATTATTTATAGTCTCCCAAATACCTGACATTTTAAGAACTAAATTCAACACTGAAATATTCAACATTTTTTAGAATTCCATAAAATTAGACCCCAACTACATCCCCGGTAAAATCATATTTAGAACTTACCACCCCTCAGCACATTCCCCTTTAACTTGTCACTCCCTAAATGACATGAACCGTATTGCGGGGAAAGCGCTTCGTCGAAAAGATCTTGGACACAGGCAAAAAGTTGTTCCCCTACGTTGCGCTGTATGCAGTCGGTAAAGTACCCCTTGCAAAACAGCTATAATTTTATTAGCAGTTTAGGCTTGGTTACTTTCCAGTAATTTCTTAAAATTTTGTGGGTAAAGATCCTTAATGTTTTTATATTTAATG
>Ga0307486_1000250_pt1 | contig 53619 bp, 46 predicted proteins | sample CBIW02metaG_FD_203663 | JGI IMG/M metagenome (GOLD analysis project Ga0307486, IMG submission 203663) | Sea-ice brine microbial communities from Beaufort Sea near Barrow, Alaska, United States - CBIW 0.2 | ecosystem: Environmental > Aquatic > Marine > Coastal | place: USA: Alaska | collected... | reverse complement strand
GGGACTGGAAGGGCATCCCGGTGTCCGGGTCGATGCCCTCCTGGACTAGGCGTTCAAGCTCGTTCACGTCCGCATTGAGGTCCTGCTCGGTCGCGGTACGTACCTGGTCGCGCAGAATCACAGTGGCCACCAGGCCGGAAATGAGCAGCGCGGCGGCGGTGGTCGCGGCGATGGTCAACCCAATCCGCGTGCGTGCCCTGAGATAGGAAGGGCCTCGACGTATAAACATGTGACCTCTCGAATCGATCCTGTTCGGGACACGCTACCGCGTCGCCTGCCTGGGCAGCGGGTGTCGCACGCGGCGCATGGTCGGTAGCATTGACAGACGTGCGCCCGTTGGCGTGCGCTTTGACGACATTAAAGGGGTTTTCTGTGGCCAGCTTGACGGTAACCATCGACGGCGACCAGCGTTCGATCGAAACCGGAACGACGGGCCTCACGTTGTTCGCCGACCGCCGCGACGTGGTGGTCATGCGAGTAGCCGGTGAACTCGTTGACCTGGCGCACGTGCTTGCCGATGGTGACGTAGTTGAGGCCGTGAGCGTGACCGAGCCGGACGGACTGATGGTGCTGCGCCACTCCACCGCACACGTCTTGGCCCAGGCAGTGCAGCAGATCAATCCCGACGCCAAGCTCGGCATCGGCCCGCCCATCGAGAACGGTTTCTACTACGACTTCGATGTCGAGGAGCCCTTCACCCCTGAAGACCTCAAAAAGCTCGAAAAGGCGATGCAGCGCATCGTCAAGGAGGGTCAGACCTTCTCGCGTCGCGAGATCAGCGATGCCGACGCGCTCGTCGAGCTGGCCGATGAGCCGTACAAGTGTGAACTAGTGGGCCTCAAGTCCACCGCAGCCGATGCTGCCGAGGGGGCGTCTGCCGAGGTGGGTGACGGCGGCCTGACCATTTACGACAACCTCAACCGCCAGGGTGAGGTCAAGTGGAAGGACCTGTGCCGCGGTCCGCACGTGGCCAACACCAAGGTGCTGGCCAACGGCTGGTCGCTGATGCGCTCGGCCGCGGCCTACTGGCGCGGCAACGAGAACAACCCTCAGCTGCAGCGCGTCTACGGAACCGCGTGGCCTACCAAAGAAGAGCTCACCTCTTATAAGGAGCGCATCGCTGAGGCGGAGCGTCGGGACCACCGCCGCCTCGGCGCGGAGATGGACCTGTTCTCTTTCCCCGACGAGATCGGCTCCGGACTCGCGGTGTTCCACCCCAAGGGTGGAATCATCCGTATGGAGATGGAGGAGTACTCGCGCAAGCGTCACCTCCAAGAGGGCTACGAGTTTGTCTACACGCCTCACGCGACCAAGAAGCAGCTCTTCGAAACTTCCGGTCACCTGGACTGGTACGCGGACGGAATGTACCCGCCCATGCACATGGACGAGGAGCGCGACGCCGAGGGCAACATCACCAAGCAGGGCCAGGACTATTACCTGAAGCCCATGAATTGCCCGATGCACAACTTGATTTTTGCCTCGCGTGGTCGCTCTTACCGTGAGCTTCCGCTGCGCATGTTTGAATTCGGCACGGTGTATCGCAACGAGAAGTCCGGGGTGGTGCACGGGCTGACGCGCGCGCGCGGATTCACGCAGGATGACGCGCACATCTATTGCACCCGCGAGCAGATGAAGGACGAGCTCACCACCACGCTCAACTTTGTGCTCGCGCTACTCAAGGACTACGGACTAGACGACTTCTACCTGGAGTTGTCCACCCGTAACCCCGAAAAGTCGGTGGGCTCGGACGACGCGTGGGAGGAGGCGACTGCCACGCTCGAGGAGGTGGCCACAGCATCAGGCCTCGAACTCATTCCTGACCCGGAGGGCGCTGCTTTTTACGGCCCCAAAATCTCCGTGCAGGCCCGCGACGCCATCGGCCGCACGTGGCAGATGTCCACCATCCAGCTGGACTTCAACCTGCCCGAGCGCTTCGAGCTCGAGTACACGGCGGCAGACAACTCCCGTCAGCGCCCCGTGATGATTCACCGAGCTCTATTCGGATCGATCGAGCGGTTCTTCGCGATTCTCACCGAGCACTACGCGGGTCAGTTCCCGGTGTGGCTGGCGCCAGTACAGGTCCGCGCTATCCCGGTGGCGGAGCCGTTCAACGAGTACCTTGGCGAGATCGTGGCCGAGTTGCGTAAGCAGGGAGTGCGCGCCGAGATCGACGATTCTGACGAGCGGTTCCCCAAGAAGATCCGCTCCGCGTCCAAGGACAAGGTGCCCTTCGTCCTCATTGCTGGCGGGGAGGACCAAGAAGCGAACGCCGTGAGCTTCCGTCTGCGTGACGGTAGTCAGGATAACCAGGTTCCCATCGCCGATGCTGTGGCACGCATCGTCGCCGCAATTGCCGACAAGGTGCAGGTCTAGACATGGCAGACGTTGTTGATTCGGAGATGATGGGCGGCGAGCCCGACGGTTTTGAGCGCCTGTGGACGCCTCACCGTATGGCCTACGTGCGCAACGCCTCGGAGCGCAAAAAGTTCGAGGGCGCGCACGAATGCCCGCTGTGCCAAAAGATAGACGCCGATGACCGCGAGGGCCTCGTGGTTCACCGCGGGGAGCACAACTACGTAGTGCTTAACCTTTACCCGTACAACCCCGGTCACCTGATGGTGTGCCCGTACCGCCACGTGGGTTGGTACACGGACACCACGGATGCGGAGCGCGACGAGATGGGCGCACTGACGCAGCAGGCCATGCGTGTGCTTGAACGGGTGAGTGGCACTAAGGGCTTTAATGTCGGAATGAACCAGGGCCAGACTGGCGGGGCCGGTATCGCCGAGCACCTGCATCAGCACGTCGTGCCACGATGGGTGGGCGACTCCAACTTCTTACCGATCATTGCGCACACTAAGGCAGTTCCCGAGCTGCTTGACGACACGTGGCAACGACTCAGCGAAGCTTGGACCAACGAGGGCTAACGCCCGGAGCAGAGGTTTTTAATGTTCGGCAAGTTGCGGCCACTCATGGCCGTCGTCTGGGAGGCGCCAGCACGGGGCTTCCTCAAGATGGGATTGCACCCCAACGCGATCACCATCATCGGCACCATTGGTGTGGTCTTTGGCGCGGTTTTCTTCTTCCCCAAGGGCGGCATCATGCTGTTCTGGGGCGCGATCTTCATCACCTTCTTTGTGGTGACGGACATGCTCGACGGCACGATGGCGCGGTTGGGCGGCTTGTCTTCCCGGTTGGGAGCGTTCCTCGACTCCACGCTCGACCGCGTGGGAGATGCCGCCATCTTCGGGGCCTTGGTGTGGGCCTTCCTCGATGTGGACCGCAACACGTCGCTCGCCGCAATACTGTGCCTCACCATCGGCTCATTCGTCCCGTACGCGCGTGCCCGTGCCGAATCCCTTGGCATTGACGCCTCAGTCGGTATCGCGGAGCGCTCCGACAGGCTCGTCGTGGGGCTCGTCGCGACCGGATTCGTGGGACTCGGCCTGCCTCTGTGGGTCCTCACCTGGACCCTTTACCTGCTTGCCGCCGCAGCCTTGTTCACGGTGGGTCAGCGGGCCATGGCGGTGAAGCGCGCATCGGATAAGTCTCCATTGTTGCCGGGGGAGTCCGCGCCGGGCGCGCACCCGGCACTCATCGTGAATGATGAGGACAGCGTTAATGGGGAAGAATCTGCTGATGTGCCCGACGACGCTGAGGTAGCTGCTGATGCGGAGCGCGACACTTCCGAATGAATGCCTTCCTCTTTGCCTGGCGGAACTCCCGTTACCTCCCGGTATCTGTGATTCGCGCCGCGGCCTGGACGGGCGGCAGTCTCGCGTGGTTTATGCGGGGAAAGTCCGTGACGCGGCTCGAAGATAACCTGCACAAGGTGACCGGGCTGCACGGGCGAGAGCTGCGCAAAGTCAGCCGGCGCGGCATGCTGTCCACGGCATCGTATTACGCAGAAATTTTGGAGCTGCCGCGCATGAGCGGCGAAGCGATCGACGCGCGTGTCCGTGTGGAAAACGGCGAGGTGATGACCGAGCTGCTGGCCAGCAAAGAGACGATCGTTGCGCCACTCAGCCACTCCGGCAACTGGGACCTCATTGGTGCCTATGCCGGCCGCAATATCGCGCACGTGACGTCCGTGGCCGAGGTGCTCAAGCCACCTGAGGTCTTCGAGGAGTTTGTCGAGTTCCGCGAAAAGCTCGGGATGACGATCTTTGGTCATGAGGGATCGTCGACGTTCCGCAAACTGATCGAAGCGGTCAAGCAGAGCGGAATCGTGGCGCTGGTGGCCGACCGCGACCTATCCGGCAGCGGCATCCGCGTGAAGATGTGGGGCCACGACGTGCGTGTCGCGCCCGGTCCTGCGGCATTGGCAAGCGTGACGGGAGCGACGCTGATCCCAGTCATGATCTATTCGGAGCGGCTGACGGGGGCGCGAAGGCGTGCTGCCAAGTCGCGCACCGGCAAGGTCATGGTCTTCGGTGAAGCTGTCCGGGTCCCGGACGGGCCTAAAAGCCAACACGTACACATCATGACAGAGTCATGGGTGGCGTTCATCAGCGAACAGATCGCTGCGCACCCGGGGGACTGGCACATGTTGCAACGGTTTGGCTGGATTGAATGAGGATCGGCATAGTCTGCCCCTACTCGCTTGATAGACCCGGCGGCGTGCAACTACACGTCACAGACCTCGCGGAGGCGTTGATATCGCGAGGGCATCAGGTCTCGGTGCTGGCTCCCGCGGCGCCAAATACCCCGGTACCTGAATATGTTCAAGCCAGCGGCAGGTCATTCGCGGTCAGCTACAACGGCTCGACCGCGCGGTTGACGTTCGGTCTTCTCACCGCCGCGCGGGTGCGCAAGTGGCTCCGCGAGGGGAATTTTGACGTAGTTCATCTGCACGAACCAGGGACGATGTCCCTGAGTGTGATCGCCATGTGGGCCCGGCTGGGGCCCACGGTCGCGACGTTCCACACCTCGAATGACCACTCGCGCTTGATGCGGCTCGCTAAGCCCTTCATCAAGCCCGGTATGGAGGAGCTCGACGCGCGCATCGCCGTGTCGCCTTCTGCAGACCGCACGGTGAAGCAGCACTTGCACTTGGCTGCGACCCACATCATCCCCAACGGCGTCGACACGGCCGGTTACGTCAATGCCCAGCCCAAGCGCGAATGGCAGGGCACGCGTGTCGCGCCAGTCATCGGGATTCTGGGGCGCATGGACGAGGCCCGCAAGGGACTTGACGACTTTTTGGCGATGATCCCGGAGGTCCGGTCCAAGTACCCCCGCACGCGGTTCCTTGTGGCCGGCCGTTTCTCTGACCGCGTGGCCGCGAAGGCTGCACGCGCCGGAGCAGAGATCATCGGGGAGTTGAAAGAGGACGAAAAGGAGGTGTTCATGAGTTCGGTGGACATCTACTGCGCCCCCAACACCGGCGGCGAGAGCTTTGGCATCGTGCTGGTGGAAGCAATGGCCGCCGGCGCTGCGGTGGTGGCGAGCGACCTCGTCGCCTTCAAAGACGTCGCCACAAACGTCGACGGCATCGAGACCGTGGCCTTCCACCGGGTGGGGGACTCGAGCGACCTTGCGGCCAAGATTTTGGGGCTGCTGCGCGATCCGAGTGCCCGCGCGGCACTGGCTCGCCTTGGCCAGGAGTGCGCAAAAGAGTTTGACTGGGACGTGGTGGCGCCGCGAGTCCTGGAGACCTACCGCGACGCGATTAGAATGGACGCGGAGTTCCATCCCCATCCAAGTTAAGGAAGCAACCTCATGAGTCAGTCCGGCGATGCGCAGTCAGTAGTTACCCCTACCCCCCGGGTGGGCACCGACCTCGTGAAGCGCGGCATGGCCGAGATGCTCAAGGGCGGCGTCATCATGGACGTGGTGAACGTTGAGCAGGCGAAGATCGCGGAAGACGCCGGTGCCGTAGCAGTGATGGCGCTTGAGCGCGTTCCTGCCGACATCCGCGCGCAGGGTGGCGTGTCGCGCATGAGCGACCCCGACATGATCGAGAAGATCATCGCGGCAGTCTCCATCCCCGTGATGGCCAAGGCCCGCATCGGACACTTCGTTGAGGCCCAGATTCTGGAGTCACTCGGCGTTGACTACATCGACGAGTCCGAGGTGCTGACCCCGGCCGACTACGCGCACCACATCGACAAGTGGAACTTCACCGTGCCTTTCGTGTGTGGCGCCACCAACCTGGGCGAGGCGCTGCGTCGCATCTCTGAGGGTGCCGCAATGATTCGCTCCAAGGGCGAGGCCGGCACGGGTGACGTGTCCAACGCCACCACGCACATGCGCACCCTGCGTTCGCAGATCGCCCGCCTGACCTCGATGCCCAAGGACGAGCTTTACGTCGCAGCCAAGGAGCTCCAGGCTCCGTTGCAGTTGGTCCAGGAAGTGGCCGAGACCGGCAAGCTCCCCGTCGTGACCTTCACCGCCGGTGGCATCGCCACCCCCGCCGATGCCGCGATGATGATGCAGCTGGGCGCCGAGGGCGTATTCGTTGGCTCCGGAATCTTCAAGTCGGGCAACCCCGAGCAGCGCGCCAGGGCGATCGTCAAGGCCACGACGTTCTTTGACGACGCGTCTGTCATCGCGGACGTGTCGCGCGGGCTCGGCGAGGCCATGGTCGGCATCAACGTGGACGAGGTCCCGGAGCCGCACCGTCTCGCAGAGCGCGGCTGGTAGGGCTCAGGTTTTTGGTCGCTGAGCAGGGCGGGGCGCGCGATCTTCGCGCGCCCGTCGCCCGGCAGGCGGCCCGCGTCTTGCTGTTCGACGCGCAGGGGAGAATCCTGCTCCTCGAGGGGCACGACCCCGCTCACCTGGAACGCCACTGGTGGTTCACCCCGGGTGGTGGCCTCGAAGACGGTGAGTCGCATCGCGAGGCGGCGATCAGGGAACTGACGGAAGAGACGGGTTTTGAGGTCTTGGACGCAGACCTGATCGGCCCCGTCTGGGAGAGGCTGGCGGTGTTCGACTTCATGGACACGCCGTACCTCCAGCATGAGCAGTTTTTCGTGGCACACCTCGGCGCCGATGCCCAGGCGGGGGAGCCGGCGTGGGCGCCTTCCGAGGTCGACACGCTCGATACCACGCGGTGGTTGACGCGCGCGGAGCTCGCGTCAGTGGCCATCGAAGTGTTTCCCCAGCAGTTGAGCGAGTTACTAGACACGGTGACACCCTGGGACGGGGTGTTGCGCCACTTGGGAGAGGAGCACGCATGAGCGATCCGACTAAGGACACCACGGGCGCCACTGATGGCGCGGCGCCTTTAGTAGGCGTCCTGGCGCTTCAAGGGGACGTGCGCGAACACGCCGCCGTCTTGCGCGAGCTCGGGGCGAACGTGGTGCTGGTGCGCCGCGCCTCGGAACTGGCGCAGGTGCAGGCGCTCGTGATCCCCGGAGGCGAATCCACCACGATTGACAAGCTGTTGCGGGCCTTCGACCTGCGCGATCCGGTGATCGCGGCCATCGACGCGGGGCTACCCGTGCTTGGCTCGTGCGCGGGCATGGTGTTGCTGGCCCGGGACGTCGTGAGCGGAATCGACGGCCAGCAGACGTTGGGTGGGATCCCCATGACCGTGCGCCGCAACGCGTTTGGGCGTCAGGTGGACTCTTCCGAGGTGGAACTGAGATGGCTGCCCGACGGCTCGTCTATGCAGGCCACGTTCATCAGGGCGCCTTGGGTTGAGCAATACGACGGGGACGTCGAGGTACTCGCCACGGTGGTTGATGGAGCTGGCGAGGCGCACGCCGTTGCCGTTCGCTATGGCAACCGCATTGCCACGTCGTTTCACCCGGAGATTTCCGGTGATCACCGCGTGCACCAGTTGCTGCTCGACATCGTCGCAGAACGCTCCCGTCACCTGCCCTAGACTGGAACAAAATTCCAACTAGTCGCTACTAGGTCATCAAGAACTTCAAGGAGCCAACGTGTCCGGACACTCCAAATGGGCAACGACCAAGCACAAGAAGGCCGTTATCGACAGCAAGCGGGCTAAGTCCTTTGCCAAGTTGGTGAAGAACATTGAGGTCGCAGCCCGCGACGGCGGCGCCGATATGTCCGGTAACCCCACGCTGGTTGACGCGATCCAGAAGGCAAAGAAGACTTCAGTTCCCAACGAAAACATCGAGCGTGCGGTCAAGCGTGGAGCGGGCCTCGAGGCTGGCGCGGCAAGCTACGAGACCATCATGTACGAGGCGTACGGCCCCAACGGCGTCGCGATGCTCGTCGAATGCCTGACGGACAACCGCAACCGCGCCGCCATGGAGGTGCGCACGGCCCTCACTCGCAACAACGGCACGCTTGCCGACCCGGGCTCGGTCATGTTCATGTTCTCTCGCAAGGGTCAGGTGATCGTGGCCAAGGAGGGCGACGCCGACGAGGACCACCTCATGGAGGCCACGCTCGACGCTGGCGCCGAGGAGATCACGGACCTTGGTGAGCACTTCGAGGTTATTTCCGAGCCGACGGACGTCGTGGCAGTTCGCACCGCGCTGCAGGCGGCCGGGCTCGACTACGAGAGTGCCGAGGCCACGTGGATTCCCTCCGTCAAGATCGAACTGGACGTCTACGGCGCAAAGAAGATGCTGCGTCTCATCGACGCACTGGAGGACTGCGACGACGTGCAGAACGTCTACGCGAACATGGACGCTTCGGACGAGGTGCTCGAGGAAGCGTCCGCCGAGTAGCCCTATGCGCATCCTCGGTGTCGACCCAGGCCTGACTCGCTGTGGACTGGGCGTCATCGATGCCGGGCGTTCGCGCAAGATTGAGCTGGTGGACGTCTCCGTGGCCCGCTCGAGCGCGGATGCCGAGGTGCCCCAGCGGCTCGCAACGATTGCGGACGCGTTCGATGCCGCGCTCGACAAGCATCGGCCCGATGCCGTTGCGCTGGAGCGCGTGTTCGCCCAGCACAATGTGCGTACCGTCATGGGCACCGCGCAGATCTCCGGCGTGGTGATGGCCACAGCGGCGCGGCGGGGGATTCCCGTGGCGCTGTACACGCCGTCCGAGGTCAAGGCGGCAGTCACCGGCAGCGGCCGCGCGGACAAGGCTCAGGTGGGGTTCATGGTCGCCAAGCTGCTGGGGCTCGAGTCGATTCCCGGCCCGGCCGATGCCGCGGACGCCCTGGCGATCGCCATCGCCCACGCGTGGCGAGGCGGGGCAGGTGCGGTCGGGACGCGCACGGCAGGCACGGCTGGGCCTGCGGGTTCTCAAGGGAGCGCGGGTAGCGCCACCCCGGCGCAGCAGCGCTGGGCTGAAGCGGAGAGGGCCGCGCGCCAGCGTGGCTAGGGAGCCCAGCTACTCTCCCCATACGACGGTGTACTCGTGCTCCGGGCTGACAGAGGAGAGGCACTCGGATATCCCCGCAGGGTCGGCGGCGGTGCCGGTGATGTCAAAGTGACCGCCTGACACGTCCTGCAGGGTGTCGCCAAATTTGTGCTCACCAAGGCTGGACACGCTGACTCCCGAACCGTCGGCCAAGACCGATGAGCCGGGCGGAGCCACCAGGAGTGCAGCCCCGATCGTGACGCACCCGTTGTCGTTGACCGCCAACGTTCCTGAGACCAGGGCGTCTGTCGTGGGGCTATCGCTGGCAGTGTGGGTCCAGGTGAGGATTTGGGCCGGGCCTGGTGTCGCTGACGGGGTTCCTGCCGTGGGTTGCGGGGTAGCCTCACCGGTGCACGCTGCCAGCGACATAGTGGTCATCACGGTGACCAGGAACGCCGCCATGCCGGGCCTGATCATTCCAACACCGTCGCATCTAGGAAGTCGTTGATCGCGCTAATCCTGGTGAACAAGCTGTGGGAGCCCGTGACCGCGCCGGAATGCACCCCGATCGCGTTCGAGCCGTAGAACCAGGGCCCGCCGCTGTCGCCACCCTGGCTAATATCGGCGGTTGTTGAGTTTAGGTTGCAGGCGATCCAACCGGAGTACGACTCACAGTAGTTTGTGGAGGCGACGTTGGAGCAGTTGTAACTCGACGTCCGGCCCCAGTGACAAGCAACCTGGCCAGAGACCGGATTGGCGGCTGCAGCCACGGTACGGTCGTCACTCGAGGTGGTACCAGTAGCTCGGAATTGATGATTGGTTGAGTTTCCCGACAGGGTTCGATGGAACTGTAGATCGGTGTGGCCGCTCTTGCTGTTCCTGGCCGCAGTCACGTATTGGATCACGCCAAGCGCGCCGTTGTACCGCAATCCGTTGGCGCAGTGCTGCGCGGTCACCATGCCCTCTTCGCCACCCCGAGATACCGTGAACCCTCCGGTACACTCTGCGGCGTTGGTGCTAGCGGTGTTCAGGTCCCGTCCGCCTTCGACGGTTGCCTGTGTGCGGCTGGCTCGTACCTTCTGAATGATGTCTACACTGACCGGTAGTTTGCCATCCACACTGGCCGCGGCAACCTTGTCCAAGGCGGCGGTCTCCAGCTTCTCCGTATCTGTTGCTGCTTCCCGTCCCGCAACGCCATTGTCGAGCGCATAATAGGCTTGGATCGCATCGCCGTGGCCGACCACTCCCGCACCGGCAGACACTACCCCCGGCTGGGAATCCAGCGCACTGGCCAGCGTCGAAACTGCCTGCTCCAATTCCGCGTAGCCGGCTGGCGCGCCGTACAACACATCCACATCCATCGGCAGGCCAGCCAACTCGTCCAGCATCGTGTCAGTCGGCGCATCCGTGAAGACGATCCACGGCGTCGGATCCTCATCCGTCCCTACTCCGGCCTGAACAAATGCATCAGGCAGGGATTCTTGTATGCCGTCCACGACAGTCGCGAACTCCGCAACACCCAGGTGGGTCGACTTCAGCGTCGCCACCGAAACCCCAGAAGACTTCGCAGCGGTGGCTAGGTCAGCAAGTTCGTTCTCATCAAACGCGTCCGCTTTGCCTTTAGTATTCGAATGAACCTCAAACTTCGACAGGCTCTTCGCTGAACGTATAGCAGGTCCCGTATCAGCTGTGCCGACATCGGCCCGAGCCTCCGAGCCTGGACTAGCGACAATCCCACATAGCATGACCGCAGACGTGATGACTGCGACACCAAACTTTGGTCTGGACATCTCAAACCCTCCTGAAGGCCAACCCTCGGCCCAGCACACGCCGGACACAACATCATCTTTACGCTTTTGGATCCTTCAGAACAGGAGGTCATCGAGAGTTCATCGAGAATTCATCCGGCGCCTGTTCTGCAGGGCGCTTCTCGTGTAGTGGGTCGCGCAGTTAGGCCGTGTCCGGCGCGGGCATTCCTTCTGGGAGGACTTACGCGGGGCTAAGGCGATCACCTACGGGCTACCGGCGACGCAACCTCGAGCGGCGCGTCATCCGTGCGGCGTCACACCCATGGCGTAGCGTGTTCGTACATACGTTCGAACGCGGTGCCTACGGCGCTGGGTGTCTACCGAGCTCGCCGCCGCGCGTGCAGGTAGGCGTGGAGAGGGAGTAAGTAGTGATCGCACAGTTGCAGGGGACGGTACTCGACGTGGGGACGTCGACCGTGGTGGTGGACGTTGGCGGCCTGGGCTACTCGGTGTTGTCGACGCCGGCCACGCTCGCGGAGCTGCGGGCGGGGATGCCTGTGCGGCTGTTCACCCACCTGGTGGTGCGCGAGGACTCGCTCACCCTGTTCGGCTTCGGAGCGGTCTCCGAGCGGGCGACATTCGAGGCGCTCACCTCAGTGCAGGGAGTCGGCCCGCGCCTCGCCCTGGCGATGCTGGCCGTGCACTCGCCCGCGTCACTTGCCGATGCGGTGGCGGCGGGGGACCGCAAGGCCCTTGAGAAGGTGCCTGGAATCGGCGCCAAGGTGGCCGCACGACTGCTGCTCGAGCTGGGAGGAAAGCTGACGCTGCCGGCCCAGGAGGGCGGAGCACGTGCGGCGATTACCGACGGCCGCGCTCAGGTGACCGAGGCACTCGTGGGTCTGGGATACAACGCCAAGGTGGCAGAGAAGGCGGTGGAGTCGGTGACCGACGGGCCCATCGGCGACGACGAGGTGTCACACACACTGCGCGCGGCGCTGCAGAACCTGGGCGGTTCGCGTGGCTAGCGCAGACGGCGGCGGATACGACGAGGACGCATCGGCGGACCGCGGCTCCGGGGCGACGAATGACGATGACTCGTGGGCCTCGTCAGACTCGGACGTCGCGCGAGTGGTGAGCACTGACTCTGACGTCATCGAACGGTCGAACGAGGCGGCGTTACGTCCGCGGAGCCTCGACGAGTTCGTGGGGCAACAGGTGGTGCGTAGCCAGCTTTCGCTGATGCTGCGCGCCGCGGTGTCGCGCGAAGCCGTCGCCGACCACGTGTTGTTCTCCGGGCCGCCAGGGCTCGGCAAGACCACGCTCGCGATGATCGTCGCGAGCGAGATGGACGCGACGCTGCGGGTGTCGTCTGGCCCCGCCATTCAGCACGCGGGCGACCTCGCCGCGATTCTGAGCTCGCTCGACGAGGGCGATGTGCTGTTCCTCGACGAGATTCACCGGCTCGCTCGCCCGGTAGAAGAGATGCTCTACCTGGCGATGGAAGACTTCCGCGTGGATGTGGTGGTGGGCAAGGGTGCCGGCGCCACGTCGATTCCGCTCAGCCTGCCTCCGTTCACGGTGGTGGGAGCTACGACGCGCGCTGGCCTGCTCCCGGCGCCGTTGCGTGACCGCTTTGGCTTCACAGCGCACCTGGACTTTTATGACGCACAAGAGTTGCAGAAGATCATTGTGCGCTCGGCGACCATGCTGGACTTTGGGCTCTCGGCGGACGCCGCCGCAGAGGTGTCGTCGCGGTCGCGGGGCACGCCCCGCATTGCGAACCGGCTGCTTCGCAGAGTGCGGGACTGGGCTCAGATCCACGGCTCGGGCGAGGGCGACCTACACGCGGCGCAGTCCGCGCTGACCGTCTACGAGGTGGACGAGCTGGGTCTAGACCGACTGGACCGCGCGGTGCTCAAGGCGCTGTGCTTGCGCTTTGGTGGGGGGCCCGTGGGCCTGTCGACGCTGGCGGTGACGGTGGGCGAAGAGACGGAAACCGTGGAGACCGTCGCGGAACCATTCCTGGTGCGCGAGGGACTCATGTCGCGCAGCCCGCGGGGCCGGATTGCGACCGCGGATGCGTGGCGTCACTTGGGCCTAGAACCCCCTGCTGACGCCGTGAATGGGACTCAAGGGTCGCGCCTATTCGACTAGGCGCGCGTTCGCGCCTAGAATCGGCTGGGCTCTGCGGAGCACACGACCGTTAGGAAAACAGTGTCAACAGTAAAGAAGGCAGCGCGTAAGTCGCTGATCTGGCTCGGCGCCATTGTCGTCGTCATGTATGGATTGCTCGCCATGGGCGTAGCTACGAGCGACGCCTCGTGGACCCCGGGCCTTGGGCTCGACCTTGCAGGTGGACGCCAGCTCATCCTTACCCCCACGCTTGACCAAGGCGAGATCGACCAGGATGACCTCGACCAAGCCGTCGCGATTATTCGAAACCGAATCGACGCCACCGGTGTAGCGGAAGCTGAGATCAGCACGCAGTACCCGAACATCGTGGTCGCACTGCCGGGTACTCCCGACCAGTCGACCATTGATCTGGTTCGCCAGTCCGCGCAGCTGCAGTTCCGTTCCGTGCTGATCGAGGGCGCTCCTAGCCCCATCGTCGTCGCGGAACCGAGCGTCACGCCGAGCGCGTCAGCGGAGCCGGCTCCAGTGGTGTCGCCGTCCGCGGCAGCTGAGTCGTCGCCCAGCCCGTCTGCGTCGCAGGCGTCGCACACGCTGTTCAGCGAGGTCATTTCTTCTCCGGATGCGACAGCCTCAGCGACGTCGTCGACCGAGCCCTCCGCCACTCCCAGCCCCACCGCATCGCTCGGCACCATTGCCGACCCCGTCGTGGGCGAGACAGACCCGTCATCCTTTGACTGGATCACCTCGGACATCTCCACGGAGTACTCCAACCTCGACTGCACCGACGTAGCGAACCTTGCGGGACGCGACCTTGGTGACCCCGACACGGGGCACGTCGCCTGCGACCAGTTTGGCCAGGTCAAGTACATCCTCGGCCCCGTCGAGATGACCGGCACCGACCTCTCCACCGCAACCTCCGGTCCGGAGACCTCCTCACAGGGAACGCTCACCGGTCGCTACGAGGTCCGCCTTGACTTCACGTCCACTGGCGCGAACCTCTTCGCTGACACCACGGGTCGCATCTCCGCGCTCGAGTCGCCTCGCGACCAGTTCGCAATCGTGCTCGATGGCGCCGTCATCTCGGCACCTCAGGTGTCGCAGTCGATCACCCGCGGTGAAGCGCAGATCACCGGTGACTTCACTCAGGAAGAGGCGCAGCAGCTTGCTAACCAGTTGAAGTTCGGTGCGCTGCCACTCACGCTGACCGTGCAGTCGGATGAGCAGATCTCCGCCACCCTCGGCGCCGCGCAGCTTCAGAGCGGCCTAATCGCCGGTGGTATCGGGCTCCTGCTCGTCATCGTCTACTCCCTGTTCCAGTACCGCGCACTCGGGCTCGTCACCATCGGCTCGCTTGCGATTGCCGGAATCATCAGCCTCGGCGTGATCTCGTTGCTGTCATGGGGCATCGGCTACCGATTGTCACTTGCCGGTGTTGCCGGGTTGATTGTCGCGATCGGTATTACCGCCGACTCCTTCATCGTCTACTTTGAACGCGTCAGAGATGAGCTCCGCGAGGGGCGTTCACTACAGAGTTCCATCGACCATGCCTGGTCGCGCGCAAAGCGCACCATCCTTGCGTCGGATGCGGTCAGCATGCTCGCCGCAGTGGTGCTGTACATCTTCGCCGTGGGTGGCGTGCGAGGCTTCGCCTTCACTCTTGGCCTTACGACGCTGGTCGACGTTCTGGTGGTGTTCATCTTCACTCACCCGATCCTGGTGCTGATAGGTCGAACCAAGTTCTTCAGCAGCGGGCACAAGTGGTCCGGATTCGATCCCAAGCAGTTGGGTCGCGAGAACCTTTACAAGGGACGTGGACGCGTGGCTAACGCCAGTGGCGCTACCGGCGAACCCAAGTCTGATGGCCTCACACTTGCGGAGCGCAAGGCCGCCGCAACCAAGGCGGCTAAGGCCGTGAATGAAGGGGCGACGCCCGGCGCCGCATCTTCACCGTCCGCATCGGCCGAGGGGGAGAAGTAACCATGGCTTTCAGCTTTTCAAATTGGGGTAATTCCCTTCACTCCGGTCAGAAGACGTACGCGATCGTTCAGAAGCGCAACAAGTTCTTCGCGGTGTCCGGCCTGCTGATGATTGCCGCCATCGGTCTGTTGTCGACCAAGGGAATCAACCCGGGCATCGACTTTACGGGAGGAACTCAGTTCCAGGTATCTGACGCCGCCAACCCGGACCTCGACCTTGCTATCGACGTGGTCTCTCAGGAGGCTCCGGAACAGGCTGCCGAGACCACTCTGCTGGGAACCAACGATGTGCTGGTGCAGATCGGCGTGGTCGAAGGGGACGTGTCAGAGGCAATCACCGCGAGCCTGGCTGACGCGTATGACGTCGCTCCCGACGAGGTGGGCTTCACTCAGATTGGCCCCACGTGGGGTGCTGAGGTCGGTAAGAAGGCCGTTCAGGGTCTCGTGATCTTCCTGGTGCTCGTCGCCGCCGTGATCACGGTGTACTTCCGCGCCTGGCGGATGGCCGTGGCAGCTATCGGCGCACTCGTTCACGACCTGCTCTTCACGGTGGGTATCTACGCTCTGGTGGGCTTCGAGGTCACCCCGGCTACGGTGATTGGGTTCCTGACGATTCTTGGGTACTCGCTCTACGACACCGTGGTGGTCTTCGACAAGGTGAAGGAGAACACCGCTCACCTCACCGAGCAGAACCGCTACACGTACGAGGAGTTGGCTAACCTCGCCGTCAATCAGACGCTGGTGCGGTCTATCAACACTTCCGTGGTGGCGCTGCTACCCGTGAGCGCGATCCTGTTCATCGGCTCGTTGCTGCTGGGTGCAGGAACGCTCAAGGACATCTCGCTTGCGCTCTTCATCGGTATGGCTGTGGGTACGTACTCCTCCATCTTCGTAGCGACCCCGCTCGAGGTGGCCTTGCGCGCCCGCGAGCCCAAGATCAGCGAACACACCGCGAAGGTTCTCGCGCTGCGAGAGTCCGGCGAGGCAGACGTGGTCGTGACGGAAGAGGGCACGGTGCGCGTGGGTGCAGTGACTCCTGGTCGGCACCTAGGCACCAAGTCTCAGCCCAACCGCAAGAAGAAGAAGTAGCAAGTCCCAAGTATCGGCGAATGGCCTCTCCACTGGTGGAGGGGCCATTGTCCATATTGGCGGTGCGCAAAGTTGCCATATTGCGCCGATACAATGAAAAGGTCCTGCTGCCAACTGTGATCGGCGGGGAATTCGAAGCGTACGAGTGGAGGCGACCGTGAGCGATGGCAGAACTACGCCCACCTCGTCGGGGGGCCGCAGCTTCCTCCGCCGTCAGACGCGCGTGCCCACGGCGATCGACGGTGTGCTCGACACCTATCGGCGGATGTACCCCAAGGCGCCCAATACGGGCCGCATTGAGAGCGCGTACCAGGTAGCGGAACTTGCGCACCGCGGCCAGGCTCGTAAGAGCGGCGAGCACTACATCACTCACCCCATCGCGGTCGCGCTGATCGTCGCGGAGTTGGGTCTCCCGGAGAGCGTCATTTCGGCGGCCCTACTGCACGATGTGGTGGAAGACACCGAGTACCCGCTCGAGACGCTGCGCAAGGAGTTTGGCGACGAGATCGCCATGATTGTGGACGGCGTCACCAAGCTCGACAAGGTTCATTTTGGCGACGCGGCACAGGCAGAGACCGTGCGCAAGATGGTCGTGGCAATGGCCAAGGACATTCGGGTGCTGCTGTTGAAGCTCGCGGACCGACTGCACAACGCCCGCACATGGAAGTACGTCAGCGCAGAGAGCGCCCGCCGCAAGGCGCAAGAGACGCTAGAGATCTACGCCCCGCTGGCACACCGCATGGGGCTCAACGCGATCAAGTGGGAACTCGAGGACCTCTCGTTCCAGACGCTCTACCCCAAGATCTATCAAGAGATCGTGGACGTCGTCACCGAGCGGGCCCCCGAGCGTGAGAAGTACCTCGCTGAGGTCCGCCGCGAGATCGACACGGATCTCAAGGCCATGAAGATCAAGGCGATCATCACCGGTCGGCCCAAGCACTACTACTCGGTCTATCAAAAGATGATTGTGCGCGGCCGCGATCTCAACGAGATATACGACCTGGTGGGCGTGCGCATCCTGGTGGACTCGGTGCGCGATTGTTATGCGGTGTTGGGCGCAATGCACGCGCGCTACCAGCCAGTCCCTGGCCGCTTCAAGGACTACATCGCGATGCCCAAGTTCAATCTCTACCAGTCGTTGCACACGACGGTGATTGGGCCCACCGGCAAGCCCGTCGAGCTGCAGATCCGTACCCAAGAGATGCACCGTCGGGCAGAATACGGACTCGCCGCTCACTGGCGCTACAAAGAGAGCGCCAAGCTGGGGGAGAGCGTCGGCGGCGTTGGCAACGAAGAGATGGGCTGGTTGCGCCAAATCGCCGACTGGCAGCAAGAGACCTCGGACCCGGCAGACTTTCTCGACAGCCTCCGCGGCGAGATTTCCCGCGCCGAGGTGTACGTGTTCACGCCGCGCGGACGTCTGCTCGCGCTGCCAGAGGGTGCGACTCCCATCGACTTCGCGTACGGGGTCCACACGGAGGTGGGTCACAAGACGATCGGGGCCAAGGTCAACGGCCGCCTGGTACCGCTCGACTCCACGCTGGACAACGGAGACACCGTTGAGGTGCTCACCACCACCGACGAGAATGGCCACCCCAAGCGCGACTGGCTCGAGTTTGTTCAGTCCACCCGGGCGCGCAACAAGATCCGCCAGTGGTTCACGCGCGAACGCCGCGAGGAGTCCATCGAGACGGGTCGGGACATGCTCGCGCGCGCCATTCGCCGCCAGCACCTGCCGATGCAGCGGCTCATGAGTAAGTCCACCTTGCTGGCGTTGGCCAAAGAGATGGACTACGAAGACGTCGAAACGCTTTACGCCGCCATCGGTGAGCACAAGGAGCAGGCCGTCGACGTCGTGGGGCGCATGGTCGATGCCGTGGGGGGCACCGAGGGCGCCGACGAGGACATCACCGAGATCACGCGGCCCGGCACTACGCAGCGCACTCGTCGCGGCGACCCGGGAGTGTCCGTGCATGGGCTTTCCGATGTGGTGGTCAAGCTCGCGAAGTGCTGCACTCCCGTGCCGGGTGACCCCATTCAGGGCTTCGTGACGCGCGGCTCCGGCGTCAGTGTGCACCGTGCCGACTGCGACAACCTTGCCGCGCTCAAGTCTCAGCCCGAGCGTCTGATCGATGTCGAGTGGACGGGACAGTCGGAATCCACCTTCCTGGTTCAGATCGAGGTCGAGGCGCTGGACCGCAACCGGCTGCTGTCCGATGTCACGCAGGTGCTGTCCGACCACCATGTAAATATTCTGTCTGCGGCGGTGTCGACAAGTCGTGACCGCGTGGCGCTGTCGAGCTTCTCGTTCGAGATGGCGGACCCTTCGCACTTAGGAGCGGTCCTTGGTGCGGTGCGCCGCATCGATGGCGTGTATGACGCGCGTCGCATCACCGGCAAGAAGGCCAGTTAGTCCGTCGTCCACAGATTGCGCGCTCGCCCGGTGGCGGGTGTGCGGCGCGTGGCATGCTGGCGGCGTGTTCGTCGTCGATGCGCAGTTAGTGGGAACGGTCGCCATGCAGCGCATGGTGCGTGACCGCGTGCTGGTTGCCGCGACCAACCGTTTTGCGTTCCCCGTGGACATAGAGCCCACTCCAGGCGTGAGAGCTTGGTGTGTGGCGCCGCTGGTGCCCGCGCACACCGTACTCAGCGGGCTCGCCGGACTATGGGTCTGGAAAGGGGGCGCTTGGCCTGGCGGAGCGTGCGTGGTGGGGCGCCGGGGGTTGCACCGAGCGAACCCGCGAACTACGGCCCACGCTGGTAGTGAGCCTGTGGGGTATCACTCCGGGCTAGCGTGGAGCGATGCCGCGACCAGGTTTTCCACTTTCAACCTCGCCAGTCCGGCCCGCTGTTGCATTGACGCGCTGCGTTGGGAAGACCACGTGAACGCGATTCCTGCTGTGGCATCGGCGGTATGCGGTGGCGGGGTGACGGTGGGGGAGCTAGGCAACGAGTACGGGCGTGACAACCCCCACGGACTTGGCTACACGCGCCTACGCCACGTATGGCACGAGCTGGCTCCGGTGCTGACGGGACTCGAGGTGAAACGAGCACGCGAAAAATCGCGTGATGTGCGCTGCTAATGCGCACATCACGCGACTATCCGGTACAAAGCTTGCCGGTGGCGACCTACCCGCCGCTCGCTGCTCGGAGCCGGGCGGAAAGCTGCGTACTGCAAGCGGCGAACTGCGTGAGGCTTACGCCAGACCCTCGATCTGCTTGAGCCACGCCTTGCGCGCCGCGAGGTCTTCGGTCAACGACTTCACCTGCTTGTCGTTCTTCGCGGCCTTGGCGTCAGCGATCTCCGACTCGAGCTTGGCGATGGCCGAGTAGAGCTGCGCGGCTGCGCCGGTGGCGCGCGCCTCGAGCTCGGGGTTGCGTGACGTCCAGGCTGAGTCTTCGGCGTCACGGATGGACTTCTCTACGGCAGACATGCGCTTGGTGAGTCGCGCCACATCGCCGCGGGGAACCATTCCGGCTGCTTCAAAGCGGTCCTGAGCGGCGCGCAACGTCTGCTTAGCCGCGTTGAGGTCCTTGATGGGCAGCAGCGCCTCCGCTTCTACGACGGCGGCCTCCTTTGCCCCGACGTTGCCGGCAAGGGCCTGGTCCTCGGCCTCGGATGCTGCGCGGCGAGAGTCGAAGAACGCGTCCTGAGCCTTCTGGAACTTCTTCCACAGCGCATCGTCGGTGCTGCGGCGTCCACGGCCGGAGTTCTTCCAGTCACCCATGAGGTCCTTGAAAGCACGCGCGGTGCGGTCCCAGTCGGTGGACTCGGCCAGAGCCTGAGCCTTTTCGACGAGCGACTCCTTGGTGCTGGCCACCGAGGCGTTGTCCTTGTCGAGCTCCGCGAAGTGGTGCTTGCGGGCCTTCTCAAAAGCGGACCTGGCATGGGTGAAGCGCTTCCACAAGGCGCGCTCGGTCTCCTTGGGGACACGAGCACCGGAGCGCTGTGCTTCCTTCCAGCCATCGAGCAGGTCACGCAAGGTGGTGGTGTCGTTCTTCCAGTGAATGGCGTTGAGATTCTTCGCTGCGATGGCCTCGGCCTGCGCCACGATCTCTTCGCGAGCGGCGATGGCGGCGTCGCGCGCTGCCTTGCGCTCTGCCTGGATGCGGGTGCGTACCTCGGTGGCCTCGCCCTCGACCGTTGCGAAACGCTCGCGAAGTGCGGCAAGGTCGCCCACCACGACGGGAGTCTCAAGAGCCGTCGTGATGGACTTGAGTGAGTCGTCGATGTCTTTGGGGGATAACTCGGCTGAGCTCAAGCGAGCGTGGAAGCGTTCCACTGAGGCGCGCAGCTCAAAGTAAGCGCGCACAAAGGGAGCGAGGGGCTCGTCGCCCTCGGCCTTACCCACCTCGTGCTTGGTGTCGCCGTCGATGACATGCACCTTCTCGCCTTCAACCTCGGCGAACTTCTGTGCCGCGGCGAGGTCTTCGGGGCTCACGTCTTGGACCACGGGAACCTTGACGGGGTGAGTCTTGTGCGCCGCCACCACGGCGGGGCTGGGAGCCGTGAACGAGCCGGGCTTGGGTGCGGCGGGGCGCGGCTTCGCGACCGGCTTGGGGGCAGGCTTCTTGGCTGCTGGCTTGGCTTCGGGCTCAGGGGCCTGGTCTGCTGCGGGCACGGCTGCGCCGTCCGCCACGGCTGCGGCTGCGTCGTCTGCCGCGGGCTCTGCGACTGGCTCAGTTGCCTTCTCGGCGACAGGCTCAACTACCTGGTCCGCCAAGGGTGCGGCTGCGTCGTGCTCGGCGACAGGCTCAGCAACAGGCTCTGCGACAGGCGTTTCGCTGGAGACGGCGCCAGCGCCGTCAACGACAGCATCGGCCTGGGTAGGTTCAGTCACTGCAGTTTCCTTAAGCGAATCGTGCTCGCCGGAGTCGGGAGTGGGGGTAGTGGACGGGGTCATGAGACGGTTACCTCGTTGATAATGACGGACTCGGCGGGGCGACCATCGGTGGTTCCGGTGATCGTGCCTGCTTGGGCAATATCCCTAACAATAGCGAGACCCTCGGTCACCTGGCCAAACACGGTGTATCCACCGGCCGTGTCGGACGGGATAACGGAGTCTTCGTAGACGATGAAGAATTGGCTTCCCATGGACTCTGCGTCGTTACCCACGCGCGCCATGGCAAGGCTTCCGGCCGTGTAGACGTCGTCGGCAGGCGTGTTCTCGAGCGGCCCAAATCGGTATCCAGGCCCGCCCGATCCTGAGCCGCTGGGGTCGCCGCATTGCAGCACAAAGATGCCGGCAGTCGTGAGGCGGTGGCAGTCGGTACCGTCGAAGAACTGTTCTTGCGCAAGGGAGATGAACGAGGCGACAGCCTGGGGCGCATCAACCCCGTCGAGTTCAAAGGTGACGGGCCCATGGTCCGTGTCCAGGTGAACCGTCCACATCCTGTCCTCCGCCAGTTCCGGTCCCGGCGCGGTGAGTGAGTTGGTCCATCCCTCGGTGTCGAGTTCCGTCTCATCGGTGCCGGCGGTCACTGTGGGCGCAGAGCTGGCCGCGGCATCGGGCGTCGCCTCGTCGGACGATGCGTTCGCAGAGGGAGCGACAGAAGGAACAGGCGAAGAGGTGACGGCGTCGCTGGAGGCGGGGGAGTCATCGTTGACGAGTGCCATGACGATGATCACGGTCAGCGCGATAAGGGCAAGCGCTCCCACCGTAAACGCGGCGATGCGGGTGTTGCGTCGCTTGCGTGCCCGAGCGGCGTTGATCTTGATCTGCAGTTGTTCTCTGCGCTTCTGTTCGTACGCTTTGGACTTCTTCTTGGCCGTCATCGGTTCCCGCCTCGTCGCTGTGCCTGGTGCCGTGCCAGTCTATGGCCCCGGGGGTGGAACAATAGGCGCATGGCTCGTGTGCAACCTTTGTCCGGATTCCCAGAATGGTCCCCTCAAGAGCGGCTTCTGGAGTCTCACGTGATCTCCCAGCTCCGCGAAGTCTTTGCGCTGCATGGATACGGTGAGATCGAGACCCGCGTGGTGGAGCCCATCGCTCGTCTATCAGGGGATTCAGACGCCTCCAAGGAGATTTACACGCTCGGAAGGCTAACGGCCGGGGGCGACTCGGATGCCAAGTTGGGTCTTCACTTTGACCTCACGGTGCCGTTCGCTCGGTACGTAGAAGAGCGTCAGGGCCAACTTCAATTTCCCTTCAAGCGCTTCCAGATTCAGAAGGTGTGGCGCGGCGAGCGCCCGCAAGAGGGCCGCTTCCGCGAGTTCTACCAAGCGGACATCGACGTGGTGGGGCGCGACACTTTGCCCGAGCACCTCGAGGCCGAGGTGGCGATCGTCATGGCGCGCGCCCTCGCAGCGCTGCCTATCCCCGCGGTCCGCATGCACGTCAACAACCGCGCGCTAGTGGAGGGCTTCTACGAGGGAGTCGGGGTCACCGACGTGGCCGGCGCCCTGCGCAGCGTCGACAAGCTGGACAAGATTGGCGCCGATGGCGTACGCGCCGAGCTCACCTCGAAGGGTGTCTCCGAACGCGCCGCCGATGCCGTGCTCGAGCTGGCGAAGATCACCGCGCCTGACGCATCGTTCGCCGTGGCCGTCGAAGACCTGTGGGAGACCACCGTGCTGGTGGACGATGCCGAGCTGGTCGAGGCCTCACAGCTCAAGCTCGCACGCGGAATCGCCTCGCTCAGCGCACTCGTGACGGCGGTAAACGACGCGACGGCAAATGCTGACGGCACCACGCACCCTGGAGTCGCGGTGGCGGACCTGCGCATCGCACGTGGCCTCGACTACTACACCGGGTCTGTGTTCGAGACGTTCCTGACCGGCCACGAAGACCTAGGGTCCATCTGTTCCGGCGGTCGCTACGACTCGCTCGTCGCGGGTGGAGGGTTCCCCGGAGTGGGGATGTCGATCGGCGTCAGCCGCTTGGTCAGCCGCATCCTGGGCGGCGGCCTGGCCTCGGCTTCCCGTGCGGTACCCAGCGCCGTGCTCGTCGCGGTGACGGACGAAGAGGCGCGCGCGGCATCGGCGGGCATTGCTGACCGGCTCCGTGCGCGAGGCATCGCGTGCGAGGTCTCGCCGAACGCGGCCAAGTTTGGCAAGCAGATTCAGTACGCGGACCGGCGCGGCATCCCATTCGTCTGGTTCCCGGGAGCGGTAGGCGACGATGCATCGGCCGCCACCGGCGACGGCGAGGTCAAGGACATTCGTAGTGGCGAGCAGACACCCGCCGATGCTGATGTCTGGGCGCCGTCGGCGGAGGACCTGAAGCCGCGCATCGTTCCCGGCTAGACTGGTTTGCCGGAGCGGTCGCCGCGGCGGTCGCACGTTGACATCACATGCAGTATCACTGACATCGGCGCCCCTCGCCTGAGGCGGCGCACACGGAAAGGCACATCTTGCTCCGCACGCACCTCGCTGGAAACCTTCGCGCCGCTGACGCTGGCTCGACAGTCACACTTGCTGGCTGGGTGGGACGTCGCCGTGACCACGGCGGAGTGGCGTTCATCGACCTTCGCGATTCCTCCGGGTTCGCTCAGGTAGTGATCCGCGAGGAGGTCGCGCACAGCTTGCGCAACGAGTACGTGATTCAGGTGACCGGGCAGGTGCGTCTGCGTCCCGAGGGATCGGCGAACGCCAACCTGCCTTCTGGCGAGGTCGAGATCGTGATCGAGGAGCTGGTTGTCCTCAACGAGTCCGCGCCGCTGCCGCTGCCTATCGATGAGCACGTCACCGTAGGCGAAGAGGCTCGCCTCAAGCACCGCTACCTTGACCTGCGCCGCCCCCAGCCGCGCGCCAACATCGTGCTGCGTTCCAAGGTGAACCAGGCCGCTCGCCGTGTACTCGAGCGCCACGACTTCCTCGAGATCGAGACTCCTACGCTGACGCGCTCTACTCCTGAGGGCGCCCGCGACTTCTTGGTGCCCGCGCGTTTGGCTCCCGGTTCCTGGTACGCGCTCCCGCAGTCGCCGCAGCTCTTCAAGCAGTTGCTGATGGTCGCCGGTATGGAGAAGTACTACCAGATTGCCCGCTGCTACCGCGATGAGGACTTCCGCGCGGACCGCCAGCCCGAGTTCACTCAGCTGGACATCGAGATGAGCTTCGTCAACCAGGACGACGTGATCGCCTTGGGCGAGGAGCTGGTCAAGGAACTCTGGTCGCTGATCGACTACGACATCGAACTGCCTATTCCGCGCATCACGTTTGCCGAGTCGATGGCCCGTTACGGTTCCGACAAGCCTGACCTGCGTTTTGGCCTTGAGCTCACCGAGATGACTGAGTACTTCAAGGAGACCACTTTCCGCGTGTTCGCCGCCGAGTACGTGGGTGCCGTGGTGATGCCGGGAGGTGCTTCGCAGCCTCGCAAGACGCTGGACAAGTGGCAGGACTGGGCGAAGTCGCGTGGCGCACGTGGCCTGGCTTACGTGCTGGTGCAAGAAGATGGCACGCTGACCGGCCCGGTGGCCAAGAACCTCAGCGAGGCTGAGGTCGAGGGGCTCGCGGCCGAGGTGGGCGCAGCTCCCGGTGACTGCATCTTCTTTGCGGCCGGCAAGCCCACTCCCGCCCGCGCGCTGCTTGGCGCTGCGCGGCTCGAGATTGGTGAGCGCTGCGGCCTCATCGATCACGACGCTTACAAGTTTGTGTGGGTCGTGGACGCGCCGCTGTTCAAGGCGATCGACGAGGACCCCGATGACGACGACGTGGTGCTGGGAACCGGAGCGTTTACCGCAGTGCACCACGCGTTCACGTCGCCTAAGCCCGAGTTCATGGACACGTTCGACACCGATCCCGGATCCGCCTTGGCGTACGCGTACGACATCGTGTGCAACGGCAACGAGCTGGGTGGCGGTTCGATCCGTATTCACCAGCGCGACGTGCAGGAACGCGTCTTCGCTGTCATGGGGATTGGCGAGGAAGAGGCGAACGAGAAGTTCGGGTTCCTGCTTGAGGCCTTTGGCTTTGGCGCTCCTCCTCACGGTGGAATCGCGCTTGGCTGGGACCGCGTCACCGCGTTGCTGGCGAAGGCGGACTCGATCCGCGACGTCATCGCGTTCCCCAAGTCTGGTGGCGGTTACGACCCGCTCACCGCCGCGCCCGCACCCATCACGGAACTGCAGCGCAAGGAGGCCGGCGTGGATGCGAAGGCGGAAGCCAAGCAGGAGGCCGATGAAAAGGCCGACGCGGAGGCGTAACCCCATGGGCGCGCATATCTACATCACCAACATTCTTGTTAACGACCAGGCGCGAGCGCTCGAGTTCTACACGGAGAAGCTTGGCTTTGTCGTCAAGATGGACGTTCCGGCAGGCGAGTACCGCTGGATCACGGTGGTAGCCGCAGACGATGCTGACGGCGTGGAACTGTTGCTCGAACCCGACGCTCACCCGGCCGCTAAGGCGTACAAGGACACGCTGCACGCGGATGGAATGCCGTACACCTCGATCGCTGTGGACGACGTCCGGGCGACTTTCGCAGAGCTGTCCGAGCAGGGTGTGCAGTTCATGCAGGATCCCACGGTGACCGGACCATTCGTGACCGCCGTGCTGAACGACACAGTGGGTAACTGGATCCAGATTCTCAGTCCTGGCGAGTGATCGTTTGTGGGGCGGGGGAAGACGCAGAAATCTGTCCCTTTTGCGTCGATATTGTAGTGTTGCCCAAATGATCCGGGGAGCGTCTATAGCCTCTCTGCTGACACCGACCTGCATCGTCCACAAAAAAAGGGAGTGAATGTGTTTTCTCAAACTAGAAGACTCACGAAATCCGCCACACTCGTCCTCGCAATGGCGCTGACGCTCGTGACGCTGACGGCGGCACCTTCGACGGCCGCGACGACTGGCTTTAGGGACGTCACCGGAAGCTACCAGTTCTACAAGGAAATCTCGTGGATGTCCGATAAGGGCATCACCACGGGCTACCAAGACCATTGGTTCTACCCCGAGCGTCAGGTCTCCCGAGAGGCGTTCGCCGCCTTCATGTTCCGTCTCGCGGGCGAGCCGTCGGTGTCCCTTCCCTCGAAGTCGCCCTTCAAGGACGTGAAAACCACCGACCCGTTCTACAAGGCGATTGTCTGGCTTGAAGATGAAGGCATCACGACCGGCTGGGCGGACCAGACTTTTAGGCCCGACTGGTCGATTTCCCGCTCCGCCATGGCCGCATTCCTCTATCGATACGAGGATCGCCCGTCGTACAGCGCCCCAAAGAGTTCACCTTTTAAGGACATGACTACCTCGTCAAAGTTCTACAAGGAGGTCGCATGGCTCGCTAGCAGCGGCATGACGACCGGATACTCGGATGGAACCTTCCGCCCGTATTCCGGCACCTCACGCGCTGCTACCTCCGCGTTCCTGTTCCGAGGCTACGGATCGTCGTCCTACAAAGCCCCCAGCTACGTCGCCCCCGCCATCAAGATGAACACCAGCGCGGTGATGACGGCAGTGCACTCTCAGGTTGGCTATACCGAGCGAGCGTTTCGAGTCAACAAGTACAACGACTGGATTGATGGAAATGGCGCGTGGTGCGGCGTATTCGTCTCCTGGGCGTTCACTAACGCCGGATACGGGGACTTCGTGCCCAAGCACGAGTACTTCAGTGACTACGTCAAGGACCTAAAGTCCACCGGAGTCCTTGACTGGAACGTCAGTCTCAGCGACCTCCACAAGGGTGATGTTGTCCTGATGAACTGGCACCAGGGCGAAGGCACCAGCCACACGGCAATCGTGGATCACGTGGACGGAAACGGCGCATGGTTTGTCGAGGGCAACACCTCAGATGGGAAGAACTACAGCGTTCGTGGCGTCTTTTACCGGTGGCGCCCGCTGTCGTACGTCGATGCTGTCTTTGACCCGCAGGACTACTACGAAGCGACTCACTAGGGCGCAGCTATTGGGACGGCTGCTACTCCACGACGCCGAGGCGGGGTCCGACTGTGGCCGCGCACTGCGTCGACCTCAACCGCGCATAGGGTGAGCATATGGATTTGTTTGAGTCGACGCAGCGCACGGGCTCTGGCGTCCCCGTAGCGGGGGACAACGCCCCGCTTGCCGTGCGGATGCGCCCCCGTGAGCTCAGTGAGGTCGTGGGTCAGGCCCACCTCTTGAACGAGAACAGCCCGCTGGTGAGGCTCATCGGAGACGATGCCCCGGCAACCTCTGTGGTGCTGTGGGGTCCCCCCGGCACGGGCAAGACCACGCTCGCGTACCTGGTGGCAGGCAACAGGCGCTTCGTGGAACTCAGCGCAGTGACGGCCGGCGTCAAGGACGTGCGGGCAGTCATTGAGGACTCCAAGCGGCGCATCGCTACCGGAGAGCGCGAGACCGTCATGTTCATCGACGAGATTCACCGTTTCACGCGTAGCCAGCAGGACTCGCTCTTGCCCGCAGTAGAGAACCGCTGGATCACCCTGGTGGGCGCGACCACAGAAAACCCCAGCTTCTCCGTGGTCGGTCCGTTGCTTAGCCGCAGCTTGTTGCTCGTGCTGCAGCCCCTGGCCGGTCCAGACATCGCCGGGCTGATCGACCGTGCGCTCGTGGACGAGCGTGGGCTCAACGGCAAGGTCACCATCGAGGACGACGCCCGCGCTCACATCGTTCGTGTGGCCGGGGCGGATGCACGCAAGGCACTCACCCTGCTGGAGGCGGTCGGAGATGCCGCGGCTCGCGGCGGCAAGGTCATCACCGCAGAAATTACTGAGCGCACGATGGATACCGCACTCGTTGCCTACGACAAGTCTGGCGACCAGCATTACGACGTGATCAGCGCGTTCATTAAGTCAGTACGGGGCTCCGACGTCGATGCGTCTCTGCATTATCTGGCGCGCATGGTCGTGGCAGGGGAAGACCCGCGGTTTATCGCGCGGCGCCTGGTGGTGCTGGCTTCCGAGGACATCGGCATGGCTGACCCCCAGGGTCTCGTCATCGCACAGGCGGCGGCCGACGCGGTGAGCTTCATCGGAATGCCCGAGGGTCGGATCCCGCTCGCCGAAGCGACGACCTACCTCGCGCTGGCACCCAAATCCAATCGCTCGTACAAGGCGATAGATGCCGCGATCGCGGACGTCCGCGCAGGCAGGGCGGGAGTGGTCCCGGACCATCTACGTGATGCGCACTATGCGGGGGCCGAGCGCGTGGGGCATGGCAAGGGTTACCAGTATTCGCACGACGCCGATCACGGCGTGGCTCGCCAGGACTACCTTCCCGAGTCGTTGGCGGGGGAGCGCTACTACAAGCCCACCGACCACGGGTATGAGCGTTCGGTCGCAGAGCGTCTCGGCATCATTCGCAAGATGCTAGGCCGGGAGAAGTAGTTCAGCCGCCACACCATCTGCTGCTTAGCTCGCTAAACCACCTGCACTTGCCACCCGCATCTGCACCCCCTTCCGCCACCTGCACCCGCTTCCGCACCTGCGACTCTGCTCGTTTCTTCCTATGGGTCGGATATGACACGAATCTGGAGCTTCGAGTGCGCTGCGGGTCGGATCTGACACGAAATGCATCAGCGCATGATCCAGGTGCTGGCAGCCAACCAAACTGACCTGTAGGCACTCAATCGTGTCAAAATGGACCCGCAGCGTGTTGCGGACCCCGGATTCCGTGCCAAATCGAGCCCATAGAAGGTGAGGCCGGGCCGCGGTGGGTTAGGTCCAGGTGGGGCCGGGCCGGATTAGGGTAGGCGGAGCCATCTGTTTCGATTCCGTCCGCAGCCCGCAGCCCGCAGCCCGCAGCCCGCAGCCCGCAGCCCGCAGCCCGCAGCCAGCAGACTTCGCTCAATTGGAGTCGCACCGTAGGCCCCCGCGCGGCGCGAAGTCACCCATGCGCAGAGTTTGCTACCATGGGGACAGCCCTCGCGGGCGGTTGGCTGCTGTCCCCGCGAACTCACCAATATGTATGGCAAACGAACACGCTCCGGCGCGTTCATCACCTTAAGGATTAATTTTGACTTCAGTACAGCGCGCGCGCCGACAGGTACGCCTGTCTCGCGCCCTGGGCATTGCCCTGACTCCCAAGGCCGTTAAGCACTTCGAAAAGCGCCCTTACCCGCCCGGTGAGCACGGCCGCACCGCTCGTCGTAAGGAAAGCGACTACGCCGTTCGCCTTCGCGAGAAGCAGCGTTTGCGTGCCCAGTACGGCCTTCGCGAGAAGCAGATGACGCGCGTCTTCGAAGAGGCTCGTAAGGAGCCAGGTCTGACCGGTGAAGCGTTCGTCGAGCTGCTCGAGATGCGTCTTGACGCTCTGGTACTGCGCTCCGGCTTTGCTCGCACGGTCCTGCAGGCCCGCCAGTCGGTGCTGCACCGTCACATCATGGTTGACGGCCAGATCGTCGACCGTCCGTCCTTCCGCGTGAAGCCCGGCCAGACCATTCAGGTCAAGCCCAAGGCCGTCACCATGGAGCCCTACATGGCTGCCGCCGCTGGCGCGCACCGCGATGTGCTCCCCGAGGTTCCCGACTACCTGGACGTCTCGCTCGAGAAGCTCTCGTCCAAGCTGTCGCGTCGCCCCAAGCGTGCAGAGGTCCCCGTGACCTGCGAAGTTCAGCTGGTTGTTGAGTTCTACGCTCGCTAAGCCTCGTTTGAGTTGTGACGCACTAGTGGTGGCACAACACCTGCACCAAGCAAGACAAAACTTCACATACGGACAGAGCACTGAGCCTTGTTTTACACCTGAGCCCAGTTTCACCTTTGAGCCTGGTTTTACACCTAAGTGTGTCCGCAACCCCAAGTCGCATTGCGATACTGAGTATGCGAGCAACTACTAGGCTGTTTGCCAGCCCACAGTGACTGTTTTATTGCAACTACGCACTGTCTCCGGGCAGTGCGTAGTTGCGTTTACCCCGAGGAGCCCCACGAACCATGCTTACCGCTGACGTCAGCAAGCGCTGGATTGACTTTTTCGCGAGCAAGGATCACCACATTGCGCCTAGCGCGTCGTTGGTCTCCCCGGACCCGAGCCTGCTTTTCACAGTGGCCGGCATGGTTCCGTTCATCCCGTACATCATCGGTACCGAGGATTCCCCGTACCCGCGCATCGCGAGCGTGCAGAAGTGCATCCGCACCAAGGACATCGAAGAGGTGGGGCAGACCACCCGCCACGGCACGTTCTTCCAGATGCTCGGAAACTTCTCCTTTGGCGACTACTTCAAGGAAGGCGCGATCGACTTCGCGTTTGACCTGCTGACGGGCTCGGAAGACGACGGCAAGTATGGCCTCGACCCTGAGCGCCTGTGGGTCACCACGTGGAAGGACGATCACGAGGCACACTCGGCTCTCAAGAACATCGGCGTCGACGCGGCACACATCGTCCACCTCGAGCGCGAAGAGAACTTCTGGGACACCGGCCAGCCCGGCCCCGCTGGCCCCTGCGCCGAGTGGCACTACGACCGCGGCCCGGAGTACGGACCCGAGGCTGTGGGCGGCTCGGTTGACCCCGGCGGCGACCGCTACCTAGAGATCTGGAACCTGGTCTTTGACCAGTACCTGCGCGGCCCCGGCAACGGCAAGGACTACCCGCTGATCCGCGAGCTCGACCAGAAGGCGATCGACACCGGCGCCGGTCTTGAGCGCATCGCGTATCTCAAGCAGGGCGTCAACAACATGTACGAGATCGACGAGGTCTTCCCCGTGATCAAGATGGCCGAACAGATGACCGGCATCGCGTACGGCGCGGGCCAGGAGAACGACGTGCGCATGCGCATCGTCGCCGACCACGTGCGCTCCTCGCTCATGCTGATCGACGATGGCGTGACCCCCGGCAACGAGGGCCGCGGCTACGTGCTGCGCCGCCTGCTGCGCCGTACCGTGCGCGCCATGCGCCTGATGGGCGTCGACGACCACGCTCTGCCTCACCTGCTGCCCGCCTCCTACGGCGCGATGAAGCTGTCCTACCCTCACCTCGAGAAGTCGATCTCTCGCATCGAGACGGTGGCCTACGCAGAAGAAGACGCGTTCCGCCGCACGCTCGTGTCCGGCACGACCATCTTTGACGTCGCTGTGGCCGACACCAAGAAGCGTGGCGGCTCCGTGCTGTCCGGCAAGGACGCCTTCGCGCTTCACGACACCTACGGCTTCCCCATTGATATCACCATGGAGATGGCGTCGGAGCAGGGCGTTCAGGTGGACGAGTCCAAGTTCCGCGAACTGATGCAAGAGCAGAAGGAACGCGCGCGCGCCGATGCTAAGGCCAAGAAGGGCGGCCACGCGGACACTCAGGTTTACGCGGGGATCAAGGAGCAGCGCGTCACCGAGTTCAAGGGCTACGACGAGCTCACCACCGCGACTCAGATTCAGGCGCTCGTCAAGGACGGCGTGACCGTCCCCGTGGCAGTCGCCGGGGAGACCGTCGAGGTGGTGCTGCCGCAGACCCCGTTCTACGCGGAGTCGGGCGGCCAGGAAGCCGATGCTGGGGTCATCCAGTCCTCCGGCGCATCGCTCGAGGTGCTGGACGTTCAGCGCCCCATCAAGGGCCTCGTGGTGCATACCGTGAAGGTCATCGAAGGCGAGATCGCCACGGGCGACGAGGTCTCCGCACAGGTCGACGCCGACTGGCGCGTGGGCGCCCGTCAGGCCCACTCCGGTACTCACCTGATTCACGCCGCTCTGCGTGAGGTGCTTGGCCCCGATGCCTTGCAGTCTGGCTCGTACAACAAGCCCGGCTACCTGCGCCTTGACTTCAGTTGGCCATCGGCGCTTAGCCCCGAGACCCGCAGCGAGATCGAAGAGGTCACCAACCGCGCCATCCGCTCCGACCTGGGCGTGAGCGCTCAGTTAATGTCGCTGCCCGATGCTCGCGAGTGGGGTGCCGTCGCGCTGTTTGGCGAGACGTACGACGAGCAGGTGCGCGTGGTCGAGATTGGCGGGGCCTGGTCCCGCGAGCTCTGCGGTGGCACGCACGTCGACCACTCGAGCCAGGTAGGCCTGATCGCCCTGAGCTCGGAGTCCTCCGTAGGTTCCGGGTCGCGCCGCGTCGAGGCCTTTGTGGGCATGGAGGCGTTCCAAAAGCTTGCAGCCGAGCGCGCGCTCGTGAGCGAACTCACCGCCACGCTCAAGGTTCAGCCAGGCGAGCTCAAGGGCCGCGTGGAGAAGCTGCTGGAGCGCATCGCCGATGCGGAGAAGCAGCTCAGCGGCTACCGCCAGCAAGAGATGCAGCAGGTGGCGTCCACCCTCGTGGAACACGCCCAGGACGCGTCCGGCGTGCGGGTGGTGGTCCACGAGGCAGAGCATGCGGCCGATGCAGACGACCTCCGCACCATCGTCACCGAGGTCCGTGCGCGCCTTGGCGAGTCGGCTCCCACGGTCGTCGCAGTCGCGGCCTCCATCGGCGCACGCCCCCAGATTGTGATCGCCACCAACCAGGCCGCCCGCGACGCGGGTCTGAAGGCAGGGAACTTGGTCAAGGCGGCATCGGCCGTGTTGGGCGGTGGCGGCGGCGGCAAGCCGGACATCGCACAGGGTGGTGGGCAAGACTCGTCAAAGATCGGCGAGGCTCTGCTCGCGGTGACCGAGGCTGTGCGTACCCGCTAGCCGCGGGTCTGCGCGCGTTTTATGGATTCCTTGAATAGCCCGGCGCCGATGCCGCGAGGGGCACGTTTCGCGGTGGACGTCGGTACGGTTCGCGTGGGTGTGGCCGCGAGTGACCCCGAGGGACGCATGGCGTTCCCCGTGGCTACGGTGCAGCGCACCCCCAGTGCCGCGGCAGAGGTCGCCGCGTTGATCGCTGAGCGCGAGGCTATCTGGGTGTTTGTTGGCCTACCTCGCAAGCTGTCTGGCGAGGAGGGCTCCAGCGCCGCTGACGCGCGTAGCTTTGCCGCTGAGCTCGCGGAACTTACGCCGGCGCCAGTTCGTTTGGTAGACGAGCGGTTCTCTACCGCCACCGCCTCAGCTGCGATGCGGAGTGCTGGTAGAAATAGTAAGCAGCAGCGCCAGGTCATCGATCAGGCAGCCGCTGTCGTGATCTTAGAGAGCGCACTGGACATTGAGAAGAACGGAAAACTGGGTACAGTAACCAGTAATGTTCTGCCCGAGGGGAAATAAGTGACTAACCTGTTTGAAGCCGAATCGACGACTACGACCTCGTTAGATCTGCGTCGCCTGCAGCGCAAAGAGCGTCGCGCGACACGCCGCAAGTGGACCCTCTTGGCATCGGCGGTGGGTCTGGTGGTCTTCGCCGTGGGACTCTCCGTAGCCTGGAACTTTGGCAAGACGGCGTTCCAGTCGACGTCCACTGAAATCGCTGACTACGAGGGCGCCGGTCAGGGCGTAGTGCAGGTGGTCGTGAACCCGGGAGATACCGGCTCCGACATCGCCAACTCGCTGTACGACGCGGATGTCGTCGCCTCGGTTCAGGCGTTCATAAAGGAATCGAACTCCAACCCTGACTCAGGCAGCATCGTCCCGGGCTACTACTTCATGCACAAAGAGATGAAGGCAAGCTTCGCGCTCCAGTTGTTGCTCGACCCAGACAACCGTGACCTGCGCACCATTACTGTTCCCGAGGGCAAGACCCTGGACTTCTACTATCAGCGCATCGCGGAGCTCACCGAGTACTCGCTTGATGACGTCAAGGCCGCGGCAGAGAACACCGATGCGCTCGGTCTTCCCGATGAGGCCGATGGTCAGTTGGAAGGCTGGCTGTTCCCGTCGACGTACGAGTTCAACCCAGGTGTGACTCCGACCGACGTCATGTCCAAGATGGTGCAGCAAACCATCAAGGTGCTGGACAGCGCAGATGTCGAGGACGCGGACCGCGAGCGTATTCTTACCATCGCCTCCCTGGTGGAGCGCGAGGCCAAGCTGGATGAGGACCGCGCCAAGATTGCTCAGGTCATCTACAACCGTCTCGACATTGACATGAAGCTCCAGCTCGACTCGACGGTCAAGTACATCGCCCCCTCGGACGGCGTTTTCACTTCCGACGCAGACCGTGCCCTCGATTCCCCGTACAACACGTACATGTTCACGGGTCTCCCGCCGGCGCCGATTTCTGGCCCCGGCGCCGCGTCCATCAATGCTGCCGCGAACCCGGAGCCGTCGGACAATCTGTTCTTCGTGACAGTGGACCTGACTTCCGGCGAGACTGCCTACGCGGAGACGTTCGAGGAGCACTCGAAGAACGTAGCAATTCTGCGTAAGTGGGTCGCTGAAACGGAAGCAGAGGCGAGCGCCAGCCCCGATCCCTCGTCGGACTGATTCGCGGTGACCACTCGCCGCGCCGCGGTGCTGGGGCACCCGATTGCTCACTCACTGTCACCGGTGTTGCACAACGCCGCCTATGAGGCGCTAGGGATTGACTGGGTGTACGACGCCCGGGATGTGACGGAGGCTGAGTTCGCAGGCTTTGTGGGCTCGCTTGGCGAGGAGTGGGCGGGGCTGTCGCTCACCATGCCGCTCAAGGTCGAGGCCGTGCGGCATATGGACTTCATCGAGCCGATGGCGAAGCTCGTGGGTGCGGTCAACACCGTACTCATCCAGACCACGGGAGCAGGCCGCCACCTGGTAGGCGCCAACACCGACGTGTACGGCATCGTCGCCGCACTTCGTGAAGCCGGGCTCACGGCCGCGACCCAGGGCGTCATCCTTGGCGGGGGAGCGACGGCTACCTCGGCCATGGCCGCACTGGGCCAACTTGGCGTCACCCACCCGATAGTCGCCGTGCGCGATCGCGCACGGGCCGGCGGGTTGCTGCGAGCGGCTACCAAGATGGGCGTGGCCCCACGATTTGTGCCACTCGACCAGGCCCACGAGTTTTTGCCCGATGCACAGGTTGCGATTTCCACCATCCCGGCCGATGCCGGGGAAGCGGTGGGGGCCCGGTTGGCTACGGTGCAGCCAGGCGCGGTGCTTCTTGACGTGGTGTACGACCCATTGGTGACGCCACTGAGCGTCACGTGGGAGAGCCTCGACGGCGTGCGCGTGGGTGGTGAGCGGATGCTCGTCCATCAGGCAGGGGAGCAGGTGCGCCTCATGACCGGAAGGCCCGCCCCAATCGACGCAATGTTACAGAAGCTTAACGGCGTGTTGAATTAGTAACACGAGCCTTCGCCTGGGGTGTTTTGGGTGGTAATTTCTGGTCTGTATCCCAACAATGGGGGCAAGGCTTGACATGTCTCGCAATGGGGCGCAACCTTAGGCATTCAATAAGGTGGCGGACCGTTTCTGAGGCTGTTCTTGCGACCATTGCATTGAGTCCATGATTTTTGTTAAAGGTTTCGTCGCTGTAGTCGACAACCTGTGGGAACTACTTAATGTTGATCACCGAGCGCTGAGGGAGTGCACGTGAAGCAACTTGGGACAATTCTGATTGAGGACGGAGTTCTCACAGAGGGCCAGTTGATCGATGCCATGGGCGCTCAGCAAGAGCGCGGCCAGTCGCTTGGCCGCACGCTCGTTGAGATCGGCGCTATCTCGGAGTCTCAGTTGGTGAGAGCTCTTGCCTCCCAGGTTGGCATGGAATACGTGGAACTCGCTGAGTTCCCAGTGGACCGCGCAGCCGTTTCCCTGGTGCCGGACAGCGTGTGCCGCCGCCACACTGCGTTGCCCATTCAGATTGATGGGACGCTCCTGAAGGTAGCGATGTCCGACCCCGGCAATGTGGTCGCGGTCGACCACATGCGCCAGCTCACCAAGATGGACATCCTCCCTGTCGTGGCGGCTTACGACGACGTTCTCACTGCGATCGACCGGTATTGCCGCTCTGACGCCGAGTTGAAGGATCTCCAGGGCGAGATCAACGAGGAAGAAGAAGTCGACCTGTCTAACATGGGCTCGGTCATCGAGGATGACGCGCCTATCGTTCGCTTTGTGAACTTGTTGATTACACAGGCCGTGCAGGACCGTGCGTCTGACATCCACATCGAGCCGCAAGAAAAGGATATGCGGGTTCGTTACCGTATTGACGGCGTGCTTCATGAGATGCAAACGGCACCGAAGTCCGTTCAGAACGGCGTGATCTCGCGAATCAAGATTATGAGCGACATCGATATTGCGGAGCGTCGCAAGCCCCAGGACGGACGTCTGTCCGTCAACCACCAGGGTCGCAAGATTGACCTCCGCGTCGCTACTCTTCCCACGGTGTGGGGAGAGAAGGTCGTCATGCGTATTTTGGATAACTCCACGGCTACCATGGCGCTGGAAGACCTAGGCCTGCGCGAACACAACCGACTGCTGTATGAGGAGTCTTATCGCAAGCCCTACGGAATGATTTTGGTCACGGGCCCCACGGGTTCTGGAAAGTCGACCACCCTGTATGCGACCCTGAATCAGGTAGCGCGACCCGAGATCAATGTGATTACCGTAGAGGACCCAGTCGAATATCGGATCCCCGGCATCAATCAGGTTCAGGTAAACCCCAAGGCAGGACTGACCTTCGCCTCGGCACTGCGTTCGATCTTGCGTGCCGACCCGGACGTGGTGCTACTGGGTGAGATTCGCGACGGGGAGACGGCGCATATCGCTATCGAAGCCGCACTGACAGGTCACTTGGTGCTTTCCACGCTTCACACGAACGACGCGCCCTCGGCGATCACGCGGTTGATCGAGATGGACATCGAGCCATTTCTCGTGGGTTCCGCGGTGGACTGCGTGGTTGCCCAGCGACTGGCTCGCCGGCTGTGCACGAACTGCCGCGAGGAATACACTCCGACGGAGCCCGAGCTCAAGCGCTTCTCTTGGACCGAAGATATGCCCCTGCCTACGCTCTACCGTCCAGCTGGTTGCTCACGGTGTTCGAACACCGGTTACCGCGGACGACTTGCTCTGCACGAGATCATGCCTGTGAATGAGGAAATTGAGCGCCTCGCGGTCGCCCGAGCCTCGTCAGCAGAGGTGGCACGTGCCGCATACGCAGCAGGAATGCAGACCCTGCTTGAGGACGGTTGGGAAAAGGCGCAAGAGGGTCTTACATCCGTAGAAGAACTATTGCGAGTCGTGAAGTGAGAGATATGTCACAGGCCAGGCACGCGCTATGCAGTCCGAACAATAATTTTCCGTCGCTTGGGAACTATTCCCCTAACGTATGGAGTGCCGTACGACCGTTACTCGAGCTGGAGGGGCTATGAGCCAACCGATCATACCTGGACAGGGCTCGTTTCAGCCTGCCGCGATTGCTCCAGCAACGTCTCCCGTAGCGCCTGTCTCGGCAGCGGGCGCACTAGAGCAAATGGCAGCGCAACGGCAGCCGGGGTACGCCCCTCAGAACCTCGAAGCGCAGGCGGGTGTGACCCCCGGGGCTGAACCGCAACGCGCGCCTCTTCAGCCACTGCAGTCCCAGCCGCGCGTGAACCCGGCTTCTGCCCCGGTCCGTCAGCCGATGACGGGGCAAGCTCCTCAAGCACCCTCGGCTGCGTCAGTAACTCAGGCCGGACCGAGCGCGGCTTCCCAGACTCCAGGTCGAAGGATCGAAGAGGCTCATAGCGGTGACCTCGACTTGCAGGCCGCCCTGCGCGCGATGCTGGAGGCGGGAGCGTCGGATCTGCACATCACCTCAGGTGCCCAGCCGATGATCCGCATCGATGGCGAGCTGGAGCCGCTCGCACAGTTCGACAAGCAGCAGCCAGCCGGCATTCAGCGTTCTATCTACGGCATTCTTTCGCAGAAGCAGCGTGAGCACTTCGAGGAGCACCTTGAACTCGACCTCAGTTATGCGTTGGTCGGCGAGGCTCGCTTCCGCGTCAACCTTTACCAGCAGCGTGATGCGGTTGGTGCCGCATTCCGCGTGATTCCTTATGAGATCAAGCCGCTTGAGTCACTCGGTGTGCCCCCGTCGGTGAGTAACTTTGCAGGATTGGCGCGCGGATTGGTCCTAGTCACGGGACCGACCGGCTCAGGCAAGTCCACGACTCTAGCGTCGCTCATCGACCTGGTGAATCGGCAGCGCGCGGGCCATATCATGACCGTCGAGGACCCGATCGAGTTCCTTCATCGCCACAAGAAGTCGCTGGTCAATCAGCGAGAGGTGGGTACGGATACCCACTCGTTTGGTGCGGCTCTCAAGCACGTGCTTCGTCAAGACCCCGACGTGATTCTGATTGGTGAGTTGCGCGACCTCGAGACCATTCAGGTTGCGCTCACCGCCGCAGAGACGGGCCACCTCGTGTTCGCTACGCTTCACACGCAGGACAGCGCGCAGACCATTGACCGTATGATCGACGTCTTCCCGGCAGGGCAACAGGGACAGGTACGCACGCAGCTCGCGACGGCCATTCAGGGCGTCGTCTGCCAGGCGCTGTGCCGCCGTTCCGACGGACCCGGCCGCGCAGTAGCTACCGAGGTAATGGTAGCTACTCCCGCCATTCGTAACTTGATCCGTGAGGGCAAGACGCACCAGATCTACTCGAGCCTTCAGGCCGGGTCCCGCCTGGGTATGCACACCATGGACCAGCACCTCGCCGACCTGGTACGTCAGGGCCGCATTTCCTATGAGACCGGCCTCGACACCTGCCACAACCATGAGGACTTCAATCGACTGTGCGGCCGCGGCCAGCAGGCGGGGGCAGGGGCTTAAGCCATGGCAACAGCAACTAAGAAGTTTGACTATTCCGTTCGGGATGCTCAAGGAAAGATGCAGAAGGGGTCCATCGAGGCGCCTTCAGAGGCAGCCGTCGCGGGTCGACTACGCGAAATGGGCTTGGCCCCCGTAGCGATTACCGAGGTCAAGACCGGCGGTCTGAAGACCGAAATTAGCATTCCTGGCATCTCTGACCGTATTGCTCTTAAGGATATTGCCATCATGGCGCGTCAGATGGCGACCATGATTGCTTCCGGGCTGTCCTTGCTCCGGGCTCTCTCCATCCTCGCGGAGCAGACGGAGAACAAGAATCTTGGGCGCGTCGTCGCGGAGGTTCGCAACGACGTTGAAGGTGGAGTGTCCTTCTCTGGTTCCCTAGCGAAGCACGACGAGGTTTTCCCCCCTCTCATGATCAACATGGTGCGTGCCGGAGAGGTGGGTGGATTCCTTGACAGTGTGCTGCAGTCTGTCGCCAAGAACTTCGAGGACGAGGTCCGGCTGCGAGGAAAGATCAAGTCCGCCATGACCTACCCGGTGGTCGTGTTCGCCATCGCAATTATTGCCGTGATCGGCATGCTGCTGTTTATCGTCCCGGTGTTCGTGGAGATGTTCGCAAACCTGGGTGGCGAGCTTCCCGCCCCCACCAAGGTACTGGTCGGCATGTCGGCATTCCTCAAGATTGGGTTCGTGCCGATTGTCCTCAGCATCGGGTTCGGAGCGTTCCTCTGGAAGAAGAACCGGCAAAAACTGGAGTTCCGCGAGAAGGTGGAACCCGTCTTCTTGAAGATTCCTGTTTTTGGCGCATTGATTCAGAAGATCGCGGTTTCGCGTTTCACTCGGAACTTGGGAGCGATGCTCCGTGCCGGTGTGCCCATCTTGCAGTCGTTGGACATCGTTGGCGAGGCGAGCGGAAACATCGTGATTGAGCACGCCGCCAAGGATGTGCGCGAGTCCGTCCGTCAAGGTAACTCGCTCGCTAAACCGCTGTCGGAACACTCGGTGTTCCCGCCAATGGTGGTGCAGATGATGGCCGTCGGCGAGGACACCGGTGCGTTGGACGACATGCTGGACAAGATCGCCGACTTCTATGACCAAGAGGTCGAGGCGACCACCGATGCGCTGACCTCGCTCATCGAGCCGCTGATGATCGCGGTCCTAGGAACGATTATCGGTGGCATGATCATCGCGCTCTATATGCCAATTTTCGGTGTCTTCGAGTTGATCAGCTAGCTTTCGTTCCTTGACCACAACTAAAAATAGACTTTGGCCTTACGTGCGTCACAGGCGTTTGGCCAGGGGAGTCACGGTCCATACCGAGATTCTTTGATTCACTAACCATTTGAAATGAAAGAGAGCACGCCATGATTGCGCGCATTCAGAACCGCCTCAAGACCGACGAAAAGGGCTTCACGCTCATTGAACTCCTGGTCGTCATGATCATCATCGGTATCCTCGCGGCTATCGCCATCCCCATCTTCCTCTCGCAGCGCGCGAAGGCACAGGATGCTGCAGCCAAGGCTGACGTCTCGACGATCGGCAAGGAAATCGCCACCTACTACGTAGACGGCGTCGGCGTCCCTGTCATCGCAGGTGGCAACGGAGCTGCGTACACGCTCGATGGCGAAACTATCGGCAACTCGTCTACCAACGTGGTTATTTCCTCGGCCGCTACGGACATCGTCGACGCTACCGACTGGTGCATCGCGGTCGTGAACGACGAGGGCGACAGCACGACGACGACTGCGGGCGGCGTGAGCTACTCCTCCGCTGGCGGCATGCAGATTGGTGCACTCGCCGAGTGCTAGTCAATAGGTTGACTACTTAGTAGTTAGCGAGTGTTGTGGGTGGGGTCGTGCTGTTGGCGGCCCCACCCACCACCGCAGTTCCGTTGAATTTGGATGGTAGAAGATCCTATGCTGAGGGAGAAGTAATGCAGGTACGAGCCAGGCGCAATTTGCTGAGCGAACGTGAAGACGGCTTCACGCTCGTTGAGTTGATCGTTGCCATGCTTGTGATGGCCATCGTGATCATGTCAATCATTTTTGTGCAGGCGCGCGCGCTGACCACCAACGCGGATTCTGGGTCCCGGCAACAGGCCACTACGTACGCCAACCAGGCCATGGAGCAGATGCGTTCCATCCCGTGGAACGTCATCAAGAAGGGCATGTCCAGCAATTACGTGGGCGCGGGTTCCGCCGTGATTGGCGGCGCGGACCCCCTTGTAGCGGGCAACGTGCTGAGCGTGGAAGGTACGTCTGTGCCGCTGGTAGTGGCGGCTTCCGGGACCAACGACCAAGCACTGGCGGAGCCCTGGGCGCCGCTATTTGACGGCACTGGATCAAACATCGCACTCAAATATGACCCGTCCGGTCGTGGAGACGAATACATCGTCAAGTCCTACGTGACCGACGATCAAGCGGGCAACAACGTTGCCCGCGGCCTGGCGGTGGTTGTCGAATGGACTCAGCGCACCGACGGGCAGGTAGCCACGACTGTGCTTTATTCAACGGCGTATGCACCCTCGGGCGGTTGTGGCGATCTCAACAACGCGCCGTTCCTTGCCTCCTGCCAGGCGCTTTTCTACTCAGCGTCAACCTCAGCGAACGTGGTGATGTCCGCATCGTCATCCCTTCCGGATGACCCCGCCAACCCGGGTACCGTCGCCAATGCAGGTTCGCCCGTACCGATACTTCCTGGCAGTAGCTTCTACACTTTCCAGATGGCGACCGGTGGTACCGCCGCCCGCGCGTCGAGTCAGCAGGTCACCGTCACCGATTCCTACGTTCGCTATGGTGGCACAACGCGGGACGACAACCTCTCGTCGACCCAGCCAATCGACAATGGATGGACCAGCGGGTACCAATCGTTCACTCTGCGAGCCTCGGACGACCTGGTGAATCCTGGCGCTGCACCTCAGAATCCGCCCGACGTTACGGCCTCAGTGACGTCCTCGGAAGAATCCATCGATTCCAACCTTGCGAGCGCGACACGGCTCACCGCGCGTGCGGATGACAAGCGCGGCGGGCTTGCCGATGCGTCAGTAACTCAAGCGTGTGACACGGGTGTTGGTGCGGCACAGGTTCCCGCAACTGATCCGTGTGCAACCGCAAAACTCGCTGCGTCAACTGGGCTCTCCGGCTACATGGAATTAAAGGTCGCGGGGGACACGGTTGAATTGGGGCGGGTCCTTCATGAGTCCGGTATCACCCGAGACACCTCGTGGGCCGGCCGGTTCACAGCGGGGGTACTGGGTAACTCGGTCACTGGCTGTAACCCGCTCGGCGGCTCTGGTTGCGTCTCCGCGGGCGCGGATCGATATATCGGGACGATGAATGTTGGAAAGATTACGTCGGGTGCAGGGCAGTGGGATGACGGGAAGGCCGCGAACGGGCTGGTGAGAGTTACGAGCTATCACGAGACCGTCAGCGCACAGCGAGGGACCCAACAGCCCACTTCGCCCGCCGTGTTTTCCCGGTCGGGCACCGTAGCGTATTGGACTGGCTCCGGCTACACGAGCGTGAGCCTTTCCGCAGCGCTTAACACCACCCGCGCCATCGATGTCGTGACCTGGACTACTCCGCAGGCTGTTGTTACTGCCAGTGGAACGCTGACCATTACTCCGAGTACCGCGAGCGTCGAAGGTGCCACGGATACTACTTGCAAAACCGGCCCTTGTTCGGTGGATGCTCGCAACGGCAACGTTGCGACGGTAGTGACATATATGATCGTGCCGACGAATCCGGCAGTGGCGCCGTACAACCTCACTGTCAGCACCGTCATTAACGGGTCGCAAGCTGCGGCTTCATATAAGGAGCCCGAGGACAATGCCTAGTGCACAGGGGGTGACCCGGAGGTCTTCGCGGACCACGGGCAAGCGCGACGATCAGGGTTTTACTCTGGTGGAGCTCCTAGTCTCGATGACAATCTTTTCGATTCTTATGGCGCTCATTTTTGGTCTTTTTATCACCATTCTTAATCAGTCCACGGACAACCTGGCGCGCACGCGTTCTGTCGAACAGGCGCGACTTGGCATTGCCCAGATCGACCGTCAGGTGCGATCTGGAAACGTTATTCTGGACCCGGCCAACGACGGTTTCACGGAGGCAGGTGTGCCCCCATATTATTCGCTTCGCGTTTATACACAGGAAAATGGCGACGACCAGTGCGCGCAGTGGCGCGTCATTTTTGATGACCCGTCCGATAGATTCGGGCGGCTCGAGTTCCGCGAGTGGAACGCCGGCGACCCCTCGACCTCGACTAGCTGGTCGAGCGTAGCCAACAATGTTGAGGCACCGGTGGGGACCTTTGTGGCGAGCAACGCGGAGACGTGGCCGCCCTTCTGGGTGGATGACACCACCTCGACGGGAACCTCCAGCACCAAGGCGCAGAACATTCGTATTACGTTGCGCATGGGAGACCCGCAATCGGATCTTGACGCCAAGCCCGCGTCCGTCACCTCGGTGGTGACGGGGCGAAACACCGTGTTCGGCGATTCTCCCGATAACTGCACAGCGATCCCACCGGTATAAGGAGTTATGACATGATCCGCACACGGCTGACGCGCTCTCAAAGCGACGAAGGGGTAGCGCTTGTTGCCGCAATGGGCGTTGCCCTCATCGGTATCCTGGTCGCCTCGCTCGTGATCGCGCAAACCATTACCGCGTCCAACGACTCAGGTCGCGACCGTCTACGTACCACCGAAATTCACTCGGCGGAGGCTGCGATTGACGCGACCATGGCGCGACTGGAGACCGAGTCGCCGTGCACCATCGATTCCCTGGACTTTGGCAATGGGACTCAGGCAACGGACGTCACTATTGACATTCAGTATTTCAACGACGCGTCAACAGCACCGATCGCTTGCCCGGTGGGCGGGACACCGGCGGCAAGCCCGAACCGCGCCACGGTGCGCGCGACGTCGGTGGGGGAGCTCGACAGCGTTGGCCTCAACCCCGAGCGTACGCTGGAGGCTAGCCTGTCCCTTGAGCCTAGGAACGACCTGTCTGCGGATGCGGCTATCTTCTCTGCCGCCGACATCACCGTGGGTTCGGGCTTCACGTTGTCACCACAGTTGCTCGACCAGGACGCTGACGTGTGGGTGGATGGCGGAGACTGGGACTGTGGTGCAGGATCCACGATCACTGGCTCACTTATTGTGCCCGACGGCGAGGTGGTCTTCAAGAATGCTAAGTGCCACGTGGGAGGCGACGTGTGGGCGCAATATGGGTTCCAGAACAGCGGCACATCCGATAGCACCTATGCGGTTGACCGGGACCTGACCGTGCGCAACGGTGACCTCACCGCGAAGGGCGATTTGAACGTTGGCGGCGACATCCTGGTAGGCGGCTCAAAGCAGGGAGCGAAGACTGCAACCGCCGTGGGTAGCTCGAAATACAACGTGGGTGCCGCTGCTATTAGAAACCGTGTGCCGGTAGGTATCCCCCAGATCAATTACACCCCATCCGACTGGGCTGGGTTCACTATCCGAGACCAGAACGATCTGGCTAGTCTCATCGCCTCGCAGTACACGGTTAATACGGCGGGTATGACCAAACTCAAAAATTGTGAGTATCTCGGCAACATCAAGACAATTTCTGGTGCGGTGCAACTGCCTTCAACGCCCACGCTGTACAACCTTCAGGGGTGTTCCGGTGGCTTCTATACCAACCAGGGTTTTGAGTTCGCTCTTAACGCAGACACGGTGTTCTTCGTCAAAAACTTCCAGTCACAAGGAACGCTTAGGTTCTTTTCCGGTGATGGCCAGCCCCACAAGCTCTGGGTAATCGCTCCGTATTCCACTTCAACGGGAAGTATCACGATGCAGATTCCGATCACCATCAACCCTCCCATCGAGAGTTTTTGGTACGCGCCCGGAGAAGTCACAGTACAGACCGCAAGTTCGTTGATCGGCCAGGTTTACGGCGGCGACGTCACGATCAACACGGCCTCCGACTTCGTCTACACCAATGTGGGTGTCCCGGGTGTGGACCTCGTGTCTGCGGCACAGTCAAGTTCAGGTTTTGTGGTGGAACTTCTATCCAAGCGTGAGGTGTCGTAATTGGGCGCGTGGCCATTGATCGCTATCGCCGCTGCGCTGGGACTCCTATGCGGATCTTTCACCAATGTGCTGATCGTGCGGATTCCCGCGGGTACCGATTGGGTGAAGGACACGAGCCGGTGCCCCCGTTGCCAGCACCCGATTGCTTGGTACGACAACATGCCGGTGCTGTCTTGGCTGTGGTTGCGGCGCAAGTGTCGTCATTGCGGTGAGCCGATCTCGGCGCGCTACCCAGTGGTTGAACTGTTGGTGTCAGCCATGTTCGCGTTGGTGGCATGGCAGTTCGAGCTGACGATTATGGCGGCGCTACTGCTCTACTTGGCAGTTATCTCTGTAGCTTTGGTTGCCATCGATTTGGAGCACCGAAGGCTTCCCGACAAGCTGGTGCTGCCTGCGATTGTTGTCACCTTGGTGGGCTTGGTAGGCCATACGGCGGTGGATGGTGAATGGTGGATTCTGGCTAGGGCCGTCCTGGGTGCGCTGATACTTGGCGGATTCTATTTTGTGATGTGGTTCGCGTATCCCAGGGGGTTGGGTCTAGGCGACGTCAAGACCGCGGTGGTACTGGGGTTAGTGCTTGGCGCCTTGGGTTGGCCGCAGTTGGCAGTGGGAAGCATCCTGGGACCGCTGGTGGGATCGCTTTGGGGGATCGCGGCAGTGATCCGGCAACGAGCTTTCAGGGACGTGCGAATTGCGTACGGCCCGGCACTAATTTTGGCGGCGTGGATCGGAATCTTGGTGGGACAGCCGATGGCGCGGTGGTATACCGATTGGACTCTATCTCTGACGGGATAGAAGTAGACCGAGATTTGAGTTTTGAGGCCTACTGGCCGATAAATGAGGACGAAGCTTTTACAAAGGAGATAACGTGGCAGTCAGGCGACTAGGCCTTGACATAGGCGCAACTGAAGTGCGTCTTGCAGAGGTCGAATTTTCGGGGAAGGGCTCTACGGCGCGAGGCACGGGAACACTTGTCGGTTTCGCGACGTCTCCATTGCCCAACGGAGCTGTTCAAGCTGGCGAGATCGTGGACGTTACCGCTGTTGGTTCGGCCATTAAGCGAGCAGTAGCGGTGGGCGGTTTCTCTACGAAGGAAGTCATTCTTGGGGTGGGTTCCGCAGGAGTGGTGGTGCGCGAGGTTGATCTTCCGGAGCTGCCGATGGACCAGATGAAGTCGTCGCTGCCTTTCCAGGTCCAAGAAATGCTGCCCATGTCTTCGAACGAGGCGCTTTTGGACTTTTTTCCCACAGCTCAACACGAAAAGGATTCGAGTAAGCTGCTACGCGGCATCCTCGTCGCGGCGCCAAAGTCGACTGTGTCTCAGCACATTCTTTCCGTAGAAAACGGTGGCCTTCGTCCCGTGATGGTGGATCTCAGCGCGTTCGCGCTGATGCGAGCTCAGTTGACCGATGACTACCTTGGAAAGATTGTCGCGTTCGTCGACATCGGGGCGCGCGTCACAACGGTGATTATTGCCGCTAGCGGAATGCCTCGGATGGTGCGTATTCTGCCCAACGGCGGGCAAGATGTGACTGACGCAGTAGCCACTGCGTTGCATATTTCGTCGCGCGAGGCGGACGAGGTCAAGCGCAACGTCGGCATCGGCACGCAGGTACACCCGGATTATCAGGCGGCGCAAGAAGCGCTGACGATAACCTCAAAGACTTTGGTGGATTCCATCCGCAATACGTTTGTCTACTACTCGGGTAACAACCCAGGGGCACCCATCGTTCAAGCCGTGATCACCGGCGGTGGCTCGCACCTGCCTGGCCTTGGTCAGTTCATCGCCTCGTCCAGCAGGCTCTCCGTCAGCTACGGCAACGCGTTCAGTCGTATATCTGTGGGCAAGAAGGTTCCGCGTGAGTTGATCGGGGGGCGCGAAGCACAGCTTCCCATACCGATCGGCCTAGCTTTTGGGGAGGTATCGTGAATCCTGTACCAGCAAGTGTGAACGCGCCAGGCGCGGCTCAGGTAAATCTGCTCCCTCCGGAGATCGCTGCCAAGCGCAATGAGGGACGCGCCAAGGTACTCATGGTGGCGTCGTTGATGGTTTTCGTCCTGCTACTAGGGGCGGCGTGGTTCTTCGCCTACTCAGCACGTACTTCGGCCGAACAGGATCTCGCCGATGAGCAAGCCCTCCGGCCGGAGCTCACCACCGAGCTAGCGACATATGACTACGTGAAAGTAGTAGAGGCGCAAAAGGACAATTCGATTTTGGCTCGTCAGTGGGCAGGTTCCAGTGACATCATTTGGGGTGACTACACCGCAGCACTGCTCAAGGTGGTCCCGGATGACGTGACGTTGACAGACATCTTGATGGCGCAGGGCACACCGTTTGGTCCTGCCGGATCCGATGGAACGATATTCGGACTCAGTGATATGGGTTCGCTTTCCTTTACCGGTAGGGCCGCGTCGCCAGAGTTGGTTGCTGATTTTGTGGATGCGGTGAACTCGGTTCCCGGTTTCTACGACACGTTCATCGAGGTCAGCAAGGTTGGCACGAGCGATACGACTGAGTATTGGGAGTATGCAGGTTCTGTGCGCGTTTCGTTTAGCGCGCTATCGGACCGCACTGTCACTACGCAAACCACGGCTCCCGTTCGTGAAGACGCGGATGTCGCCACCGACGAGGAGTCCAACTAATGAAGCAGCAACAGACTGGACTATGGCTACTCGGGTCGTTCCTGGTCGCGGTGATTATTGCCGCTGCCGCATACTTTCTTCTCATCTCCCCGGAACTCGATAAGGGCGCCACTGCGCGTGAATCAGCCGAGTCCGCGAAAAACGACAATGACCTGCTACAGGTGCAGATCGATGCCGCTGCCCAGAAGGCGAAGAGTGTGCCAGAGTGGCAAGACGAAATTGGCAAGATTTCGCTCGATTTGCCCGCCACCGTTGAGCAGCAGAAGCTTGAACGATTGATCTACGCGACGCTCGCCAAGTACGACCTGCCAGCAGTTGAGGTGACGTACGGGCGCGCGGAAGAAGTCATCCCGACCGTCACTGAAGGATACGAGCCGCCAACTCTTTCTACAGATGAGGAAGGTGAGGACGGCGCTACGCCATCGCCGTCTCCTTCGCCCGTGATTGAGCCTTCGCCCGAGGCGACCGCTGACACCGAAGGTGACGCCACTGACGTTCCCGCACCGGTGACCCCCGTCGAGGTGGGCCCGACTTTTACCGGGCTCGTTGCGATTCCCATCACCATTGGCACCGAGGGAGACCCGGAACAGATCCTCAGTTTTATGAGGGAAATGCAGACGCAGATTGACCGCTTCTACACGTCAACCAATTTCACCATCACCAAAGCTGACCTCACAGAGGACCTTCCAGCCCGACCGGCATTGACCGAAGACCAGTGGACCGTGAGTCTCTCGGGACTTGTGTTCTCACTTGTCGACCCTGTGCTCTCGTATCCGGGTGACAATGAGGGCGAAGTTGATGCGTACGTGCCGAATACAAATATTGTGAATCCTTTTAAGCCGCTACCCGGCACTGAAGAATAAGTCCAGGCGTAGTCCAGCAGAAGCGAGCGCGTACAGAGATAAGCCGGGTCCCTGCCCAGGGGCCCGGCTTTGGCATGGCAGAATGAAGCCCATGCTCAGATGGCTCACCGCAGGAGAATCGCACGGCCCCGCATTGGTGGGAACCCTTGAAGGGCTCCCCGCCGGCGTGGAGATCACCACCAGCGAGGTTCAGGACGCGCTAGCGCGCCGACGCCTTGGCTACGGGCGCGGAGCCCGGATGTCCTTTGAGAAAGACCAGGTCACGTTCCTGGGCGGAGTCCGTCACGGTCTCAGTCAGGGCGGACCCGTGGCCATCATGGTGGGCAACACCGAGTGGCCCAAGTGGGAGACGGTGATGTCTGCCGACCCGGTGGACCCCGACGAGCTCACCGGTGCCCGTGCCGCCAACCTGACGCGACCGCGTCCCGGCCACGCGGACCTTGCCGGGATGACCAAGTACGGCTTTGACGACGCCCGCCCGGTGCTCGAACGGGCATCGGCGCGAGAGACGGCCGCCCGGGTGGCGCTGGGCAGCGTAGCCGAGGCGTTCCTGCGCCAGGTTGCGGGCATCGAACTCGTGAGCCACACCACACAGGTGGGCCACATCGCCGTCCCCGACGACGCGCCGCTGCCACCAGCGGGATCCACCCCTGAACTGGACGCGGACCCCATTCGCTGCTTCCACAAAGAGACCTCGGACCGCATGATCGCGGAGATCGACGTGTGCCAGCAAGAGGGCGACACCCTCGGCGGAGTAGTTGAGGTCGTCGCGTACGGCCTGCCGGTGGGACTGGGCAGCCACGTGCACTGGGACCGCAGGCTCGACTCGCGCCTCGCGGCAGCGCTGATGGGCATTCAGGCCATCAAGGGCGTCGAGGTAGGCGACGGGTTCCGTACCGCCGCGCGCCGTGGCTCGCAGGCGCACGACGAGATGGAATACACGGACAACGGCGTGGCCCGCCGCACCAACCGTGCCGGCGGGATCGAGGGCGGCATGACCAACGGCGCTCCGCTCACCGTTCGGGCCGCGATGAAGCCCATCAGCACCGTGCCGCGCGCACTGGACACCATCGATACCGCGACGGGGGAGGCCGCCAAGGCTATCCACCAGCGTTCCGACGTGTGTGCCGTCGCGCCCGCGGCAGTGGTAGCCCAGGCGATGGTTGCCCTGACGCTGGCCGATGCCGTGGTGGAGAAGTTTGGTGGCGACTCGGTAGCCGAGGTGCGCCGCAACATCGAGTCTTACGTCGCAGCTATCCCAGATCACCTGCGCTGATGCCGGTCCCTACGCCCCCCGCCAGCAGCGGCGGCCCTCGTGCAGTGCTGATCGGCCCACCCGGGTCCGGCAAGAGCACTGTCGCCAAGGGCCTGGCCCGCGAATGGGGAGTGTCCCGTCGCGATACCGACGATGACGTGGTGCGCCTAGCAGGCAAGTCCGTCTCTGACATCTTCTTTGACGACGGCGAGGCGGCCTTCCGCGTGCTTGAGGTCAAGGCGGTGGCGATGGCCATGGCCGAACACGACGGCGTGCTGTCGCTCGGCGGGGGAGCCATCCTCGACGAGGCCACTCAGGTGCTGATCGCGGACTACGCCAGCGCTGGCGGAGACGTGATCTTCTTGGACGTATCTATCTCAGCGGCCGCGCCGCGAGTCGGACTCAACAACGCTCGCCCCCTGCTGGTGGGAAACCCCCGCCGGCAGTGGACCGAACTGATGCAGGCACGCCGCCCCATTTACGAGCGTCTGGCGACCCGTACCGTGAACACTGACCACCTCAATGCCAAGCGCATCGCGCAGCAGATCGCCGGCACGTGGGTTGAGGAGCAGTCCGCAGAATGAGTAGCGCGAAGCAAACATCAGAAGCACCGCACCGCGTCATTGCAGTGACCGGCGCCTCTCCCTATGACGTCACCGTGGGTTCCGACCTGCTCCAGCGCGCGGTGGACTCCATCCCGTTGGGCGCCGCCCGCGTGTTGGTGGTGCACTCTCAGCCGTTGCAGCGCAAGGCCGACTACGTGAAGCGTCTGATCGACGAGTCGGGACGCCTTGGCGTGCTCGTGGAGGTGCCCGATGCGGAGGCCGGCAAAACCGCCGAGGTCGCGGCGTTCTGCTGGCAGGTACTGGGTAAGAGCGAGTTCACCCGTTCCGATGTCGTCATCGGCCTTGGCGGCGGCGCGGTCACCGACCTCGCCGGGTTTGTTGCCGCTTCGTGGCTTCGCGGAGTGGGCATCATTCAGATCCCCACGACGCTGCTGGCCATGGTCGACGCCGCCGTGGGAGGCAAGACCGGGATCAACATCACCGAGGGTAAGAACCTGGTGGGCGCATTCCACGAGCCGATCTCCGTGTGGTGCGACGTCGACTTCTTGCAGACCCTGCCGCGCAACGACCTGGTGGCCGGAATGGCGGAGGTGGTCAAGATCGGGTTCATTCGCGACACCGAAATCCTGTCGATCACTGAGGCGAACATCGCCTTGCTGCGCTCAGCGGACACCCAGGACGGTTCCCGCGAGGTGACCGAGGCATCGGGCAACGCTCTTGACCCCGCCGCGGTGCCGGTGCTACTGGAACTCATCACGCGCGCCATCCAGGTCAAGGCGGACGTGGTGAGTGCGGACCTCAAGGAATCGCACCTACGCGAGATCCTGAACTACGGACACACCTTCGCGCACGCGATCGAATACACCGAGCGGTACCAGTGGCGTCACGGCGCCGCGGTGGCGGTCGGCATGGTTTACGCGGCTGAACTCGCGGGGCTCGCTGGCAAGCTTACTGAGGCCGAAGTGGAGCGGCACCGGTCGGTGCTGACGTCGCTGGGTCTTCCCATTACGTATGCGGGTGGACGCTGGGACGCGCTGCACCTCGCCATGAAGCGAGACAAGAAGACTCGTGGCGATATGCTGCGGTTCGTCATTTTGCAGGGGATCGGCAATCCGGTGCGGTTCGAGGGGCCCGACCCCACGCTGCTGATCGCTGCGTACGACGCGGTCTCTCGGTAGGTCTCGGGTCCGGTCGCAGGGTGACTGATGTCCACAGGACGCGTAAGGCGGACCTTTCTCGCTGTTTGAGTCTGTTTGTGGTCATTTGTCACACCCCACTGGTTGACTGGCCTCATGACCTTTTCAACCAGCCTCGTGGATCGCGAACTCGCTCTGTTACGCGACTTCAACGACCGTGAGGTGCGCGAACTCACTCCCGCGCAGCTTCACAACGCTGCTGATGTGCTTGGCAAAGTTCGACGCGCGGTCGACGCGTTGGTGGTGAGCGTGGCTGGCGAGGTGGGGCGTCGCAGCGCCCCGGGCATTGGCGTGGGCGGGCTTGCCCGGCGCGAGGGATTCTCGACCCCACAGGAGTTCTTGGCGAACACACTGGGGACGTCCACCTATGACGCCAAGCGACTCATTGATGTAGGTAGTGCGCTAGACGCCGGACAAAGCGATACAGATTTAGTGGAGGGTGCTGAAATTCAGGAGGGTGCTGCTAACTCCAGCGCTGGCGATCAGTGCGCAAAGCCGCACTCCCCGGTCGTAGCGCCCAAATATCGGCTCCTGGCCGCCGCCGTGAACAGCGGTTCGCTCGGCGTGGAGGCTGCGGCGTTGGTTACTCGCACCCTGGAAAGCGTGCGGCCGGTGATGGAATCCAATTTGGCCAGCGTCTCGTCGGATACTGTCGCTCTACACGAGACATCTGCCTCCAAGGGTGTGGTCGCTGCCGATTTCATTGCGGAGTTCCTCAAGTTTGAGCGGAGGCTCGTGGAGAAGGCGCAGAGCTTGTCGCTACGCGAACTACGTCGGGTGTGCGAGCGGGAGAGAGCCTGGATTTCACCTAAAGATTTGGCGGAGAAGGAGCGTCGCCACCGTGAACAGCGGACCTTGTTCTTTGGTGAGGACTCCGACGGGATGGTGCTGCTGACCGCGCGATTGGATGCGGCGTCCGCGGCTCCGGTCAAGGCCTGGATCGAGGCTCAGGTGCGGCATACGTTTCAACAGCGCCGCAGAAACTCGTCCGCGGACGGGAGTGACGTGACTGAGTCTCAAAACCAGGCGCGCGCAGCATTGTCAGACGTAGAACGCCAGCGACTTCGCGAGGCGCATCTGACGGATGACCGTACGGCGGGGCAAATACGTGTAGACAATTTGGTCATGCTGGCGCGACACGGTTTGGACTGCGAGACCCCCACGTCCGGAGTGAAGACCACGGTGGTGCTGCGGGTGGATGTGAAAGACCTAGAAAATGACCTGGCTCAAGGTGAGTGCGACCAATTGTCGTCTCCTATCTCGGTGGGGACACTGCGCACGATGGCTGTAGATGCAGGAGTCATGCCCGTGGTCATGGGCGGCGATAGCCTGCCACTCGATGTTGGCCGATTGAGGCGTTACTTCACTGTGGCGCAACGGATTGCCCTGGCAGAACGCGACGGCGGGTGCAGTTGGTGCCACGCTCCACCCTCGTTTTGTGAGGCGCACCATATTGACTGGTGGGCAAAAGACCAAGGTCGCTCTGACATTCACAACGGAGTGTTGCTGTGCGTCGGTTGCCACCATCGGATACATCGTGACGGTTGGGGAATCACCCTCCTGGACAACGAGGTGTGGTTCCAACCGCCGCCGATCGATGGTCGAGCGGTCCCCGCCCGGATTGGTGGTCGCGCGCATCTGTCCATGACTTCTTACGCGAAGCAAGGCTGTGAGCCATTGGCGCGGCCGAACCAAGTCGATGTGGCGGGGTTCTAAGAGCGTGACAGCCGGGCAAGACGAGACAAGGTCGAGCCAACGTGACGGGCTCAAGAAAAATCGGTGGTGGGTGAGATGAAATGGACTGAAGAAGCGCCTGGTCCGCGGACCGCGGTTCGCACTGCATCACGAGCGTGCTACCCAGTACTCAGCTTGAGGGCTAGTAGGCTGACCGGCATGAGTACAGTCCTCGTCATCAACGGCCCCAACCTTGGGCGCCTCGGCAGCCGCGAACCTGAGAAGTACGGTTCCACCAGTCACGACGAGTTGGTGGCGCAGGCGATGCAGTGGGGTAGCGACCTGGGCCTCGAGGTAGTGGTGCGCCAGAGCGAGGACGAGGCGGATCTGGTGCATTGGATCCACGAGTGTGTGGACCAGGGCTGGCACGTGGTCATCAACCCGGCCGCCTTCACTCACTACTCGTATGCACTGCGCGACGCCTGCGCACTGGTCCCCAGTGCCGGCCAGCAGCTCATTGAGGTGCACCTGACCAACCCCGCGGCGCGCGAGGAATTCCGTCACCAATCGGTGATCTCTGGCGTGGCCACGGGCACCATCGCTGGCTTTGGCGCCGACTCGTACCGCCTTGCGCTCGAAGGTATCGCGGCCCGCGTCCGCTAGAATTGCTCACGGACTTCTGATTCTCAGAACTTAACTCACGCAACCCAAGTACTTCAAGGACATCACTCGTGGCATCT
>Ga0307486_1000248_pt1 | contig 53763 bp, 51 predicted proteins | sample CBIW02metaG_FD_203663 | JGI IMG/M metagenome (GOLD analysis project Ga0307486, IMG submission 203663) | Sea-ice brine microbial communities from Beaufort Sea near Barrow, Alaska, United States - CBIW 0.2 | ecosystem: Environmental > Aquatic > Marine > Coastal | place: USA: Alaska | collected... | reverse complement strand
GAGTTACATTTATTTTTATAACTACAAGCGATTACATTCGTCACTTGGTTACAGGACCCCTGTGCAAAAAATGGCAGAATTGAAAAAAGTGGCTTAAAGTTACTTCATTAAAACTTGACCATTACACATACATGCAAAAGGCCGGTAGAGGAAGTATTATTAATATGTCATCTATTTATGGACTTGTAGGTGCCGGAGATATTCCTCCTTATCATGCATCTAAAGGTGCCGTTCGGTTGATGAGTAAAAATGATGCTTTGCTTTATGCCAAGGATAATATCAGAGTGAATTCAGTACACCCTGGCTTCATTTGGACACCCCTTGTAGAAGAGCTCGGTAAAAGATCACCTGACGGCGTGGAAGCATTTAAAAAGCATCTTGACAGTCTTCATCCCATTGGACAAATGGGAGAGCCAGCTGATATAGCTTATGGAGTTTTATATCTTGCATCTGAAGAATCTAAATTTGTTACTGGTAGCGAGTTAGTCATAGATGGAGGTTATACCGCCCAATAAAATTCCTCTTCACATTAGTTATAACAGTGCAAAGCCACTTGCTCCTAGTCGCGTAGGTGGTATATCAAAGAATCAATAATCTAGATTTTATGTTCGTCAGTTGCTAGAAAAGTAGCTGCGACAAGGTTGACTCTCAGTTACACAACAGCGAAACGATATATGGATATGTGGAGGTTGTTTTTAACCAAGTTAATCCGAAGTAAGCTTTAAAAAAACTAGATACAGCTAATTAGGTGCCAGTTAGCCACACATTAGGAATTGAAAGTGATTGAGTTGAGTGTATGTCAAATGGCAAGTAAATGCAGTCAGAGCTAGACGCTTGATTGCAGCAAATGGGAACATATTGCTAGTGTTAGAATCACCCAAAACCATTAACGAAACACAAGGAATGAGAATTAACATGACCGATCAAAATGAACCGACTATCGCGAACTTTGCCGCCTTAAAAACTTCTATCGTCAATGGTGAAGAGCAGTCGGTAAAAGAATTATTGGCAAACCAGCCGATGCAAGAGCTTGAAAAAAGTTATCTCATTGACTTAGCGAAACTTAATAATAACCGTAAGATCTTAAAGTTACTTGAAGATATTCCCATAAAAAAATAGGTGAGTTAATAAATAATTATCCGGCAACTTTAAAACTAACAAATATTTGGCCGCTAATTAATTATTGCAAGATAAACACGATATAGAGAGAGATTGAATGCAACGATATTTAATGATTGATGAAACTAAGATAGCTAAGTATAGGTTGTTCTAAGAAAATGACGGATAACGCAAAGAATACTCTGCAGCGTGGACTTGAAAAAACCCAAGCGTCTTTTTCAAGCTTCATACATGCACAGATAACAATAAGCTGGTTTCTTCTACTTGCTACAGTATTAGCCTTATGGTGGGCTAACTCAGATTATTCTGCAACCTACCAAAATCTGAAAGAAATATCGATTGGAATTGTTCTGGGTGATTTTATACTGGAAACGTCTCTCAAACACGTCATCAATGACGGTTTAATGGTGATATTTTTCTTTCTCATTGGACTTGAAATTAAACGAGAAATACTGGCTGGCGATCTTGCTAGTAAAGAACATCGCAGCATGTTGATCCTCTGCGCCATCGGCGGAATGGTTTGTCCGGCAGCCATCTATATGTTGTTCAACTGGTCCCTTGACTCTGCGATTGGATGGGGCATCCCTATAGCAACGGATACAGCCTTTGCTCTGGGCGTCCTAACCATAGTTAGAAAACACATTCCCACTAGTTTAATCGCTTTTCTCGTTGGCCTAGCAATCGTTGATGACGTAGGTGCTATCGTTGTCATCGCTTTATTTTATGCTGAGGATGTTTCTATTTTGCTTCTATTGAGCTCCCTAGCTTTGATTGTATTATTGGGATTAGGCAATTACGCAGGCATACGGCAACCATACTTTTATATTTTTTTCGGCATTGCAGCGTGGTGGATGATGCTCAAATCAGGTGTGCACCCTACACTTGCCGGCGTTGCTATTGCCTTTACTGTGCCAGCAAGACCGAAATTAACATCAGAAAAATTGTTGGTTAGTGCTAAGGGAATAATTAGCTCTATGCAGAAAAAGTCAAGTCCGGTAGATGTTCTCGGCAATGGATTGGATCATGAACACCTATTGGAAGTGCGTGATTTTGCAGAAAAGGCGGGTACCCCCTTACGTCGCTGGGAAGATGCATTGGAGTTACCGGTAGCATTATTTATTTTACCCTTGTTTGTGCTGGCCAACGCGGGTATTCCCTTTAGTTTTAATTCTTTTATTGAAAGTCTGCAACAACCAATCGGACTCGGTATAACCACTGGACTTGTTATCGGAAAATTTATCGGTATTTCCGGTGCTTGTTGGCTGGGTCTACATTACAAAATTGGCTGTTTACCCAAGGGCGTTAATTTCCATCATATCATTGGTGTTTCGCTAATAGCAGGCATTGGTTTTACGATGTCGACATTTATCGCTACCCTTGGTTTTGACAATCAACCACTGCATTTGCACAGTGCAAAATCATCTATATTGGTGGCTTCATTATTATCTGCAATCCTAGGTGTGTTATTTATACGGTTTATTGCAAAAAATAAAACTGATGAAATATAATAATAAAGAAAATATCATCCCCTTTTATTCTATTCATTTTCATGCGGTATCAATATCTTTCTAGTCACCAATTGAATCTTTGATAAGTTTTCGTGCAATAGTCTTTTCTACCGCTGTTCGCGTCTCTACCACTAAATACAATTTGCCTATTTTCAGCCGCACCAATACTGGCATCCGCTAGGTCACAAACACTGCCTCCCCAACCGAGCAGTAGCAGAAGTGCAATTAAGGGGTTGGCCACAAATAAAGTAACATTGGCCTTGATCAGAGCAATCTCTATTAACGCACCAATACCTGTTCCAACTCCAGCACCAATACTGCCATCCAGAAGTATGTCTTTTAAAACTTAATTGTTTCCTTCGATGGGTTCATGGGCAATTTCAGGCGAATGATGCTTGTATATTTGTACGCGTTCAGACGGTAATCTTTGTGCAATAAGTTTTGTAAAAACAGCATCTTCTTGTTGCAGATGTTCAAAAAAGCCGGATACATAATGGATGGAATAATTCATGAGACTTCCCTTATAGATTGGCCCGTTGGCTACTAATGACGCAGGATCGTGCGCACTCGGACACGTTTCATGTCACCCACGAATTCCATGCCACCATGCTGGGCGTGCGCGGCGTCGGCGTCACCATGGCGGCCGCTTCGCTACAAAATCGTAAACTCATTCAATATAGTCGCGGAGATATCACGGTTATCCACCGTGATGGTCTGGAGGCCGCTTCTTGCGGTTGTTACGCTGCCGACACAGCCATCTATGCCCAGAGGATGGGTAAAAATAAAGCGAAGTAAGGTGTCGATCGCGTTCCCGCGATACCTTGGGGCTTATTCTTTCTCTGTTTCGCCATGTTATGTTCGCCACCGCACAAAGTGGATATTCCGTTGTGGCTATAGTCCATTTTAGTGTACGCAAAGTGTGGCTTCGGTGCGAAGGATAGGTGTCCCAAAACACAGCTTATCGAAGTTGATAATTTTTTGTTGCGCACTTAAGGAATATTCTGTCGATGGGCGTATTTTGATAGTGATAGAATCCAGTGCGCCTGTTTTAAACATGATTTGGAGAGTCCACAATGAATAAATTTAGCAAATGTGCTTATGCGGCTTTTTTTGCCTTAACGCTTTTATCTGCAGTGGGTTGTGCACCCACGGCTAAGCATGAAGGTACAGGCGAATATATTGACGACAGCGTTATTACAACGAAAGTGAAGGCGGCTATTTTTAATGAACCGTCGCTCAAATCTGCCGAGATTAATGTCGAGACATTCAATGGTATTGTGCAGTTAAGTGGCTTTGTGCATGACGCATCTGATGTGTCTAAGGCGACTGAAATAGCGCGCAAGGTCCATGGCGTATCTTCTGTCAAAAACACAATGCAGGTTAAGTAATAGGTAGCTGTCAGTGGGGAATGAAACAAGCAGTATGGGCCTGAGTTCCCCGCTGGAAGCATTTTTGAATAAATGTCACAGAACTGTTAGAGGTGATGCGTGCTAATAGCCATACGACTTACTCGTCATTGTTAAACTGAATCTACAAATCCATTCTGCCTGTAATCCTTACGTCGAGGCAGTCATCGCAGATGGGAAGCTCAAAAAGTATCACTCAACCCACTATTAAGGAGTTCCAAAAATGCTCGAAACAATTGCCGTTATCTTACTTGTCCTTTGGCTACTTGGCCTGCTTTCTGCGTATACCATGGGTGGGTTTATTCACATCCTTTTGGTATTGGCGATCGTAGTTATATTGTTGCGCGTGATCCGAGGTCGGCGAGTTATCTAGCCACTTTACAGCGATTGCATTACTAAGTAGTCATGAAATTAAACAAACCAACATCTTAGCCATCGTGCTTATTTTGACTGGCAGTCTGGGCTTGATCTATGGGGGGGCACTTACACCAAAGACACGCAGACGTCGAAAGTGGGTCCATTAGAGATGACGGTGAAGGATACGAAGACGGTCAATGTGCCGATATGGCTTGGAGTGGCTGCGATAGTGGCCGGTGGTTTATTGCTGGCTAAGCGTAAGTAATCCCTTAATCCGAAGCAAACTTAAAACAAATAATTGGAGAAAGCTATGAACAATGTATCTATTGATGCGACCAAAGAACAATTGATCGCCGAGTTCAAAACGTTAGTAGCTGATGCTGAAGCCTTATTAAAAGCCACAGCAAACCAAGGTGGAGATGAATTGACAGCGCTACGCACCAAGGCTGAAGCGTCACTCAAAACCGCAAAAGCCAGAATTGCATCTGAGCAGACAGCGCTGATTGCGAGCACTAAAGAAGCCGTCAAGGCCACTGACGTCTATGTGCACGAAAATCCCTGGTTAGCAGTTGGTGTTGGTGCGGTTATCGGCCTGTTGGTTGGCTTGCTTAGTGGTCGTCGCTAGTCGCATTTCATTATGGCGAATCAAGCAAACAATAAAGGAAGGGGGTTGTTCGAATCGCTGTCAGCCCTCTCAGCAACCATGGTTGCCATACTATATACACGCCTTGCTCTATTATCCATAGATCTTGAAGAAGAGCGATTACATGCGATCTTGCAGTTGGTATTGGCGCTGACAGCCATGTTTTTTATTGGTGTTGGCCTAGTCTTTGTTTCATTGCTGCTAGTGGTTGTCTATTGGGAAAAGCAGAGAATATTAGTGCTAGGCATTTTAGCGGGAAGCTTTCTGCTGGCGGGATTAATAGCAGGTGGATTCGCTTTGTACAAAGTACGCATCAAGCCCCGGTTGTTTGTCGCCAGTCTCTCAGAATTACATAAAGACTCCGAACAGCTCGAGTCTCGTGTATGAATAAGAGCTTACTTCGGATAGCTGTACGGCGTGAACGTATCGTTGCGCAGGCAGCATCTCAACGTCGAACACTTGCACAGAATGTTGAGCCATGGCGCATGCCATTGGCAGTAGCTGATCAATGTATAACTGCTGGACGTTACTTGAAACGTCATCCTGAGGGCATTGTTGGCATTGCAGTGTTACTAGTAGCACTGCGACCAAGACGTATTGCAATCTGGTTAGAACGCGGCTTGGTTTCATGGCAGTTACTACAGAGTCTGCGTAGTAAATAGTTTTAATTATAGTAGCTGACAATACAACTCTAGTTCTGAATTGTGTTCGACATTCTTCATTCGAGATAGGCGTTTTTTATGAAAACAGTCAATTAATCATTATAAAATTGCTTTCTTATAGTTAACGTTACTGGTTGTATGCTTCTTCGCTGATATTAGTATGGACGTTATTACAGTAGCGCAAAATCAATTTTTGTTTGCTTGAATTCATCAACCTTCTCCGGTGCTGATGCAACCTGTATAGGTTGAGGCGCTATCTATTTACACATTTAAAGCGCATGTGGTGACATCCCTTCCCGCCTAGAACTTCGGCCTCAGCCGGGAGGAATTTATTAACATACGCCATAATTATGGCGTATATGTTCGCTAGCGAACGGAACATCGTGAGTGCAAGTGCGATAGTTGCTTCAGCTGACTCAGTGCCTGAGTTGTAGTCGATGCAGACGCGAACGCGGGGCAGCATAAATGAACCCTTCTTTCAAACTTAAGGAAATAAAAATGAAATATTTAAACGATTTAAAATTGATCAGTATTTCGATACTACTGATTGGTGGACTTGCCGCATGCAGTGATCCGGATCCTGTAGAAACCGCAGGTAAAAATATCGACCAGACCATGGATAAAGCCGGCCATGAAATTAGCGGTGCGGCCGAGGAAGTCAGTGAAACAATGAGCGAGCAAAGTAATAAGGCAGGTATGATTATCGATGACACTCAAATCTCTGCCAAGGTCAAAGCCGCCATTTTTTCCGAAGCCGATCTCATTACCCAGCAGATCAGTGTTGATACTGTAAACGGTGTGGTGACCTTGAGTGGCTCGGTCGATTCAAGGGAGTACAGCGACATGGCCAAAGTTTTGGTTGGAAACGTCTCTGGTGTAAGCAAGGTTAATAACCAGCTTACAATCAAGTCGAATTAACAATCCGGTCATTGGCACTAACCAGATGTACACAACAGCCTAATCCACACAAAAAAAACAGTGTAAATATACCTTAACAACGAACTTAACCAAGGAGGGTGAGTCATTTTTTCAAGTTTTTCAAAATGTAGTCATAGGAATTTACTAAATGAATATTAAAAGGTTGATAAATACTAAAGTGCTGCTACCAGCAACACTGCCGCTAATGGGCGCCGGTCTGATAGGTAGGAGTTGACGCAACTCTGGATGGGTTAATTCTTTCACGAGTACGGTGCACGCTAGAGCTTCATCTAATGCATCAACACAAAACTTAAACAACGTATGTTAGGATAAAATTTGGATGTCAGCCGAAGTCAGAGAAAAGACTCTGGAAAAGCCTTTATTATTTTCTCCCGCCTTATGAATAACTGGGCTTTTTTGTGTACACAGGCGAGTGTGTTTCTGTTGCCTGCCCACTAAACACTTTTTCTTCTACGGATCGGAATTAGTCTTTTATGCAAATATTATGACCAAACCATATAGATACCACTCGCGATAGGGATACTGAAGTTGCTAGCGAAGAATGGCTGCAGAAATCCCTAATTAAAATGGGTGCCCTGGAAGACGCGATCCTAACCAGTGCCAATTTCTCGATTATTGCCACCGACGAACAAGGTGTGATTCAACTATTCAATATTGGCGCTGAAAGCATGTTGGGCTATACCGATGAGATGTCCTGAATAGGATTACCCCAGCCGACATTTCTGATCCCCAGGAAGTGATTTTACGTGTCTCAGCCCTCAGTAGCGAACTTGGAACCATCATTTCTCCAGGCTTTGATGCGCTGGTATTCAAAGCTTCACGTGGCATTGAAGACATTTACGAGCTGACCTATATCCGCAAGGATGGTAGTCGTTTTCCAGCCCTAGTGTCGGTGACCACCTTGCGCGATGAACAGGAAGTCATCATCGGTTATTTGCTGATCGGTACCGATAATACTGCGCGCAAACAGGTTGAAGCCGAGCGTGAGCATCCACTTGAGATTCAGGAAAATACCAACAAGCAATTAAAGCATGCTAACTTTGATTTGCGCGAAAACGAGGAAAAGCTTGCCGTTACCCTGCACTCGATTAGTTATGGCGTGATCGCCACTGATGCCTTGGGTCGCGTGACACTGCTTAATCCCTTGGCCGAGAAACTCACCGGCTGGTCCCTGGTGGATGCTCGCGGTCGTCCAGTGGAAGAAATTTTCAACCTTATAAGTAAGAAAACCCGTACGCCTTTCAGAGTACCGGTGATGGAAACTCTGAGCAAAGGCACGGTTCATGGTCTAGCTAATCACACCATACTAATTGCAGCCGATGGCAGCGAGTGCGATATCGCCGATAGCTGCGCTCCGATCCGTGACCGTGACGACGTGGTGATTGGTGCCGTGCTGGTGTTTCGCGATGTCACGGGTGAATACGCAGCGGAGCAGGCCTTACGCGACAGCAATCAATTGATCCAGACGGTGCTCAATTCCGTGGGAGATGGCATCATTACTGTATTAGTGAGTGGTGCTATGATCGCGACCGTGAACCCGGCTGCAGAGCGTATGTTTGGCTATCTCGCCAGCGAGCTCATGGGAAAAAACTTCAGCATGTTGATTCCTGAGTTAGATCAGGAACAGAGCAATGATTCCATCGAGTACTACCGTGCCAGCGATGAGGAGCGCGCTGCTGGCCTCGGTCGCGAGGTCATGGGCAGATGTAAAAGCGGCAGTCTTTTCCCCATGGAGATGGCAGTCAGCGAAATGTGGCTGGGTGGCCAGCGCTACTTCACTGGTATTTTACGTGACATTACTGCGCGTAAGCAGGCCGAAGAAGCACTGATTAAGCCGGATGCCCTGCAGAACGCCATTTTCAATAGCGCCAATTTCTCGAGTATCGCCACTTACGCGAAGGGCGTGATTCAGATTTTCAATGTCGGAGCCGAGCGTATGCTGGGTTACACCGCGGAAGAGGTGATAGGCAAAAGCACACCTGCTGATATTTCGGATCCGCAGGAAATAATCGAGCGCGCACAGGCCCTGAGTCTCGAACTTGGAACCCAGATTAAGCCCGGCTTTGAAGCTCTGGTTTTCAAGGCTTCGCGCGGTATCGAGGATATCTACGCGCTGACCTACATACGTAAGGATGGCAGCCGTTTTCCTGCCCTAGTGTCGGTGACTGCGCTGCGCGACGCGCAGAATGTCATTATTGGCTACCTGTTAATCGGAACGGACAACACAGCGCGAACGCAAGTAGAAGAGGAGCGAGCGGAGCTTTATATCACGCTACAGGACAAGAACACTGAACTGGAGGCTACCAGACTGGTTGCGGTAAAAGCCAATTACGCCAAGTCGGAATTCCTCTCCAGCATGAGCCATGAATTGCGTACACCGCTCAATGCGATTCTCGGTTTCGCGCAGTTGCTAGAATCAGATGCGCCGTCACTCACGAGCTCGCAGTTAGTGAGATTGCACCAGATCATCAAAGCCGGCTGGTATTTGCTCGATCTGATTAACCAAATTCTCGATCTTTCGGTGATCGAGTCTGGCAACTTGATCTTGTCGCAAGAATCGGTATTGCTGATTGATGTCATGCAGGAATGTCAGGCCATGATCGAAGCTCAGACGCAGCAACGCGACATCCAGCTCATATTTTTGCCTTTCGATACTACTTGGTATGCCAGTGTCGATCGTACCCGCGTTAAGCAGGTGCTGATTAACCTGCTGAGCAATGCGATTAAATATAATCGCAAACACGGATCGATCATTGTGGAATGCAGCGAGCCAGTCCCAGAACGTATACGCATCAGCATTAAGAATAGCGGGAAAGGGTTGTCGGCAGAAAAGCTGTCGCATTTATTTCAGCCCTTTAATCGTCTTGGCCAGGAGGATGGGTCGGAAGAAGGCACGGGTATCGGCGTGATGGTGACCAAGCGGCTGGTTGAACTGATGGGAGGTGAAATCGGCGTCAATAGTAAGGTCAGTGTTGGTAGCGAATTCTGGTTCGAGCTGAACCGTGACGTGATGAGCTCGTTAGTTGATGACCATAACCAACCCGCAGGTCAGCTAGCGAAACCGTTGGGTGATAAGGTGATGAAGAGCTTGCTTTATGTGGAAGATAATCCGGCCAACCTGCTACTGGTCGAATAAATTATAGAAGACAGCCCGAATATGCGCATGCTGAGCACGAGCGATGGCCATCTTGTTGTCGCGATGGCGCGTACGCATCGTCTGGACGTGATCCTGATGGACATTAATTTGCCCAGCATCAGTGGGTTCGAGGCGCTTGAAATTCTGAGCAATGATCCGTTAACAGCCCATATTCCGGTGCTGGCAATCAGCGCTAATGCCATGCCACGTGATATCAGAATGGGCAAGAAAGCCGGATTTTTAGACTATCTTACCAAGCCGATTAGGGTGAATGAGTTCATGGTGGCACTGACACTGGCGCTAGAATCGGCGGAGTCGAAAAGCAACACCAAAATAGCAAACGAGGTTTTGTGATGATCGATATGGCTGAATTGCTTGATGCCCGCATTTTGATCGTGGACGATGAAAGCTGCAATGTACAGTTGCTGGAACAGCTTTAACGGATGCCGGTTATAAAAATGTTAGCTCGACACTGGAGCCGCAATCGGTCAGCGCATTACACTGCGGCAACCACTATGACCTAATTCTGCTAGATCAACTCATGCCCGGAATGGATGGCTTTCAGGTGATGGAGGAACTCAAGATCAATGTGGGTGATGATTGTTTGCCGATACTCGCGCTCACTGCGCAACCTGACCATAAGCTACGTGCACTGTCCGCCGGGGCTCAAGATTTTATTGCCAAACCGTTTGATTTGTCTGAAATCAAAACGCGCATTCACAACATGCTGGAAGTGCGCTTATTGTATAAAAAACTCGACAATTACAATCAAGAGCTGGAAACGATCGTGCAGGAACGCACCACCGAACTGCGCGAAAGCGAAGCCCGCTATCGCAGTTTGATCGAACTGGCTTCTGACTGGTACTGGGAGCAGGATGAGAACGGGAGATTCACGCGGGCGTTTGGCCCTGTCGCTGAAATGCTCGGGATTCAGGACGATGCTTTTCTGGGTAAGAGTAGGGCTGATGGCGCCGAAGGCTGGAATGAGACCGAGCGAGAACGCCTGCATTCGATGATTACATAGCGGCAGCCATTCCTGGATTTTGTGATCAGTCGGGTCAATGCAGGTGGTGCAGAACAAAAATATCAGGTGAGCGGCGAGCCGATGTTCAATCAGTCCGCGCGCTTTGTCGGTTACCGCGGTATCGGTGTAGAATCCTTCACAAACAATAATGCGCCAGACGCAATGTCTTAGCCATGGCTGCGCCCCACAGTCCGAATCAAAATTATTTACTTGCTGCACTGCCGCCAAAAGACTTCGAAGTTCTGGTAGCGCATCTGGAGCTGGTGCCGATGCCGCTGGGTGAATTTTTATATGAACCCAGTACGCAATTACAATACGCCTATTTTCCGACGGCAGCGATCGTTTCACTGCACTATGTGATGGAGTCGGGCGCATCAGCCGAAACTGCAGGCGTAGGCTATGAAGGCATGGTGGGCATTTCTTTGTTTATGGGCGGGGATACCACACCCAGTTCGGCCGTGGCCCAGACCGCAGGCCCATGCGTACCGGCTGGACAAAAGTCTGCTGATACAAGAATTCAATCGCGCCGGTATTCTGCAAAAATTGTTGCTGCGTTATACCCAGGCACTGATCACACAGATGGCACAGACCGCAGCCTGTAATCGGCATCATTCGGTGGAGCATCAATTGTGTCGCTGGTTATTACTGACCCTCGATCGTCTGCCTTCAAATGAGCTGGTGATGTCCCATGAACTGGTGGCCAGCATGCTGGGTGTGCGTCGCGAAGGCATTAACTGAGGCCGCCGGAAAATTGCAGCAGGCCGGTATCATTAGTTACCGCCGTGGCCACATTACCGTGCTTGATCACTCCGGACTTGAGAGGCAGACGTGTGAGTGCTACGCTGTGGTCAGAAAAGAACTCGATCGTCTGCTTTCCGATGTGAAGTATCGTCAGGAGTCAGTGGATGAGCAGTGATTAAGATATTGCGAGCTGTGTTGGCGAGTGGTGGTATAAGATTTTTCGTCGCCATCAACAGAGCATGACTCTGTCGGAGTGACGAATGCCCTACACACGCATCATTCCGGCGAATGCCGGAATCTAGAGGGCGGTATGCATAGTTTAATCAGTTGATTACTGGATACCGGCATTCGCCAGTATGGTATTTTTCTTGTTTTAATATTTTAGATCCATGAGTAGCCTACCGATACGACATAATCTTGCCATCCGCTTTGGCTTAGCACTAAGTATCCTTCGCGGTGGTCCGGATGCACGGTTGTTTGTACTTTTTAGATGGTGCTGCCCCCCATCACATCATCAAGAGCATTGGGTGATGCGTACGATTTGCCTTTGTTGATCCGGCCACTCATTATAAGGGTCGAGCGATAAATACAGTGTGCGCAACAAAACCTCGCCTAGGCCTAGGCTGGGAAGGGTCTGTTCCACCACGCTAAAATTTTTCGCTTTAGGTTGCTCCCTGTCGACGTGAGCTAAGTAATAATATTCGGCGATTTATATTTGGGCTTTAGATATTAGCTGTACCTACATCTGAAATTGATCTGAGGTCTTGGGTAATCTTTTTTTGTGCAATATGGCGTTCTTCTGGTGACGAACGTTCCATGATGCAATTCCTGTAGGTGTTGGCTTGGGTCTGTGGGGCATGAATTCGCTATAAAATTTAAAACCTTTTGGCTTATACAGACATAAACTCAACCATCATTTGTAGATCACAAAGTGGTGGGGATTTTACCGCGTACAATATCGAGACCGATGTCATTAAAAATCCAACACTCACTTCACTGAAAGCAAAAATTACAAATCTCGATTGAATTGTTCATTAGCATAGATCCTAATCATCATTGGTAGTTCGTTGCCTAGAGATTTATATTTCATATAGGAAATAGATCAAGTAATGATGGCAATTTAGTTCTGTATGGCAACACATAGATTTAATTTTACCCTCAATCATATTTGCACAGCGATTATGTACGATAACGCACAGACGCCACTGAATACTAACCATAGAATTAACGATCAACCTATTAAAAGGTCAATTATGGGGAAAGTGTTATGAATCATGATGTTCACTATGTATCCGGTTTCTTTGCACATCAAGAAGAAGTAAATGATGTTTTTACAAAACTAATTGCACAGGGATTGCCACGCGAGCGAGTGCAAATTTACACATATCAATCACCTACACCTACGCATGAGTCTAGCGATGGTAGCAATGAAGTTTTAAAAGATGTTTTGGTGGATGGCACTATTGGTGCTGCGGTAGGAGCTGGTATTGGGGGACTAGTAGAGGTAGCTCTGATCAGTGCCAATGTAACTTTATTTATAGCCAGTCCCTTACTTGCACCACTGGTGTTACTCGGGTGGGGCGTCAGTATTGGCGGTGTAATGGGCGCCAGTATTGGTGCGGCTGATAATGCCAAACCTTTGTCTGCATTAATTGAAGATGCGATTAAGAATGGTCAAATTGTGCTTGTGGTTGAGACCCTGACAGTTGCAGAAAAAACTATTGCACAAAAAATTATCAAAGACTCAATTGGTGACTATAAAGACATTAATGCCACATAAAAACTAAAACAAAGTATGTTTGGGTAGATTTAAAACGTCAGCCTAAGTTCAGATAAAAGACAACTAAAATTTATGTTCGGTAACGTACAGACATAATTCTTAACAAGGTCAATAATAAACTAACGCGGGCATAATCTGATATTTATTCGCCGAATTAATATGAAGATGGAGTATCGCCTGTAGTGTAATTGGAGAACAATAATGAATTCTATTTTTCGAAAAACATTAATAGCCACGGTTCTTTCAGCGATATTAGGTACGCCAGCAATTGCGGCAGATACTAATCAAGACACGATGGATGGCAAATCAGACAACCAAGGTCAGGAAAGCGATGGTAGAGAAAATCGTCCACTGACAGATCTTCAAGCTAATGTCATTGATGGAAAGGAAAAAGCAACTGACAAATCAGACAATCATCGTCAGGAAATCTATAGTCCTGAAGATCGTCCGCTGTCAGATCTTCAAGGTAATGTCATTGAAGGAAAGGAAAGTGCAGCTGATAAATTAGAGAACCAGGGTCAGGAAAGCAATGGTAGAGAAAATCGTCCACTGTCAGATCTTCAAGCTAATGTCATTGATGGAAAGGAAAAAACAACTGACAAATCAGATAATCACCGTCAGGAAATCTATAGTCCTGAAGATCGTCCGCTGTCAGATCTTCAGGGTAATGTCATTGAAACAGAGGAATAAGAGGTAAATACTCTCCTCGCTAACGCTTGTCTCTCAAACGACTGACCAATCCTGACCTCGTTGCGCAAGGACGCCCCGCTTAACGCCCCTGACATGGAAACCTTTTACGCGACTGGCGCAAAAGGCTACAACGACTATCCCACTCTGGCGGCCTCAAAATAAGAACCAATATGAAATCAATTGTCGATTACGGTATTAACAATCAAGCATCATCTTACATTAGCCTGCAGGGTTCCTATGATGCGTGATCTGTGGAATAAACCTTCGGACGTCAAGGGCTGGGCGGTGTGCATGCTGGGTCTATTCTTCATTCTTTTTGGCTTACCAATGCTGATCGGTGGTACTTGGTTGATCTCCATCGGCGGCTCGTGGTACTACCTCCCAGCCGGAATGGCATTTATCACCTCGGGTGTTCTGTTGATGCAGCGCAAGAGGATAGGCGCCACGGTCTATGGCATATTTTTCGTCGTGACCGTGATTTGGAGTCTATTCGAAGTCGGCCTCAATGGTTGGGCCTTAGTGCCTAGGCTATTCGGTCTGTCGATTTTATTGTTACTAGTGCTTGCAACATTGCCGGTTTTGCAGCCAGCGGCGTCGGTACGCCGGTTTGCAGTACTAGGCCTTGGTGGATTCGCCACAGTTGTAGTCACACTCGGCATATTGCTAGTGAACGCTGGTCGCCCAACAGTGCATGGCGCCGTACCGGTGGTGCCTGCTAACAGTACCGCGCCCATGGCGGCAGGTGTAGATTGGTTGGCGTACGGTGGAACTTATGGGGCGCAGCGTTTTTCGTCGTTGACACAAATCGATCGTGACAATGTCGACCAACTGGCACGCGCATGGGAATATCAAACAGGCGATCTTCCATCTGAACGTTGGGGTGCCGAAACGACGCCGCTGAAGATCGACGACACGGTGTATTTGTGTTCGGCGCGAAATATCCTGATTGCACTCGATGCACGCACCGGCAAGGAGCGCTGGCGCCACAACCCCGAAATTGCCGACGAGTCCATTCCCTACACGGCGGCGTGTCGCGGCGTGAGTTATTTTGCCGGCACTGGCACACAGGCCTGTGCCAACCGAATTATCGAGGGCACGCTTGACGCACGTCTGATTGCGGTTGATGCCGGTACAGGTGCTCCCTGCGACGATTTTGGCGACAATGGTTCTGTCGACACTAAGCGCGGCATGGGCAAAATGGCGCCTGGCATGGTATCGATCACCTCACCACCAACCATTGTGCGCGGCATCGTGGTGGTGGGTCACCAGATCCTAGACGGAGAGCGGCGCAATGCGCCCTCTGGAGTGATTCAGGGTTTCGATGCCATCACAGGTGAATTGCGATGGGCTTGGGATCTAGCGCGCCCGGACCGGTCAGGGATGCCACCGGAGGGTGAAACTTACACACGCGGCACCGCTAACATGTGGACGATCGCATCGGGCGACGAGCAGCTTGGTCTGGTCTATCTGCCGCTGGGCAATTCGGCGGCCGATTACAACAGCCGCACACGAACATTGCCAGAGAACGAGTTTGCTAGTTCGCTGGTCGCACTCGACGTGACAACGGGCAAGCTGGTTTGGAGTTTCCAAACCGTGCACATGGATGTGTGGGACTACGATCTGGGTTCGCAAGGAACACTGGTAGACTTTCCCACAGAAACAGGGCCGGTACCGGCTCTCATTCTGCCAAGCAAGCAGGGCGAAATATACGTGCTCGATCGTCGTACTGGGCAATCACTTACCGCTGTTGAAGAACGACCCGTCCCAGCCGGTGGCGTTGAACCGGAGCAACGCACGTCGACGCAGCCGTTTTCACTTTTCAACACGTTGCGTAAGAAGGACATTACTGAACGAGATATGTGGGGAATGTCGCCGATCGACCAGATGCTTTGCCGTATCCAATTCCGCGAGGCGACATACAACGGTATTTACACCGCGCCAACTGTGGACACACACTACATCGAGTACCCGGGCTACAATGGTGGCTCAGACTGGGGAGGAGTGTCTCTCGACCCACAGCGCGGCGTCATCATCGCCAACTACAACGATATGCCAAACTACAATCGCCTGGTACCACGCGCTAAGGCCGATCGACTTGGCTGGTTTCCGCGCGACGATCCGCGGAAGCCCAAGGGCGATCCTAAGGACGAGGGCGCGCCTCAGATCGGTGTGCCTTACGCGGTTGATGTCAACGCCGGTTGGCGTATGCCCTACACTGGCTTACTTTGCAAGCAGCCACCCTGGGGCGGCATCCGCGCTATCGATCTAAACAGTGGCAAAACACTATGGGATCGTCCGTTTGGCACAGCGCGAGCCAACGGCCCCTTCGGCATTCCATCGATGCTTCCGCTGGAGATCGGCACACCCAACAACGGTGGCTCGGTGGTCACGGCCGGAGGCCTGATATTCATCGCCGCCGCCACTGACAACTTAATCCGGGCGATCGATATCACCACTGGAAAAACCGTTTGGCAGGACGTGCTGCCAGCCGGCGGCCAAGCGACTCCGATGATCTACGAAGTGGACGGTCGCCAGTACATCGTCATAACTGCCGGTGGTCACCATTTCATGGAGACGCCCAGTGGCGATTACATCATTGCCTATGCGCTGCCCGTAATCGACTGACCGTGCTCGCAGGGAATCTTGCAATTGGGCTGATCAAGTTTGCGGCGTCAACGATATTGCTGACGGGTGAAACTAAAGTAGTACTGATAGGTGAAGCGGCGATCAAAGACGCAACCCGATGCCACTACTTTGTTCGTCTGACCACAAACTGCCGGGATCTGGCAACAGCGAATCGCCCTCCTGTCGGCAGTAGAAAGGCAAACTGACAGATCCTAAAATACAACTAAATCTATTAAAGTATTCTCTATAGCAAACTGTACCGTATTACTTGTTCGAGACAGGAACCGTCAGTCGTTGTGTCTCGTGTTGGCTGCGCATATTTCACGCTATAATTTGCACGAGCTGAAAATGATCGAAAGGAACCGCTGAGATTAGTGTAGGTCTAGCATAGCCAAGAATAAGAAACATACATAGTTAGCTTTGGAGATACTAAAGATGGGTGAATTTAAATATCATAATAAAATTTCAACAGGAGAAATGAAAAAGTCAGAAGAGCCGTTTACCGAGCAGGATTGGCGTCGTTTACTCATCAGTTTAGGGGAGGATCCAGACAGACCTGGCTTAGTAGAAACACCATCCCGTGTTGCAAAAGCCTGGAAACACTGGACTTCTGGCTATACGGAAGACCCGGCGGAACTACTGAAGGTATTCGAAGATGGTGCGGAAGGTTACGACGAACTTGTCATCATACGTGGTATTCCTGTCTATAGTCATTGTGAGCACCATCTGGCGCCTTTCTTTGGTAAAGCCACGATAGGCTATGTTCCCGACGGAAAAGTAGTGGGCTTATCAAAGCTTACTCGCTTAGTTGACTGCTTCGCCAAGAGGCTACAGGGGCAGGAACGTCTTACCGTCCAAATTGCCAACGCCCTCATGACCCATCTAGAGCCGAACGCAGTTGGGGTGATTATTAACTGCCGTCACCTATGCATGGAGAGCCGCGGCATTCGTACTCAGGGAGAGGAAACCATAACGTCAAGCATGCTGGGTGACCTTTCATCTAACCTGACATTGCGTACCGAGTTTCTTGCGTTGGCGCAAGAACGGTAATTGGAGTATGTATAAGCAAAATTAATGACGATTTCCGCAATATGACAAGTGAAGACACTAGCCTTAAAAATAGGGTCTAACCACGGTCACCTGCCTCCGCGTCTAATCAACGGCAGGACCAACAAAGAGCCTTCTGATAAGGTGTGGTAGAACATCAAAGTAATCAAACGGAGAAAACAATGAGCAAGAAAGAACTGTATAAACAGAAGATGCAGGCCCAGTTGGACGAATGGGAAGCAGAGGTCGAGATGTACAAGGCTAAGGCGTCTGGAGCCAATGCAAATGTACAACTGGAGCTGAACAAGGAGCTCAATGCACTGAAAGAAAATATAGAGCAAGGAAAGACTAAGCTTGCTGAACTTGCCGACACTAGCGAAGATTCGTGGGAGTCAATTAAAGTGGGTGTAGATTCCGCGTGGGATTCGCTAAGGGCTGCTGTCAGTGACGCAAAAGCTAAGTTCAAAGGCTAGTCTCTGCCTAAAAAACCGGTTTCAACGGCGGCGCTATGTGCCACCACTGAATCAGAGCTTACTGTAATGGTCTGATAAAAGTGAAATGATTTATAGTCAGAATCGAACCGACACGCCCGTAAAAGCGAGAGGTTGAATCCACAACCCAAAGCAGTTAGTGGGTAAGGATTTTCGATTTTAGCTACATTTTTCTTATAAATTATGTCTACTATTCCTAGTAAGGGGAAAGTTAGATTATAGATAAATTAAGACAATAAGGAGTCCAATGATGAACGGACATATATTAATGGGTTTAATTGCTGGAGTGATGTTTTTGGCAGGTAATGTCGGAGCAAAAGAGATAAGTCTCGACACGGGAGAAACATACCGCCAGGGAGAGCTTACAGTCACCTGCGGCCAACCGTTAACTGATGATAAACCCTTGGCCCTCAATGACTGCCAGTACTGGGACGATTTTAATAACAAGTGCCTGTTTGAAAAGACGACTTATACATACAAAATTCTCGAATGCGTTGAAGAATGTCAGCACTGGGATAAGTTTAGTAGCACCTGCAATTATAAGACAAAGTGTTCTTTCTCGCCGCCCCAGAAATTATTTGTGCAAACCACATGCGATAAGTTTGACGATTTCAACAATACCTGTTTGAAAAAAAGTAACATAAAAATAGAGCGCTGATGCAAGAAATAGGGCCTGGTTATCGGTAACGACCTCAATATCTTTTATCAACTTTAAAAATTAAGCCAGTGACGTTGTCGAGTATGGAGTATGGCCACGCTGGTTAACTGATATTTCAATGCAATGCTGGCTACACGTTGCAGGTTATCAAGACGCTAGGCGTCTAATGGCAGGGCCAGCTATGCTCTGGAGATCGGAGCTATGAGAGAACTAATGAGTGAATCAACTAATCGGAAGTCTGCGTTAGCCTCCACTGTCAGGGATCCGGTGACGCATTTTTCTATTGGGTGACGGTATGTAGCATTGTGGGCAGTGCTGGTGTTTGCGAATCTTCCCGCCATCGTCTTTGCTCAGTCATCGTGCTCCGGAATTCAAGTGAAAATTACGAACATTAAAAACAGCACTGGGACTACAGCTTGTGCGCTTTTCGAATCGTCAGCGGGTTTTCCTACAGGATTTTTGCACTCCGCAACCAATATTATGATGATAAAAATTCGAGATACGCAGGCTCGTTGCAACTTTTTAGATATCGCTCCGGGAACATATGCGTTGGCAGTCATTCATGATAAAAATATGGACGGCAAGCTTGCCACGAACTTTCTAGGGGTCCCCACGGAAGGCTACGGCTTTTCGTACGATGGGGAAAACCTTGATCTGACGATTAGATTGACTTACTGAGCGACCATTCCATGAATACAGATGCATTGAACACCACCATGTAAGAGTTTGCTGTGACTAACAAATCATTGCAGCAGACATTTGACCTCCGTACCGTCTCTGTGTAGCTTGTAGCTCTAACATTATAGATATTATTGTGATGCAATGAGCACAATGATGTTGTGCGATCGGATAAGTAGCGATTAATACGGAGTTTACCCATGCACGGCCAAGACCACTTTCCTCGTGAGAACAACCTGCTCGCCGCCCTCCCGGTGGAGGATTACGATCGCCTGTTACCAAAACTTGAGCTGGTGCCGATGCCTCTCGGCAAGGTGCTATACGAGTCTAGCAGCGAGTTGCGTCATGTCTATTTTCCAACCACCGCCATCGTCTCACTGCTCTATGTTATGCAAGATGGCGCGTCGGCTGAAATCGCCGTGGTCGGCAATGAAGGTATCATAGGTGTGGCCCTGTTTATGGGCGGCGAGACCATGCCTAACCGCGCCGTTGTGCAGAGCGCCGGTCACGCCTACCGGTTAAAGGGACAACTACTCAAGCAGGAGTTCAATCGCTCCGGTGAGCTTCAGCACCTGTTACTGCGCTACACCCAAGCCCTATTGACGCAGATGGCACAGACTGCGGTGTGCAACCGACATCATTCGCTCGACCAGCAACTCTGCCGCTGGCTACTGCTGAGTCTCGACCGCTTGAGTTCCAACGAACTGGCCATGACCCAGGAGTTGATTGCCAACATGCTCGGCGTGCGCCGCGAGGGTGTCACAGAGTCGGCTGGCAAACTGCAGAGTGCTGGCTTGATCGATTATCACCGTGGGCACATCACTGTGCTCGACCGAGCGGGGTTAGAGGCACGAACCTGCGAGTGCTATGCAGTCGTCAAAAATGAGTTCGATCGCCTACTACCCGAAGTAAATATGCCGTAATCGACTGAACGTGCTCCCCTGCCGTCAATCTTCAGGGTATTTCACAGTAAAAACTGCCACTAAGCAAGTGGTCTATGCCGCGCTCGCAGGGAATATTGCGATTGGGCTGATCAAGTTTGCGGCGTCAACGATATTGCTGACGCGTGAAACTAAAGCAATGCTGATCGGCGAAGCGGCGATCAAAAACGCACACCTCGATGCCACTACTTTGTTCGTCTAACCACAAACTGCCGGGATGTGGCAACACCGAATCGTCCTCCTGTCGGCAGTAGCAAGGCAAACTGACAAGAGGCACAAGAGGATGAAACCCAGTGAGCACCATCGATGTCGCGTTCGTGCTGTTGGCACTGGTCGCTTTTCTGCAGCTTGCGGTCGGTCTGGTCCTCCCCACTTAAGCGACGAATTGTTGAAAGGGCGCTTGTCGACACTGAGCGAACATCGCATTACAGTTGCGGTACTTCCGCTAAGGTCTAGTCACACTGTTGCGCGATCACCGGCAGTTGCGCCTGTTCATCAAGGTCATTACCCTCCAACCCGTTGCCGTGACGCGCCCGCGGGATGAGACCAACCTGCTTTGTTGGCCGGTTAAAGTGCGAATTTTATCACTCGCCGGTTGGTTGCAACGGACCATCGGATTTCGCCCGGATCGCCGCCAGTGCCGCGCAAAAACAGATGCCGAACACGCAGATGCAGCTTGAGAGATAAATCCACAACAGAAACGCCACGATGCCGCCCAAGGCGCCGTAGATGGCGTTGAAGCTAGTGACGTGGACCCCGTAAAGCAGAAACAGCCATTCACCAATCCACATCAAGAGTGTTGCGGCCAGCGCGCCGAGCCAGACTTCGGAAAACCGAGTGACCCGGCTGGGGGCTAGCCGGTAAATCATGATCAGCCCGTAGAACAAAACCAGCCAGGGTATGAGCTGGAAAATCATGGCGAACATCCAATCAGGAAATCCGAGCCGGGTCGCGAGCCATTCTCGGAACATCCGCGCCATCCCAGGCAGCAAAATGCCAATCAACACGGCGCTCACCGTAATGCCGAGCAGGGTAAGGCTTTTCAACGGCAATCGCCACCAATTGTAGGTCGGCGAATGCCAGAGGCGGTTTGTGGTCCGAATCAGCACGCTAAGGAATTGCAGAGAGCTCCAAAGCAACAGCGGAATCGCCGCCAGGCTGATCTGACCTCGCGCCACCAGCATGCCGCCAATGGTTTCCACGGCGGAGTGTTCCTGTTCACCGGTCAGCGGCACGTAATGTTTGACCCACTGTACCACCGCATGCGTCGCCACGTCCTGCTCGACGAACAGCGAACCAGCGGCCACCAGCAAGATGACCAGAGGCAGGAATGACAGCAGCAGGTAATAGGCAAAGGCGGCGGCGCCCTCATTGCCATCCGCTTCCACCCAGCGTAAGTAAGCGCCGCAGATAACCCTCCACGCATTTGACTGCTTAACTTTGAGTAATAACTTTCGCATCGGTTTGAAGTTATTTGTCCAACCGCCAACCACCAAAGCAGACGGCTGGAGGTAAATGGTTTCGTTGATGTTCGTCAGTGCCGCGGTTTTCACATGGCGACGATTCGCTTGTGTTGCCGCTACGAACAAATCCAGTGGTCCAGCCGACGATGGCTTCGCTGCTCAGGCGTTCTGCCTTCAACGGTCCCTCAACCGGCCAAGTGTGTGGTCGAGCGATTTCTTGAGTTTTTCAGCCGCTCCATCAATCGCCTGGCTAATCGACTCCGCTTCATCCGAAACCGCAATGGGTTGGTGACCTTCGAGGCGTGCTTCCATCATGCAACGCTTGTCATGGCTCCCCCCCTTGTTGCCATTCTCATCGCTGAGATGCACTTCGACGCGGGTGATATGTTCCACCAGATGGCCGAGCGTGCTTTCCACTGTCGCTTCGATCTGTTCGGCCAGTTCTTCGCGACCTGCGATGTGATTGTCTGTGTTGATTTGGATTTTCATGATTTTTTTCCTTCCTTCTGTTTCAAAAACGCGCGTGGCGACCAAGCCCATTTTCGGGGCTCGATCCGCTATTCCCGGTCGAAGCGCACGACTTTTCCGCTTTTGAAACGCAGTACCAACTGGTCGTTTTCAAAGGAAAATGTCGCCTTTTTTCCATCCCGAATCGCCGCCGACCGAATCGTATCGCCATATATTGAAAATGGCCCTTCGAGATCTCGGACCTGCCCGACAAACGGAATATCGGACCACGCCAAGAGACTTGCTTTTTCTTCTTGGCGGAAGGTGAGTCGGATCCTGATCTCGCCCATTTTCGCGTCCACATCTTTGGCCGTCCAAGTACCGTAAAGTCGCTCAGGTGGGCGAGAGGGCTTCTCGTCTTGCCCGACTTCAGCCGCAAGAACGCTCGGTTTGATCTTCTCAACCGGCGTATCATGAGCAAGTGGTCCGCCCAATACGGCGGTTGCGGTGAAGAGGGCGACGAGCGCTCCGCCAGCGGCTTTCCACGCGCTCCTAATCGGTATCAAAATCAATATGTTTGTCATGTGTTTCGCTCTTTTCTATAGCACGTTTTTGCCGGGCCGTTTGGTCGCATGCTTGCGAGGTCATCAGGAAGCTGCAGAACCACCCTGTATGCATCCATTCCCCGACTGAGGAAGGCCTGGGACGAGCCCCAGAGATACAGCCTAAAACGACGATAAAGCATTTCACCCCAGCGGCTGACGATTTCATCCCGTGCTGCATCCAGATTCTCGGCCCATGCCTTGCATGTCAGGTAGTAGTTTTGCCGGTCGTTATATACCTCCAAAACCTCCATCTGACTTTTAGATGCCTCCTCCAAGAATGAGTGTAGACAAAAGAAGGCATGGTCGCCAGGGAAAATGTAACGAGATACGAAGGTGGGCTTAGAATACTTTTCCCGGGATGCGCTGGCATCGAGATATACATGTCCGCCCGATTTCAACAGACTCTGTAAATGTTGCAGCACGGCTGGGTAGTCAGGCAGGTGCTCCATCACCCCAAGAATCACGATGGCATCGTAAGGTTCGGAGCTGGTGTGCTCCCAGAAGTCCTGGTTTAGCACGCTGCAGGGAAGTTGTTTCCGTGCTATCAGGTCAGTTAGGAAAGCCTCGGATTGTTCTGAAATAGTCAGTGAAGTGACATGAATGCCACGGAGTCCGGCATGTTCGGTAAAACTTCCCCAGCCACCACCAACATCCAAGACCCTATCTCCCGATTTAAGATGGCAGGCGTCAATAGCAAAATCAAGTTTACGGTGTTGGGCTACTTCCAGCGGTTCATCTTCATGCTCGAATACTGCCTGTGAATAGCAGCGGGTGGGGTCCATGAATGTAAGATAGAACTCGTTGCTAAAGTCATAGTGGTCCGCAATTGCTCGCCGGTCAGTCTGCACCCTCCCAACGAATAATGGCGCAATCTGTCTCCAGAGAGAATGCAATGGATGATGGTCGCTCAATACTCCGCGCAAACTGGCGAAACCCAACATATCACCTGAGACATCTAGGCTACCGGACATATAAGCTTCACAGATCTTCACCTCATCCAATTTGCTGAGGGCCGACAGACCCTGACGGTCCTTGACCAGTATTCTGACTTTGGATTCGCCCTTTCCCAAATGATAAATGCGATCTCCTCCCAACTGGATCTCGATGGGCAACTTTATTTTGTCTGCTACCCTTTTCTGAATCAGTCGGAATATTCCGTCATAACGCGCTATCAGCGAAGCATCTGCAAACTGTTCCATCAATTACTCCTCCATCATCAACTGCGCTTTTTCGTGGCAGCGAACGTAACAGGGTAAGACAAATTTACCCGCCATTCTCTATTGCCGGCAAAAGTCCCACCGGCAGACAAGCGCGTCATATCAACCCCATCAATACCAGTACGAGCAATATGATCAATATCAGTCCTAACCCACCGGTCGGCCCGTACCCCCAGCTACGGCTATGTGGCCAAGCGGGAATTGCGCCGATGAGCATCAGCACGATGATAATTATCAGTATGGTTCCCATTATTTTTTTCCTTTAATAACTGATCGAATGGATTGGGCCGTTGTGGACCCAATAAGTGCAGGCTATAGCTATGGCACTGTCGCGTCTGTACGTTAACGCACATATTATTTAAATATTACTCCGGAACGATGAAGTATTATAATTCGTTGAGGCTGAGCTTCTCAAAGCCTTGTAATATCTCCGACAATACCAGGCGAAAGATTTATACTTCGGCGGATGAAATATGAAGATTAGAGTACTGAAATAAAGCTTACTGCCCCCCGGGATATGCAGTCCTAGTCCGGCGATATGTGGGAATGTAGAATTAGAAGGGTTAGATTCTTAGCTGGTATGCTTTAAAAGCAAAGTATGTTCAGTATTAATTTTGAAATTTCTCGAAGACGGCTATTGTGGCAAGTTAACGACGAATTGTTCAAAGGTCGCTTGTCGACTGTGGATTCAACAGGTCAATGCAACACTCTTTAATTGCGTAAAATTTTAGCTTGTTGCATCGACCAGTTGAATCCACAGACTGAGTGTGAAAGTGTCGTTACAATTTCATAAAACCGACATTCAAAGGTAGTGAAAATGCAGGCTTACGAAACGATTGTTTTATGAGTAAATTGGCTATGTTATTGATAAATATGGAAAGTACACTTGTCTGGGGGGCAAGGGGTCGCAGGTTCAAATCCTGCTGTTCCGACCAATAAAATCAACACTCTTTAAGGCTTTCCATTTTAATTGTTTTTTGCTTTGCACGCTTTTTGCACCAAACGCATTAAAAAGGCATAGGTAAATCCATTAAATACAGGCATAAAAAATCGCTTATGAATTAACAAAAGCGACCTTAAATTTATATTGGGAACATAAAGATTCACTGTGCCCTAATTAAACTCACCCGCCATCCCCAGCCTAAAGTCGCACTCAGGCTGCATCGCATCTTTTTCTTTTAAGTCGTTCTGGAATTGGATTGAAGCATTCTATCTACAGAATAACGGTCAATCAGAAAAACTGGCAACACTTATGAGTCAGTCTCCGATACCTCAATTGTTACGGAAACCTGTAGTAATTTGAATACCCTACACTAGTCAGCCAAATAAAAATCGTATGGGTCAGATTAAAACAGATCTCACAACACGTTTACAGGTGTTGATTCAAACTTATGATGAGCTCGTTTGTATTGATGTCACAGCAAGAAAATTGCTCGATGAAGTAATTTTCGATTCTTCCGCACAAATTGATATTCATAGGCTGTCATTCAAAGGCGAAATAAGCTCTTTAATATACAAGCCGATAAGCTTGATATCGGAAAACAAGCCATGAGGACTAATTTAGACAATTTTTTGAAGATACTCAACGGCTGGCCTTATACTTATAATATTAAAAAAGAGCTTATATCGAACAATTTTTCACTGTCTTCTTTATCTAACTTGATTGAGCTATGTCGTTGAAAACTTTTTTGTCTCACCTAAATAAATCAATGCTCATTATCTGCCACGCTAACTTTTTGCAAACTCCTCGATGGCTTTTACACAAAATGCATCTAAATCATCTGGTTTACGGCTAGTAACTAGACCATCATCTACCACGACTATTTGATCGACCCAATGACCGCCAGCGTTAATGATGTCAGTTTTTAAGCTTGGCCATGAGGTTATTTTACGCCCTTTAACAACATCTGCTTCTACCAGCACCCAAGGACCGTGACAAATAGAAGCTACTGGTTTTGATTGCTCAAAAAATGCTTTTACAAATTGTACTGCACCTTTATTCATGCGAAGCGTATCTGGGTTTTGAACGCCACCCGGTATTACAAGCCCATCATAGTCAGATGCTGAGACGTTATCGACTATTTTATCAACTTTGAAAGTATCGGCTTTCTCGTCATGGTTCATACCTTGAATTTCGCCACTTTTTAAAGAAACCAACACGACGTCAGCTCCGGCATTTTTAATCTCAGTCCATGGCCTGGTAAGCTCAATTTGCTCAAATCCATCAGTTGCTAAAAATGCTATTTTCTTACTTTTCAATGCATTCGTCATAGTGACTCCCTCATTTATTTATGGTTGATTGTCCAAATTTTTCGTTTTCTCCCAAATCTGGCGTGTCGTTGGTAAAGTTGCTTTTGACGATTTCATAAAGCTGAAAAGCTTTGCTATCTTCTGCTTCCCAATGTTCACCTAGGTAGATTTTTATTTCTAACAATGCAACGTCGGGATCTTCTTTGCCACCTTCAAACCATGCGCCGGTGAAAGGGCTCCAGAACTGGTCAATAAGGTTTTTATCCTGCGTTAGACGTGCATGGCCAGACAGTGATACATGAATGCCTTCATCGTGATTGCAGAAGCTGATGCACACATTGTGTTCATCTTTAACTTCAAACACCTTTTCAGCACTATGTTTGGTGAAAAACCAAATTTTACCGTCATAGTCATCTTGTACTAAATGCATGGGGCGGGCACGGAGATCATCACCGTCTTGGGTCGTTAGCATTCCAACTTTGATGTCCCTAATATAATTCCATATTTTTTCTTTATGTGCTTTGCTTGACATGTCACTCTCCTAATAATAGTTAAATTACAAACTCCAATATTTAGACCAATGTTGAAACTTAGAAAAGCTATATATTTATTAGCTATCGCCATACATTTTCTTGTACCAATCAGCAACCTGCTTATCAATAACTTGTCCAAAGATGTTACAACGCTCACTAATTTTCTCAACTAAGTCGTCTCGCTCACCGTCAATATCCTAAGTATCAGCATCCGTTAATTTGTTCCAATGCTGATGAACTTGTACTTTAATTGTAATCAAATCCATATCATGCAACATCAGTAAAGTATTAAAACACTGTAGGTCGATACTGACATTATGTTCTGTAGCACTAGTGAAATTTAGCTAAGAACTACAGATAATGTGGCGACTAGAATTTCTTGCTTAGTCGAAACATTAAATAATAAATACTCATGTCCCCAACAAAATTGAGTGCCAGAACTCGGTACTTGTTAGTTTCTGGGGTCATAATCGATGCAGTCGTAGTAGTACATAGGCCCGCCTTGAATTTGTAAGTGAAAACTGCAACCCTTAAATATTAAAAACTTGCACAACGTCACTCACTGATCGCATCGTTATCTTGTTGTGCTTCGTAGGTTTAAAAATAGAAAAAATATTAGCTGCGAAGTTTATTCAATCCTAAATGAAAATAAACAATATGCTATTAGAGGTGATTGTGAACAAACTTTATGAGAATATTAAAAATGAATCTAATAAGTCATTAGATTTTTACGTACAACTTGCTGCAGCTTTTGTTCGACATAAAAAATAATACTGCTCATCGTATCGTTCGAGGTGTTTAATTTTCGTAGACTCAGTTTTGCTTTTTTATCACCATAATTTTGAGCACAAGATGATGCTGACACGCTGTTATAATATCTAAATATCATGCACATTCACATCTGCTGCTAGGTCTAACCTGACGATCTTCAAAACCTTTTTGAACTAATATTTGTTTACTTACCCCTCGTAGATGACAGAAGGCAACCAGCAATTGCATCTGTTATCTTTGCGGCTGTAAATATTCTCATTTTTTAAATGACGCTATAAAATTATGAAGCTATGAACTATACCCCTTCATTCGACGCACTACATGGAACGATGCGATAGCGAGTAAGTAGTGCAAGCCCGCAGTAGGAGTTGGTAATTACAGCCGCTTTCGTAGCGTAGCGAAGAATAGTGCAGTAATTACATCCTCACTCCGTCAGTCGCTTGAGAGCCTAAGCGTTAGCGAGGTGACGAGGACGTCTGGGGTTAATGGTCGTCGACGAACGGAGTTGAATTAAGCCATGGATGGATTAATTCTTTCACGAGTACGGCGACACGCTGGCAGATAGCTTAAATAAATATAAGGCGTTGTTTTGTGTTTTATAATTACTCAAAAAAGAGGAACAGAAAATGAGCCAATAACGTTAAAACCATTCTTCAGAATTTAAAGAAAAAGTCTCACTGGCTACTATTGAAAAGGTGAAGAACTACTCGGTGAACTAGCCAGACGCTATGGTATTAATGTCGTAACGTCCAGCCAGCTCATTGAGTAATGAGGTTTAAAACAGGATTTAAAACTAGAAATATGGATAGTCGCAATACCTTCTAGTCAAGCGAGTTATGATCCTTAGGATAAAAAAAGGGATATCCAAGTCGTCATTTTTGCTGAGGAGTAGGTGAGGGTGAATATTTCACCGGCCGTCCAGCGTACGTGTCGACTTGTACATACTGCTGAGGCAGCTTTCGCTTCGTCTATATTCCCAAAACGACGCTACGGTAACAGAAAGCCTTTTCCAACATTACTCACCACTGTTCGCTAATGATCTTTATTACGAAAATGCAAATAGGCGTTGTCTGCCATTGACTAATCGACCTAGCTTCGCTCTCCATGTCGATCAGCGAATGAATGAAGTCTGATCCTAACCTATCCTCAATTCGATCTTTTCGATTGAACCTGACTCTATTAGTCGATGCTGTTAGCAGTGATGCGGAAACTATTAGTGCTAACTAATGGTGTTTTAAAATCAGGAAGAACATTTGATATTAATTATCAAATCAATGGTATTTAGATTTGATTATCAAGACAGTATCTGAGAATCGATTGGTCTATTGGGGATTATTTCGAAATGTGCCCAGAAAGTTAAAAAAACCCGCCTCAGCTTACGCTGTGGCGGGTTTCTAAATCATCCGAATTAAAACTTATTCTTTCGACTGACTTACCATTTCAAGATGTTTAAGTGCTTCTTTGGCGTGATCGGTGGCTTCTTTAGCATCCCCTTTTTCTCCGACATCAATGGCGGCTTTCAAGTGCTTGATACCTTCTTCAGTGTGCGGATTTGCTTCAGCTTTCTCAGAGGCTTCCGCATGCGTTAGTGCGACCGAGGCGTGTTCAGCTAGAGCATCGGCATGACCAGATTCACCTTGAGAAATGGCAACCTGGGTATGTTCAATAGCTTGTGGAAGATGAACCGATTCAGCGAAAGCAAATGCTCCACTCAAAAGGAATAGGGGTGTTACGATGGTTAAGGCGATATTTCTGATATTCATTACGTACCTCGCTTTATATTTATGTCCACCCTTGTAGTTTTGGGTGGAAATCAACCATTTATTTATTTTTAGGCTGAATTAAGAGTATTGTATATTATCAAGAAGTATGTCAAGCATAAGCTTCTTTCACAGCAATTCAGAGTATTACTAAAAATCAACAGAATAGAATATCTTCTTAACACACCTGGAGTAATAATTTTTTGGGCTATCCCAGATAACGTAGAAAATCAATTATCGAGTGCAGCATGAATAAAGAGTAGATTAAGTACCGAAAACGGGTGGATATTATTTTCATAAGTTAAGAGAAATTATTTTTCTATGCTTAGCGCAAAAAACGGAAGAGTATTTAGATGGTGAAGTCGAAGTAGATGAGTCTTACTTTGATGCCTTTTATTCAAGAAAAAGTACAACCAGATAGCATTGTATATTGTGCCTGTTAGCGAGGCAGTGATGTACTTGAGGTGGCAGCGTTTAAACACTATCGAATTATCTATTCAAAGTTGTTTGCAAACAACAAAAATCATATTAATGGAATAGAGAACTTTTGACATCAAGCTAAGCAACATAAGCGTAAATTTAATAGCGTACCCAAAGACTATTTCAATCTGTTTTTAAAGGAATGTGGGTGGCTATTTAACAATCCAAAGCCACAATCGCAGTTAGAGCAATGCAAACAATGGGTCAAAGATGACTTAAGCTAGTTATCTGGGACAGCCCCAAAATAAAGTAATAAAACTTCTTTACTATTGTGGACGTGTCAGTTCATTGTAGTCTTTCAGATAGTGTCATGCGCCTCATAACCTCTTTCGAAACTTATAACTATCCCTTCTTTGAACCACTGTTTAGTTGTATTGGCAAGCTAATCGTAAAGCGTGTCACGTCATGATTGGAGTATGCAGCAATATGACCATCATGAGCTTCAACTATAGATTTTGTGATTGCCAAACCTAAGCCAGCTCCACCGCTGAGGCGTTGGCGTGAAGGATCAACTTGATAGAATCTGTCGAATAGTCTTGATAAATGTTCAGCAGGAATCATAGGGCCCATATTCTCAACACTAAGCTCCACAGAGCTTGCATTTATTTGCCCAATCTTAACCGTTATTATTTTCCCAGCAGGTGCATATCGTAACGCATTGGACAATAAGTTAGAGATGGCACGCTGCAGCATGCCACGGTCTCCTAAGATCATGGGAACAGACTCAGAACTTTGTAATAATAATTCAATCTGTTTCTCTTCTGCTAAGGCTTCAAAAAAATCGAATAACGCCTGCACTTCTTTACCCAGATCTAGCTGCTTCCATACAGGTTTAAGCAAGCCATGCTCACTCTGAGCTAACCACAACATGTCATTGACCATCTTAGCCAAACGTTCTTGCTCTTCCAAATTCGAGTAAAGCAGTTCTCGATATTCGTCTAAGCTTCTAGGCTTGCTCAAGATCACCTGAGTCTGAGTGATCAGATTCGTAATAGGCGTGCGGAGTTCGTGAGCAATATCGGCAGAAAAATGGGAAAGCTGGGCAAAACTATCCTCCAACCGCTCAATCATTTGATTGAAAGAGTTGACTAGTGCTTGCAGCTCATTGGGCACCTCATGTGGATCAAGACGCACATGCAAACTATGAGCCTGAACATCGCTCATAATATTGCTCAAACTACGCAATGGTGCATGACCTTGATGTACGCCAAACCAAGTAGCAAGTAGAGTAAAAGCGCCAGCCAACGACATGATAAGCCATAAGCTGTGACGGAAATTATCGAGAAACTGAAGATGAAAATCCATATCTATAGCCGCAATAATGCGAAATTGTTGATCGCCTATCTGAGCATTTTTGACGCTACCTCGGTAGGTTTTGCCAGCTGCTTGCCAACTATGCACATTACTAGTCTCAATGATCGCTACCGAAGAATAATCCATGACGGGTTGAGATAGCTCGATATCATTAGGTCCATATACAAGTTGCCCTTTCTGATCCCAAACCTGAAAATAAACACCATGATGGCCAGATACAGCTTTAGACAACATTTCTGTTAGACGAGAGCTGTCAACAACCCCATCATGTAATGCATGCTCTACAGATTGGGTGATAACTCTCAGTTCATCCGCATCTTGCTCAGCAAAGTGATGTTCAACGGCGTTTTGTACCAAATGACTAATCAACAACAGGCTGAGACCAATGGCGATGGCAACAAAGGCCATCACTCGGGCTGTTAATGACAATGGATGTTGCCGTTGTCTACTAAATTGTCGCATTGTCATCATCTTCGACTTCCAACTTGTAGCCCATACCACGCACTGTATGAATTAGTTTAGTGGGAAACTGATCGTCTATTTTTGCACGCAAACGACGAATGGCCACGTCGATCACATTGGTGTCGGAATCAAAATTCATATCCCAGACTTGGGAAGCAATTAGGGTTCGTGGTAGCACCTCGCCTTGTCTACGCACCAGTAACTCCAATAGACAAAATTCTTTATGACTAAGATTGATTTTATGACCTGCACGCGTAGCCTTACGGCGCGGTAAATCGAGAGTAAGATCTGCTACCACAATCTGTTCAGCGAATACTGGTACAGCACTTCGGCGTAATAAAGTTCGTACTCTAGCTAACAACTCAGAAAAAGCAAATGGCTTGACAAGATAGTCATCTGCTCCCAGTTCTAGCCCTTTAACACGATCATCCACGCTGTCGCGAGCAGTCAGAAATAGCACGGCCGATTGTCTGCCTGCTTCGCGTAATGATTGCAAAATACGCCAGCCATCAACGTCAGGTAGCATTACGTCCAACAAAATCAAATCAAATGTTTCCGTCATCGCAAGATGATGACCATCCAGCCCATTGCGTGCGAGAGTCACCATAAAACCTGCTTCGGTAAGCCCCTGATGTAAATAATCGCCCGTTTTTATTTCATCTTCTACTACTAATAGTCGCATAGTGCTACCTCTCCAAACCTAAACCGTTGTCGGTTTCCAATACAGTTTAATGATGACTGACCGACACAAAGATGACAGTAACATTACAACTTTGTCATCTTACGGTCATCATTAAGTCAGACTGAGCAGATTAAAGTAAGCAAAGATACAGTAACGTCATTATGGAGAAAGAGACTTGTGACCCAATCAATCCACAATCAAACATCAAGCTTGCGTCTTAGTCGTCGTCGCTTTGTACAAGGTTTAGCGGCAGGTGGTGTCTTAGCGTCCACACCTACTTGGTTACAAGCGGCTTTCAACAACAAAACATTATTAGGCACGGCGCCAGTGCTCAGCGGACAAGAAATTGATCTTGTTATCGGCTCAACCCCCGTCAATTTTACGGGTGTTACACGAATGGCGACCACCATTAATGGATCGATACCCGGACCCACGTTGCGTTTACGTGAAGGCGATGAAGTTATTATTCGTGTGACAAATAATTTAACGGTTGCTACGTCTCTTCACTGGCATGGCATGATCTTGCCTTACCAAATGGACGGCGTACCGGGCATTAGTTTTGAGGGTATAGCAGCCGGCCAAACATTTACCTATCGCTTTAAGCTGCAACAAAGTGGCACGTATTGGTATCACTCACATAGCGGTTTTCAAGAGATGACGGGGATATATGGCGCACTTATCATTGAACCGCGTAATGGTGAACGCATTAAAGCAGATCAAGATTACGTGATGCAGCTGTCTGACTGGACCGACGAAGAACCTATGCACGTCTTCAAAAAATTGAAGATGCAAAGCGATATATTTAATTTTAATCAGCCAACTTTCTTTGATTTCACCGACGACGTATCGACGATGGGTTTACAGGCAGCATTAGATAAGCGGCAGATGTGGAACGAGATGCGCATGAGTCCCACCGATTTGAGTGATCTGTCAACGGCTGTGATGACTAATTTAATGAATGGTACTACACCCGCAGGCAATTGGACGGGCCTATTCCAAAAGGGTCAGCGTGTACGCCTACGCTTTATTAATGGCTCCAGTAACATTTTTTATGATGTCCGTATTCCAGGCTTAAAACTGAACGTAGTTCAGTCCGATGGACAGGATATTGAACCCGTTTCTGTCGATGAGTTTCGTTTTGGTCCCGGCCAAACCTACGATGTGTTGGTTGACCCTCAAGATGAGGCCTATACAGTGTTTGCTCAGAATATAGAACGTAGTGGTTATGCGTGTGCAACCCTGGCTGTACGGCAAGGATTATCGGCACCAATACCTGCTGTTGATCCAGCAGAGTGGCTCACCATGGCCGATATGATGGGTGATATGAAAATGACTGGTATGAACCATGGAAGTATGGCAGTTAGTGATAATGGAACTATGGCGAACAAGAATAATGGTTCGATGGATATGAGTAGCATGGCGGGTATGGCTGGCATGGACCATGGCACGATGAATAAGGGTGATATGAAAGAAATAAATCACTCTGGAATGGAACATAACCAACATAGTGAAATGGCCATGGATCACAATCAACACAGTGCACAAAGTCCACTGGCTATCCCGTCTAAAAAAGTCAACCACGCACGTACTGAATATGGACCATCGGTCGATATGCGTGTAGATAAACCACGCACTAACCTAGACGATCCGGGTATTGGACTGCGTAATAATGGTCGTCGCGTATTAACCTTAGCAGATTTGAAATCTATCAACGGAGTGCTTAATGATCAACGTCCTCCTACCAAGGAACTTGAATTTCACTTAACGGGCAATATGGAACGCTACAGCTGGTCATTTGATGGATTGGAGTTTGGTCAAAGCACGCCTGTATCTATACGTCAGGGGGAGCGTGTCAGAATCATTTTGCAAAACGATACAATGATGACGCATCCTATGCACATGCACGGGATGTGGAGCGATTTGGAAAATGAGCAAGGTGAAGTACTCGTTCGCCTTCACACTATTCCAATTCAACCAGCTCAACGTATAAGCTATTTGACTACGCCGCATGATTTAGGTCGCTGGGCTTGGCATTGCCACTTGTTATTTCATATGGATGCGGGCATGTTTCGCGAAGTGGTGGTGTCATGAGTAATTTTCGAATGAAGCAACTTATTGGCCTAATGATCATAGTTGGTGCGTTGAATGCTCCGACGCTGTTGGCCGAAGAGGGAGCAGCAATGGATCATGGCAATATGCAAATGCAAGGCGGTAGTGCACCTGTAGATGCTCGTGATCCACACGCTAATTCTGATGGCTATACACTCACAAAAGGTCCATACGCACAACTTGGACCAAGACAACTCAAACTAATGGACGAGCATGCCTTTTGGTCAATACGGGGTGATCGTCTTGAATATAATGAGAGTAATGACAGTTTGCTGTTTGATTTACAAGGCTGGTATGGCACAACATACGATCGTTTTGTAATTAAAGCGGAAGGTGATATCGTCGATAGTCGATTGGAAGAAAGCCAAACTGATTTACTGTGGAGTCATGCGATATCAAGCTATTTTGATACTCAGTTGGGTGTGCGATTAGATCAGTATGACGAAGGTAGTAATCGTCAATGGCTTGCATTAGGTATTCAAGGTTTGGCGCCTTATTGGTTTGAGACAGATGTCACGGCTTATATTGGAGACAGCGGACGAACAGCGCTAGCCATTGAAGCGGATTACGAATTACTTTTTACACAACGATTGATTTTACAACCACGCGTAGCACTTACGTTGTATGGTGAAGACGATCCTGATAACAACTTGGGTAGTGGCGTATCTGATTTAGCGCTCGGTCTTCGTCTTCGTTATGAGATTACCCGTCAGTTTGCGCCTTATATCGGTGTGGAATGGACGGATAGCTATGGCAAAACGGCAGATTATCGACAAGCTGCCGGACAAGACATCAGTGACACTCAATTAGTCGCTGGTCTTAGATTTATGTTTTAAACGTATATTTTTAAATATACCTTTTTCAATTTATCAACAAGGAACATGCTAATGAAAACTAAAATTTTTACTTCTATTCTGACATTCTCAACACTAGTTTTTAGTCTGTCAGCTCATGCTCACGACCCAAAAGAGCATATGCAAAATGCAGAAAAGCCAGACTGTGCTGCTATGAAAAACATGGATAACAGTAAAATGGACATGAACGATCCAGTTATGCAAGCCATGATGGAACAGTGTGCCCAAGACTCTCACAAAGACCAAAAGTCTGAAAGCAACTACGATGATCATTCTACTAAAGATAAGTCCATGAAACATAACATGTAATAGTAAAGTGATAATTTCACTAATCAAACGTCACTAAACTTAAAATAAAAAGGAAATGTCATGTCCGCTAGAAGATTTTTATCTTGTGGTAAAAGCCTGCTAATAGCAGCAGGCATAGCCATAATTGCGGGCGTAGCATTTTTATATTCTGGTCTTTATCCTATGGGGGCGGATGTTCCACACAACGCCCTCACTTACTGGGGATTAGAAACATTGCGAGAACGATCGATCTTGCGGGCAGCAAGTGATGTTGATGTTCCGAAAGATCTGGATATTTCCACTCGCCTGCTCAGAGGTGGCGCGGACTATAATGATATGTGTGTCAGCTGTCATCTCAGTCCAAATAAAAAACAAAGCGACTTATCTTTGGGGCTTTATCCTTCACCTCCTAATTTATCACTGAACAACGATGAAGATGGCCACGGTACTCACGGTGACGAGATCTACACTCAACAACGCCATTTCTGGATCATTAAACACGGTATCAAGGCATCGGGTATGCCTGCTTGGGGTGTTGGGCATGATGACGAACGTATTTGGGATATGGTAGCCTTTCTCAAACGCTTACCGGCACTGTCATCTGAACAATATCAGATTCTGACTGCCCGCGGCGAAAGCTCAAGTGGATACTAATAGCAGATCAAGAAACTTAATCCCGAGGTCAAAATGCAAGAGATAACCCAGGATAATCATAGTAAAACTAATTCCCATGCTGGCCAGCTTAATCGTCAGTGCTACTGTGTCACTCTTGACCGTAAAGAGCTCAACAATAATCTCAGACAACAATTTGGTGTCACAGAAAACGGTGTCAAGTCGATCTCTGAGCTTCTACATCTTTTTTCAAATATCCCCATTTTTGTTCCCAAGTCCGATATAGCGACGATGGAAGAGATCGTTCTAGCGATCGAGTCAGCCACTGAACTTCCTCAGTATCAAGCGCGTGTACTGTCTTGGGCGCCAGAAATCGCCAGCTTTGATCCAGGCCCTATAGGGGCATTCATGGGCTATGACTTTCATCTTGGACCCAATGGGCCTCAGCTGATCGAGATTAATACCAATGCTGGTGGCGCGTTTCTTAATGTTGTTCTGGCACGAGCTCAGCATCAATGCTGCGAGTCGTCTCAACAGGCCACTTCAACCCATCAAAAGCTGGAAGAATTCGAAAATGCTGTTTTCACCATGTTCAAAGATGAGTGGCAAAGGCAATATCCCGGTTCTATGCCAAGCCGTTTGGCTATCGTGGATGACGATCCTAAGAGCCAGTTTATGTACCCTGAGTTTGAGCTGGCGCGCGAATTACTCCAAAGCAAAGGTATTGACAGTGTGATCCTAGATCCCACAGAGCTTGACTATGTCGATGGTGTATTGAAAGCCCGCGGCCAGCCTATTGATATGGTGTACAATCGGCTAGTTGACTTTGCCTTAGATGCACCTTCTCATATCGCGTTAAGGCAAGCTTATCTTGAAGGCGCGGTGGTCGTCACTCCTAATCCTCGTGCACACGCTCTCCTGGCTGATAAGCGTAATCTTGCCTTGCTTTCTGCGCCACAGACGCTATGTGAATGGGGTCTAAGTGAAAGCGATGGCAAGATTCTAAAACAAGCCGTGCCAAAGACCCAGTTGGTTTCTTCCAGCGACGCAGAAGAACTATGGAATACTCGACGTAAACTGTTTTTCAAGCCCGTTTCTGGCTATGGCAGTAAAGGCGTTTATCGAGGCAGCAAATTAACGCGACGTGTTTTCGAAAACATTTTGAACGACGGCTATGTCGCACAGGAATTTGTTCCTGCAGGTGAACGAAGTATGAAAATTGATGGTATCGAAACAACAAGAAAGGTCGACATTCGTCTTTACACTTACGCAGGAAAAGTTCTGCTCACCGTTGCACGTGTTTATCAAGGGCAGGCAACTAATTTTCGAACGCCCGGAGGTGGCTTCGCCCCTGTGTTCCAAGTGTAAATGCATTTACTCTCGGTCAAGCCTCCATAGTTCATATCATTGAATAAACTGAATTAATCAAGGTTTAAGAAAACCTATTATTCGCAAAGCCTGACAGAAAGTTTTGGATACAACGAGTTCGCTGATGAGTCCAAGTTGTTGGGCAAACATTCTTAACCGATCTTGTCTATCCCAAGATACCGCGGCAAGAACACAATGTAGATTTAATAATCCACTAGACTAATCAAGTACCCTGAGCATGTCATCTAGTCGAAACCCGATGGTGAAGGTGATCAATTTTTAGGCGGTCAACAATACATTAAATAATATTGAATAATTCCTCTGTCAACATAAGTATTATTAAGCCAACTATGCTAAATGTAATACATTATTTAACTTCTTAACGACCAGAGATATAAGATCATGCCATGTTAGCTTTAACGAGAATTAGTTAACCTATTGACAGGAGGTGTTTTGGATAAAATCTGTCCTTAATGGTCGTGTCGGTGATGCGCATCTGGATAATGAGGATGGGTGTGGATTAATGGTTCGTGTTTATGCCGATGGCTATGTTTTGTACCAGGCGATACTGGATAATCATGTTCGTGCAAGTGATGATGCTCGTCGTGGGAATGTTCATGAGTGTGTTCTATCTCTTCATGCTCATGTTGGTGCTCATGACGCTCTGTTAAATGTAGCCATGTGCCTAATGCCATCAATGCACCAGCTAAAAGTAGCGGTATAGTAACCGTTTCACCCATCAGAACGGCAAGCAAGGCACCGAAAAATGGTGCGACTGAAAAATAAGCTCCCGTGCGTGCAGTACCGAGATGGCGCAGACCCACAACGAATAATGCTAGGCTAACTCCATAAGCTAGTAAGCCGACCGTCATTGCACTAACAACATTTTGCAGTGATGGCATTGACGCGCCTAGCGAGAAAGCCAAACTTAGATTGACGATACCGGAGACCCAACCTTTTACAGATGCGATCCAAGTAGCATCTGTAAGCGATACTTTTCGGGTTAGATTGTTGTCAACACCCCAAGCAAAACATGCGCCAAGAATAGCCAACGCCGGCCATAATCCGCTTATATGAGCTTCGCTGGGTACACTAAGAACTACCGCTCCAGCCACAATGACAATCATACCCAGTGCAATTCTTCGGTCGAAGTTCTCCTTAAACACAAACCAAGCCAACAACGCGGTAAATACGCTTTCAGCATTTAACAAAAGAGAAGCGCCTGATGCTGGCATACCGGTTAGTCCGAACATCAATAATACGGGGCCGATGATTCCACCTGACAAAATTGCGCCACCAAACCAAAAGATCTCATCACGAGGAAGCCGAACAGTCGGAGCATTAACCAAATGACGATAGAGTGTCAACCCGACGCCCGAACCCAAATATAGTAATCCAGCCAACATCCACGGATTAATAGTTTCAAGCAACAATTTTGCAATGGGAGTTCCCGCACCAAATAATAATGCTGCTCCAAGTGCTGCCGTTACACCTGGATGACGTACGCCTTCTTTCCAGTTCATATTATTTCCTGAGTTGTAACATGTTCAGCATAGGCGCTAAACGATTGAAATGAGCTATAAGACACGCTGTTGTACTTAACATACAAAAATATACAAAAATATACAAATATCAGTTACCTAAAACAGTCTGGTATTACTTTATTGCTAAGAGGTATATTTTAAGAGGCATATATTTAGGATCCATAAAGCTACAACAATAAACATAGTACATCAGGTTTGAGTCCTTCATAAACTATAGTGTATGGCAAAGTTTATTAAGGATAAGAATTGTATTATTTAAAAACCAGTCTTTAATAATTAGAATTAAAATCTGATATAAATGCTATATAAAACAATAATTGCACGTGACAACCTATTAACGTATATTTCGACGAATGAATCATTTCCGCCAAATGAAAAAACCGATATTATTGATATCGACAATACTGCTTGCCATTGCGATATTATGCGCTCAGGGTGTGAAGCTACATGTTCATAATTTTGGTCATGATCATCAACAACAATTTAGCAGTATTTCCTCCGAAGTAGTTACTGAACATTCGCATATCAGTGATATTCACCTAACGACTGATGCATCTCATGCCGATCACCATAACGAAGTGATTTCTGAACAGAACGCCAGTCCACAAGCTTTACTAAAACAAATTTCCAACGACGGCCCAATGCTAGCCGTATTTGTTATTGCCTTTATTTTTCTTCTCTATAGCGCTTATGTAATTACCTTACATCGTCGTTTTGACATAAATATAGCAATTGCTCGACGCTACATCCTTTCTCCACCTTTGCGCGCACCCCCACTTTAAACTTCCTTTTCTGATGAGTTTGTTTACATAGATCACTTTTTGGTCTGTGTCAGCAGAGCTACATGTCTTATTTTTAAGGCTTTTGTGTGCGTGGTCGTTTTAACGACCTCGCCGGGAGTGGGTAATGTTAAAAATTATAAATATAATGCGCCGCGAATATAGTTGGCCATTATTGTTAGTCGTTATATTGTTTTGTGTTGTATCAATGCCGGTAGGGGCACAACAACAGGATAAGTGGACGTTGGAAAATAGTATCCGACGTGTTCTAGAAGTTGCACCAGAAACACTAGGTGCACAAGCAGCAGTGAATGCTAAGCAAGGTGCCTTACAACAAGCGGGAGCATGGCCAAATCCGCAAATTGAAGTTCGTATCGATGACAAAATGGGTAAAGATAAGGGGACGGGTGGGAGTGACTTCAGCCAATTCTCATTCAATCAACCGTTGCCAATAAGTGGTCGTCTTGGCCACCAGAAAACGGTTGCTGGAGAGGAACTTGATGCCGCACGTTCTGAACGCAGTTATCAACAAGTACAGCTGGAAACACAAGTGGCACAGCGTTATCACATGTTGCAACTTGCCACAGAACGGTTGCATCTATCTGAGCAACGACTGCAATTTGCAAAGGGTTGGCAGAGTATCGGTCAACGACGTGAAGAAGCGGGCGAGCTTTCAAACTTAGAGCAGCTTCGGCTCGATCTTATTCGTGAATCAGCACAACAAACGCTAGATAAATCAGAAGGTGCATACAACGAGGCTCTAAGCCGATTTAGTGCCTATTTGAGTTTATCTGCAGATACGATTCCTCAACTACTACCGCTCAAGCCTTTCGGCTCTATACCTACGTTGCAAACATTTCAAACCGCGTTGTCAGAACATGCCTTATTAATGGCAGCACGACACCAATTGGAAGCTAGGCGAGCGGGTGTGGATTTGGCACGGGCTGAACGTCTACCAGATCCGACGCTACGGTTGTTCTATGAACAAGATGTGCTCAACGGACGTCAACAGGATGTGACAGGGATTGGCTTGGGGATCACCGTACCGCTCTGGGATCGCAAAAGCGGGCGCATTGATGAGGCTCAAGCTAAATCGATCCAGACTCTATCTGAACTTCAGGTGCTGATGCGTGATTTAGGCGGTCGATTACAACAAAGTTATCTTCATTTAAATCACCTCGTTGAACAGGGCGAACACTATCGTATTCGCGTATTAGAACCTGCTCAAAAAGTTTTCGACTTAACGGGCAAAGCTTACCAGAGCGGCGAACTAGAAATTCTTTCCCTTATTGATGCAAACAATACGTATTTTGACGCCCGTGAACGTTATTTAGAACTCATGCAAGAAGCATGGTTAGAAGCGGCAGAAGTACGCCTTGCTGCAGGACAGCTTCTTGTAAAAAACCAACAGGAAACAGATTATGAATAAAAATATGCTCATTTTATCTTTTTTATTATTACCTATATTAGGGATTTCGGCAGAGTTACAACTGACGCCAGCTCAACTGAAAAATATCCATTTAACCACTGCTAAAGTGACTGAACGACAAGGTATTACAAAGCTCAAATTAAATGGTATTCTCACCGTTGATCAGCGTAAGTCATATCGGGTTGCCCCCGTTGTAGAAGGCATGGTGACATCGTTAAAAGTCGTTGAACATGACGCCGTGAGTAAGGGACAAGTGCTCGCCACATTGACTAGTAATAGTTTGGGTCAGGCTCAAGCTGACTATCTTGAATCGCTAGCTCGCTTTGAACTAGCAAAATCTGAACGTGCACGCATCCAAGGCTTATGGAAAGATGGCATTGTTGCTGAAAGCCGTTGGTTGACAATAGACAGTGAATATAAAAGTTCACGTGCCATGCTGGAAGCACGGCGACGTTTACTGTCGTTAACGGGACTTTCAAAGATACAGATTGCACAGTTGCTCAGTCAACCTAATAGATTGGCTACATTTGAATTAATCAGTCCTATCGACGGACTTGTTACGGGAGTAGAAATCGAATCAGGTCAGTTACTCAGTGCAGGGCAGCTAGCCTTTCACGTTGATGATCTGAGTAGCCTTTGGGCTATGGTAAAAATCCCAGTGGCGAGTCTGTCTCAAATCAAGCTCGGTATTGAAGCTAACGTTAGCGTCCAAGCGAACTCTGAAAAGAGCTATTTAGGCAAACTTGAATCGCTAGGTAATGAAGTCGATCCTCAAAGTCAAACGCTAACGGGTCGTATCATATTGGCTAATCCAGACGGACAATTAAAGCCAGGCATGTATGCACAAGCAAGTCTAGCGAGTTTGGCAAACCAAGGTTTGATGGTACCCGCTGCAGCTGTATTTCGTGTCGCTAATCAAAACTATGTGTTCAAAGAATTAGAGCCAGGACGATTTGAATTGGTGGCAGTGGAAACTGGTACTAAGGCAGGTGATTGGATCCCGATCATCAGTGGTATCCCAGCAAATGTAACGATAGTAAATAGCGGTGTGGCAGAGCTAAAGTCTCATTGGCAATACCAAGGGGAGGAATAGTTCATGATTGCCTCTCTGATCCGTTTTTCTCTTATCCAGCGATTGATGATCTTACTTATAGCCGCGGCGCTTGTTGTGGCTGGTGTCTGGGCTTTCAAAACACTTCCGATTGATGCTTTTCCTGATATAGCCTCGCCACAAGTACAGATCATCGTCAAGGCACCTGGACTATCACCTACTGAAGTAGAAAGTCGTATTACCTATCCCATAGAGCTGGAAATGCAAGGTCTTCCACGACAAACGGTGTTGCGCTCTACGACAAAATACGCATTAAGCATCATTACTATCGATTTTGAAGATGGTACTGATATTTATTGGGCACGCCAACAAGTCACTGAAAAGCTCAATCTAGTGTGGAGTGATCTACCTGACGGTGTAGAAGGGGGCCTTGGTCCAATCACTACACCTTTAGGCGAGGGTTACATGTATCGCGTTGAGGGTGAAGGCTATAGCAACCAAGAACTACGTCGTATTCAAGATTGGGTGATTCGTCCACGTCTTCGTACAGTCGAAGGGGTGGCTGAGGTGAATTCACTTGGCGGCGAAGTTAAAGTATTTGAAGTTGTTGCTGATCCAAATAGTTTAATGGCCCATGGATTGAACTTAGACGATTTGGAAACAGCGTTGCAAAACAACAATCGCAATGCCGGTGGTGACCGAATTAATCGTAATAATGAAGTATTGTTGGTACGCACCTCCGGTCAGCTACAAGGTTTGGAGGATATTCGAAGTATTACCGTCGCTAGTCGTAAAGGTATCCCTGTTCATATTAGTGATATAGCTGAAGTACGCATCAATTCCTTAACACGTTATGGCGCGGTCACTGCCGATGGACAAGGCGAAATAGTGACAGGACTTGCATTGTTACGTAAAGGTGCCAATAGTCGTACTACCGTTGAGGGTGTCAAACGTGAATTGGAGTCATTAAAATCAGCGTTGCCAGACAACGTAAATATAGTGCCTTTTTATGATCGTACGGACTTAGTAACAGAAGCGGTATGGACGGTAGAAAAGGCATTGGGTGAGGCTGTAGTCTTAGTGTTGTTGGTATTGATCTTAATGCTGGGTAACTTGCGTGCGGCGTTGACGGTTGCCTTGATCTTGCCATTATCGGTGTTATTCACGTTCATCATGATGCGTCTATTTGGTGTTAGTGCCAATCTTATGTCCTTAGGGGGACTCGCGATTGCTATCGGCATTCTGGTTGATGCTGCGGTGGTCGTGGTTGAAAATATTCATACCCAACTGAGTCACGCGCCTAAGGGCGTTAGTCGAGTCAATCTGGTATATCGTGCAGTACAGGAAGTGGCTACACCGGTGATTGCTGGCGTTTTGATCATTATTGTCGTGTTTCTACCCCTATTTAGTTTGTCTGGATTGGAAGGGAAAATGTTTACGCCGTTGGCTGTAACGATTTCTTTTGCACTCATTGGCTCGTTAATTTTGTCATTAACCGTCATTCCAGTATTAGCTAGTTTGTTGATGCGGGGGGGAGCCGAGAAAGATGGCTATGTCTTAACGGGTTTGAAAAAAGTCTATTTGCCACTAATGCGCTGGGCGTTGAAATATCGTAAAACAGCAGTCGGCAGTGCTTTAGTCGCACTGGTTATTGCTGTTGCACTATTTCCACTGATTGGTAAGGAATTTATGCCCGTAATGGATGAGGGAACTACCGTTGTGATCATTGAGAAACTGCCCAGTATTTCGTTAGAGCGGTCGTTGGAGCTGGATGAACCTTATCAAAAGGCGATGATGGAAATACCAGAGGTCACTGGCGTGGTGTCACGAACAGGAGCCGATGAATTACGTCTCGATCCGATGGGCCTGTATCAGACTGATAATTTTTTGATCACGAAACCCCGTAACGAGTGGACGATAAGTTTGGATGAGTTTCATGAAAAGTTACGAGAAAAACTAGATGATTTTGTTGGTATCGACTACGCCTTCACGCAACCTATTGATATGCGAGTTTCAGAAATGTTGACTGGGGTGCGTGCCGCTATGGCGATAAAGCTATACGGTGACGATTTGCAACTATTAGAAGAAAAATCTAAGCAAATTGAGTCCTTGGTGAAAGATGTTCCGGGAGCTGTAGATGTCTTTCGTGGACAACTATCGGGTCAGGTTTATCTGGAAGTTGAGATCCAACCACAAGCTATTTCTCGTTTCGGCGTTAACGTTGAAGATATAAACCGTTTGGTTGAAGTCGCGGTAGGTGGTCGCGTTGTTACTGAAATAATAGAAGGTAATCAACGTGTTGGTGTTCTGTTACGTTACCCCGAAACAGCCCGTACGTCACCAGCAGCCATTGGCGCTCTTTGGGTAGAAACGCCAAAGGGAGAAAAAATTCCACTGAGTAGTTTAGCCAACATACATGAAGTAGATGGGCCTGTAGCAATAACACGTGAGTCAACAAAGCGGCAAGTAGTCATACAGGCCAATGTTGCTGGACGTGATGTAGTGGGATTTGTTGACGAAATTCGAACACTTATTGATCGTGAAGTACAGCTACCTGCTGGCTATTTTATTACCTATGGTGGCCAGTTCGAAAATCAACAACGTGCTGCTGCACGTCTTAGTTTAGTGGTGCCTATTTCGATTGTGCTCATTTTTATCATGTTGTTTACTACGTTTCGTTCGTTACGTCAGGCAGGTTTGATTATTCTTAATATTCCCTTTGCAATGATTGGCGGTGTTGTCAGTTTGTATTTATCGGGCTTATATATGTCTGTGCCTGCTTCGGTGGGGTTTATTACTTTATTCGGTGTGGCGGTACTCAATGGTGTGGTCATGGTGAGCTACTTTAATCAGTTGCGGGACACTGGACGTAGTGTTTTAGAAGCGGTGCAAGAAGGCGCTGAACGACGATTGCGACCCGTTTTGATGACGGCAATGATTGCCAGTTTAGGGCTAGTACCTTTATTAACTGCCACAGGTCCTGGCTCTGAGTTGCAACGACCGCTGGCTGTTGTGGTTATTGGTGGCTTAATTACATCTACATTGCTGACATTGATCTTATTGCCAACGCTATACGCATGGTTGGAAGGAAAGTCTGAACGCCCAAGCAAACTCATTAAGGAGGAAAATCAATGAAAAATTTGACGCTCATTATTCACACTAATGTCCAGCAGGATTTAGCGGATCATTTACGAGGTATGGCACAGATATCAGGCTTTAGTTTTAGTCATATTGAAGGTCATGGGGTGCAAGTTGAAAGCGATCCCTTTCTCTCCGCGCGTGACAAAGTAGTGGGTTATACACCGCGCGTGCGCGTGGATATTTTACTTGAAGACCATCAGGTAGATCTCGTCCTCACTTCCATTCGTAACACAACTAAAGGAATTGAAAAACAAAGTATTTTTTGGGTAAGCCCTGTAGAGCGAAGTGGTCAGCTATAACTTTGTTAACCAAAGCCAACTTCCAAAGCAACTGTAACTAGTGAACACCATGTTCATGGTTGCTTAGGAAGCGTGGCAATTAAACCAACATAACATCAAGGACAATAAAACATGTTATCTACGACAAATTTTTATGCTCGTATTTTTTACTTGGTCGCAGGACTAGTATTGCTCAGCCTATTTTCACAATTGGCCTATGCTCACAGTATGTCTGAAGCTGAAAAACTCTCTATCCTCGAAGGAGGCAACCTGCGTTATATGTGGATCGGTGCTACACACATGTTATCTGGCTACGATCATCTGGCATTCGTTTTCGGTATTATTTTCTTTCTAAAATCGTTCCGTGATGTTGCGAAATACGTTACTGCATTTACGCTGGGTCACAGTGTGACCTTGATCTACGCCACATTAAACGGGATCCAGCTTAATTACTTTATTATTGATGCCATTATCGGCCTGAGCGTGAGCTATATCGCCTTTGCTAATATTGATGGCTTTCGTAAATATCTGAATGTCAATCCGCCGAATATGATGCTGATGATTATCGGTTTAGGTTTGATCCATGGCTTTGGCTTATCGACTCGTTTACAAGAGCTACCTTTAAGTGAAGATCATCTTTTGCTTAATATTATTTCATTTAATGTCGGCATCGAACTCGGACAATTAAGTGCACTAGCCATTATGTTAATTTTGATTACCGCTTGGCGAAAAAGTCATGGCTTTAAAACTTTTAGCCTGATTGCAAACTATGGTCTTATTCTGTGGGGAGGATTACTCTTCATTATGCAGATGCACGGTTATGAACATTCCAATAATGTTGAACTAGCGGTGGGGAAAGAGATCTCTCAAGAACTGAACGATAGTCAGCCTGAAGCAATCACATCGAGTCTTTACGAACAATCTCAATCCCCGTGGAAAGACTTTATCAGCATCACTATTCCTGCCAGGGATGGTAAAGAATACAAGTTACACATGGCGAAAGAAGCGACATTTGACTACATATGGGAAACGGATGGTACGGAACTATTTTTTGATTTCCATGGTGAACCTACAGGCGATACGACGGGCTATTTTAAAAGCTTCAAAAAAAGTACAGCCAGCCAATCTGAAGGCTCTTTAACCACCACATTTGATGGTACACATGGTTGGTATTGGAAAAACACGACGAACTTGCCCGTTACTATTACTCTAAAAATAAAAGGCGATTATCAGCGTTTAGATACAAAAAAAGATGTTCCAACAAAACCATTATAACCGTCAACTTTAATAATTTACGATAGCATTGATGAATTACTGGAGATTTACCTTATCCGATTAAAACTATTATTACTGGGCTATATTTTAGGACGTTCATCTTTTCAGTTATGGCAGAAAATCAGCACGATAATGATGACTATCTCTGTCACTCTCATTCACAGATGCTGGTTGATCAAGTAACGGTATCAGCAAAGGCAACAACTATTGTTACTAAGCTCGTGGGAAAAAGACAAATTGGATAAAAGCTGGGGGTTGTAACCCGTTCGGTCGAAAAACAAACCATTGAAGGCAATGCTAAATGGATTGTTAATTTCGTAAATACCGAAATTACTGTGCTCGTAAAAGCTATATTTTTTTTCTTACAATGGTTGGCTAATATACTGCGGCTAATCACTTCGGCATGTAAAAAACGCTATCTTTAGAATTATGATTTCATAGCCATTGTAGATGTAACACTATGATGGCTATATTGTTATATAGCATTTATAAGTCATTATGGGCATGTCGATCTTATAAACTATAGCTTACAGTTTAAATGTCAAAGTCGTTGCCAATCTTGGCGTGTAATCCACGAATAGCGATATCAATAACATTAATGTTACTGTCGAAATTCATATTTCAGAGTTGGGATGTGATTAATGCAATCACCCAATAGGCTAATCCGATGCCACGTCAAATATAACTCGAGGTCAAGAATCTTTAATGTTAATTGGCCCAGCAAACCCGTGTTTAAGGTATTCATCAGTTTTGATTTTATCTTAGATTATTAATAGTTACATGTTCTTGGATATACCTGCGTTATTAACTTTAGGCATTTTGTCAGGATCTAAAAATAGAAATTAATCACAAAATAACCTACTCGTTTATACCATTGAAACGATAGTAGCATTACAAAATTGTAATGCTACGGTCATGAGATAGAAAGAGAGTGACAATTACTATGTATATTTGGAAATACTATATGTGCTGTAAATACCATGTCTAAAGATTTAAACGGCTTTATCAGCACGTTGGTCGTAACTATTCTTTAAATCAATTAATACTGGATAACTAATGAATAAACAACAGCTAACTAAAAATACAAACTGCAATTTTTTTCAGCTTATATCCTCAATGAAAATTATGATGCCTCTCATAATAATTGGCTTAGTTAGCAGTATTGTATGGTCCGCTCAATCAACAGCTGTTGGAGCAACTGACGTGTTTCCAGAAGTCACCGTCTTTAAATCGGCCACTTGTAATTGCTGCAACAAGTGGGTTGATCATCTTGAGCATGAAGGATTCACTGTCACAACACACGATAAAAGTGACAATGAGATGAAAAATATCAAAGCATCACTAGGTATAAATTCACAACTAGCATCTTGTCATACAGCGACGGTGGGAAATTATGCGATAGAGGGTCATGTTCCAGCGGCTGACATTATGCAGTTACTAACAGAAAAACCAAAAACTAATGGACTTACTGCCCCTGGAATGCCCCAACATTCACCTGGTATGCAGCCTATTAGTGAAAAGCCAAATGGATATGATGTCTTACTATTTAATAAAGAAGGCAATACACAGTTATTTCATAGTTACTAATATTTAAAATTTAAGGAATTTTATGATATGCCAGAAATAATTCCAATTACCATCTACTTTTTGTATGTTTTACAATTGCATTATTAAGCATATTTGTCTTATTTTATTTACCTAGAGTGCTATCACTAATCTATGATCGATGGCAAACACAATGACGGGATATGGCAAATTGGAGTATATGGTCAGGATGCCTGTTTGCAATTATGACAGTGATTTCAGGCTTGTTAGCCTATAACAACGTTGCACATGATGAGCCATCACATGCTGGAAGGATTTTACACAGAAATTAGGCTTTACCGACAACCCCATTATGTTTAACTCTCGATATCGCCAGCATCAATTTAGTTAGAAAAAGAATGAAGCCAAGTCTTAAGTTTTTATCTGTTTCCTTTATAGCGGTTAATGGCTGGTTAGAGGGAGTAGTTGTTTACGATCTAAGGGTGTTTTGTCTTTGCCACAAGCTGAGGTAGTGCAGACCGACATAATGATAGTCATGAAATGGAACCTAAAGAATTACATCAGCATGATGAAAGTGCTATCGGAGCGGAACATGGATACTTGAGTCCTAATAGGAAACTGACGATATATTTTTATCGCCTGAAAAATCCCATAAAAATTCTGATATCGTTATTACAACTGACGCGGTTGATACTACGAATATCAAGAAAAGAGATAATGACAACTCAGATGAACATACGCACGTCCACGAGTAGTTAGGATGATATTAAAAAAATTTATTGACCTGTGTGCTACACCTAGGATTTATACTGAAAGCGTTTAAGATAAAGTATTATAAAAATGGTTGGAGAACAAGTATGTTAACGGTCAGTGAAGTATCAAAATTGGTGAAAACAACCCCCGATACCATACGTCATTATGTCCGTATCGGATTAGTAACGCCATCTCGTCATCCAGAAAATGGTTATAGACAATTTAGTGATAATGAGATTAAAAAAGTGAAGTTCATTATTCGTGCTAAGTCGCTTGGGTTTACCTTGCACGATATTCAAATCATGTTTGATCACACCGATAAGGGGCAGTCGCCGTGCCCTAAAGTAAGAGATATAATTAAAAAGCGCATTGATGAAAATCGGGTTAGGCTGACAGAGTTAAATATGTTGCAAGGGCGTATGGATGCGGCATTAGAAAAGTGGCAAACCATGCCAAATGGTGAACCCGATGGCGATGAGCTATGCCATTTGATTGAATCTATCAATTAAGGATACTAAATATGAAAATCGATATAGTGTGCGGCATGGAAGTTACCGAGGATGCAAAGTATTTTACTGAACATGCTGGTAAAAAATACTATTTTTGTAGCGAAAGCTGTTTGAATAAATTCTCGGCATCTCCTGGGAAATATCTGTCGTCAAAAGCAGCAGATAAAAAAGAGGGTGGTTGCGGTTGTAGTTCTAAACAATCCTCAGTAACTGAGCCAGAAAAAAAGTCTGCCGGATGTTGTGCTGGGGCTGATGCTAATAATGTTGAAACATCAATTACAGACTCCGCGGCCAATAAGCCCATGGTCTATACATGTCCGATGCACCCAGAAATTGAACAGGATCATCCTGGTAGTTGCCCAAAATGTGGGATGGCATTAGAGCCCAAAACTATTTCATTTTCAACCACTAAAATTGAATATACTTGTCCAATGCATCCTCAGATTCTGCAAGATCATCCCGGCAATTGTCCTATATGCGGAATGACATTAGAGCCCAAAACAATTGAAGCTACAGAAGATACGCACGAGCTAGATTATATGACGCTGCGTTTATGGATCAGTGCATTGCTTGCCATTCCCATTTTTATTAGTGCTATGGCAGCAGAGTTTTGGCCTGAAATGATCAATAGTTTGATATCTCCGGTCACGAGACAGTGGGCTGAGCTTGTTCTCTCAACACCCGTTGTGTGGTGGGCGGGATCGGTATTTTTCCGACGTGGTTGGCAATCAATTGTCACGCGTAATCTTAATATGTTTACCTTAATAGCAATAGGTGTCGGAATTGCTTGGATCTACAGTTTTATAGCCGTAGTGATGCCCAGCATATTTCCAGCAGGGGTGTTCAATGAATCAGGCGTGGTACCGGTCTATTTTGAAGCTGCTGCGGTGATCACTGCACTCGTATTGTTAGGTCAAGTTATGGAGTTGCGCGCTCGGAGTCAAACGAATGCTGCCATTAAACTATTGCTAGGATTAGCACCTAAAACAGCCCGTATTGTCCGTGAAAATGGAACAGAAGAAGATATCCCCCTTGAACAGGTTCATCCTGGTGACAAGTTACGCGTGCGTCCCGGGGAAAAAATTCCTGTCGATGGTGAAGTCGTTGAAGGTTCGAGTAATGTTGATGAGTCGATGGTGACTGGAGAGCCGATTCCCGTTGCTAAATCAGCAGGTGAAAAATTAATTGGTGCTACCGTTAATGCTACAGGCGGCTTATTGATGCGCGCTGAAAAGGTCGGTGCAGACACATTATTAGCGCAAATTGTCAAAATGGTGGCTGATGCTCAACGTTCTCGGGCACCGATACAGAAATTAGTCGATGTAGTAGCGGGTTATTTTGTGCCAGCGGTCATGATTTCTGCAATTATTACCTTCATTGTCTGGAGTGTGTGGGGACCTGAACCTGCCATTGCTTATGCATTAATTAATGCAGTTGCCGTACTTATTATTGCCTGTCCTTGTGCGCTAGGTCTAGCGACTCCAATGTCTATCATGGTGGGAACAGGTAAAGGTGCCTTGATGGGTGTATTAATCAAAAATGCTGAGGCTTTGGAAATATTGCAAAAGGTTGACACCTTAGTTGTGGATAAAACCGGTACGTTAACTGAAGGCAAGCCTAAACTCGTTTCGATAGTCGCTACCGACGGTTTTCAAGAAAATGAAAATCTACGACTGGCAGCTAGTTTGGAGCGTTCAAGTGAACATCCATTGGCTGAAGCGATAGTTCAAGGTGCTGAGGAGCGTGAGATTGAATTGGTTCAAGTGGATAACTTTCAGTCGGTAACAGGTAAAGGTGTTACGGGTACTGTAGATGGCCATGAGATTGCACTCGGTAATCTTAAATTGTTACAGGACATGAATATTGATGTAGGTAATCTTCCACAACAGGCAGATAAACAACGTGCCGAAGACCAAACCGTCATGTTATTGGCTATTGACGGCAAAGCCGCAGGACTTATCGGAGTGGCTGATCCCATTAAAGAAAGCACGTCTGAGGCGATACAGAATCTACATGCTGAGGGTATTCGTGTCGTTATGCTTACAGGCGATAGCCTTAAAACGGCTGAAGCTGTTGCCGCTAAATTAGGAATTGATCAAATTCATGCCGAAGTCTTGCCAGATCAAAAAGCGGCAATGGTTAAGCAGCTGCAAGCTGAAGGCCGAATTGTGGCGATGGCAGGAGATGGTATTAATGATGCACCTGCATTGGCACAGGCTCATGTCGGTATCGCCATGGGGACAGGAACTGATGTAGCCATGGAAAGTGCTGGCGTGACATTGGTCAAGGGTGATTTGCGTGGCATTGTACGTGCGATCCGATTGAGCCGCGCTACGATGAAAAATATTCATCAAAACCTATTTTTTGCCTTTATTTATAACGCAGCAGGAGTGCCGATTGCAGCAGGTGTGCTTTATCCCGTTTTTGGTCTATTGCTGTCACCGATGATTGCTGCGTTAGCAATGAGTTTCAGTTCAGTTTCTGTCATTTTAAATGCCCTCAGGCTTAATCGAGTGAAATTATAAAATCGAGATAGTTAACCGAGATATCTATTTATAAAATCTAAAATGACTCAATTTATCTCTAGTGCTCACGTTTGGGTCAGCGAGGATACTTCCACTGATCGACATGGAGAGCAACGCAATGCCTTTTTGCATTTTCGTAATAGACAGCGTTAGCGAACAATGGAAAATAATGTTAAAAAAGGCTTTCTGTTGCCGTAGAGTTGTTTTATATTCGATGAGACTTGGAATGTGAATTTTTGGGATAGTGGTATCAAATGTAAATCCAATATAAATACTGAGGTTAAGCTATCCCAATATATTACAAATTACTGAAATAGTGATGTATCTGCATCTACAAGTCATAATGCTTTATCACAACTTGACGGCTCAAATTGTCGTTTATTCAGCAAATGAGCTGTTAGAAGAGCTATTTTCATTAGAAGGGCATGAAGTGATGCGAATGTCACAAAGTGCCAATCTTCTAGAAGACATTATTATCAATAAATAACGATATATAGATCGTTATGATGAATGCTTTATCAAGAGCATTGCCGACTATGACGGCATTGAATAAATTGAGACTGCAAGAAACAAGCTCAATATTAACTATGATTTACTACAAGCAAAAAAGATTCAGATAAAAAGTTTGAAATTACCGAAGCAAGCGCTAAATTGTGACAACAGTGCTCATAAAGATTAAAACATGCCTTTGTTAATTACTTGCAAGGGTGTCAGAAATAAATAATCAGAGCTTCATTTCTCCCGTTAGGAGAGGTGATCATTTTCATTAAATGTATAGATTTTAATGGTTCATTGAACATTCAATCCGTGAGTTACTATCCGTGCAAGTAGATGAAATTGATTTTTACAGCTTACTGAATAGATCGTAATACGCGGCGTTTACTCAAAATCAAAATGTTAGTCCATACTACTGGAGATTTCTATGGAACATTCTGCAGATCGAACATCTAAATACCAAGAAAACAGCCTGACATTGATTGGCGCTATAGCGCTAGGAACCGGCGTGATGATTGGGGCTGGGATTTTCGCCTTGACCGGTCAAATGGCTGCAATGACCGGGGTGCTTTTCCCTCTGGCATTTCTCTCGGCCGCACTCGTTGTTTCATTCAGTGCCTACTCCTATGTGAAGATGTCCAATGCCTATCCCTCGTCAGGTGGCATTGGCATGTATCTCTACAAAGCTTATGGTGGTTCTCTAGCGACAGCATTTAATGCTCTGCTGATGTATTTTTCTATGGTGATTGCTCAAAGCTTTTTAGCTCGGACCTTTGGCT
>Ga0307486_1000246_pt1 | contig 54071 bp, 52 predicted proteins | sample CBIW02metaG_FD_203663 | JGI IMG/M metagenome (GOLD analysis project Ga0307486, IMG submission 203663) | Sea-ice brine microbial communities from Beaufort Sea near Barrow, Alaska, United States - CBIW 0.2 | ecosystem: Environmental > Aquatic > Marine > Coastal | place: USA: Alaska | collected... | reverse complement strand
ATAACATACTTAATTGGTTGTTAATCAGCAAAAAAGATACAAAAAAAAGGAGCAAAAACACTACGTTTTTTACTCCTTTTCAATCCTTTTTATTTAAATTTTTGGGGGACTTTTTCAGTGCCCTCCTGAACTATACAGTGGCATTTTTTTTATTTAGAATTGAAAAATATTCTTTTAGATTTATTTCCAAATTGATCACTTGAGAATTTAAATTTCAGCTAATTTTTTACACATTGTTCATATTTAAATTGTTTGAAATTTAGTAACTTAATTGAATAATTGGAGATGGTATATTTTTTAAAAGAACCTTAATTCATGAATATTAGGATTAAGATGAGCGATTTATGAACGCACACAAAACCTAATTCATTTATAAGAAGGCTGTTTTTATAATATATCATTTTGGAAAGCCAAAAATGAATACCCATTAAATGACGGAACTTCCAAATTAAAGTAATATTTTTTTAAGAGGAATAATCGATTAGCCCTTAAATTGAAATTTGATAAGAAAAGAAATGGGAAGAATACATTTATTTGAATTTGAAGACCTTGATTGGTTTCCTGACTACCTAAGAAATTACGGAACCGACTTTTTACAGTTTTTATCCAACCACACAAATATGTTCCGACCCATAATTCCCGTCCTTCAAAAATTTATGGAAAAAAGCGGAACCACTCAAATCATCGATCTGGGTTCGGGTGGGGGAGGTCCAATTCTGAAATTGAATAATGTTCTGAAAAATCAAAATCAGGGTCTTAAAGTCTTACTCACTGATTATTTTCCAAATATTGATGCACTAGAACTCGCGAAAAAAAAGGCAGACAACATAAATTATATCAAAACTCCTATTGATGCGCGGAATGTTCCCGGAAACTTGAAAGGACTTAGAACACTTTTTCTGACCTTTCATCACTTTGAGCCAAAGGATGCAAAAAAAATTTTACAAAATGCTGTAAATTCCAAAAATGCCATAGCAATATTTGAAGGGCAGGAAAGAAGCTTTGTCAGTTTGCTGGCTATGTTTCTTTCACCTATTACGGTTTTATTGACCACCTTATTTATAAAACCTTTTAAATTGAAACGATTACTTTTTACATATTTAATTCCCATGGTTCCATTATTTGTATGGTGGGATGGGATAGTCTCTTCCCTAAGAACTTATTCTGTACAGGAAATGAAGAAGTTGATCAGCGAACTCGATAATAAAGATGATTTTGAATGGGAAGTTGGCAGGTTAAGATCTGGCCCAGGATTCATTTTGTACCTGCTTGGGGCAGAAAAAAAGATTGATCGTCCTATTATAGCCGAACCTGAATTGATGTTGGTTTCTATGGAATACTAATTCAACTTTCGTGCTATACCAGGTTTCCGTATATTTTGTTGATTGATCTTTAGTAAATACAGAAATATTTTGAGGTATTAAATTTCTATTGCAATGAAACTAAAAAGTGAAATTTTTCTTTATATTTTACTTGTAATTTCAGCCTGTTCAACTGATAGGACTGAAAAAGATCTTTATAAAAATAATTCTTACGTCCATCTTTTTTTTGAAACCGAAGAAGAGTGTATCGCCTCTCAACCAGAACCTGATTTTTTTTACAATTGTTATCAGCAATTGGATTTTTTAGATGACAAAAAGGTGCAAATTTTATTATCTGACATTTTATGGACAGGTGAATATAGGTTGGAAAAAGATAAATTAGTTCTGACATTTACTCCTAATAATGAGATTCCCAACGGGCAAATAATATTTGAAATATTAAATAATTCCAAACTTTTAAAATTAGATGATCAAAGTATTTGGAAGAAAATAAATGGAAATTCAATTTATGATTGATCTCATCAGATATTTATAAGAGTTCATGAAAATAATATTAAGCGTAGGTTTAATTTGATAGTATGTATCTCGAACACATAATTTACATTGTTGAATATAATTTAAACCAAAATCCCTCTCTGATATGGGAGGGATTCTATAAAAATATTTGAAGAATTCATTTAAACCTTAACGATCATTTTTCCTTTATTTTTTCCTTCAAACAGGTCTAAAAATGCTTGAGGAACATTGTCAAAACCTTCAACTATTGTTTCAGAATAGGTGAGTTTATCTTCTTTGTACCAGGTAGATAGCTGATTTATGGCGGGACCAAAATCTTTTACAAAATCCCGAACGGTGAAACCCTGCATCAAAATACTATTTTTAATAAGTGCTCCTTCATGTCTTGGGCCCACTGGCATTTCTTTCTTGTTGTATAAAGAAATGGCTCCACATATTATTAACCTTCCATATTTATTCATATTGGCCATTGCGGCATCCATTATTTCCCCACCAACGTTGTCATAATAAACATCTACTCCGTTAGGACAAGCTTTGGCTATTGCCTTCTTTAGATTATCGCTGGTCTTATAATTGATCCCTTCATCAAACCCAAATTTTTTCTTTAATCGCTCAATTTTTTCGTCGCTCCCAGCAATTCCCACAACTCTGCATCCTTTTATTTTTCCAATTTGGCCTGCAACACTTCCTACAGCTCCGGCAGCTGCAGAAACCAAAAGGGTTTCACCTTTTTTCAATTTTCCTATTTTTTCCAGTCCCAAATATGCCGTGATCCCAGTCAATCCCAAAACTCCAAGAAAAGCTGTAAGGGGTGCGAGGTCTTTGTTTACCTTATTCAAACCATTTCCGGATGAAGTTTGAAATTGTTTCCATTTTAGCATTCCGCTTACATAATCTCCTTCGCTAAAATTCGCGTTTCGGGATTCGATCACTTCGGCAATAATTCCGGATTCTATGGGTTCATCTAATTTAAAAGGGGGAATGTATGATTTCTCGTCTCGCATTCTCCCACGTAAATACGGATCAACTGATATGTATAATGTTTTTAACAGGATTTCACCTTCATTCGGACTTGGTTTTTTTTCTTCCACAAATTTGAAATCGCCTAATGTGGGTAAACCTTTTGGTCTGTTTTTAAGTAATATGGCTTGATTCATTTTGAAACTTTATTATATATTTATATCGAATTTACGCCTAAAATTGTGATTATAATAAAATTTATTTTTCTTAATTAATAAAAGTAATCCTTACTAATTTATTGATTATTTCAGATAAGATTAACCTTCATAAAGATGATAGCAACTACCTTTGCTTAAATTGAATAACTATTATTTTTGAGTAAATTAAAACTTTTTTTTTCCGGACTTTTTCAAGACAGCGCCCAATTTTTGAAAAGCACCGATTTTTCAAAGGGGTTTATCGTGGCTATGGCAATTGCCATTCCTATTTCCGTTGGGGTTTCTCTGGGATTCTTTGAAGTTGGACTTGCAATTGCTTTAGGAGCTTTGTTGAGTTCTCCCAGTGATATAAGTGGTAGTTTTAGGCATAAAAAGAACGGTATTTTACTTTCTGCTGTCATTGCTGTTCTTGCCAGCCTAATGGGAGGTTATCTCGCCTTTGACACCTGGTTGTTAATTCCAGTTTTAGGGATTACCATTTTTGGAATTTCGTATCTTTCGGTATACGGTTTTAGGGCATCCCTGATCAGTTTCTCCGGCTTATTTGCTATTGTTCTTAGCTTCGCAAATATCTCCCATCTTCTTGAGATTTATGAACGAGCATTCTTTATTGGACTCGGTGGACTTTGGTATTTACTGCTTGCCATCATCCGGCATAAAATAAATCCGAAGCAACAAACTGAGCAATTTTTATCTCAAAGCCTGGAACTTACCGCTCAATTTCTGGAAATTAGAGCCAACCTCCTTGATCAGACAGCAGACAGAGAAGATTTACAATTAAAGCTATTGGCCATCCAGGGCGATTTGAACGAAAAACACGAAATGTTGAGGGATATTCTTATCTCTTCCAGGAAATCTTCGGGGAACTCAAATTATGAGCGAAAACGACTTTTGATCTTTATACAATTAGTGGATGTGTTGGAACTTGCGATGGCGAATCCCGTAAATTATGAAAAAATGGATCTTTGTTTTCTGAAATATAGGGAACAAGTCAAAAAAATACAAGAATTAATTTTTGTTATGGCGAATCGGTTAAAGCTGATTTCTGCGGCGATGTTAAATCAAAAAAGTTTTGAAAAGATTGCATCTCTGGAAGCCTTTCTAATGGATTTTCAACAAAGTATGGAATCATTAAAGCTTGAAACTGAGTCCCAAATAGATGAAGGCTTCCTAATGCTTCAGAATCTATTCGATTATCAGGAAAAGCAGGTCCAGAAAATTCAAAAAATAGAACGGCTTCTGGGGGATCCAGATATAGGTAAACTTCGTTTCATCACAAAAGCCGAAGCCGCACGATTTATAACAACTCAAGAGTACGATCCAAAGATCCTGTTGGAGAATTTTAACTTTACTTCACCCATTTTTAAACATTCCCTAAGAATTGCATTAGTGGTAATGATCGGGTATTCGGTAGGCGTGTATTTCTCACTTCAAAATTCTTACTGGATATTATTGACAATCGTTGTTATAATGCGACCAAATTATGGCCTTACAAAAAGCCGATCCAAACAGCGGACCTTTGGAACTCTTATTGGTGCCGCAATTGCCGTGGGAATTGTTTTAATCACTCAAAACCTGGTAGTCTATGGAATCCTGGCAATTATTTGCCTAATCCTGGCTTTTTCTATGGTTCAAAAAAACTTTAAAACCTCCGCTACTTTTATTACCCTAAGCGTAGTTTTTATCTATGCTCTTTTAAAACCAAATGTATTGGATGTTATTCAATTTCGGGTTGTAGACACGATTATTGGTTCGGGACTTGCCACTTTGGGAAACCTTTTATTATGGCCTTCCTGGGAATTTTTAGGTATTAAATCAGTTATTTCGAAGAGTATTCAAGCAAATAAAGAATACCTATATGAGATAGCACGCTATTATGAAAAAAAAGGAAAAGTATTGACTTCATACAAGCTATCTAGAAAACAGGCATTTTTGGCTACTGGAAACTTAAATTCCGCCTTTCAGAGAATGACACAGGAACCCAAATCAAAACAAAAAAATCTAGACAAAGTATATGAACTGGCCGTATTAAATCATACCTTTTTGTCTTCTCTCGCCTCAATGGGCACATATATTCAAAATCATCCTACTACAAAGGCCTCTGCACATTTTAAAACCTATGTTGACAGTATAAATCAAAATCTTGAAAGAGCCATTGGATTATTGGAGGATCAGGAATTAGAAGAGCTGGATGAAGATTCAAAACAATTGGATGCTCAAAAATTTTTCGAGCAAAAACACGGTCGGATTTCAGAAAATTTTGATTCTTCAGAAGTGATAAATTCCAAAACAGCTGAGGAACTTCAGGAGGTACAGTTAATTATAGAACAATTAAAATGGCTGATGGATATTTCGAACAAACTTCAAAAAATAATTGCACAAACCAAGTTTCAATAAACGATTTTAAATGAGTAAGAAAGATTTAAAAAAATATTTAAGATCACTGGAAAAGGATAACTTGGAGGAACAGATTCTCGAACTTTATGACAAATTTGATATAGTCCGGACCTATTACAATTTCGCCTTTAATCCGAAGGAAGACAGATTGATGGGGGAAGCCAAATTTAGGATTTCCAAAGAGTATTTCCCAGAAAAACATCGAAAGGCAAAAGCAAGACGTTCTATTGCACAAAATCAGGTAAGGCATTTTTTACAATTGGGCGTGGATGCAAGTTTAATTGCAGATTTGATGCTTTTCAACATTGAGATTGCACAAACTTTTTCTTCAGATAAGCATACTATCGCTGAATCTTTTAGCAAAAGCTTTTTCAAGTCTTTTGAACAGGCGGTATTTTACATTATTCAAAATGAAATGACCTCAGAATTTATGGATCGCATTTATAAAATTAAAGATGAATCGGAAGTTCAAAAGTGGCCGAACCAATATCAGTTTGAAAAGTTGACAGACCAGTTCAATTAAAATCCTATTTAAAATCTCAAATCCCTATATTTGGAGATAATGAAAAACTTTTTACTTCTCCTTCTTTTTCTATCTTCCTATTCGGTTTTTTCTCAACTGGGATTTTGCCCGGGAAGTAAAGGGGATGCCATTTTCCATGAGGATTTCAGTTCGGGTTCTTTACCTACGGGAACCACTAATTATACGTATGCTTCGGGTGATCCCAATGATGGCTCATATACAATTTCTGACCAGATTTCTCAAAATAATAGCACCTGGCATTCCTTTCTGCCAAATACAACAGTTTCCAACGGCAGGGCACTTATAGTAAATGCTAGTTATACATCCGGGCAATTTTACCTTACACAAATCACAGGACTTTGTGAGAATACTACCTATGAATTTTCCGCATACTTGATGAACGTTTATGATCCCTCAAGTATGGCTTGTGGAAATGGGGGAATCCCAATAAATGTGAGATTTCAAATTTGGGATGAAAGCGATACAGACTTACTTAAAGAGGGAAATACAGGCGATATTTCCTCCACATATAGCCCCGTTTATAAGCAGTACGCGTTAACATTCCAGACTGAGCCGGGCCAGAGTTCTGTTATTCTTAAAATGTTTAATAATGGTCAAGGTGGTTGCGGAAATGATCTTGCCATTGACGATATTATTTTCAGGTCCTGCGGCGATTTAACCAAAATCACATCTCAGGATAATACTGAAACTGAGACAGTGATATGCGAACCTGATGCTCCTATTAGCCTGGAATTGACAGCTACGCCGGATTATTCGGTGTATGATGAACATGCGTTTCAATGGCAGGAAAGTAGTGATAATTTAGACTGGCAGGATATTCCGGGAGCAACCAATCCAGATTTTACCAGTCCTCTTCTAAATTCATCCAAATATTATAGGGTAAAAGTTGCCGAATCTCCTATTAATTTGAGTAATAATTTGTGTAGTTCTGCTTCTGAGGCTTATTTTATTAATATCGTAGAAACTCCAAATGCCCCTTTGAGCAATGGAGACCTAATAATTTGCAGAGGTGAAGTGATTCAGCAGCTATCTGTGCAGGTAGAATCCTGGGAAACTGTGAATTGGTATGATGCAGCAACTGGAGGAAACCAGGTTGCATCAGAAACAATTTCTTTTACTCCAATTATTCAAGGTTCTTTTTATGCCGAAGCAATTAATAAAGAATTTAATTGTGAAGGGAGTATTCGGACTAAATTGAGTTTAACAATTAATGAAATTCCTCAGGTACAGGATGAAATTTTACAACTTTGTGAAAACGGGGCAATACAATTGGATGCAGGAGTGGAAAACATGCAGTATGAATGGCCTAACGGAGAGATCTCTCAGAAAATAACAATCTCAGAACCAGGGAATTTCAAGGTAATTATAACCACCAATGATGGTTGCAGTGTGACTAAAAATTTTGAAATTAATGCGGTTGATGTAGCCAAAATAGAAAGCATTATTTCTGAAGAAAATTCAGTAAACATAATGCCTGCAAATATTGGAGAATTTGAGTATTCCCTGGATGGGACAAATTTTCAGCTTTCAAATACATTTCAAATGGTTCCTGGGGGAGTGTACACCGCTTATATGCGCGATTTGCTTTCCTGTAATACGGTTACAGAAAAATTTCCTCATATTGTAGTGAAAAAATTTATAACCCCCAATAACGATGGCTATAATGATAAGTTTGAATTAAAAGGATTGGAATATTTTACTTCCTCATCAATAAGGATATTTAATCGATATGGAAAACTAATAATTGGAGGGGAAGGCAAATATTTTTCCTGGGACGGAACTTTCAATGGCAAAGATCTTCCGAGTTCTGACTATTGGTACGAGATAAATATTGAAAACTATAAAACATTAAAAGGCCACTTTAGTCTGAAAAGATAAATCTGATCCTTTGAGAATTTAACACTACCAAGGCCATAAAAAACATAAGGAGAAGAATTATGGAAGAAAAATCTACTTCCATGTCTATCAATAATCCAACAAAAAGAGGGCCCAGTGCAGTGCTTATTACCATAAACATAGTAAATATGCTACGGATAGCTCCCAGGTTTTTGGTGCCGTAGATTTCTGCAATCAGGGAAGACTTTACGGTCCCGGAAAGCCCAACGGTAATCCCTGCCATTACCAAAAACATAAACGCCCCCATAATACTGTTCATGAGTGCAAAAGGAATTAATCCCAAACTCATGGGAATCAAATAAAACCTAAACATTGTTTTAGCAGTATATTTGTCTACCCAAATCCCCCCTATAAGGGAAAATAAGAATCTTGTAAGTGCATAAACCGTAAAAAAGGTAGCATAAAGCTGTAAAGACCAACCTTTATTTTCAACAAAAACATATTGATAAAAGAAAATTGCGGTTGTCACGAAGCTCAGTGCGAAACTAGCCGGCATCATTACAGCAAACCGAGTGTCAAACACCACTTTTTTATAATCTTTGATCAAGCTTAAGCTGGAAGGTCGACCATCAGTGGAAAGTTGTTTGTCAAAATCGATTAAATCCGTAAATTTTAAACGGAGCAAATAAATTGTCAAGGCGACCCCACTTCCAATTGCGGCTATCCGCCAATTAAACCAACCTATTACAAAGGCAATTACAAGTGGAAAAAAGGCTTCTCCCATAGAATAACCGAGAGATGAAATACTCAGGGCTTTTCCACGGTTTTCATCGTAATACTTGGAGATTATCGTCATACTAATGTGAGATAATAGTCCTTGTCCTGTTAATCTCAACCCAATTAAGGCAATAAACAAAAAGACAAGATGGTAAGAAAGTCCAAGTAAGATGCTGGACAGCGCTAAACTTACAATGGTAAAAAAAGTGACTTTCTTGATAGATTTATGATCTACCAAATGCCCCACTGTGAGCATAACAAAGGAGGAGATTATTGTACAAATGGCAAATATAGCACCAAAAGTACCTACGCTAATTTGAAAAGAGTTTACAATTTCAGGGACATATAAAGAGATGAGGAAGGTTTGTCCGAAACTGGATAAAAAAGTGAGCAACCATCCAAAACTTACCTTTCTAAAATTATTTTTAAAAAATCTATAATAATCAATCAATATAATGCAGTTTAAATAAGTGGGCGAAGATAAGGCTGCCAGTCATTATAAATGTTGATTATGATTTTTAATCTTAAAAAGCTAAATTAAAAAGCCACCTAATAAAGGTGGCTTAAATAATTAAAGGAAAACACATTAAATATTAACGCATTTTCCTTTTTGGTTCACTTTTAGGTTCGTGTTTTTTTGGACTTTCCTTTTTTGGATCTTGTTTAGATGACTGTCCTTTTTTTGAATTTTGATCTTGTGGCATGATTATTATATTTAAATGATTAATAATAGAACTAATTTAAAACAATTCTAAAATGATAAGTAACTGGTTAATATAAATTTAACGTAGAAAACTGTTAAATATTTTTTAATTTGATTTGCTATATGTGTGATTATAAAAACTTTGTATTCAGCCTTTTTTTGATATAAATAGCACTTCAATTGAAATGCAATTGCCTAAATTTGAAATTCAAAGCTGAAAAATTCTTGTTATTGGATTTCTTTCTAATCGACTATTAATAGCTTTTTGTATTTATCTATAATCGAAATTAAATTAAAAATGAACCGAGAGGAAATCATCCACCAAATTCAGAAGCAAAAACAATTGCCTAATTTGAAATATTCCGTCAAGGAAAAAACCGAAGCTTTTACAAAATGTCTGTTTTATACCCTATTTGATGGAAATACACCGGTGGAGGAAAATATAAATGGACTGGAAGAGGATTTTCAGGAATTAGTGACACTTGTCTGCTGGGAAGCTGGGCAACCCTGCGGCAAGATTTGGAATGCATACCTGGAGAGGCTACCTGGAATTTTGGAAAAATTAAGTTTGGATGCCAAGGCAATCACTTTGCACGATCCGGCAGCAAATTCCCTGGAAGAAGTCTATCTGGCTTATCCGGGCTTTTTTGCAATTGCAATTTACAGATTGAGCCACGAATTATATAAATTTGGCTTACCTCTTGTCCCTCGGTTGATGGCTGAATATGCCCACCGTCTCACCGGAACAGATATAAACCCAGGAGCTACAATTGGAGTTCCTTTTTTTATTGACCACGCTACAGGAGTTGTAATTGGAGAAACTACGGTGATAAAGGACAATGTAAAGATTTACCAAGGTGTAACATTAGGTGCTTTGTCTGTAGATCGGGCTTTGAGAAACACAAAGAGGCATCCTACAATAGAAGAAAATGTTACAATTTACGCCAATGCCACTATTTTAGGAGGAAACACTACAATTGGAGCGAATAGCGTAATTGGAGGAAATGTTTGGCTAACCAAATCGGTTCCCAAAAACTCCATGGTTTCCCATACACCTCAAATCAATATCAAAAATACTATCAAAAATGATTAATTCCATTCTAGACTTAATTGGCAATACTCCTTTAGTTGAAACTAAAACGCTGATATCAAATCCCAAAGTTAAACTTTTACTCAAATTGGAAGGCCAAAATCCAGGTGGAAGTGTTAAAGATCGAGCTGCCTATAATATGATTAAAAGCGCATTGGATCGAGGTGATATTGACAGGAAAACAAAATTAATTGAGGCTACAAGTGGAAATACTGGCATTGCTCTGGCAATGATCGCGGGAATATTTAAACTTGATATCGAATTGGTAATGCCTGAAAATTCAACGATAGAGCGGGTACAAACGATGAGAGCTTACGGAGCAAAAGTTACTTTAACACCGGCCGAAGATGGAATTGAAGGTGCCCGGGATTATGCCGAATCAAAAGTAAAAGATGAATCAATTTTTATGATCAACCAATTTGCGAATGACGATAATTGGAAGGCCCATTATAATTCTACTGGTCCAGAGATATGGAAGGATACAGATAATAAGATCACTCATTTTGTTTCGTCTATGGGAACCACGGGCACAATAATGGGAACGTCTACCTATTTAAAGGAAAGAAACAGTGAGATACAAATTATAGGGGTTCAACCTACAGATGAATCCCGAATCCCAGGAATCAGGAAATGGCCTGAAGCCTACCTGCCTAAAATTTTCAATCCTAAAAAAGTCGATCGGGTTATGGAAGTGAGTGAGGAAGAAGCAAAAAAAATGACTCAATATTTAGCGAGGGAGGAAGGAATATTTTCTGGAATGAGCAGTGGGGGAGCAGCTGCTGCGGCAGTTAGACTTTGTAATGAACTTGATGAAGGCATTGTGGTTAGCATTGTATGTGATCGGGGTGACAGATATTTATCTTCAGATTTGTTTGAATAAAAAACGGTGAACAATTTATTTTTAATTGTTCACCATTTCTCAACTAAGGGGGTGGTATTTATTGGGGATTTAATTACTTACTACCCTGTCACTTCCAATTCTGCTGGGAATGATTTTAATATTTTGTCTTTTCTTATCCTTCCTTAAATCAATCCGGTAGATTTCTTTGTTAAGTTTGTCACTTTTACTATTTGCAACGTATTTATTTTTAACCATTGTCCAACCTTTGTAATTAGTGTAGACTGCCCTTCTAATTTCCAATGGCAAAACAACATCTTTAAACATTTGATGGGAATTCACCAGAGTGCCATCTTTAGAGTAATTGGCATCCAAATACCCTTTGCTACTTCTAAAACTAACAAGATAATTATCATAACCAGGATTTTTTATAGCTTGAATAAGGTTATTGACATTAAAATTTTCATTTACAAATTTCAAGGCATTTGATGAAAATTGACCATTATAACTTTCATTTAGAATTACTTTATAACTGTCCAAATCGGAAGTTGGAATAATGGTGTAAGGAGCAAACTCTACTTTAGTTTCCTTTAATTGGGTTACTACTTGAGATTGTCCTGTAAAAAACCCGCACACAATGAGCAAAAAAACGATTAAAACTTTCATGGCTTTAAATTTAATTGGTTAATAATATTTAAATTTAATTCAGATTTAATCTAAATAATAATACTTAAGTAGCACAAACTCAATATTTAACAAATTAAACTTTAAAATGGTCCTAAGGTTAAATATTCTCATTTTTCTCTAGGACTTTCAGATTTTTGAAGCTTAATAAAACGCAATAACAATGGGAGATTTTTAATTTCCACATGCTTTCTGGAGACTTCTATGATTCCTTTCTTTTTTAATTTTTGAAGATGCCGATTCACAACCGCCCCTGTAGATCCTATTAACTTCGCAATTTCTTTATTAGACAAATCATTGATGAGTTCTAATTTGTCAGAATCTTTTTTTAGATTTCTTATTAAAAGTTTTATCAAGCGGGTTGGAATATCAATAAAGGCTATATCAGAAACATAGTTTTCCAATTGCCTCATCTGTTTTCCAACATAAGGTAAAAGGTTTCGATATTGTTGTGGATTTTTGTTTAACCATTTTCGAAGGTTTGGCATTGAGACAGCCAATACTTTTACCTCGTCCAGGCATTCGTAAAAAACTTGATGTTCGCATCCATCCAAAAGGCAAAACAAGTCAAAAATATCGCTGCTGATGAGTAAAAATAAGGTGATTTCCTTTCCACTTTGTTGATCTACCTGATACATTTTTACCCTGCCTGAAAGAATAATAAATAAATTATTATTCAATTTTTCTTGATTTAAGACACAGGAATTTTTAGGCCATTTTTCTTCGTGAAACAGGGACAATAATTCTTTGTAGGATGCTGGGTCCAAATTATTGAGTAAATTGCATTTGCCCAATACATTTTCATATTTGCCTGTATTTAACGGCTCCCTTTTCATGTTGGTTTAAAATTCTGTTTGAAATTCAAATGGAAGGAAAGCCAACAAATAGATATGGTTTGGCTCTAACATTTCTATTCTTAACATTCAACCTTTACAAAATTAGTAAAGGTTGAAAGGAACTTTATAAACACTCTTTATTTTGTAAATATAAATATAATGAAAATTTGAGTAATGATATAAAAATGAAATAATAAATTTTAATACCACCAAACATTTTATTTTACCTTAAAAATCAGCTATTTTTGCAAACTTGCTGAATATAGAAAATATGGGTGTTGAAACTTTTGGACTGGAAGAAAAGAAAAATGATAAAAAACTTTATGATTATCAACAGGTAGATATAGATAAGATTTTTCAGGTAATTGATACCCATCCAAATCATTACAATTTATTGTACCAGTTGCCTACAGGTGGAGGAAAAACAGTAATTTTTTCTCAAATAGTGAGAGAATATATTCAGCGTACAAACAAAAAGGTGCTCATTCTTACGCATCGCATCGAACTTTGTAAACAAACCTCTCAGATGTTGTCTGAATTTGGGGTTTTGAATAAGATTATAAATTCCAAGGTTAAGGAACTTCCTGATCAAAATGATTATATGTGTTTTGTTGCTATGGTTGAAACACTAAATAACCGTTTGCATGATGAGAAACTAGAAATTAAGGATATAGGCCTTGTTATTATTGATGAGGCTCACTACAATTCCTTCAGGAAATTATTTAAGTTTTTTGAAAAATGTTTTATTCTTGGGGTAACCGCTACGCCGCTTAGTTCCAATATAAAACTCCCAATGAAGGACAATTATAGGGAGCTTATAGTAGGTGATTCTATTTTATCTTTGATTGGTAAAGGATTTTTGGCCAAGGCAGTAGTATATACATACGATGTTGGTCTGCAATCTCTGAAAGTAGGGATCAACGGGGATTATACCGTGAAATCTTCAGAAGAATTGTATTCCAACCTGAGCATGCAAGAAAAATTGCTCAATACATATTTGGAGAGATCTCGGGGGAAGAAAACTCTTATTTTTAATAATGGAATTAATACTTCCAAAGAAGTATATGAAACCTTCAGAAATGCAGGATATTCTATACGTCATCTAGATAACACCACCACAAAACAGGATCGGAAACAAATTCTGAAATGGTTTAAGCACACTCCTGATGCCATTGTTACCTCCGTGAGTATTCTAACTACCGGTTTTGATGAACCTTCTGTAGAAACCATTATTTTGAACCGGGCGACAAAATCTCTAACCTTATATTTCCAAATGATTGGGCGTGGTTCCAGAATACTTCCGAAGAAATCTGAGTTTACAGTGATCGATTTGGGTAATAATTTCGTGCGTTTTGGAAATTGGAGCGCTGCGGTAGACTGGAGACAACTGTTTCGTTCTCCTGATTTCTATTTTGAAAACCTGTTAAGCGATGAAGAAATTGAACGGGAATTTAAATATGTCATGCCTCCAGAACTCAGAAGTCTGTTTACCAAAAGTACAGAAGTAGATTTTGATGTGGAAGCTGCATATGATGTCGTGATCAAGAAAGGTTTAAAATCTAAAACTGTTTTGGAATGGTCGATGGATCAACATGTAAAAATGTGCTTTGAAAATAGTGAAGATGTATTTGATGCCAGGATTTTAGCAAAGGAATTGAAGGATGATATTAGTTCAAGAATCAGGCAATTTTCTTATTGCATCAGCAAAAGCACGAAAAATTACCGGGAATGGCTGGAAGAAGATTACTCAAGGAAATTGCGCCAGAACATCAACCAGGAATTTTTGACGAAGACAAGTTAGTATTTAGATGTGAGTATTGAGACGTGAGATTTTAGAAAAGTCAATAGGAAATAGAGATTAGAAAAGAGAAGAAGTTTACCAAGTTATTCCCTGCGAGAATTGGCAGGAAATAAAAAAACCTATAGAAAAACTTGCCAAAATTTAAATAACTTATTACCTCTAAGTTCGTACTTATTTACTTCCCAACTTAAAATGTCATTCTGAGCGATAGCGAAGAATCTTACAATCCTACAGAATATTTAACCACATTAGATTTTCAATTTGTTGCTTAAAAAATTATATTTGCTGAAAATCAAATAAATGGCCGGAAATTCCTTTGGAACACTATTTAAACTCACAACTTTTGGAGAATCGCATGGAACCGCAATAGGAGGCGTGATAGATGGCTGCCCTGCCGGAATCTCCCTTAATCTGGAAAAAATTCAGGAAGAGCTTGACAAGCGCAGACCAGGACAATCAGCCATTGTAACCCAACGCAAGGAGCCTGATACAGTAGAATTTCTATCCGGAATATTTGAGGGTAAAACTACTGGAACTCCAATTGGCTTTGTAATCCGGAATGCCAATCAAAAATCAAATGATTATTCCCACATCAAAGATTCCTACAGACCTTCCCACGCCGATTATACTTATGATGAAAAATATGGTGTCAGGGATTATCGCGGCGGCGGACGTTCTTCCGCTCGTGAAACAGCTTCCAGAGTTGTGGGAGGCGCAATTGCAAAGCAGTTAATTCCCGAAATTTCTTTTAATACCTATACAGCTTCAGTTGGAGAAATAAGTTTGGATAAAGATTACAAAGACATCGATTTTAACTTAATTGAATCCAATCCTGTTCGTTGCCCGGATCCTTCTATGGCAGCCAAAATGGAAACTTATATCCGTGAAATCCGCTCACAAGGAGATACTGTAGGTGGAACCGTGAAATGCGTGATTAAAAATATGCCAAAGGGATTAGGAGAACCGGTATTTGACAAACTTCATGCGCAGTTAGGCAAAGCCATGCTTTCAATAAATGCGGTTAAAGGATTTGAAATTGGAAGTGGATTTGAAGGAACGAAACTGAAAGGAAGCGAGCACAACGATTTATTCAACACCGATGGATCTACCGTTACAAATTTAAGTGGTGGAATCCAGGGAGGAATTTCTAACGGAATGGATATTTATTTCAGTGTCGCCTTTAAACCAGTTGCTACTATAATGCAAAACCAGCAAACCATTAATTCTAAGGGTGAGGAAGTAGAAATTCAAGGAAAAGGAAGACACGATCCTTGTGTAGTTCCAAGAGCTGTTCCTATTGTAGAAGCTATGGCAGCCTTAGTGATAGCCGATTTCTGGCTTCAGAATAAAACATCCAAAATATAATTTCAATTTGTTGAAAATATTTAAAATGAAAAAATTAGCGCTGCATTGGCAGATATTAATAGGAATGGCCACCGGTGTAATCTTCGCCCTAATCCTGACCAAATTTGACTGGGGTCCCGGGTTTGTAAGTGACTGGATCAAACCCTTTGGAAATATTTTTATCAATGCCCTTAAATTAATTGCTGTACCGCTAATTCTAGCTTCCCTTATCAAAGGAATTTCCGATTTAAAGGATATTTCTAAACTTTCCAAAATGGGATTTCGCACTATTGTTACTTATGTCATTACAACAGTAATTGCCGTTTCAATTGGCTTAACTTTGGTAAATATTATCGAACCGGGAAAGACAATAACCGAAGAAACCCGTACCGATCTCATCACGAGTTATGAAACCGATGCAACCTCCAAAATTGAGGATGCCCATCGTCAGAAAGATTCAGGTCCCTTACAAGCCCTTGAAGACATTGTGCCAAGCAATATTTTTGCTGCAGCGAGCGATAATGCCAGTATGTTACAGGTTATATTTTTCGCCATATTTTTTGGAATAGGTCTTATCCTTATTCCTGAGGCAACCGCTAAACCGGTGAAAGACTTTTTTGACGGCTTTAATGAAGTTATCCTAAAATTAATTGATATTATCATGCTCGCCGCGCCCTACGGAGTGTTTGCCTTACTAGCTTCATTAGTGGTGGAATCACCCAGCACCGATCTATTCGCCGCACTGGGAATGTATGCACTCACAGTAGTTTTGGGTCTTCTTATTATGATTGGATTTTATGTACTGATTGTTTGGATCTTTACGAAAAACACCCCTAAATTTTTTATTAACGGAATGGCTCCTGCTCAACTCTTGGCTTTTTCAACTAGTTCCAGCGCTGCTACACTGCCGGTCACTATGGAAAGGGTCGAGGAACATCTGGGAGTGCATGAGGAAGTTGCAAGTTTTGTGCTTCCAATTGGAGCCACCATCAATATGGATGGAACCAGCCTTTATCAGGCTGTAGCAGCAGTATTTATTGCACAGGCCTTTGGCATGGATCTTTCCATGGGAGCGCAGCTTGGAATAATAGTTACGGCAACCCTTGCCTCAATTGGCTCAGCAGCCGTTCCGGGAGCAGGAATGGTAATGTTGGTAATTGTGCTGGCACAAGCGGGAATTCCTGAAGCAGGACTGGCACTTATATTTGCTATAGACCGGCCACTTGATATGTGCAGGACAACTGTAAATGTTACCGGGGACGCTGCAGTATCAATGATCATAGCAAAATCTGTTGATAAATTAGGGCCACCAAATGTTAAAGATTGGGATGATAATTATAAGAAAGAATAACAAAAAGCTTAATCCAAAAATTTATCTTTTAACTCTGGAGTTGGGATTATACAGGCATCTTTTTTACCGAACCATTTATAACGATTTTTGGCGATCAAATTGTAGATGGCATCGCGAATCACCTCGGGTATAACAGAAAGGTAGTTTAAATATGAATATCCGCCAGAAAGCTCCTTTGAAATTTCTAGAGCTGCAGTTGATTTTTGATAATATGCAACTCCGGGATTAATCAAAACTATCGTATCTATAAGTTCTGGATTTATCCCACGATCGCTAGTGAGTTTTTTCCCGATTTCACTCTGTAAGGATGCAAAGCGAAACACATCTTTTTTATCGTGCTCAATGATGAAATTTACCGCATTGTTGCATAAATTACAAACTCCATCAAATAGGATGATCTTTTTATTTTTTGGTATTTCCATTAGGTAAATTGAACGGATTTTAATTTTAATTAAGCCGAATATTTTTTTCAACAACACCTTCTCTTTCAAATAATATTTTACCTGATGTATCTATATGTTTTCGCAGGGCTTCTTCTTTAATTCTGTCGTAAATAAGTAAATCGAATTTAAAGGCTAACAATAATTCCTCCAATTGTATTGATGCCTCCAAAATATCATTAAGATTAAGATTGTCTCCCTTTAATGCTAAATCAATATCTGACCCGGGATAATAGGTGCCTTTTGCCCTGGAACCAAATAAAATAACCGAAGAAATTTTGGCATTAGATTCAAATACTGCTACAACATCATTTGCAACAATTTCACTTAAACCATATTTTAAATTAGATTTCATTTTCTTTTTTCCCTTTCAAATGTTGAAAATAAATCGTTCAAAAAGCCAAAATAAGTGTTCCTTATTTCCTTAATGATCTCTCTTGCTATTTCTTCATCATAAGTATGACTGGCAAGGTTTCGGCTGATATGCATTTTTAACCATGCTTTTCCATTTTTAATATATCCATCCTGAAAACTTTGCCTTATAACAGGCTTTGGACCAATAATATCTTTATATCCTTTCTCTAAAAGTAAATCCTGTAGCGTTTTCCAACTTAATTCATATGTATATTCAAAAGCCTTAATAAGGCCTTGTTCTTACATTTCATTTAATTCAATTTTATTTAAAAAACGTTCCAGTTGCCTGAAGGCTTACTCGAAACTTGAAAATCTTTGTTGCCATCTAACTTCCACAGAATTATCTTTAATATAAATATACAATTAATATAGTAATTCTATTTCTTCTTTTTCATGGCCTGAACCAATTCTAATTGATCCAACGAAATATTGGTTGTAAACATTCCGTAATTCACAATTGCCTTTCCCTTTTCAATAATATCTATTGATCCAACTGCCCTGCCATTTTCCATACGCACTCGGTCGCCAACATGTAAAGGATATTTTGGCTTATTGGCCTCGTTTTTATTTTCAATTTCTACTTTTTCCTTTTCTTCTTTTTTACGCTCTCTTATTACTTCTACCTTTTTTTCGGCCTCCTCAACAACTTTCCTAACTTTTGCTTTTTTGACCTTTTTTTCTTTAGGAGATTCCTTCTTGCGTTTGGAATTTTCGATTTCGACAATTTTTATAAACTCCCCAATCAGATCTTTCTTTTTCTTATTTTCGAAATATTTTTCGCTGAGATCGTTTATTTTACTACCTAAATAAATTAGACGCTGATTGCTGTCATATAATTCCTGATAACTCTCTAGTTTTTGCTGAATTCTGACATTAGTATCTTCGAGTTTTTCCTTTTGCTCTGCAGTTTTTAGTTCTTTAGACTTTAAAGAATCGGTTGTTTTCTGAAGTTTGCTGCGTTCTTTTTGAAGATCGGCAATACTTTTATCAAAACGGATCTTTCCGCGTTCTACTTTTTTCTTGGACCGATTGATCAGGCTATAGGGAATTCCGTTTTTTTGTGCCACCTCAAAAGTGAATGAACTTCCGGCTTCCCCCAGTTGCAATTTGAACAGGGGTTCCAGGGTTTTGGAATCGAACATCATATTAGCATTGGTCATATTAGGCAACTCATTGGCCTGCATTTTTAAATTGGCGTAATGAGTTGTCAGGATCCCGAAGGATTCCCTTTCATAAAACACTTCCAAAAAGGTTTCTGCAAGCGCTCCTCCCAATTCCGGATCGCTCCCGGTTCCAAATTCATCGATTAAAAAAAGGGTTTTATCGTCACACTTCCTAAGGAAATAATTCATATTTTTTAACCGGTAACTATAGGTGCTCAAGTGATTCTCAATAGATTGATTGTCACCAATATCGGTTAGGATTCTATTGAATAAGCACATCCTGCTGTATTCGTGAACAGGAATTAAAATCCCGCTTTGCAACATTAATTGCAACAGTCCCACTGTTTTCAGTGTGATACTTTTTCCGCCTGCGTTTGGTCCAGAAATAACAATAATCCGGTTGTCCTTGGACAATTCTATGCTCTGCGGAAAAGTTTTGTCCCCATTCTTTTGATTGTTCCTAAGTAGCAGAGGATGATAGGCATCAATCAAGGACAGTTCCCTCTCTTTTGTGATCTTAGGTAAAAGTCCTTTTATTTCCCTTGCATATTTTGCCTTTGCCGAAATCACATCTATTTCGCTCAACAATTCCTGGTATTCGTTCAGTAACTCACGAAAAGGCCGGAGAAAATTAGTGAGTTCCTTTAAGATCCTGTTAACTTCCTCCAATTCTTCATATTGCAAATTGTTGAGTTCTCGGGTATGGTTTAAGGTAGCTTCCGGTTGAATATAAACGATGCTTCCGGTTTTGGAACTTCCCAATATTCCGCCTTTTACCTTTTTTCGATACATAGCTTTTATCGCCAAAACCCTGATGTTTTCAACTACACTTTCCCGGATCTCATCTAAATAACCATACTCGTTATATTTTGAAAGGGCGCTGGCAAAACTGGAATTTATTTTTCCCTTAACTTGATTCATCGCTCTTCGCGTATGAAGTAGGGCAGGAGAAGCATCATCCTTTACCTCCCCAAAACGATTTATTTTTTCATCAATTTTATCATTGATGGCCTTGGTGTAGTTAATTGGCTCGGTGGTTTCATATAAACTTGGATAAAGTTCACTGAATTTATTAAAAAACCGGATCTGGGTATTTGAAGTTTCAGATAAACTTGAAATCTTTTTGAAACTCCCAACCTCCAAAATTGAATTCTCAATTCCCAGCATTTTTATTTCCTGGTGAATGCTATCAAATCCATGGTTAGGTATCCTGCTGTCCTGTTGGTAGGATTTCACGTATTCATCGGTTTGATGTAGTCCGAAAACAGCTTTTTTATATGTGGTATAAGGTACAATTTCAAGTGCCTTTTCTGTCCCCATCTGTGTGATGCAAAATTCGGAAATTTGCTTACAAACTTTAGGAAGCTCTAAATCTAAAAGACTTTTGGATGCAATTTTTATCATAGTATTTTTTCCCTAATTTTGGGATTCTGCAAATTTACTTAAATATTTATGAAGGTTGACATTCATCCAGACTGGAAAAAGGAATTAAAAGCTGAATTTGAGAAGCCTTATTTTAAATATTTGATGAATTTTGTCGAAGAAGAATATCGGCAAAGTACTTGTTTTCCTGAAGACACTGATATTTTTGAAGCATTCAACCGAACTCCGTTTGATAAGGTGAAGGTGGTTATTATTGGACAAGATCCTTATCATGGACTAAAGCAAGCGCACGGATTGTGTTTTTCTGTAAATGATGGTATCGCCATCCCGCCATCACTTAAAAATATTTATAAGGAAATAGAAAATGACTTGGGAAATCCTGTTCCTGTAACGGGAAATCTGGAACGATGGGCAGATCAAGGGGTTCTTTTGCTGAACGCGGTTCTTACAGTTCGTGCTAAACAAGCAGGCTCTCATAAAAAGAAAGGCTGGGAGACCTTTACGGATAGTCTTATAAAACTGATTTCAGAAAAAAAAGAAAACGTGGTTTTCTTGCTTTGGGGAGATTATGCAAAAAAGAAAGGGGCCACAATTGACTCCTCAAAACATCTTATTTTAACCAGCGGGCATCCTTCTCCTTTAAGCGCAAACAGAGGTTATTGGTTTGGAAATAAACATTTCAGCAAAACCAATGATTATTTAAAAGAGCATGGAAAGGAACCAATAAATTGGTAGTTAGAAGCGATAACCCAAATTTGCACTCAGTTGTCCAACGATGGTAGGAGAAACTGAACTAAACAAGTTCCTTCCTATACCTGCGCTTAGATCAAAAACAAAACCTTGTTTTGCTACAAATTTTCCACCCAGGCCAAAACCTAAGGCCAAATCGGTATATTTTGTTGTATCACTTATGTATGTGCCCGTATCAAATTCATCATATGTATAATAATCATTATTATCTTTCCCGGAATTGATCATTGCCAGTCCATTTACATAAAATCCCCAGGCATTGCGTTCCCCAAAAAAATATTTGAATTTTCCTGTCAAAGAATAATCTTTGGAATAAGCACCACCCAGATCTTCATTATCCCTGTTAAGGGCAAGTATAAAAGCTTCAATAGACCAACTGGAACTTGGGTTCAAAATACGTTCATAAGAAAGATCCAGTGCGCCAAAAACCACAAGGTTTAGTGCGCCAATGGTCAATTCATTTTTGGCAGTATCACGTCTAGGAATTATTTCGCTATCGGTTAAAGGTGGTTCCTGAGAGAAGGAGTTAAGGCAAAACAGTAAAAATAATACAGGGATCAGGTTTTTCATAAAGGGGCCCATTATCTGGGGATTAGTTAAATTATTTCGTCCTCTAAATTAGAAATAATTTTGGAACCTGATATTTTTTTCGAAATTAATTTTAAATCCTTCAAATAATCCTGCACTTGCTCAAGCTCTTCCTCCGGAAGTTGGAATTGACTCCAGGAAGTAAGATTCATCCATTCCCTTATATCTTCCAATTTTTGATCATAACGCAGAGCAAGAGTTTCTTCAATTTTTGGGACCTCTTTAAAACTGGCCGTCTTCACATTAATTACATCCAGCATTTTTTTTATATCGTGGACATTATTTTCCAAAAAATCATCCCTTACTGCAATAACAAAACAGGGCCAAGGGGTAGGGCAGGTGCCTAAACTTCTAAATATTTTAGAATCTACCCAAGGTTTTGTTGTGAAATGTTCCCACATAAAATATTGGGCTTTATCACCTGTCAAGGCCTTTATGGCGCCGTCCAGATTGCCTACAATTTCAAATTGAAGATTGGATAAGTTCCAGCCATTATTTTTAGCGTTCACATAAGTCATTAATTGAGAACCGGAACCTATTCTACTAATAGCAGCTTTAGTATACTGAAGATCCGTCAATGTATTAAATTTAGAATTATGAGCCACATGAATTCCCCAAATCAAAGGAGAATCTACATAAGTTTGAACAATCCTGGAAGGATTCCCATCAATAATATCTTTGATAATCCCTTCTGTCAGGATTATGGCAACGTCAAGATCGCCATTGCGTAAAGCGGTTGTCATCTCTCCGGTACCTCCGTAACAATCGTGCCAATCCACCTTTATATTTTCATACTCAAAATCCCCATCTTCAATGCATAAATGCCAAGGGAGGTTAAAATGTTCAGGCACACCACCAACTTTAATTGTTTTCATATTCAGTGTTTTATTTTCAAATAAGAATATATTTCATACTGAGAACGGATACTTTTCTCATTTGGCCCGGATTTTATATATTCGTTGGTCTCGGCATAATCCTGAATACGCGATTTCACATTATCCTTCAATTGCAATTCCAAAATATCTTTAAACTCGGCGGCAATATCCTCATCGTAAATTGGGGCGATCACCTCAATCCTACTATCTAGATTTCTGGTCATCCAATCGGCACTCCCGAAGTAGATTTTTTGATCACCTCCATTTTCAAAAAGGTAAATTCTACCGTGTTCCAAAAACTGATCAATAATACTTGTAATATAAATATTTTCGCTCATTCCTGTAATACCGGGAATAAGGCAAGTGAATCCGCGTATTAAAAGCCTGATTTTAACTCCTGCATTGCTAGCTTTGTAAAGAAGTTCTATTATTTCCGGATCTTCCAGACTGTTCATTTTGGCCGTTATTGCAGCCTTTTTTCCTACAAGGGCATTTTCAATTTCAGTCATTATCAATGAAGTGAAATTTTTGCGTGTAGAAAACGGTGATATAAATAGATGTTCTTCTCTGGGGACGATCAACTTTCCTTCTAAAACATTAAAAATCCTTGAAATTTCTTTTGTGAGTCTTTTGTCGGCGGTGAAAATTGCGTGATCGCAGTATATTTTTGAGGTCTTACTGTTAAAATTCCCAGTTCCAATATAGGCATAGTTCACCGTTTTATGATTTTCTGTCCGCACCACCAGTAAAATCTTGGAATGCACCTTTATTTTAGGAAAACTAAAAATAACTTCCGCTCCTTTTTCTTTAAATTTTCTTCCCCATTCCAGATTGTTTTCCTCATCAAACCTGGCTTTTGCCTCTACAAAAACTGTTAACTTTTTCCCATTCTCCAAAGTTTTTAAAAGAATAGAGGTGAGTTTTGATTCATCGGCCACGCGGTAAAGTGAAATTTTGATTTCTTCAACCTTAGGGTCAATGGCAGCCTGTTCCAGGAAATTTTCAACGTAACCAAAAGACATATAAGGAAAATGTACCGATTGATCTTTTTTAGCAATTTCAGAAAAATAATCCTTCGCATTTTCCAATACACTATGCTTTACGGTTGGAACGATTTTTAAATGTAATTCCCGGTTATTTGTTGGATCCGGAAAGGAAAAGAAGTCACTGAAATTGTGATATTCTCCTCCCGGCATCATATCAATTTCACCCAATTTAAGGAGTTTTCGGAGTTCTTTCTGAATATCTTCCGGCATGGACGCATCGTAAAGCAAACGTGTTGCTTGTCCATCAGTACGTTGTGCCAGTGATTCGTAAATTTTCTCGGCCAACACTCCATCAAATTCGTCATCTATATACAATTCGGCATCCCTGGATAATTTTATTTCATAAACTCCAGAAATCTTTTCATCTGGAAATAAAGAAGGCATTTCATTTCTTATAATATCGTCGAGGAAAGTTATTACGTTATTATCAAAAAGCACAAACCTTCCGCATTGATCATTTGGGATATTAACCAGGCCAAGATGTTCATTGTTCCTAAAGGTGACTGCAAAATAAAGAACATTATTTTCGAGAAACTGCTCTGGATTCCCGGATATATCTATTTTTAAAGTCTTTATGTAAGGAGATATTTTATCTCTAAAAAACTCGCCGGCATAGACTTTTTGCAGCTGATTAAAATGTTTAGAATCTATTAAATTTATCCCATTTTCAGCAAGCTCAGGAATAATTTGATCACGATAAATTTTTCCAAATTTTTGTTGCTGAAGTTTAACTTTCTCAAGAATTAGCTTGGTGGTTTTATTAGGACGCAGTGCCAATTTTTTCCGAATACTTTTTTCCACCTTTTTAATTTGCCGAAGCTGGGAAACCCGCACTCTAAAATATTCGTCAAGATTGGACGAAAAAATAGCAAGAAATTTTATGCGTTCGTAAAGCGGATTTATTTTATCTGTGGCTTCCTGCAAAACCCTATCATTAAAACTCAACCAATTCAGGTCACGATGTTTTAAACGGGTTTTAGAAGGTAATAACATAGTTTTAAATTTTTCCAAAAATACAAAGATAGAAAGTGAGAGAAATTTAATGTTCTGTTAAATAAGTTTAGGTGAGAATGCTTTACAAAACAACTTTTGCCGGATTATCTATTAGTTCTGAAGAATTTTTACTGACAATTCTCTCCAAGACAACCTTTATTAGCTTATCTATGGTTTCTGATGGATTTTGGCTGAATTGTCCGTTTGCCCGGTTGGCAATAATGGCATTCAATGAAACTGCCCGATGGCCCATTAATTTAGCAAGTCCATAAATTCCAGAAGTTTCCATCTCCAAATTGGTGATTTTTTTATTGAGATATGAAAAATCAGCCAATTTATCGTTTAAATCGGGATCCTGCACGGCCAGGCGCAAAACTCGGCCCTGCGGACCGTAGAAGCCACAATTGGAAATAGTATTTCCACGGTAAAAACCATCGGTGAATTTTGAAGCCAAATCATTATCGCATCTTACAACATAAGGTATTCCCATATGTGAAGGCCAATCCAACTGCTTTACAAGAGCAACGGAAAATTCCATATCCTGAACAGATTTGCAGTCATAAAAATGCAGCATTCCGTCAAAACCAATCCCCGTTTCAGAAACAACAAATGAATCCACCGGGATTTCAGCCTGAATGGATCCGGAAGTTCCAATTCTAATGATATCCAGTGATGTCAATGATTTTTTTATTGTTTTGGTTTTAAAATCGATATTTACAAGCGCATCCAACTCATTCAAAACTATATCTATATTATCCGTCCCAATACCTGTAGAAATTACACTTATGCGTTTGCCTTTATAAACTCCGGTTTGGGTATGAAATTCCCTTTTTTGAATTCGGAATTCTATCTTGTCAAAATATTTGGTCACCTTATCTACGCGATCCTGATCCCCAACTACAATTATGGTTTGTGCTAAATGCTCCGGCAGTAAATTTAGGTGATATACACTGCCATCTTTATTCTGAATAAATTCTGATGCTTCTAAACTCATTTTATAATTTTAATATTTTATGGGATTCAGAGTCATATAAAAAATCATACATGTTCACTCCTCCTAAGAATTCATCATTTTTTAAAATCCGGTAAAAATTTCTGGAAGCGTTTAAGGCGACATTACCTTCCGCAGTTAATTCAATTTTATCTTCCTTAACCTCATAAAATAAATGAAGCTTATTAATAACCCGCTGGATCTGTTTATCAACATAACCATAGTAGCCCTGGTACTCAAGGGAATAACCTAACAATTGATTCATACTGGTAATATTCTGAATACTGATAAGCTTTAGAATATTTTTTTCCAATGTATTCAGTCCAGTAATGGCATTAGGGAAACGTTCAATATGGGCACGTATACAACTCGATAAATATTCAAAATTTGTTTTGATCTTTATCAGGTTTTTAAGTTTTTGAGGATTTTCCCCGTTGTAAAGCTGCCACATTAAATTTGCCATTTCCAGATCATCCTGATCGAGACGAATTCTCTGTTCATAATGTTTTAGAAGGATTTTAAGAGGAAGCCGGGACAGAGGACTAAACTCTTTCTCACCTTGTAGCTTTTTACTGCAAACCAGGTAAACAGGAACATTTAAACCATTTTCCATCAAATGGCTGATAGCGGCTAACATATTTATATGTGAAAAAAGATCAAATTCAAACCACAAAATTACTTCTTCGTAGTTTTTCAATTGGGTCAGTTTTTCCAAATCATTCAAGAAATGTACCTGGTAATCCTTTGGTGAAACTTCATATTTATCACTCAAAAAGTTAGTTCTTAGCTTTATAAATTCCGGAGTTCCCAATTCAAAAGTGGTTGGTCCTTCGCAAAGCATTTCGCGCCAAACCACAATTTCCCCTTTCAAACTGAGTTCTAAAATGTTATCAGCTAAGCTGTCCGCAATGGTGATATGCAATTGTTCTGCCATATAAATCTTCTAATTTTTCAACCTCCCACACGTTTTACCCTATAACCTTCATCTTTTAATAATTCTATTATTTTTTCCCGAAAATCTCCCTGAATTATTATTTCCCTGTCTTTTACGGAACCGCCAACTCCACATTTCTTTTTAAGTTGTTTACCAATTTCGATTAAATTTTCGGTTTTACCTTGAAAACCTTTTATAACCGTCACTGTTTTTCCACCCCGACCTTTATTACTAAAATGAGCTTCTAAAAGCTGATCTTTATTCTCAGGGGTTTCTCCTTCCTCATTATGTTCTCCGATGTCAAAATCGTTGTTGGTAGAAAAGACCATACCACCAAGATCTTCGAATCCTAACTTTTTTTTGGCCATAATTTATGGTTTTATTAGTCCGATTTCCACAAGCCGTTGATGCAGAAATTTGCCCGCTGTAATATCTTCGTAGTGTTTTGGATGCTCTTCATCCATACATTCTTCGAGGCAATTAAGCGGCATTTCACTGCGTGGATGCATAAAAAATGGAATTGAATAGCGTGGATTGTCCCAATCTTCCCGTGGCGGATTTATTACCTTGTGTACGGTAGAGCGCAATTTGTTGTTGGTAAGCCGCTCCAACATATCCCCAACATTAATAACAAGTTCATCCGCTTTGGGGATTGCGTTTATCCAAATTCCGTCTTTACGCAAAACCTGAAGTCCACCGCTAGAGGCTCCCATTAATAAAGTGATTAAATTAATATCTCCATGAGCCCCGGCACGTTCGGCTCCTTTCGGTTCCTCTGTTATGGGAGGATAGTGGATTGGTCTTAAAATACTGTTGCCATTGCTTGCCCAGTGATCAAAATAATGTTCATCCAATCCAATGTGTAATGCAAGGGCACGTAAAACGTAAATCCCGGTTTTTTCCAGCATACGATAGGCCTCCATTCCTGTATGATAAAAGTCTTTTAATTCTTCAACTTTTATGTTGTGTGGATATTCTTCTGTTAAGTTGGCATCGCTGGAAGGTTCCTGGCCAAAATGCCAAAACTCCTTTAAATCTCCTTCTTTTTTTCCTTTGGCATGTTCCTTCCCAAAAGAAACATAACCTCTTTGCCCACCGAGTCCTTCAATTTCATATTTGCGTTTCACCTCATATGGAAGAGCAAAAAAAGATTTCACCTCCTTATAAAGTTCTTTAGAAAGTTCTTCACTTAAAAAATGGTTTTTTAATGATACAAAACCAATCTCTTCAAAGGCTTTTCCTATTTCATTCACGAACTTTTGTTTGTGCTTAGGCTTGTCAGATATGAAGTCAGCCAGATCAACACAGGGTATATTATCATTAGCCATTGAAAAGGATTTTTTTGGTAGTTAACCCACAAAGTTAAATAAAATAACTGGAGTTTATATTTTTCTTTGTGTTTATGAAGTTAGGTATAAAATTAATTACTTTTGAAATACAATCAGCATCTTATGAAACCAGAAAGTAAGTTTATTTCATCTATTCTATATAATAAAGAAGACCTTTCCGATCATTCTCTACTGGGGCTCTATCGTGCAATGCTCAAGCCCAGGCTCATAGAAGAGAAAATGTTGATCTTACTTCGCCAGGGGAAAATATCAAAATGGTTTAGTGGCATTGGACAGGAAGCTATTGCCGTTGGGGTTACAAGTGCTTTGGAAAAAGATGAATATATTTTTCCAATGCACCGAAACCTTGGAGTCTTTACGACCAGGGAAGTTCCTTTATATCGGTTATTTTCTCAATGGCAGGGAAAAGCCAATGGATTTAGTAAAGGACGTGAGCGCAGTTTTCATTTCGGAACTCAGGAATTTAAAATTGTAGGTATGATCTCGCATTTGGGACCTCAATTGGGTGTTGCTGATGGCGTCGCTCTCGCTCATAAACTTAAAAATGAACAGAAACTCACCGCAGTTTTTTCAGGAGAAGGCGGCACCAGTGAAGGGGATTTTCACGAAGCCCTTAACATTGCGTCTGTTTGGGATTTGCCTGTGCTTTTCTGTATTGAAAATAATGGCTACGGACTTTCAACTCCAACAAGTGAACAATACCGATGCAAAAATTTAATAGATCGTGGAATTGGTTATGGAATGGAAGCCCATCAGATTGATGGAAATAATATTCTGGAAGTATTTTCCAAAGTCTCAGAAATAGCTGAAAGCGTTCGAAAAGATCCACGTCCGGTTTTACTTGAATTTTTAACCTTCAGGATGCGTGGTCATGAGGAAGCCAGTGGAACAAAATATGTACCGGAAGAATTAATGGAAGAATGGGCTCAAAAGGATCCGATCTCAAATTATAAAAATTTCCTGATCGAAGAAGGAATTTTGTCGGAGGAAAGAGATCAATTATTTCATAATGAAATTAAAGCTGAAATCAAAGAAGATCTTCAACTTGCCTCTGATGAGGAAGATATTGTTTCAACTGAAACCGATGAGTTAAATGATGTTTTCAACAATATTGAATATCAGCACTTTGAGGAAAGTAAAGAAGTTGAAACTATTCGTTTCATCGATGGGATCTCTCAAGCATTAAAGCAATCCATGCAGCGTCATGAAGATTTAATTCTAATGGGGCAGGATATTGCGGAATACGGGGGAGCATTTAAAATAACTGAAGGCTTTTTGGAGGAATTCGGAAGAGAACGGGTTCGAAATACACCAATTTGCGAATCGGGAATTTTGGGTGTGGCGATGGGTCTTTCTATTAAAGGCATGAAAGCCATCGTGGAAATGCAGTTTGCCGATTTTGCAACATCAGGATTCAATCCAATTGTAAACTATCTCGCCAAAGTCCACTATCGCTGGAATCAACCCGCAGATGTTGTAATTCGTATGCCTTGTGGGGGAGGCGTTAGTGCAGGTCCATTTCATAGCCAAACAAACGAAGCCTGGTTTACAAAAACCCCTGGTTTAAAGGTGATTTATCCTGCTTTTCCTTATGATGCCAAAGGCTTATTGAATACTGCCATAAACGATCCAAATCCGGTCTTGTTTTTTGAACATAAAGCTCTTTATAGAAGCATTCGTCAGGAGGTGCCTACAAATTATTACACTATTCCATTTGGAAAAGCAGCATTTTTAAGGGAAGGATCTGAGGTTAGCATTATTAGCTATGGGGCCGGTATTCACTGGGTTTTGGAAGCCTTGCTCGATTTTCCTAATCTGGAAGCTGACCTACTCGATCTAAGAACCTTGCATCCATTGGATAAAGAAAGTATTTTCAATTCAGTTAAGAAAACCGGAAAGGTTTTAATAATCACTGAAGATTCGGTCTTTGGAAGTGTGGGGTCCGATATTTCAGCTCTTATTGTTGAAAATTGTTTCGAGCATTTAGACGCCCCGGTGATGCGACTTGGAAGTATGGAAACCCCAATTCCTTTTGCCGAAAACCTTGAACAGCAATATCTTCCAAAGAATCGTATTAACCAAAAATTAAAGAAATTACTGGAGTATTAGCAAAACTTTAGGATTTGATCAGCTATTTAAAAATATCTTAACAGATGTTTTGTTAAATTATTAATAATCTTTTGTGTGTAGAAGTGTGGTAGAGTAATTTCGCCTAATCTAACCAAAATTCAACTTATTATGATTCGACTTATTGTTGTTTTTCTTATCATTGCCTTAGTGGCTGCCGTCTTTGGATTTGGTAATATTGCTGAAGGTTCAGCAGCCATTGCCAAAATAATATTTTACATTTTTATAGTATTATTTCTTATTTCCCTCATAAGCCGTTTATTAAGACGGTAATTTTTAAAAGGTAATTCTTTTTTGAGGCATAAGATTTGCAAAGAGGAGTTTATAAACAATAACCAAAACCTAAAAAGAATGAAAAAACTGATATTTATTTTTGCTGCTTCACTTTTAATAGCATCCTGTGGCCCCAGTAAGGTAGCTACAGAAGCCCGTAAAACCTTCAAAGGAGATTGGGTCCTTAACAATGTCACCTACCCAAATAATACCGGGATTTTTAATGTTACTTTATTTAACGATGCTTCTGCCGAATGTTTTACTGGCAGCAACTGGAGTTTTGTTTCCAATAACAATACAGGAACTTATACTACACAAGGAGTCGATTGTACAGCTGGAGAAAGGTATTTTATATGGTCAATTGACGAAGGGAATACCACTGGAGGTATGTACGATTTTCTATTAAAACCAACGGATAGCAGACACAAATCCACAACAGGCAATCAGGGTTTCAGACTCAACTTGATCTCTTTAACCGATACCTCTATGACTTGGGACCAAACTGTGATATTGGAAGGTAAACCTTTTGTAATAAGAATGGATTTCACTAAAATTTAAAAATAAACAATTATGAAATTAGGGATGAACAAATTTATAGCTTTATTATTTGCAGCCACTTTATTATTCAGTTGTGACGCAACCAGGAATGCCAACAAAACTCAAAAAGGAGCAGTAATTGGTGCAACAAGTGGAGCAGTAATAGGAGGAATCATTGGAAATAATACCAAAGGTGGAAATACAGCTTTAGGTGCTATTATAGGTGGTGTTGTAGGCGGTGCAGCCGGAGGTTATATAGGTAACCGAATGGACGAACAAGCCAAAAAAATTGAGCAGGAAATCCCGGGAGCCGAGGTTGAACGAGTGGGTGAGGGTATTAATGTAACTTTTGATGAAGCAAGTGGAGTGTATTTTGATTCTGAAAAATACAATATCAACGCCAAGTCAAAAGAAACCTTGAATAAATTGGCCGGTATTTTTAAAGAATATCCACAATCTAATATTTTAGTAGAAGGACATACTGATGATACAGGATCTGAAAGTTATAATCTTACATTATCTAAGAATCGTGCTCAGGCAGTTTCCGGATATTTAGTTGATAATGGAGTGTCAAGTGGTCGGTTCAATACTAAATGGTACGGGGAATCCCAACCAAAATATGACAATACTACCGCAGACGGAAGGGCAAAAAACCGTAGAGTTGAGCTTGCTATCGTCGCTAGTGATGAATTAAAAGAAGAGGCTAAAAAAGCAACTGGAGAAAATTAATATTACTCATATTGTTTCAAATAAAGATCCCGGGAAATCCCCGGGATTTTTTTATTTTAAGTATCTTCAACTAGTGAAAAAAGCAGATATAGCAATTATAGGTGGTGGTTTAGCAGGTTTAACCGCTGCAATACATCTAGCTTCCAACGGATTACAAATATGTTTATTTGAAAGGGAAACATATCCCCATCACAAAGTTTGTGGAGAATACCTTTCCCTGGAAATACTTCCATATCTCCAGACTTTGAATATTGATCTTTCCCAGTTTCATCCGGTTGAAATAAATAACCTTTTATACAGCACTCCTCAGGGAAATGCAATTCAAGTGGATCTACCTTTAGGCGGACTTGGTATCAGCCGTTATACCCTGGACAATTTTTTATTTCTGAAGGCAAGGGAAATGGGAGTGGAAATTATTCATGAATCGGTGGTTTCCGTTAAATATAATAAGGAAAAGTTTTTAGTTAAAAGCCTTCAGGGAAGTGAGATCAAAATAGATCTTGTTTTAGGAGCATTTGGAAAGCGTTCTCTTTTGGACAAGAAATTAAACCGAAATTTTATAGATCGGAAGTCAGGTTGGCTTGCCATAAAGGCTCATTATCAAATGGATTCCTATCCAAATAACAGAGTGTCATTGCATAATTTTATAGGTGGATATTGCGGTTTGTCCAAAACAGAATCAAGAGCAGTTAATGTTTGTTACCTGGCAACCTACAAAAGCTTTAAAAACTATAAAAATTCTGAAGATTATAAGAATAAAGTTCTTCGTAAAAATCCGTATCTAAACTCATTTTTTGAAAACGCCACCCCGCTATTCGAAAAAGAATTGACCATAGCCCAGGTTTCTTTTGATAAAAAATCTCTTGTAGTAGACCATATTTTAATGTTGGGCGATGCCGCGGGATTGATACATCCGCTTTGCGGAAATGGAATGGCAATGGCTATTCACAGTGCAAAACTGGCTTCGGAAAGTATTTTGAAGCATTATAAACCTTCAGGATTTCATAGAAATGAAATAGAAAATTATTATACCAAGCAATGGAATTTTCATTTCAAGTCCCGTTTAAAAACTGGACGTATCCTACAAAAGATTCTTTTAAACCCCGGATTAGCAGAAATTTCCCAAACATTGATTAAATCCTTTCCGGCTGTATTGCCGAATATTATTAGTAAGACCCATGGAAACATCGTGAAATAAATTTTAGTTATAGAATTATTTTATAGGATTCTATTAATCATATTTAAAAAATCAACTATTGACCACAAAAATTTTAGTTTGATGCAAAATATAGATACGACAAAAAGAACTGAGGCAACCGAGATCATGGACGATTTTGAGTTACAAGGCTACGATTTGGAAAAAACCCTGGGAGACCTTGACAACATCAATAAATGGCTTGGTGGCAATAAAATTACGCTTCAGGGCATCAAAAAGTTATTGAAGGGTCAGTTTAAGAACAATATTATTCAAATAGCTGATATCGGCTGTGGGAATGGCGCTATTCTAAGGGAAATTGCAAAATGGGGCAGATCAAATAATTATGAGTTTCAGCTTACAGGGATTGATGCGAACCCATATAGCATTGAAATTGCAGAAAAATTATCTACGTACTATCCAGAGATTAAATATTCAACTCTAAATATTTTTAATGATGCATATAAGAAACAGGAGTTTAATATCATATTGTGTACCTTAACATTACATCATTTTAAAAATCCGGAAATAATCAGCATTTTAAATAATTTCTATAAACAGGCAAAAATAGGGATTGTGATTAACGATTTGCATAGAAGTAGAATGGCTTATTTTCTTTTTCAGGCTTTTTGCCGTGTTTTTATAACTAATGAAATCGCAAGAAAAGATGGCCTGACCTCCATTTTACGCGGATTTAAAAAGAAGGATTTGAATTTGCTTGCATCGAATTTCCCTGAGGGACACCAGGAAATATGTTGGAAGTGGGCTTTCAGGTATCAATGGATCATAAAAAAACAACTTTGAATATGAGTGTAAAAATTATAAAGGTTGAAAAGGAATTGCCTGAATATTCCAGGGAAACCGCAGATATTTTGCCGCTGGTTGAAGATTGGCTGGAGAGCCAGGATGATCGGTTTCAAAGAAAAATAAAAAAGATCTTTGAAGGTGCCGGAGTGGATAAACGTTATTCTATTATGTCTCCGGAAGAAGTATTTTCTGCCACCTCATTTGAAGATAAAAACAATATTTATGTTCGGGAGGTTAAAAAGCTTGGTAAAAACGTACTTCAAAAAGCATTAGAAAATTCCAGGTGGGATCCTAAATCCCTGGATTATATCATCACCGTTAGTTGCACTGGGATAATGATCCCTTCACTGGATGCGTATTTGATAAACGAATTGGAGTTAAATCAGAACATCACTCGTTTGCCTGTTACGGAAATGGGTTGCGCAGCAGGAATTTCGGGAATGATTTATGCTTATAATTTTCTCAAAGCAAATCCGGGGAAGAGAGCGGCAATTGTTGCCGTGGAAAGCCCTACGGCTACTTTCCAGCTCGGAGATTTCAGTATGGCAAATATGGTAAGCGCAGCCATTTTTGGTGATGGAGCGGCCTGCGTATTGCTTTCTTCGGAAGAAAATGCTGCCGGCCCGAAAATAATCGGTGAGGAAATGTATCATTTTTATAATGCGACTCATTTGATGGGATTTCATTTGACCAATCACGGATTGCAAATGATATTAGACGAAGGTGTTCCGGAAACAATTGCAGAACATTTCCCGAATATCGTATATCCATTTTTGGAAAAAAACAACAGCGAAATTGGAAAAGTGCAACACCTAATCTTTCATCCCGGCGGAAAAAAGATAGTGCAAACTGTTTCAACTCTTTTTGGTAACTTAGGAAAGAATATTGACGATACCCGGGAAGTGCTCCGTTTATATGGGAATATGAGCAGCGTCACCGTTTTGTACGTCCTGGAAAGATTTTTAAACAAAGACATACCGGAAGGCGATCAGGGACTAATGTTAAGCTTTGGCCCTGGGTTTTCGGCGCAACGAATTTTAATAGAATGGTAGGAGAATTTAAAGACCTGAATTATTGGGCCCTTATTTTGGGTGGAAGTAGCGGACTAGGTTTGGCCACTGCGAGAAAACTTGCAAAACACGGAATGAATATCATTATCATTCATCGTGATCGAAGGGAGGATATTCCGGGTATAGAAGAAGCTTTTGAAGAAATCAGGGAATCGAATGTGCGATTGGAAAGTTTCAATCTGGATGCAATTCAAAAGGAAAATAGAGAGAATCTAATAAAGGAGATTACCCAAATATTAGGGGTTACAGGCAAAATAAGGACGTTGGTACACAGCATAGCTAAAGGAAATTTAAAATCTATGACCGGCGATGGAGCAATCCTGGAAAACATCGATTTTCAACTCACCATAGATGCCATGGCTTTAAGTTTATATGACTGGACCCAATCCGTTTTTAAGGCGCACCTGTTTACCAAAGATGCACGAATTGTTTCATTTACCAGTGAGGGCAACAAAAAAGCCTGGAAAAATTACGCAGCTGTATCTGCTGCCAAAGTAGTGCTTGAAGCCCTTACCAGGTGCATTGCCCTGGAATTTGCGCCTTACGGGATCCGTGCCAATTGTATTCAGGCAGGAATGACCGTGACCAGATCTTTCCAGATGATCCCCGATAATGAAACTTTAAGGATCCACGCTTTAAAACACTCTCCGTTTAAACGGCTTACCGTTCCAAATGATGTGGCCAACGTGGTATATTTACTCAGTAAGGACGAAGCGAGTTGGATCACGGGAACCATTATTCCCGTGAATGGCGGGGAACATTTAAAATAATTCAACAATAAAATTTTATAATGCCCTTGAATTTTAATTCCATTATTTCCCAATTGCCATATTCCTATCCTTTTTTGTTTGTAGATGAACTCTTGCAAATAGATGAAAACGGGGCAACTGGCACTTACAAGTTTCCCAAAGATTCTTATTTTTATAAAGGACATTTTAAAGATTATCCGGTAACTCCCGGGGTGATCCTTACAGAATGTATGGCGCAAATAGGATTGGTTTGCCTTGGAATATTCCTGATCTCTGATGAAGACAATAAAAAAACGAAAATAGGTTTGAGTTCTACTGAAGTAGATTTCTATAAACCCGTATTTCCCGGAGAAACGGTGAAGGTGCTTTCAACTAAAATTTATTTCAGGTTTAATAAACTAAAGTGTAAAGTTGAAATGCTGGATGCTGAAGAAAATTTGATTTGCAGGGGAACTATAGCCGGGATGTTAAAAACCGAATTATAAAATAATGTGCCAGATGAAGAAGAGGGTGGTAATTACAGGACTTGGCGTTGCTGCTCCAAACGCAGTTGGTTTGAAAAATTTTGAAACTGCGATCAGGGAAGGAAAAAGCGGGATCAGGTTTCATCAGGAACTGGAAGATCTCAATTTTGGTTGCCAGATAGGAGGGAAGCCCGAAATATCTCAGGAAAAATTAGCCGAATATTTTACGCCTTTGCAATTGCGCGGATTAAACAGCAGCGGGATTATTTACGGAGTAATTTCAGGAACCGATGCATGGAAAGATGCCAGATTAACTATTAATCCCGGTGATGCCCCGGATTGGAACACGGGAATTATTTTCGGAACCGGGATTTTAGGGGTGGACAAATTTAGGGAAGCCATCCATTTAATTGATGCCGGAAATACCAGGCGTTTGGGCAGTACAAGTGTGATCCAGACCATGGCCAGTGGGATAAGCGCCTATTTAGGCGGGATCCTGGGTTGTGGAAACCAGGTGACTACCAATTCATCCGCCTGTACTACAGGAACTGAAGCCCTTTTAATGGGTTTTGATCGAATCCAATCCGGGAAGGCAAAACGTATGCTGGTAGGAAGTTGCGGTGATCACGGACCTTATATTTGGGGCGGATTTGATGCGATGCGGATCTTGCCCGGTAATTATAACCGGGATCCCGAAAATGCATCCAGACCGATGAGTGCATCTGCAGCTGGGTTTGTTCCCGGAAGTGGAGCAGGAGCATTAATGTTGGAAGAATTGGAATCGGCAAGGGCGAGAGGCGCTTCCATATATGCTGAAGTTTTGGGTGGAGAGGTAAACAGCGGTGGCCAGCGTGGTGGCGGAAGCATGACGGCGGCTAATAATGAAGCAGTAATTCGTTGTATACAAGGTGCGATTCTAAATTCAGGAATATCGGCAAAGGAAATCGATGTAATTAACGGTCACCTAACGGCGACAAACAGGGATGGAGCCGAAATTAAGAATTGGGTGTCGGGATTGAATTTAAAGGATGGCAATTTTCCATATATCAATTCTTTGAAAGGCATGACCGGACATTGTTTAAGTGCTTCCGGCAGTATAGAGTGTGTGGCCAGCGTGCTTCAACTTAAAAAAGGATTTATATTCGGGAATGTTAATTGTGAGGATATTCATCCTGAAATCGCGAAATTGATCCCTTCAGAAAAAATTCCGCTAAAAACCTTTGAAAAACCTTTTGAAATTATCGCGAAAGCCAGTTTTGGGTTTGGAGATGTGAATGCGGTGGTCATTTTTAAACGATTGATGGAGTGATGGAGTGAAAAAAATAATTTGAAAATTAGAAAATGAATTAATTTGAAGATTTTTCTAGGTGAAGTATCCATGATATTAGAACAGTAAATTAAACAATATAAAATAGCAGAATTCAGAAAATCAGTAAGAGAATAAAATTTCCCGCAGAGTTCGCAGATTTACGCAGACGAAAACTCAATTGGAGGTTATTTCAGTTTAAAATTAAAATTTATTATGGAATTTAGTAACTTTTTAAAAAATACAACGGCATCACGGCATCACAGTATCGCAGCATCAAAATATTATATCATCACAGCATCACTTAAAAAAACAAAACTATGTCTGATAAAGAACTTCTTGAAAAATTAAAAAATATTGTAACTCCCTATGTTCAGAATAAACAAGGACTGGAGAATTTTAATGAGAGGACTGACTTTTTAAATGATTTAAAGATCAATTCGGCTAATTTGGTGGATGTGGTATTAGATGTGGAAGATGCATTCAATATAGAAATTGATAATGAATCGATGAGCGAGATGTTGAGTGTACTGGATGCAAAAAAAATCATTCAGCTTAAATTAATAGGGAAATGATTGGTAATGATATTGTTGATTTTAATACATCAGCACTCCAAAGCAATTGGCAGCGAAGAGGCTTTATGGATAAATTATTTTCAGAGAAGGAGCAAAACCTGATCTTAAATTCTGAATTTCCGGAGCGCGAACTTTGGTTGTTATGGGCGATGAAAGAATCCACTTATAAAGCCCATCAGCGACGGTTTAAATTGCCCAGAAGTTTTAACCCAAAACAATTTATATGTGAAATTATCACTGAAGATAATTCTTCAGCGATTGGAAAAGTTCAAATCGGTGATTTCAGTTATAATTCGCAAACCGATATTGGGGAAGATTATCTTCATTGCATTGCTTCCCAATTTCAGCCTAAAAAAACAGTGCAAAAGATTTTGGCAGATTCATCAGAAATAAAGCAAGAACTTATCCGGGCAATTTCAGAAATAACAAAACTTCCGCCGGCAAAAATCAGTATAGAAAAAGACGGCAATTATATACCTTATTTGATGCATAATGGAGTTGAAATAAATTATGCTTTTTCACTTTCACACCAAGGGATGTATTCAGCATTTGTACTCTCTTTAGCATAGTGCCAAAACCCCGTTAAAAACAAAGAAACCTTTTGTCAAATTCCCCCTCAAATTGTACCTTGATTTTATAAACCAAAACTTAATTGTATTATGAAAATTGTAGATAAAATAGATAGGTTAGAGGAGTTCGATAGCCAAACTCCTGAGTTTATAGCCCAAGGAGAAACCGGGAAGTTTTTAAAATTGATCCCGGATACTTTTATAATCAAGTCTGAAACCGATCAAAATGGTTTTAATCAGGGCTATGCCATCCGGCACCAAAATCAGAAAGACATTATCCTGATTGATGTAATTGAAAAAGCTACCCGGGACGCAGTAAAGAAATGGATAAAAGATGGCTATACTATCAAGGCGATCTTAATTTCTAACACTTCTGTAATTAAAAATTCCTATGCGGATCTAAAAACTCTATCTGAAGACGCGGGAGGAGCCTCTATTTACGCACATCCCATGAGTACTCTTAAGGAGAATTTCAAAATTAAAGATATCACCGTTAAAAAAAATGAATTGTTTAAAAGTTTTGGTTTAACCATTTATAATCTTCCCGGAAGCGGTGGGGGATCGGTGCTTATTTATTCAGATCTTAATGAGGGAATGCTGTTCACAGGAGAAGATGCAATCGGTTCTCCCTACGACACTGAATTAAATGAGTTTTCCCGTCCAAAGATAAAAAGTAAAAATGATGAGTATGGTCTCGCTCAAAATTGGAGTGAATTTGGACAGCCCTTTAGCTACTTGTTTCCGTTGAGAGGGAAACCCGGTTTTAATCTTGAAGAAGAAGACCAAACTGCAATTTTGAATAAATTGAGCAGATGGCAGGAATAATAGATTTTTTAACTTTTAAATTCAAAAAATTTTGAATGCCTAATTTAAAGTTTCCTTATACTTTATATTGATAATCGATTAATTTAAGACTAAATTTAAGATAGTATTGTAACTGTCTTGAATTTAGTCTTAACTGTTTAAATTCATAGTTCAGAGTAATTTTAAAAAGACTATTCAGCTTGCGATGTCTCTGTTTCTTTTTCCTTTTTGATTTCGAATTCAATTTCCTTTTCGATTACCTTTAGCTGCACTTCATCGGGGATTTCACCATCCTTATGGTGTATAATCATTGTAATTGTCTCGTAAATCATCATAATTATAGAGATAAAGCCTCCTCCCAGAATAGAAGCAACAGCCAGGATGGAATAATATATGGTGCCATACCAGGAATCGGGGATTATTGTGGTTTGAGTAATGGGTATATTCAGCAATAGAAGAGTAATAATTGCAGTACTAATTAAAATGGTATCAACCTTGGCAATGGTAGACAGAAGCCGGAAATGATGATGTCTTAAAACCGAATCGATGGGAATCTTCAAACTTAGAAGATAAAGTATAATAACCAAAATATATATTGAACCTAATATAATTACATAACAGAGTGTTAGAATCCCTGACATTGAGGTAGCCAATAATTCCCTGGCCTTAAATCCGGAGATTTCTCCGAATGTATAGGTGCACAGGCCCATTGTCAAGGCGAAAACTATTCCACCAATAATAGGTCGCCTAAAAATTAAATTAGCATTAAATTTCATTTTAAGCAAGAATAATGATTAAACGAAGTGATACATAAATATAAGAATTTTAGCATTTATTTAATTTAAGACCATGTTAAATGATGGGGTTAAAATATTAAAATTTAATAACTTATAGGGAAAAACACCTAATTATGGCCGGATATAATGTTACCCAAAAATTGATCAAAACTCACCTAATTCACGGGAAAATGGTTCCCGGAATGGAAATTGGAATTAGAATAGACCAGGCATTGCTCCAGGATGCAACCGGAACACTTGTACAACTGGAATTGGAAGCCATGAATCTTAAGAAGGCTAAAACCGAAGTCGCTGTACAATATGTAGATCATAATTTGCTCCAAACCGATTTTAAAAATGCCGATGATCATCTATTCCTGCTCTCGGCAGCACAAAAATTTGGTTTGTGGTATTCCCGGCCTGGAAATGGAGTGAGTCATCCTGTTCATATGGAAAGGTTTGGAATACCTGGAAAAACCATGGTTGGATCGGATAGTCACACTTGTGCTGCAGGATCTTTGGGAATGCTTGCCATTGGGACAGGGGGTTTAGATGTAGCAACTGCCATTGCTGGTCAGCCCTATTTTGTGAAGATGCCAAAGGTTTGGGGGGTTCAACTCATCGGAAAATTACCGGATTGGGTAAGCGCCAAAGATGTGATTCTGGAAATGCTGCGAAGGCATGATGTAAAAGGCGGCCTTGGAAAAATAATAGAATATTACGGTGAAGGATTAAAACATTTAAGTGCGATGGATAGACATGTCATTGCCAATATGGGTGCTGAATTGGGTGCCACCACCACTGTTTTTCCCAGTGACATAATTACCAAAGACTTTTTGAGATCCCAAGACAGGGAAGGGGATTGGACAGAATTAGTTGCGGACGAAGATTGCCAATACGACCAGTATGAAAAAATTGTTTTGGATGATTTAATTCCCCTGATCGCCCTTCCTACCAGTCCTGGAAATGTGGTCCCGGTAAGTGAAGTTGCCGGAAAAGCTATCAACCAGGTCGTTATTGGTTCTTCTGCCAATCCGGGATTACGCGATTTCTGGATTGCCTCAGAAATTGTGAAAGACAAAACAGTACACAACGAAGTTTCATTTGATGTAAATCCAACTTCAAGGCAAATAATTCAAAATATGATAGATAACCATGTATTTGCCAACCTAATCAAAGCCGGGGCAAGATTTCACCAATCGGGATGTATGGGGTGTATAGGAATGGGCCAGGCGCCGGCTTCAAATACCATTAGTTTGAGAACCGTCCCACGTAATTTTCCAAGCCGATCAGGCACCGAAGATGATCAGGTTTATTTATGCAGCCCTGAAACAGCAGCAGCCTCAGCTTTGACTGGAAAAATAACCGATCCACGGGCTTTGAAAAAACTTTATTCAATGAGTTATCCAAAATTTGTTCAGCCTGAAGTGGTAAAAATTAATATAGATATGCTGGTTCCACCACTTGAAGACGGGTCGAAAATTGAATTGATAAAAGGCCCCAATATTAAGACTCTTCCTTATATTCAGCCTATGCAAGTCAATTATTATGTACCGGTATTGCTGAAGATGGGAGATAATATTTCTACCGATGAAATTCTAAAAGCGGGAGCAGAGGTGTTGCCTTTTAGGAGCAACCTGCCGGAAATAAGCAAATATTCTTATATCGTAATTGATCCTACTTTTTATGACAGGGCTATAATGGCCAAAACTGAATTTGGTGGGCACGTTGTAGTTGCAAGGGAAAATTATGCTCAGGGTTCCAGCAGGGAACATGCAGCATTGGCACCCAAATATTTAGGACAGGTTGCAGTAATTGCCCAAAGCTATGCCCGGATTGCCTGGCAAAACCTTGTGAATTTTGGAATATTACCTCTGGAATTTATAAATATTTCAGACTACGAAAAAATCGAACAAGGAGATATGATAAGTTTTAAAAATTTACCTGAACAAATAGTAGAAGGTAAAATTATTAAAGTGGAAGTGAAAAAAGCAAATGGACAAAATTTAGAATTTCAAACCAAGCACAGTTTAAGTGATCGGCAGATCACAATTCTGCTAAAAGGAGGGATCATCAATGAATATAAAGAGCAACTGGAACAAAATAAATAAGGTCGCAAATAAAAACCCATCCAAAAACTCTCAGTAATGGATGGGTTTTCTCAGGATCTAAGATTTCTTAAGATATGTTCTCCTGAAATGCTTTTCTGACCGAAATTAGTGAGATTTCATTTGAGATTTTCGTTTGGAAAGCTGACGCTCCAAATCGTTCACAGATTCAGCAATTGCGGCTTCAAAAGAATCTTCATTTGATTCAGCAAAAATTTGAGGTCCGGGAACACTCAATTTAATATTACAAATAAAACCCTTAGGTTCCATTCCATCCTGTTTTTTCAAATGAACTTCGGCACGTAGAACCCAGTCATATTTTTTTTCAAGTTTATTTAATTTTTCGTGTGTAAAATCTTCCAGACGTTCGCTTTTGGTAAGCTGAACAAATTGAAATATCGCTTCCATATTCTTTTGTTTAATTTAAGGCAAGGAACAAATCTTAAGATATATCTGCAAGTAATTTAGGCTTGTTTAAGGAATATTTATGATTGTAATGTTTGATGAATGTAGTTTTTTAATGCAAACGGAAAATTTTTTACAATTTTTGAGAATTTATAAAATTGATGATGAGTCTAATATAGGTAAATAGCTAATTTTGCCGTTTTTGAATGAAAGGAAGCAGGAAGGAGATAATTAACCCAATTACTGTACCTCCAAGAATTCCCAAAAGTATAGCATCAACTAGTATATGACTGCTGAAGTAATAAAAAGTAAAAATGAATAGACCGGTAGTTATAAAGGTTCCTAAAAACATCCTTACTCTGCGAGACATAGCTTTTATTTAATGAGTCTGTTAAATATAGGAAGAATAAAGTGTTTTGTCAAATATCTTAAGGAGTTTTAGGATTCACTTATAATTAATTGTATAAATCTAAGTTCAACTTTTAGGTAGTGATTTTGTCGGTGGTTTGAATATAGATCTGGGTGATTTTAGGTTGTTTAAGTTTAATTTCTTCACGCAGATTTTCCATCGTCTGCTCTGCCTGGGACAGTTCCAAATTGTCTAAAAGATCAATTTCCATCACCAATAAAATATTCTCAGGTCCAAAATGCATGGTATGGGGCAAGCCCCAATCCTTTATATTGGTATTGTCTGACATAATTTTATCTATACTTGCCAAAACATCTGGATTTGCGCTTTCCCCCAATAAAAGACCTTTACTCTCTTTCGCCAGAAATGTAGCTACAGTAAGCAATAAAATTCCAATTAAGATGGAGGCTCCACCATCCATATAAGGGTTATTGAATTGCTGAGAAAGAAAGATTCCTATAAGTGCGATACTCAACCCAATCACTGCGGCGGTATCTTCAATTATTACCGCAAAAGTTGCCGCGTCTTTACTTTGTACAATACTTTTTAGAAGGCTTCCTGATTTCTTTCGGGATTTGTTAAAGACTTTTATTGCAAAATATAAAGCTGTGCCTTCAAAGCTCATTGCCCCCAACAGCACTATATAATTCCAGGTAGGATCTTCAATTATTTTGGGATCTTGCAGGGCGTGGATACCTTCATATAATGCAAAACCACCCCCAAGTGCAAAAATAAGGATGCTTACCACAAAACTCCAGAAATAAACTTCTTTCCCATAGCCAAATGGGTGAAGCCCGTCTGGTTCCTGTTGCGATCGTTTAATACCCCACAGCAGCAGTAATCCATTCCCCGTATCTACAAAAGAATGAATCCCTTCCGCAAGCATCGCAGAACTGCCTGTAAAGAAGGCCGCTATAAATTTACAAATGGCAATTAAAATATTTGCGCCCATCGCGCTATAAATAGCTATTTTTGATCCTCCGGCCATTATTTTATATTTTTTAGAAAATTACAACAAATGAAACAGAGATTGAACTTTGAAAAGAATTTTTGGGAATAAATTGGTTTAATTTTTGAAGTCTTCTGAAAATTATATTGTCGAATATTGAATAGAATTAAACTTTGGGATTATAAGTTTATTTCGAAGTAGTCAAAAATCAATATCCTAAAAATTTATAATTAATAACTGATTAAACTTTTATAAATTTATATTTATAGTTAAAATGGATATTAAGGTCAAATACTCAAGCAACTAAGCTGAAACCAAAAAATATAAATTATGAAATCTAAATCAATTAAGGCTTTAAAAAAAGTGAAATCAAGGCTACAAATAGTATTATTATTCCTCGGAATCCTAATGTTGTCAATATCTTGCGGAAGTACAAAAGATACTGGGAACAGCACCGAGTCACAAAAGTTTGGTGAACTAAAGCAAATGGTTATTTCTCAAAAATTCGAAATAGAAAATGACTGGGCGGTGCCATTGCGAGTCACTTCGATCAATTTGATAGGAAATTCAAATTTTATCAAGTTTAAGGGAGATAGCGTAGAGGTATTTTTGCCTTATTTTGGTGTGAGGCAGTCAGGTGGGGGATTTGGTAGTTCGGGAGCAATAGAATATAAAGGTCCGGCAGTTGACCTTTCTATAGAAGAAAATCTGCTCAAAAATAATTTTCTGATAAAATTTGAAGGACGTCAGGGATCTGAGCATCTTCAATTTATTATTACACTTTTTTCAAAAGGAAATGCAAGTACTTCTGTCAATAGCTCAGAACGTGATCCAATTTCTTACTGGGGCAATGTGAGGGCTTTGCCAGATAAACAGTAATTCAATAAAAGTATTCCCTACAAGCTAAAGAAATTCAGTTTAATTTAAAAAGTCAAATCATGAAAAAAACTATCCTCTTAATAGTGATCCTTTTTACTGGCTCCATTGGTTATTCACAATCTAAAAATAAAATTAAAGGCAGTAGGGAAGTGGTGACCGAATCAAAAGACCTGGATAAAAAATTTAATGCCCTGGAAGTTTCCGATAATATCACTGTTTCAATTTCCACTGGAAATAAAAACACTTATGTTTTAAAGACAGATGCAAATCTCGTGGACGAAGTTCAGTTTATTGTTATTAATAATGTACTCAAAATATCCACTTCCAAAAAAATTAGCAACTTTAAAGAACTGGAGGTCAATCTGCAAGTTGTTGAAATTAATAGAATTATATTGAAGGATGATGCAATTGTTAAAACAGATAAGACGCTGAAATGCGATTATATCCTGGTGGATGCAAATAATTCTTCAAAATTCGATCTGGAGATAGAAGCAGATGATATTCAGGTGAATATGTATAAAAATTCCTATGGAAAAATAAGTTTCGAGGCAAAGAATCTTCAGCTTGAAATGAATGACCGCACTGACCTTAAAGGAAAGATTGATACTGATAAGCTTAAAGTAATTCTGAAAAACAAGGCGGAACTAACGCTATCCGGAGATTCAAAGGACAGTGAATTTAGATTGGAAAATTCTGCCGATTTGGATGCAAAAAAGATGGATTCCAGGAATGCAGTACTTTTTTCTTCAAATTCCTCTGATGTATATTTAAAGGTTTCCAGAAATCTCGATGTAACTTCGGACGGGAAAAGTAAGATTTATGTTTATGGAAAGGGAGATGTTCATCTCAAAGGATTTACTGATAAATCTCAAATTATCAAGAAATAAAACGCTCATCTGTCAAAATCATTCTTTTTCCTTAACACTTGCAATTATGAGATAGCAAGATCCTTTTTGACTCGTTTCGCATCAGCTTTTAGATAAAAAAGCAAAGCGATTGACAGCGCAGCGCAGATAGAAAAACCTATAAACAGCGGCAATGCTCTTCCGGAAACAAACCTTCCAATAAAAATACTGATTGGAACCGCCATAATTGTGGAAAGAAAACCAGTTACTGCTGCCGCAATTCCTGCAATATGTCCGACAGGTTCCATAGCCATAGCGCGTAAATTTCCGAAGAGAAAACCTATACTGAAAAATTGCAGTGCAAAAAACAGGAATAATATTCGAACATCTGGATTAGGACTGTTATAAAATATGGCAATATATGTAACCGAAACCACAAAAAATGAAATCAGGGCGGCGGTGATCAATTTTTCCATCCCGAACTTAATAACCAAAATTCCATTGAGGAAAACAGCCGCACCAATTGATATGGCCAGGCCTGCAAAAATGAATGGAAACACTTCCTTCAAATGATATTGATCTTCAAATATTTGCTGGGCACTGCTTAGGTAAACCATAAAAGATCCGGTAATAAACCCGGCAATAACAGTAAAACCAATGGTTCTTTTATATTTAATCAGTTCTTTAAATTCCCCTATAAATCCCGTTTTGGAAAATCTCTTCTGATTTTGAGCCGATAAAGTTTCAGGTTGTCGAATCCAAAACCACCAGGAAACCAGGACACTAATGATTACCTGAATATAGAAGATCCCGCGCCAGTTGTATTGATCGAGAACAAATTTTCCCAAAGCAGGAGCGACCACCGGAACTAATATAAAAACAACTGTTACGAAAGACATGATGCGCGCCATATAATCCCCACTGAACATATCGCGGATGATGGCAATACTTATTGTTCTGGGCGCTGAAAGCCCAATTCCCTGCAGGATCCTGCCCACAACCATCATTTCTAAACTTGTTGAATTTACACAGATGAAACTGGCGAGAATAAACAATGCAAAGCCCATATATACAACGGGTTTTCTCCCTAAACTGTCTGAAAGCGGACCAAATATCAACGGACCAAATCCTAGACCAAGAAAGATCATCGTAATGAGCAATTGATTATCTACAACTTCAGTTGTACCAATAGTAATCCCAATAATATCCAAAGCCGGCAATAAAGCATCGACGGATAATGCCACCACAGACATCAATGAAGCCATGAGTGCCACAAATTCAAATTGTGAAGCCTTGGATTTTTTTTGCATCCGGCAAAAATAACTTATTGATTTTAAAAGTTAGAACATAAAATCTTAAAGTCTGAAGTATTTAGTGGAAACAAAAGCGGGAATATTAGGAAGTATTTATTTTTGAATTTTCTGAGGCTTTAAAATTTATCTATTGAGATCAGATTTGAGTTTGATGATATTCTTTAGAGGTAGAAGAAGCGCTTGAAAATTACTTTTTATTAATTCCTCACATAACTACTAAATAAGGGTAAAGCATTTTTCTATATATTCTATTTTACATAATATAAATTATAGAGCATTTATAATATATAAGGTTGGGCGCAGCATGTCAGTTCGTTCGCAGCATGTCAGTTCGAGCGCAGTCGAGAACCTCATTGCTGTGTTCAACGTTCTCAAATGAACATAAAAAAGTTTATTAGATTAAAAATGTAGTCGAAACCTCATAAATAAATTAACCGTTCTCGACTGCGCTCGAACTGACATTTGAGGTTTGAGCAACATATAAAAGTTTGGGCGCAACATATCAGTTCGGGCAAAGCATGTCAGTTTGAGCGCAGTCGAGAATCAAGTTTGTTAAGCTTAGCTTAATTGTTTTTGTTAGGCTGAGCGTAAAAGAATTTCAGTTTGAGAGCATTAGAAACCTCATAAATAAATTAACCGTTCTCGACTTCGCTCGAACTGACAGTTGTTGAGCAACATATCAGTTCGGGCAAAGCATGTCAGTTCGAGCGCAGTCGAGAACAAATCACGCAACATTCGATTTATCGAAATGTTTCTTAATTAAATCCAATAATTTATCCTTGTTAATCGGTTTGGAAATATAATCCGTACATCCAACTTCAATTATCTTTTCCCGGTCTCCGGAAAGTGCATAAGCAGTTTGAGCTATTATAATAACGTCTTTATTGAACTCACGGATTTTCCTGGTCGCCTCATATCCATTCATTTTTGGCATTTGAATATCCATCAAAATTAAATCGATATCAGGATTATTGCGACATAGTTTTACTGCTTCTACACCCGTTTTTGCCTGCAATATTGTAGTACTATATTTTTTAACCATCGCAGCTATAAGCATGGAAGATATTTTGTCGTCTTCGGCAACTAATAATTTTAGTCTAAAGGCTTCAGGCCCGGGAATACTCTTAACTTTATCTGTTAAAGAGATGGTTTTTGTAGGAGATTGTTCCAGTTTTTCTGATCGATATGGAATGGTAAAATAGAATGTTGAACCTTTCTTTTCTTCACTTTCCACCCAAATTTTACCACCTAACATTTCCACATAGCCTTTTGAAATTGAAAGACCCAATCCCGCTCCTTCCAATGCTCTTTTATCTGAAATATCCGCCTGTATAAAACGTTCAAAAATCGCTTCTTGTCTTGATATTGGAATCCCAATTCCCGTGTCTTTTACATAAAACTCCAATTCTTTTTTCTTATTTTTTGTTTTTAAAATATATCCCAACTCTATCGTTCCATTTTCAGTATGTTTAATGGCATTTTTAACCAGGTTCGTCAGGATGCCATAAATTTTTTCACAGTCGGATATAATGAAGGCCTTTTTTCCAGACAGTTCGTTTTTAATCAAAAATTGCATGCCTTTCTGCTCAATTTGGGGTTTAAAGAAAGTATATACAAACTCTAATTGCTTGTTGATATTCGATTCCTGAATATTAAGCTCCATTAATCCCGATTCAATTTTCGAAATATTTACAATATCATTTATGATATTGAGCATTCGTGCGCCACTTTTTTTGATGATCTCGATATATTCCTGTTGCTTTTCTCCGGTCATCTCAGGTTCTCTCAACAAATCGGCAAAACCGAGTATCCCATTCATAGGCGTGCGAATTTCGTGGCTCATATTCGCCAAAAATGCCGATTTTAAAGAGTCGCTATTTTCTGCTTTTTCCTTCGCCTGAATTAACTCCAAAGCACGTTTCTCTTTTTCCTCGTTTTGAAAAATAAGCTCTTTATTGGCAATTACCAATTCAGCTGCGCGTTTCGCTTTTTCTTCGTTTTGAAATAGGAGTTCTTGATTGGCTATAACCAATTCAGCAGCACGTTTCGCTTTTTCTTCATTTTGATATAAAAGCTCTTTATTTGCAATCACCAATTCGGCTGCACGTTTTGATTTTTCCTTATTTTGAAATACAAGTTCAATATTAGCTATTACCAACTCCGCGGCCCGTTTAGCTTTTTCTTCATTCATGAATTTAAGCTCCAAATGAGCAATTATCAATTCGGCAGCCCGTTTTGCTTTCGATTCATTTTCTAAAGAAATACCTAGAATAGAAACCTCTAATTCTTGCATTAGTTGTTTGCGTTTTTTAGGATCAATATCTTTTATTGAACTTAAAAATTCCAACTGTAAATCCTTCAATTCTTCCCGAATTTTCCCCTTGGTTTTATCCTGATCGCTCATATTTATCAAATTAAAATCCTTTAAAGTGCTCTGTGTCAAATATAATAAAATATAATTTTTGTAATAACTATGGTTTTTCACAATTGTGATAATTCAAATATCTTTTTGTCGAATTTATTTATAATCCACTTATCAATCACCTTGAATTCTTTTTTCTCGATTAGTTTTGTTAAAAAATAATACTTGCAGCAAGACATTTTTTTAAAACTATTTTCATTATTTGAAACCCAATAATGCCAGATTTCATTAATAAAACATTTAACTTCACTTAGTACTTAATCTGTATTGACATTTTTAATCCTATGATTCATTTAGCCGGAAAAAAAAATCGCAGGATTATTCTTCAAATCGCTTTTGCCATTCTCTTCATTTTTATTGGTATCTATTTTATAAAACACGAAGGCACCGAACTTTCCGAAGTGCGAACTGCTATTTCCGAATCGGATAAAATCTACATAGGGATTGGTCTGATCCTGGTTTTTATATTCGTGCTCGTACAAGGTTTTATGTATAAATATAGTTTCCGGGCGATTCAAAAAAACATCAATCTCAAAAGCGGGATCTTGCTTTATCTCAAAAGAAATTTCATCAGTGTTTTTCTGCCTGCAGGAATGTTCACGAACATGTTCTTTTTCAGCAAAGACATTCAGGACAAATTCATAATTGACAAAACAAATATATTTTATGCCTCTACAATATTTTCAATCTGTTCTGTAGTATCAAGTATTTTTATTGCGATTCCCGCCCTGATTCTTTTATTTATTAAAGGAGGATTTCACGGGGCTTTTGTGTGGGGTCTTATTGGAATTTTATTGCTGTTGATTCTGCTTGCCTATATTATTTTGAGCATCAGGAATAAAGGATATTTTTACGGACTACTGGAAAAGAAATTCCCAAAATTATTTGACAGCTATCAACAGATGCGTTCAATAGAGGTTGATAAGCCCGAAGTCTATAAAGTATTGGCATTCTCAATTGGTATAGAAATTATAGGAATAGCGCACCTTTACCTCGCAATGTTGGCTTTGCACTTACCTCCCTCCTTCACTGTGGCAATTATTGGCTACGCGCTGGTTTTAATAATCTTGCTGAGTTCGCCCTTATTGCGGGGAATTGGAATTATTGAAGTTTCCCTCACCTATTCATTAACCCTTTATGGTTACTCCACGCTCAATGCAATCTCTGTTGCTTTGATCTTTCGGTTTTTTGAATTTTGGTCTGTGTTAGTCCTGGGAATATTCTCTTTTTTGACAAAGAAGGAAAACATTTTATTTCGAGTAACTCCAGCCATCTCCATTTTCATATTAGGCCTGGTCAATATTATTTCGGCTATCACCCCTACTCTGCCCGGCAGATTATCATTATTGCGAAAATGGATCCCTATTGAGGCAATTCAGGCATCAGGTTGGTTTGTATTATTTTCCGGAATTGCGATGTTGATGCTTGCGGTATTTTTGTTTCGCGGTATAAAATCTGCCTGGAAAATCGCAATTTTCCTTGCTGCCGTTTCCCTCTTCGCCAATCTTGCTAAAGGCATCGACTGGGAAGAAGCCATAGTTACTACGATTGTTCTCATTTTCCTGCTTATTTCCAGAGATCAATATATTTCAAAAAAAGTTACGCCCATCCGGAAGGTGTTTTGGTTTCCATCTATTATCTCCTTTTTATTCGTACTCGTCTTTGGCACTTTTGGGTTTTATTCCCTTGATCTGAAACACTTTAATATAGATTTTACTTTCTGGGAATCTTTTAAAGAAACGATCACTGCCTTTTTCCTGATGAATGTCGATTTAAAACCTGGGACTACTTTTGGAAAAACCTTCCTTTTTAGTATTCATATTATGGGTTTACTCACGATGATTTTATGGGTTTACCAGGCCTTAAAACCATACATATCCAGAGGATCTTCTTTGCGGGAGGAAGAAGTTTTGCTGGCGAAAAGCCTCCTAACTAAATATGGAAACAGCAGTTTAGATTATTTCAAAACCTATAAGGATAAAAGTTTCTGGTTTAACGCAGACAAGTCTTCATTTGTAAGTTATAAAACCTCTCTGGATTTTGCCTTTGTATTGGAAAACCCCGTCGCCATAAATGAATCTGTATTGAAAACTACTATTTTAGACTTTGATAAATTCTGTGAGAATAACGGCTTAAAACCAGTTTATTATCGCATTCCTGAAATATCTCTTGATATTTATAAACAGATGGACAAGATATTTCTGCCCATTGGCGAAGAAGGCGTGATAGATCTCAAGTGCTTTTCTACAAACGGAAGCGATAAAAAGGCTACGAGAAATGCCGTTAATAAACTCTCCAAAAGTGGATTTCTATTTAAAGCTTATGAACCTCCTTTAAAAGACGGATTTATACAGCAAATCAAGGCGGTAAGTGACGAATGGCTTTTTGAAATGAAACACAAAGAACTGGTTTTTGCGCAGGGAATTTTTGATGAAAATGAGCTCAAAACGCAGCCTGTTTTTACGGTGGAAAATCCCGAAGGAAGAATTGAGGCCTTTGTAAACCTCATTCCTAATTTCAGTCCCGGGGAAGCGAATTTTGATTTGATGCGGAAAACCAATTCTGCTCCTAATGGCACTATGGATTTCTTATTTGTGAAAATGTTTGAGCAGATGAAACTAATGGGTTATTCCTACTGCAACATTGGCCTGGTGCCTATGAGCGGGATCCAGCAACCGCATTCTATAGGTGAAAGCAGTATGAAGCTGGCCTACGAAAAATTAAAATCTTTTTCGCAGTACCGCTCCCTCTATCAATTTAAAGAGAAGTTTGACCCAAGCTGGAGAATGACGTATTTAGTTTATGATGAAGCTTTCGATCTCATATTCATTCCCAGGGCTTTAAAGAATTTGATGAGGAATAAGTGAGTTATAAGGTTAAGTATAATTTTGGGATATACTCTTTAAATTCATCTCCATCAGATGTCATTATATTTTTGTTAAATTGTGGCAATATTTATCTAATAAGATTCTAATATATTGGTTTGATCTAAAAATTAATTTAAATTTACAACCTTAACTTATAAGTGAAGTCAGAAATCTCAATAGTACTAAGAAAAGATTTAGATTTTACTAGAGTAAGATATTATACCCTAAAATTTGGTGATGAAAAGAAAACCGAATTAAATAAATTCTATGAAAATTATCAAGAGGAATATTCTAAAAGTGTTGATTATATTAAAATGTGGATTGCACAGATTGGCGAAAAATTTGGTGCCCAAGCTAGATTTTTTAGACCTGAGGACAATGCAGAAGCTCTTCCTCCTCCAACTAAAGAATTAAGATATTTAGATATAGAGTTGGATAAAGACAATTTAAGTTTAAGGCTTTACTGTATTGTTTTAAGCACCGAAGTTGTTATTTTAGTCAATGGAGGAATTAAGGAAAGTGATACAACTAGAGATAGTCCAGGTTGTTGGGAACAATACAAGTTTACGTCTAATATATCATCACAAATAAATAGAATGATGAAACTAGGTCATCTTACTATTAATGGAAAAATGCTTAAAAGAGATAAATCATTTAATTTGACTTATACAAAGTAATATGGCATCAAAAGCATATTTAAACGCACTAAAGGAAATTCCGAAAGACATTCAAAATGATGTGATTGGATCTTTAGATATTGCAAATGAAATTCATTTAGTTTTAGAACAAAAGAATTTATGCGCGGCTGATCTGGCAAAGATGCTAAATAAATCTGAATCTGAAATCAGCAAATGGCTTACCGGCTTGCACAACTTTACATATAAGACTGTAAGGAAGATTAGTGATGTTTTAGAAGTTGATTTACTTGTGACTAATTCTTCTAAAATTGCTGAATATGAAGAAAAAATTGAGCTTTTACAAACTAAAATTGATGAGCTAACAAATAAGATTTATTCAGATTACGATAAATAATTAAATTTCAAGATATCGTCGAATGTTCTGAAAGGGGAAGATTCCATATTTAGGGATAGATATTTTTAACTCAATTCTGCTCCTTATGGCAGGATGGATTTTTTATTTGTGAAAATGTTTGAGCAGCTGAAACTTATGGGTTATTCCTACTGCAACATTGGCCTGGTGCCTATGAGCGGGATCCAGCAACCGCATTCTATAGGTGAAAGCAGTATGAAGCTGGCCTACGAAAAATTAAAATCCTTTTCGCAGTACCGTTCCCTATATCAATTTAAAGAGAAGTTTGACCCAAGTTGGAGGATGACTTATTTGGTTTACGATGAGCCTTTCGATCTCATTTTTATTCCCAGGGCTTTAAAGAATTTGATGAGGAATAAGTGAGTTACTGCTAGAAGAGTATAAAATTACTCGAACTGACAGAAAAAGATTTAACGAAGGAGATTCACGAGCTCTTAATTTTTTAATTAGAACGAGCGCGATTAAACAAAAAAATAAGGCTGCATTAAATTTTCGAAACAATTATCAGCTTCGGCTCAAAAGCTATATTTTAGAAAACATTGAAACTGGTTAAGATTGCTTTGAACTATTTTTGAACACTGAAAAACTATTTATAATATGTTCGCTCATTCACCTATTGTTTTATCCAAAATTTTCTGAGGCAAATTTTTTTGAAATAATCTACAAAATTTAATTGAAAAGGTTATTTATAAAATCAGAA